>Ga0209987_10002580_pt1 | contig 9994 bp, 7 predicted proteins | sample N074metaG_FD_182134 | JGI IMG/M metagenome (GOLD analysis project Ga0209987, IMG submission 182134) | Deep subsurface microbial communities from Kermadec Trench to uncover new lineages of life (NeLLi) - N074 metaG (SPAdes) (version 2) | ecosystem: Environmental > Aquatic > Marine > Ocean trench >... | reverse complement strand
CGCAGCGGAAATTCAAAGCGGGAAAAGTGTATGCACTGGCCAGTGAACGGTCGGTGGGTATGGACGTGCGCTACGGCAACAAGCAGCTTCCGGTGGAGGATCTGGCTGAATTCGATTTCTCAAAAGTACAAATCGGCTTGTTTTCGGCGGGCGCTTCCATATCCGATGTCTATGCCCCGAAAGCTGCCGCCGCCGGCTGCGTGGTCATAGACAATACGTCGCGTTTTCGCTACGACGATGACGTCCCACTCGTTATCCCGGAGGTCAATCCCGAGCGAATTGCTGATTACAAGAAATCCGGAATCATTGCGAATCCGAATTGCTCAACCATTCAGTTGCTCGTCGCCCTGAAGCCAATTTACGATGCCGTTGGCATCCGGCGAATAAATGTCGCGACCTACCAGGCTGTGTCCGGTGCGGGCAAGAGCGCGCTCGAGGAACTGGTGCGGCAGGTGGGCATGCTTTTAAACGGGCGACCGCTTGCTATCGAAGGAGACAACCAGCAGATCGCGTTCAACGTGGTACCTCAGATTGACGTTTTCGAGGCCAACGGCTACACGAAAGAAGAGATGAAAATTGTGTGGGAAACGCAGAAGATTCTGGGAGATACGTCAATTTTGGTAAATCCCACAGCCGTCCGCGTGCCTGTGTTTTACGGCCATTCCGAGGCAGTGCACATTGAAACGGCACACAAAATCTCTGCGGCAGAAGTATGTGACCTGCTGCGAAAATCTCCCGGCGTAGAGTTAATTGATGGTAATGATGGCCACGATTATCCGACGGCTGCGACACATGCCTCCGGGAAGGACGCGGTTTTCGTTGGTCGGGTGCGGGAAGACCTGAGTCACGCCCGCGGAATTGATATGTGGGTCGTGGCCGATAACATACGTAAGGGCGCGGCTCTAAATAGTGTCCAAATAGCTGAAATATTGGCGAAAAACTATTTATAAGCTATAGTCCACACCCATACGCATTGGGCATTTCTATTCCAAATTCATGGTTCCGGGCAAGGGCGATTCGCAGCACTTCGGGGAGCCGGAGATACACATTATGTCGCGAAAACTGAACCGTTTATGGGTCTTGCTGGTATTCCTCGTATCAGGCGAGGTCTGGGCTCTGGGTTTGGGGGACATTAAGCTTGATTCGGCGCTGAATCAGGTGCTTCTTGCTGAAATTGAACTGATATCCGTGACGCCGGACGAATTGGCAAATTTGACGATTACCGTTGCGTCTGTGGACACCTTTGCCCGTTACGGTATCGACCGTCCGTTTTTTCTGTCGAACCTCGTTTTCACCGTCATCCCAAGCGGTCGAACGGACGGTAACCTTGTTCGAGTTACCTCCACAGAGCCCGTAACAGAACCCTTCGTCACCTTTCTCGTCGACGCTGTCTGGTCCCGTGGTCGCCTGTTAAGAGAATACACATTGTTGCTCGATCCGCCGACATTTGCGCCGCCTGCGACCACGCAGGTGCAGCAGGCAGTAACCGCTCCAAGGCGCGCCGCGCCCGCTGACAGCGGTCGCATAAGCCGTCCTGAGCCAACGCCAGAGCCGGCTCCACGAGCAAGTGCGCCGCGCACGCGGGTCCAGCCGGTGGCGCCGGTTCAATCCAGAGAATCAACGCCTCTCGCGCCGACCCCGACCGCACAGGATCCGGCACCCATTCAGGATTCTGCGTCAGTTTCCGAATCAAGCTCATTCGATACCGGGCTGGCAGGAGATTTTCTGGTTCGGCGTGGCGACACTTTGTGGGGCATCGCGAGCCGTGTTCGCCAGGACAATCGCCTGACGATAAACCAGACGATGCTCGCCATTTATGAAGCGAATCCGCAAGCATTCGCCGGCAATATCAACATCTTGTCAGCAGGTGCTACGTTGCGCATTCCCGGCGCGGACGAAGTCTTCAGGATTAGTCGCGGCGATGCGCTGTCGGAAGTACAGCGCCAGCACGCTTCATGGGGTGGCACAGCCAGTATCCCAACAAGCCGGCCAGAGCCAAGCCTCACTCTGTTGCCACCGGATGACGACACTCTGACGACCGATAGCGGCGATCTGTACGATGCCGCTGATCTGGAGCCAACCCTGGATTCCGATCAGGCGGCAGAGGATGTGCGCATTCGGGATATCGAGCGATTGCTTGCAGAGCACCAGGATTCATTGATTGAAATCGGCGACAACGAACTCACTGCACTGCGTGTGGAGCTGGCACAGTTGCGTGGCGAGGAGTTGCCGCTTGAGCCGATCGCTGAAGAACCGGAATTGCCGCTTGAAGAAGAACCGGATACGTCTGACGTCCTTGCGGACGACGCCGACGATACAGCGATTGATGACGATATCGTCGCTGAAGAAACGGATGCGACGGCAGCCGAAGAGACACCGGCGCCGAGAGTTGTTTCCACTCGAGCGGCGGAAGAGCCCGGCATCATTGATTCGATTCTCGCTGCCGTAACCGGAATCTGGGGTCTGATAGGTGGCGCCCTGCTGGTGGTTGCTGGTGTCCTGGTCTGGTTCGCGAAACGCGCAGCGCGCGGTGATGACGAGGACTCAACTGGCGTCTGGAAAGCACTGGATGCTGATGATCACAAAAGCGAAACCTCTGATTCGACCGCCAGGTTGCGAGCGCTCGCGCAGGAGGACGAGTCGGCGATCGTTGTTGTAGAACAGGAAATGGAAGAGCCGGATGCGACCCGCTTTAAGCCGCCGGTTGAGACGCCGGTTGAGACGCCGGTTGAGACGGAAGACGTACTTGCGGACACTGGAACCAAGCAGTCACTTGAAGACACGTTTTCCAGCGACACAGCCATCAACCTTGACCAGTCCGATCCCGTCGCCGAGGCTGATTTCCACATGGCCTACGGTCTTTATGATCAGGCAGCCGACCTGATCAATGGCGCACTGGTGGTTGAGCCCGAGCGTCAGGATCTGCTCACCAAACTTTGCGAAATCTATTTTGTCTGGGGCAACAGAGATGCGTTTGTTGACGCGGCCACTCGTCTCAACAGCAATTTGTCGGGCGATGAAGATTCCGAGTGGGACAAGATTGTCATCATGGGCCAGCAGATTGCGGCCGATCACGAAATGTTTGCTGATGTAACGCCCGGTGCGGCGACGAAAGCCGTTGATTTGTCGTTTGAAGGTGGCACGGAAGAAACCAGCGCACTGGATATGGATTTTGCCGTCGATGCGGGCGCCTCGGATGATTCCGCTGACGATATAATTGATCTTGGTGCCGAAGATGGAACTCTCGATGCGAACGCCGGCGACGATGTGATCGACTTCGGTGCCGAAGAGAAAACTCTCGACGCGAGCGAAGCGGATGCCAGTTCCATAGATTTTGTATTCGATGAGCCGGATACAGGCGCCTCGGTAACCCAGGAAATGCCGCCCGCCGCCCTTGATGAGGTCTCCGAAGAAACTGCGGCCGTTGTGGAAATGGACGACAAGACTATCGAGTCGCCGACGCTGGAATCACCTGCGTCGGAAAGCACGGTCGAAACGCCAACGATCGAGCAGCAGTTCGAATCACTGGACCCCACCGGTGAAATGCCATCACTCAGCGAAGCCGATGAGACAGAAATCGCGACCCTCGATGACAACGTACCAGACGATGCGACCGCTGAAATCGATCTGGATGACCTCGGCCTGGATCTGGGATCTCTTGCCGAAAGCGACGTAGCGGAATCCTTGGAAGCTGAAACCGAATTGCTGTCCGACCTGGATGACACGGCCGAAAGCCAGACGCTGAAAATCGATGATCTTGCGGCGACCGGCAAGAATCCGACTCTGGATACTGAGGATCTGATCGATGATCAACTGTCGGCAACTGGGCGCAATCCGGAATTGCCCGAATTGGTTGAAGACGAAGCCACTGGAATGCATGACGTACTTGAATTCGACGAAGCATTGGCTGCTACCAGCGAAATGCCAACGATAGATGATGTCACCGGCAAGAACCCGGCCCTGGCTGAGGACGATCTGGAGGACACCGATATCGGGCTTGATACCAGCCTTCTCGATGCGACCGGACAAACGCAGGTGCTGCCAGAGGATTTCGCGGTAGAGACCGGGACCGGCACTGACATACAAAAGGCTCTGGCGGATGACGCCGAAACGATGCTTGCGTCGCTGGATGATGACGACGTCGATGATGGTGATTTCGATTTTGCCAAAACCGAAGCTTTGCCCAAAGATGCGTTCATAGGTGATATGGCGACGGATGATACCGGCGTGATGCCGGGACTGGCTGCCGGCAGTACGGACATGGATCTGGATCTTGATGACCTGACCGCTGCGCTGAAAGTTAGTGCTGTCGGCGATACGGTGAATCAGGTACTGGACGATGCGACGGTCGAGCAACCTCGACCTAATGTGGCCGCTATAGAAGGTGAGGACGATGATTCGCCCACTGCAGCAATAGCACCTGAGGATCTGTCCGATGATCTGCACGATGCGCGCACGATGACAGAGGTTGGCACCAAACTCGATCTTGCGCGCGCCTACGTCGATATGGGAGACCCGAGCGGTGCCCGCAGCATTCTCGAAGAGGTGCTGGATGAAGGCGACGAATCGCAACGTCAGCAAGCTCAGCAACTTCTCGACTCGTTACCGACCTGATCTGTCTTTGAAAACGGTGGGTTTGTTCTTATACAGGCCCACCATTTTCAATTCTTGATCATTCTCACCCCAACGAACAATGCGCATCGCACTCGGCATTGAGTATGACGGCACGGCCTACAACGGCTGGCAACGACAGAAAGTCGGCAGGGGTGTGCAGGAGCTTGTTGAAAAAGCGCTCACCCAGGTCGCCAATCACCCGATCGAGGTCGTCTGTTCAGGCCGAACCGATACCGGAGTTCACGCCACCTGCCAGGTGATTCACTTTGATACCGAATCCGAACGTGCAATGCGCAGCTGGGTTCTTGGCACCAACTCAAACTTGCCCGACGATATCAACGTCTGCTGGTCAAAATCCCCCGGCAAAGACTTCAATGCCCGCTATTCGGCTGTCGCCCGCACCTACCGCTACCTGATTCTGAATCGACCGATTCGATCTTCACTGTTTCGGCATCGCGCGTGGTGGTTACATGAAACACTGGACGATTCCAGCATGCAGGACGGGGCGAATCATCTGCTGGGGAAACATGATTTTTCCGCTTTCCGGGCCGCCGGTTGCCAGGCCTCAACCCCGATTCGAGAGATTATGGAACTGACTGTCAGTCGTCACGGGGACTGGATTAGCGTCACCATCAAAGCAAATGCATTTCTGCAACACATGGTCAGGAATATCGCCGGTGCACTGGTCGCGACAGGGCGTGGTGACCAGCCGGCAAAGTGGATCAAGGAAATTCTCGATGGCCGCGATCGCACTGCAGGGGGAATCGCTGCCCCGGCTCACGGGCTGACTCTCGTTCGTATTGACTATCCACCGGCGTTCGACATTCCTGGTGCGGGAATTCCGGCGCTGCTTCCGGGCATTGATTGATCGAGGTTTGCCAATGCGACTCGGGATCGGGTATTGGCATTTGCGCGAGCATGGCACCGGGATGGGCATCCGCTCACTCGAAAGACTTTAACTCGATCGCCGGATGCCCATCCCGGCACCTTGCGGGAAGGACTGGGTGGGTTTTGCAGCTTTGTATTGATGGGGCTGTGTGGGATTGTCGTGGGAAAAATTACTGGACAGGCATTTGCGCGAGCAAGGCACCGGGATGGGCATCCGCTCACTCGAAAGACTTTAACTCGATCGCCGGATGCCCATCCCGGCACCTTGCTGGGAGGACCGGGTGCGATTGTTCTTGGAGAGATTTTTGGATGGGCATTCGTGCTGGCGCGGTGTGGTGCAGAGACTCTTGTGCAGAGTCCTTTTTCCGTCAATTTCGTTTATGATGCGGCACTATGAGCTGGTTTGAAAAATTGATGCCCTCTCGGATCAGTACCGAGAAACGAACGCGATCGGTGCCCGAGGGCGTTTGGATAAAATGCACCAAGTGCGATGCACAACTGTACCGTACCGAGCTGGAACGAAATCTGCACGTTTGTCCGAAGTGTGAATATCACATGCGCATCAGCGCACGGAAGCGACTCGAATACTTTCTTGATCCGGATTCCCAAACGGAACTGGCTGCAAATCTGGAGCCGCAAGATCCGCTGCGATTCCGCGACAGCAAGAAATATCGTGATCGTATTGTGCTGGCGCAGAAAAAAACCGGGGAAAAGGATGCACTTGTCACTTGCAGCGGGATGTTGCTGGGCCACGCAGTCGTGGTTTGCGCTTTCGAATTCGGTTTCATGGGAGGGTCCATGGGATCGGTCGTCGGCGAGCGTTTTTGTCGTGCCACGCATCATTGTGCCGAGCATAAAATTCCATTGATATCGTTCGCTGCCAGCGGCGGCGCACGCATGCAGGAAGCATTGTTTTCGCTGCTGCAAATGGCCAAAACATCGGCTGCTCTGGCCGCGCTCGCTGAGCTAGGGATTCCTTATATTTCCGTCCTTACGGATCCGACAACCGGCGGTGTCTCAGCCAGTCTCGCGATGCTCGGTGATGTCAATATCGCTGAGCCCAGGGCGTTGATAGGTTTTGCGGGCCCACGCGTGATCGAACAGACCGTTGGCCAGAAATTGCCGGCCGGATTCCAACGCAGCGAATTCTTGCTCGATCACGGCGCGATCGACATGATTGTAGATAGACGCAAGATGCGCGCCGAAATAGCAGACATGCTCGCCAAGTTCGACCATCGCCCAAAGCCGGCTTAGTATTTGTCACGTGATGACATGAACCCCTCCGGTTCATTTAATGGCATCGATGATTGGCTCCGTTGGCTGGAAACGCTCTCTCCGCATGAAATAGACCTGGGCCTTGATCGCGTCGATACGATCCTCGCGCGTCTCTCACTGCAACAGCCTGCACGCGTTATCACCGTCGCCGGGACAAATGGCAAGGGTTCGTCCGTGGCCATGCTGGAGGCGTTACTTACCGCCTGTGGGGAAAGAGTGGGCTGTTACACATCACCCCATGTGCACCGTTTCAACGAACGCATTCGCATTGACGGCAAAACAGCAAGCGACCAGGAGATAATCGCCGCTTTCGAGCGAATCGAGTCTGTCCGGGAGGGCATCGCACTCACTTATTTCGAATTCGGCACGCTGGCTGCCATGGTGTTGTTCGATATTGCTCGACCGGATACGGTCATACTGGAAGTAGGACTCGGCGGCAGGCTGGATGCGGTCAACGCGATTGAGCCTGATGCGTGCCTGATTACCAATGTGACGCTGGATCACTGCGACTGGCTTGGCGAGGATGTTGAAGCCATCGCTATTGAAAAGGCGGGCATCATGCGCCGAAACAAGCCCGTGGTATTCGGCGCGACAACAGTTCCAGAGGCGATCATTGCCGCATCAGGCCGTCTGGACGCGGATCTGATTCTGTCCGGCCGCGATTTCGAATTGGTTGCGAACGGCGGCGGTCAGTGGCACTGGTCCGGCCGGGATGTCGAACTTGCCGGCCTGCAGCAACCGTCTCTTGCGGGGTGGCATCAAGTGCAAAACGCCGCGGCTGTCCTTGCACTTGTTGAGTCTCTCGGGCTCCTCGTTTCGCTTGACGCCAAAACCGTCAATTCGTCGTTTGCGTCGCTCGAGCTTGATGGTCGAATGCAGCGGATACATACAGCAGGAAGAAATTTCATTCTGGATGTCGCGCACAATGTGGATTCTGCGCGCGTCTTAAGCGAGTCGCTCACCAACCAAGCAGAAAACGATCGTGTTGTGGCCGTTATCGGCGTGCTGGCTGGCAAGGATGTGGCCGGTATTGTCGGCGCGCTGCAGCCCGTCATAAATCGCTGGATAGCCTGTACACCGGACTCCCAAAAGGCGGTGCAAGCCGACGATCTTGCACGCATAATTGTGCAGCAGGCCGACCCGTCCTGCCTGATCTGCGGGTCCGTTGAAGACGCGATTCGTGAAGCGATAGCCCGCACCACCGAGAGGGATTTGATCGTGATCACCGGATCCTTTCAGACAGTCGCACCGGCACTGCGCATGCTTGATGAATTACAATGCGCAAATTAGCGGACGTTGCTATACTCGCGCCGCAATACATTCGCCCAAACGAATTCCTCAGTTTCAATCTGGCGGCTGCCTGACAGGTTATGGATCGATCTCTCAAAGAACGCGTAATTGGTGCCATTGTTCTCGTGATTTTCGCGGTGCTCGTCGTACCGGTGTTTTTGAACGGGCCGTCCACTGACACCGAAATCATTACCGAATCGGTAACCCTACCGGGGCAAAATGGCGATGGGATCCGACAGCAGAGGGTTGTACTCAAGCGGAATCGTACCCAACCAGTGCCGCAATCCCTGGCTGAAGTTAAGATCCAACCTGCTACCCAAGCCAAAACGCCGGCTGAATCAATGCCGGATGCTCGCGACAAGACGCCCGAGCCCTCCGTAGCCAAGCCGACCGAGGCCAAGTCTGCGCCGACACAATTGACCGGTATGTGGGCGGTGCAAATGGGCAGCTTTTCCGAGAAGGTCAACGCGGACAGGTTGGTGGCCGATCTTAGAAACGACGGTTTCGCCGCATTCATGAGCCAGCACAATACCTCGTCGGGCGATCTTCATCGGGTACGAATCGGTCCACAGAAGGACAGGGCCAGCGCCGAATCCATAGCTGCACAATTGCAGAAAGCGGGCCATAAAGGCCAGGTTGTCACTCATCCGTGAAGCTCACCGGGTACAAATTGGCGTGTGACTGATGCCATTCGCTGACATAGCAATTGCCATTCTGATCGTCATATCCATTGCTATTGGTTTTGTGCGCGGTTTCGTCAAAGAGGCAATGTCCATAGCGTCGTTACTGGTGGCTGTTTGGGCAGCGCTTAATTTTGGTGCTGAAGCTGGAACACTCAGCGACAGCTGGTTGAGTTCTACTGCGCTGCAATTGTGGTTTGGACGTGTTCTGATTTTTGTCGTTGTATTGATGATTGGGGGATTGCTGAGTTGGGCGGTTGCCAAGCTTGTGCGTTTGTCCGTGCTGAGTGGTACGGATCGCGTACTGGGAATGATTTTCGGTCTGGTTCGTGGCGTAGTGCTGGTCGCTCTGCTGGTAATGGCCGGGCGGTACTCGAGTTTCAACGAGGACGACTGGTGGCAGAACTCGACGCTGATACCCTACATGGAGTTCGTCGCCGATTGGTTGCTGGTTATGGCACCCAAAGGCTTTGATCTGATTCAGCCAGTGTTTGAGGGTACACTGCCGCTGGATGCACCTGTGCCGGATATCACTTAAGAGGATTGCGCAGAATCATGTGTGGCGTTGTTGGAATAGTAGCTCACGGTCCGGTAAACCAGGCAATTTACGACGCGTTGACCGTCTTACAGCATCGCGGACAGGATGCTGCCGGAATTGTCACATGGAATGAGAATGGCCTGAATGAGCGCAAGAGCAACGGACTCGTCCGTGACGTTTTCCATCAGCGCCATATGCAGCGTCTGGCAGGCAACACCGGCATGGGCCACGTACGTTACCCGACTGCCGGCGGTGCACAATCCTCTGAAGCCCAGCCGTTCTACGTCAATTCACCGTACGGCATTTGTCTCGCGCACAATGGCAATCTGACCAATTATGATGAGCTTGCTGCTCATCTCACGATCGAAGATCGGCGGCACCTGAGTACGGATTCAGATTCTGAAGTTCTGCTCAATGTTTTCGCGCATGAATTGCATATCCGGGCTCATGGTAAGCCGACACCGCAACAGGTTTTCGATGCGGTTGGCGCTGTGCACAAGCGCTGTTCGGGCGGTTATGCCGTTGTCGCGATGATAATCGGGTACGGGATCGTAGCCTTTCGCGATCCGCACGGCATTCGGCCGCTGATCATGGGGAAACGAAGCACAGACGCTGGCGATGAATTCATGGTCGCCTCGGAAAGCGTGGCACTCGATGTCCTGCAATTCCAGATTTTGCGCGACGTACGACCTGGTGAAACGATCGTCAT
>Ga0209987_10002575_pt1 | contig 10003 bp, 8 predicted proteins | sample N074metaG_FD_182134 | JGI IMG/M metagenome (GOLD analysis project Ga0209987, IMG submission 182134) | Deep subsurface microbial communities from Kermadec Trench to uncover new lineages of life (NeLLi) - N074 metaG (SPAdes) (version 2) | ecosystem: Environmental > Aquatic > Marine > Ocean trench... | reverse complement strand
TCGGCACGTCGTTTGCAATCTTTTATGCAACGCTTGGCATGCCGATCTCCTTGCTTGCAGACCGCTGGAATCGACGTAATCTGATCGCCGGCGCGCTTGCAATCTGGAGCACGATGACCGCCTTGTCAGGCATCGCTTCCAATGTCGTATGGTTGTCGTTGGCGCGAATCGGCGTGGGTATCGGTGAGGCCGGATGCAGTCCACCGGCGCACTCGATGATTGCCGACTACTATCCGCCGGAAAAGCGCGCAACGGCGATGGGCATTTTCACTGTCGGCATTTCTGCGGGAATCATGATTGCCTATCTGAGCGGCGGCTGGATCGCCGAGAATTTGGGCTGGCGCAAGGCATTGCTGATTGTTGGACTGCCCGGTCTCGCACTTGCCCTGATCGTTCGATTTACCGTTACTGAACCGGTCCGCGGCATGTCGGAGGGCCGCCAGGACAGCGACGCGCGCTACGGGATCATGGCGGTCATTCGATTCCTGCGCACCAGGAAGTCGTTCGTACACATGTCCCTCGGCGCCGCGCTGGCATCATTTAATGCTTACGCCGTCTTAAGTTTTTTCCCGAGCTTCCTGATTCGAAGTCACGGCATGAACTTGCAGGAAATCGGCATGTACCTCGGCGTGATTATTGGTGTCTCAACTGCGATTGGATTTGTTGGCGGCGGCTATCTTGCGGATCGACTTGGATCGATTAACCGGAAATATGCGTTTTGGGCCATTGCAGCGTCGGCGCTGATGGCATGGCTGTTTGTATTTCCACTGTATTTGATCGAGGAATCGGAATGGGTCCTTATCTTGTTCTTCATCGCTTCTGTGCCGAACAATGTGTACCTGGCGACAACATTTGCGCAAACACAGAGCCTGGTTCGCCTTCGTATGCGCGCCGCCGCGTCGGCTGTATTGCTATTTATTATCAATATCATCGGCCTGGGGCTCGGCCCACAGTTTGCCGGGATACTGAGCGACTTCCTGTCCGCTAGCTACGGGGCCGACTCAATGCGGTACAGCTTGTTGGCTATTGGTGCCGTGATCGGACCATGGGTTGCGTTCCACTACTATGCCGCCGGTAGGCACATCGCCAGCGATCTCGATCGCGTGGATACCATCTAATATTTGGAGGCACTCATGCTGGAAGAACTGACAAAACGATTCAAGCAGACAGTCGATGGAAAGGAGGCCTTCGGATTCAGCGTCAAATTCGATCTTGGCGACACGGGTGTTATTTTCGTCGCCGGCGGCACTGCGCCAATAGAGATCAGCAACGATAATGGTGAAGCCGATACCACCTTCATCATGGCCGCAGCTGACCTGGTGGCGATGTTGTCGGGTGAACTGCCGCCGATGAGTGCCTATACGCAGGGCAAGATGAGGGTGGAAGGCGACATCGGCAAGGCGATGCAGTTCGGTACCATATTCGGCTAGCTATTTTTTCCTGATGACCCTGGCCGTCGAGGACGCGGTCGCCAGGAGTTTGTCCTCCGCGTCTCGAAGTTCAGCCTCAAGAAACGTGATGGTCTTGCCGGACCGGACCACGGCTCCGCGTGCAAACAGATTCCCCTCGCGCGAAATTTCGAGGTAACTCACTTTGATTTCCAGGGTAGCAACGATCGCGACATCGCCTAACAGGCAAAATACGGCGTTCGCCATTGCTGCGTCGAGCATGCCGCAAATGAATCCGCCCTGAAGGCCGCCGTCCGGATTGCACATTGACCTGCCGGCTTTGAACCTGAGCATTGCGGTGGTATTTTCCTGGTCGAATGCCAGAACCTGGCCACCCAGTGTCTGCATTGCCGGCGGCGCATTGGCGTTCAAATGCTTGATGAGTTCATCAGTTGTCATTGCGCATCCCGCAGGCCCCTAAACGGCGCGCATGTACCAGTCGAAATCGATATTACTAACAACGTTATGGAAGCGACGAGCTTCGTCGCGTCTGTTTGCAACATAAAGCTGGCAATAGTCTTTGCCAAAGTATTCAGGAAATACTTTGCTCTTTTCAAACTTGTCGATGGCAGCGTCCCAGCGATTCGGAATTCTATTCTTCAGGCGAATCACCTGTCCTTCCTCGACCATTGGCCCCGGATCGCAGCGATTTTTCAGGCCGTGGTGCACGCCTGCGAGCAGGGCGGCTGTTACGAGGTAGGGATTTGCGTCAGCCCCGGACACCCTGTGTTCGAAACGAAGATTCTTCGCATCACTCAGGGGCACGCGGATCGCGACGTTGCGGTGATTGACGCCCCAGTTAGGTTCGACGGGCGCGAACATTTCCGGCCGCAGTCGGCGATAGGAATTGGCATTCGGCGCGAAGATTGCGGTGCCTTCGGCCATGGTTTTTACGAGCCCGCCGATCGCGTTTCTGAAACGCGCAGAAAAAGGCGGAGCCGCCATCTTCTCCTTGTCCTGTGAAAAATAGTTCTTTCCCTGTTTGTCGACGAGACTCATATGAATATGCAAACCCGAGCCTGAATCTTCCTCGAACGGCTTGGCCATGAAACAGGCAACATAACCATGTTGTCGCGCCATGGCCTTAATCGCGCGTTTGAGGAGTACGGCGTGATCACAGGCGAGCACCGGATCATCGATATGCTGCAGATTGATCTCAAACTGGCCTGGAGCAAATTCTGATGTCGCCGCACCGGAGGGAATTCTTTGGGCTTCACAGACTGAGTTCAGGTCATTCAGGAAGGCCTCTATGTCCCAGAGATCGTCCGGATTGTAAACCTGCGGGCCGGGCTGTGGCCGCCCGATACCGGGTACGCGGGCCACCCGCGCCGTCGGCCGATCTGTTTTTGCATCCAGCAGGTAAAACTCGACTTCGGTTGCCATGACGATCTTCAGGCCCATCTTCCGGATTGGCGCCGCGGCGTTCTCCAGCACCAATCTCGGGTCAGCAAAAAACGGTTTGCCGTCTCTCGAATAGAAGCGGAATAGCGCCTGTGCGCTCGGCTTCTTTGCCCACGGCACTGCGGCCAGGCTGCCCGCGACGACGAACGCATCGATATCGGGATCACCGTCTTCGGAACCGAATCGCATGCCGTCAATAACCTCGCCCAAAGTGTCGAGCAGCACGGTACCGCCCGGCAAACAAAAACCGTCGGCAAAAGTCTTTTCAAACTCCTGGCGGCGAATTCGCTTGCCGCGCAACACACCTGGCAGGTCGGCGATGAGTATTTCCATCACTTCGGTGTCCGGGTGTTTTTTCAAAAATGCGCGTAACTCGGCGCTTGCGCTTCCTGTTTTCCCCTTAGCCATTTGTTGGTCTCTTACTTTCGTGCATTCCTGCTATTCCTGAATTCGTAATTCGAACCACGCGACGTTCCAGAACTGACCGAACTTGTAGCCGACTTCCTCGTACACGCCAACCTTGCGAAATCCAAGTGCTTCATGCAAATTGACAGACGCATCGTTTGGCAACGCCACGCCGGCGTATGCACCGTGCAATCCGATCCCGGAGAGATTATTCAGCAATTCTTCGTAGAGCCGTTTGCCGATTCCCTGACCAGTAGCCTCTGCCGCTAAATACACGGTTGTCTCCACCGAAATATCATAAGCAGACCTGTTATGGAACGGCGTACTGCAACAGAATCCGAGCACTATACCGTTCTTTTCTGCAACCAGGAGTTGATTCGGCCCGGACTCATGGAACTGGGAAAACCAGGGCGCTCGCTCACCTACTGAATAGGGCGTTGCGTCGAACGTGGCGTGGGAATGTTCGATGTAATGGTTATAGAGGTTGACCACCGCGTCATAGTCGCCCGGAGCGCAATGCCGAATAATGATGTCGTCCATGCACCTAAACCCGTTAATATCACCGTGACGGAGTACTAGTGTGAGCACAAAAAGGCTGCTCGGCAACTGCCCTGAAAATTCTGTCTCCAGCCCCACGTGATAACATGCGCGGCATCATCCGCCGGACGGGAAAATAACATCAGCAAGTATCTGCTGTGCTTTGTTTTGCTTTTGATTTCCAGCCAGGCGTTGACGCTTGAAATCGAAACTCCCGCAATTCTTCTCACCACTGTGCCTGTCGAAATCAGGGTCAGTGGAGCGCTTCCCGGCGAGCAAGTACGCCTGGTCATTGCGGGCGCCAGCCGGGTTGCCAGTGCTGATGCAGACGGAATCGCAGCATTCCCGGATATCGTTGCTGAGCGACGCGGCAGCATTGCGTTGTCTGCATCGTCGACAGATTCCGGCTCCGCGTCTGCAAGCTTGCGAGTATTGCCTGGATGGGTGTCAATCATGCCGCCGCTGGTCGCAATACTCGTTGCGCTTACCTTGCGCAATGTTATTCCTGCCTTGCTAATCGGCGTGTGGCTCGGAGCCACGTCATTGCGTTCATTTTCTCCGGACGGAATTTTTCGCGGACTACTGGATGGTTTCGAGATCTACGTCGTTCGAGCATTGGCTGACGAGGATCATGCGGCCATCATTCTGTTCTCGCTGATGATCGGTGGCATGGTCGGCATCATTACGCGCAACGGTGGTATGGCGAGCATTGTGCGCATGATTGTCAGCCGCGCACGGACCGCAATCGGCGGTCAGGTCGCCGTCTGGGGCATGGGAATGATGATTTTTTTCGACGATTACAGCAATACGCTGGTCGTCGGCAACACCGCGCGACCGATGACCGATCATCTGAAAATTTCCCGGGAGAAGCTCGCCTACATTGTCGACTCGACTGCGGCGCCTGTCGTTTGTATTGCTCTGATTACGACCTGGATTGGGTATGAGGTTGGCTTGATTGGCGATGCGCTTGATTCGGTGCCGGGCCTCAACGAAGCTGCGTATACTGTTTTTCTGAAGTCCATTCCTTATAGTTTCTATCCAATCCTGGCATTTATATTCGTGCTGGCGATCGCCGTAACCGGCCGCGACTTTGGGCCGATGTACAAGGCCGAGGTCCGCGCACGAAAAGGTCAGGTGTCCTCCGTTAGCACCGCGGACATGCCGTCACTTCAGGGTGACCAGCTCGAACCAAAACCGAATATTCCACTGCGCGCGATCAACGCCTTTGTCCCGTTGCTGGTTCTCATCGGGTCACTGGTCGGTGGCCTTTATATCACTGGTGAGGGTGCTTCCATCACGGACATCATCGGTTCCGCAGATGCCTACAAGGCCATGATGTGGGCGTCATTGCTTGGCGCCGTGACCGCAGCAGTCATGACGACCGCGCAGGGCATCCTGTCCGGCCACGAAACCGTCGATGCCTGGTTTGGCGGCGTCAAGGCAATGATGTTCGCGATGATCGTCCTGGTACTTGCGTGGGCTTTGTCGGCGATTACCTTTGATCTCAACACGGCGAACTACCTGGTATCGATTCTCGCCGGCACCTTGTCTCCGCCGCTGGTCCCGGCTGTTATTTTTGTTTTATCGGCAATCACCGCTTTTACGACCGGCACCAGCTGGGGCACGCTGGGCATCCTGATGCCGCTGGTGATCCCGCTGACCTGGGCGGTGCTGGGTGACAATGGCATGGCCGACCCTGAACACATGCATATTCTTTATTCCGCCATCGCCAGTAACCTGGCCGGCGCGGTGTGGGGAGATCACTGCTCTCCGATCTCGGACACGACCGTACTGTCATCGATGGCGTCGGGCTGTGATCATATCGAGCATGTCCGGACGCAAATGCCGTATGCGCTGCTCGTGGGCACGGTCGCGGTGCTCATAGGCACAATCCCGGGTGGCTTCGGTTTTCCACCGCTGTTGTCGATCCTCGCCGGGCTCGGCTTTTTGTTGCTGGTCTTGTTAAAGTTTGGGCGCCAGGCGGACGCCGCTGGTCAAGCCTGACAAATCCGGTAGACTGCTCCCGTTTCCAAGTCACTAACTCAGCTGGAGAGAGAGAAATGCGTATCCTGTTTGTGTGCATCATTGCCGGATTGAGCCTGGGCGCGTTCGCTCAGGACGACGGCGTCGAGGCCAAAATCAAAGAAGCAATGGCTGCCGACATCCGAACCGAGGCAGACGTTGCCAGGGACAGAAACCGGAAGCCGGTTGAGACTCTCGCATTCTTCCAGCTCTCCGACGACATGCGGGTTCTCGAGCTGCTGCCGGGTGGTGGCTGGTATACGAAACTGCTGGCCCCGGTGCTGAGAGAAAACGGTGAACTCTACGTCGCAATAGGCACCAATAACGTGCAGCAGAATCTCGTACCGCAGCCGGGATTTGATCATATCAACGTTATTGACATCGGCGTCGGTCTGGAGCGAACCGGCCCATTCCGTACAAATTTCATTCCATCGTTCGAATTCGGGATCAGCGATGTCGATCTTGCGGTTACGTTTCGTAACATGCACAACTTCACACCAGAAGGCAGGGAAAATATAAACACCGCCGTGTTTGCGGCGCTAAAATCTGGCGGCCTCTATGGCGTCATTGATCACACGTTACGCCACATGGAGCCGATGACCAGGGAAAATCGGCGTCGCGCCGATGTCGTGCAGATTATCAGGGAAGTGCAGGCCGCCGGATTCGAATTGGTGGATTACAGCGATTTACATTACCGCCCGGATGACGAATTGCGCTACGAAGTGGGCCGGGCGACCGTTACCGGCAATACCGATCGTTTTACGCTACTGTTCCGCAAACCCTGAGTACCTTGATTATTACCGCGTAATTGTATGGGTGCGAAACCAGTTGTCGGAATTCCTGCTGACCGGCGCCAGCTGGGTCCCCACCCGTTCCATGTGGTTGGCGAGAAGTACGCTACCGGAATTCGGGATGGCGCCGACGCGTTACCATTTCTCATCCCGGCGCTCGGAGACAGTATCGACGCCGCAGCGGTGTTGCAGCGCGTTGATGGTATTCTGCTGACGGGGAGCCCGTCGAATGTCGAACCGCATCACTATAACGGAGAGGCAAGCAGGCCCGGCACCTTGCATGATCCGCACCGCGATGAAACCACACTGCCGTTAATAGAACTGGCGCTTGAAAAGGGGGTGCCGTTGTTTGCGGTTTGCAGGGGGTTTCAGGAACTGAATGTCGTGCTCGGAGGTACCCTGCATCAGCACGTGCATGAAGTCGAGGGATACCACAACCACAGGGAGAATCCCGACGACCCGCTGGATGTCCAGTATGGTCCTGCACATGAAATCCATTTAGTGGAAGGTGGGATGTTGCGCGATCTTGCCGGTACGGACACTGTTAAAGTGAACTCGCTGCACTCGCAGGGTGTTGCGCGGCTTGCCGACGGCGTAAGCGTAGAAGCCGTCGCGGATGACGGCCTGATTGAAGGATTCCGCGTGGATGGCGCGAAAAATTTTGCACTTGCCGTGCAATGGCATCCAGAGTGGAAAGTAACAGAAGACAGTTTTTCAATGGCCATTTTCAAAGCATTCGGCGATGCATGCAGACAGTCAGCGGGCTGATAACAGGTGATCTGTGAGTGAGCAAGATAATATTCAGGCCTGGTTGAAAGAACACGAGATCGACGATGTCGAGGCGTTCGTGCCCGACATGGCCGGCGCTGCCCGCGGCAAGCTGATCCCGGCGGCGAAATTCGGTACTGGCGAACTGAAGCTGCCGGAAGGCATATTCGCGCAAACCATCTCCGGAAACTATGTCGACAATAAGAACAATGTCGAGGATCGGGACATGCTTTTGGTGCCCGATCCGTCAACCTTGCGGCCGGTTCCCTGGTTGAAAGAACCGACGGCGTCAATATTTCTGGATTGTTTTCACAAGGATGGCACGCCGGTTGAGACGTCACCGCGGCGGGTGCTGCGAAACGTGCTCGACCTGTACAAGGAAAAGGGCTGGAGGCCGGTCGTTGCGCCTGAGGTTGAGTTTTATTTGATCAATGCACACGCCGACGCCAACCAGGAAGTCCAGCCACCCGAGGGCCGGCTGGGCCGTACGGAAACATCAAAGCAACCGTTCAGCATCGATACGATGAACGACTTCGATCCGTTCATTAACGAGGTGTACGCTTATTGTGAAGCGCAGAATATACAGATCGACACGCTGTCACAGGAAATGGGGCCGGCACAATTCGAGTTGAATTTCCTGCATGGTGACGCCCTTGCACTGGCGGACCAGGTTTTTCTGTTTAAACGAACGGTCAAAGAGGCAGCGATCGCATATGAGATGCACGCTACATTTCTTGCTCAGCCGGTCTCGCGGGGGGCGGGTAGTGCGCTGCATATTCACCAAAGCATCGTGGATGAAAATGGAATTAATATTTTTTCCGACGAAGGTGGGCCCAGCGACTTGTTCATGTCCTACATCGGCGGGCTGCAGAAGTACATGCCAGAGGCATTGCTTATTTTTGCACCGTATCCGAATTCGTATCGGCGCTTTCTGAGCTTCTATTCATCGCCGATAAATCTCTCGTGGGCGATCGACAACCGCACGGTCGGTTTGCGAGTGCCTGATTCCGATTCCGATGCACGGCGAGTCGAGAATCGCCTGGCTGGATCCGACGTCAATCCCTACCTCGCGCTCGCAGCAACGCTCGCTTGTGGCTACCTTGGCATGATCGAAGGACTGAAACCGAACGAGTCGATCGAAGGCAGCGCCTATGATCAGCCATTCAGCTTGCATCCCTTCATGTTTGAGGCGATCAAGGCAATGGAAACCAGCGAGGCCATGCGTAAGATCCTGGGAGACAGTTTGTGGGCCTATACTGTGCGGTGAAATACGACGAGTGCCGCGAGTTTCAGGAGATTGTCACGCCCTGGGAACGCGAAGTACTATTATTAAACGTATAAGGAACAATCATGGCAATTGTTGAATCGCGCTCGCGATCGGAATGGCAGGATCTCGATCGTGACCACTATCTGCACCCGTTCACCGATTACAAGGAACTCGGGGAAAAAAAGAGCCGCATCATCACGCGCGCCGACAGCGTCTATATCTACGACGCAGATGGCAACCAGATCCTGGACGGCTTGTCCGGACTGTGGTGTGTCAACGTCGGCTACGGCCGCGACGAATTGGTCGAGGCTGCAGCAAAACAGTTACGCGAGTTGCCGTACTACAACAGCTTTTTTCAGTGTGCGCATCCGCCGTCGATAGAGCTATCGTGCCTGCTGCAGGAAATTACCCAGCCGCAATTCAATCGCGCCTTCTACGCAAGCTCCGGTTCCGAGTCTATTGACACAATGATTCGCATGGTCAGGCGTTACTGGGAGCTCATGGACCAGCCGGAGCGGCAGATCATTATTGCGCGGGAAAACGCCTATCACGGCTCAACCATCGGCGGCACAAGTCTTGGCGGCATGAAGCTGCAAAGAGCGCAGGGCGGAATGCTGGTACCTGGCATCGAACATATCGGCCAACCCTACTGGTTCGGCAGTGATCGCAGCCTGTCCCCGGATGAGTTCGGTTTGCAGGCGGCGCGCTATCTCGAGCAAAAGATCGAGGAGGTCGGTGCGGATAAGGTCGCAGCATTCGTTGGCGAACCGATACAGGGCGCCGGTGGTGTCATCGTGCCGCCGCAGACCTACTGGCCGGAGATTCAGAGAATCTGTGATGAGCACGGCATCCTGCTGGTGACCGATGAGGTCATTTGCGGTTTCGGCAGGCTCGGTGAATGGTTCGGCGCCGACTACTACGGCGTCAGGCCCGATCTCATGACCTTTGCAAAAGGTGTCACCTCCGGATATTTGCCGCTCGGCGGCGTTATGGTCGGTGACCGCGTGAGCGACGTGCTGATCGACAAGGGTGGAGAGTTCTATCATGGCTACACCTACTCGGGACATCCTGCCGCGTGCGCTGTCGCCATCGAAAACATTCACATCATGCAGCGGGAGAATCTGATTGAATATGTGCGCGACGACATCGGACCGTATCTGCAGAAGAAGTGGCAAGCGCTGTCGGAACACCCGATTGTCGGCGAAACCCGCATGGTCGGGTTGATGGGCGCGCTTGAGCTGGTGCAAGACAAGTCAACGCTGCAACGCTTCGATAAAGACGACGGCGTTGGCGCAAAATGCCGTGATTTCCTGATCAATAATGGCCTGGTCATGCGCGCTGTTGGTGACACGATAGTCGTTGCA
>Ga0209987_10002571_pt1 | contig 10011 bp, 11 predicted proteins | sample N074metaG_FD_182134 | JGI IMG/M metagenome (GOLD analysis project Ga0209987, IMG submission 182134) | Deep subsurface microbial communities from Kermadec Trench to uncover new lineages of life (NeLLi) - N074 metaG (SPAdes) (version 2) | ecosystem: Environmental > Aquatic > Marine > Ocean trench... | reverse complement strand
CGCTGGAGCCCGCCTTTCCGCTGGCCAAGGCGTTCGGCGACCGGGACGCGCTCGGGTCCATTCTGTGGGGCCTCTGGGTCCACTACCAGACCCGGACCGACTTCCCCCGGGCGCATGAATGGCTTGCCGAACTGGAGCAGGTGGCCGGCCAGAACGAGGACTCCGACCTGCCTCTGGTCCATGACATGTCGGCGGGTTGTCAGTATTTCTGGGAGGCGGATTACCGGCGCGCCCTCGGCCATACCGATCGCCTGAAGTCAATCTATGATCCGCACAGGCACGGGGGAATCGTTGCTCTCACCAACCATGACCCGCTCTGCTTCGCGCAGCATTGGGCGGGCAGCCTGGCGGACTGGATCACCGGTTACCCGGACCGTTCGCTCATGCGGCTGGAGGAGGCGGTATCGCATGCGCGGAAGATGGGCCATCCGTTCAACCGCGCCTTCGCAATGAGCGCCGGCGTGACCAGCCTGTTCTATCTCGGAGAGGCGGATGCGGTTCTGACGCTCGCCGACGAAGTCGAGCGGATCGTCGAGGAAGAGGCCCTCGGCCCGTTTTCGCAGAATGTCCTGGTGAACCAGTGGCGCGGCGCTGGGCACATCTTTCTCGGGCGGTTCGAGGAAGGTTATCCGCTGGCAAAACAGGGCAACGATTTCTGGAACATGGCGGGGGGCCGGATCTGCAACGCGATGTTCCGGAGCTGGATCGTCCTCGGGCTGCAGGGGCTGGGCCGGATCGACGAGGCCAGCGGGTTGAACGCCGACAACATTGCCCACTGCCGCGAAACCGGCGATTGCTACATGGAGCCGGAATGCGTCCGCCTGCGGGGCGAACTGGCACTGCTGGCCGGGAACCCCGATATCGAGTCCGCCGAGCGCAGTTTCAGGGAAGCGATCGCGATCGCCCAAGCGCATGGCGCGAAATCCTGGGAGTTGCGCGCGGCGATGTCGCTGGCCCGGCTGCTGGCCTCGCGCGACCGGCGGGCCGACGCGGCGGCGGGCCTGGAGCCGGTGCTGAACTGGTTTACCGAGGGGCTGGAAACCGGCGACATTCGCCGAGCCGGCAGCCTGCTGGCCGAGCTGGCATAGGCGAGCCATCCGATTCCATAAAAATCTCCCGCCGGGCGGGTTCGGTATCGCCTTTACAACCATTCCGGGAGAACTATGTGCATTCGAGGCAACGCAATGCTGTGTGAATGGCGCTGGAAGGGCTCGCATCCGGTGACAAGCGGCAATATCCTGCTATCGTTAATCACCAGATCAGCGGAAGACCGAGATGAGCCACCACGAAACCTCGCTAAAGGCACAGTTCTATCTGACCGCGCCGCAGCCCTGCGCCTATCTGGCCGGGCGCGAGGAAAGGAAGGTGTTCACCACATTGCAGGGCACCAGCGCCGTCGGCGTGAACAATGCGCTGTCGCTCAAGGGCTTCCGCCGCAGCCAGTCGGTGATCTACCGCCCCGCCTGCGTCGGCTGCTCGGCCTGCATGTCGATCCGCATCCCGGTGTCCCGGTTCCAGATCTCGCGCAGCCAGCGGCGCATCCTGCGGCGCAACGACGACGTGGTGCGCCGCCCCTGCGAAGCCTGGGCGACGGAGACCCAGTTCGACCTGTTCCGCCGCTACCTCGACAGCCGCCATTCCAGCGGCGGCATGGCCGACATGGACGCCTTCGACTTCGCCAGCATGGTCGACGAGACGCCGATCAACAGCACCGTGGTCGAATACGTCCTGGAGGACCGCGAGACCGGCACCCAGCGCCTGATCGCCGCCTGCCTGAGCGACATTATCGGCGACGGGTTGTCGATGGTCTATTCCTTCTTCGACCCGGACGAGGCGGAGCGCAGCCTGGGCGCCCACATGATCCTCGACTACATCAAGCTGGCGGGCGAGATGGGCCTGTCCCATGTCTATCTGGGCTACTGGGTGGCGGGCAGCCCGAAGATGGATTACAAGATCGGCTATCGCCCGTTCGAGCTGTGCGACGGCGCCAACTGGCACCGCTTCGCCAACCGCGAGGAATATCTGGCTTGGCGCAGCCGCCACAAGGCGCCCAATCGCGACCCGCTGGCCGAGTAGGCCGCGTCGGCGCCGGTCTGCCAGCCGGGCTTTTCAGTTAAGGATGGCAGCCAGGATCACGGCATCGACGACCAGCCGTGTCGCCGCGCGGATCAGCAGGATATCGCCATCGACGCTGCCATAGACATGGCCCTGGGGCGGCGGCGACAGGTCGTAATCGCGCCAGTTCGACAACGGGCGGAAGTAGACATCGTGCGGAAGCGCGTACCCTTTGGTCCACTTCTTGCGCTGGCCCGGCGGGGTGCAGTGCTTGTTCGCCAGCCCCGGCGGGCAGAATTTCTGCCCCGCGGAGGCGGGCAGCGGCGTGGTCATAACGGCGAACGCGGTGAAGGTCGCAAGCAGCGCGCCGCCGATGATCCGGATCGGTTTCATCATGATGCTCCGGTTTTTCGTCTCGTCATTGGATGCCGGAAGAGTATAACATTTTCAATGCCCCAAAGTCTAAATCTAATTTTTTGCTTCAAATGCGCGTTTGGCATCTGTCAGGTGTATCGATCTGGGGCACTTGCCCGCCCATTCCAATCGCCCTCTGCGATGACTCATGCCGCCAGCCGCCGGTAACGGGTGCTCATGACATAGTCCTTGGCGGGCCCCTTCACCTCCCACCGGCTGAGCCAGGTGGCGGCAACACCCTCGGGGCCGAAATCATAGCTGACCCGGTAGCGGTCCTCGCCGCAAAGGTGGGTCGCTTCCGGATGCTTGGCGACGAAGTCGTGGAACGGGCGGCCATCCTCGTAGCGCACCTCGATCCGGCCCTGCCCCGGAAAGCGCCACAGCGAGACCTGGCCCGAATGGTAATCGGTGCCGCGAAAGCGCAGCACACCCTGCTCGCGGCAGGTCAGGCCGGCGCGGTCGGGGGAAAAGCTGCACTCGCCCCAGAACTCACCGATCACGCCCTCGGGTACGTTCTCGATGATCCGCACCATCTGCCAGCGGCCGCGAAACCATGCCTCGGTTGCTATTGTCATGGGCCTTTGCTACCCCGCCGCCCAAGGCCTCCGCAACGGCCCTTGCAACGAAAGTGACACCCATGATCGCCCGCTATTCGCGCCCCGAGATGACCGCCATCTGGTCGCCCGAGACCAAGTTCCGCATCTGGTTCGAGATCGAGGCCCATGCCTGCGACGCGCAGGCAGCCCTGGGGGTGATCCCGAAATCCGCGGCCGAGGCGGTGTGGAAGGCCGGTGAGGTGGAGCTCGATGTTGCCCGCATCGACGAGATCGAGCGCGAGGTGAAGCACGATGTCATCGCCTTCCTGACCCATCTGGCCGAGCATGTGGGGCCGGAGGCGCGCTTCGTCCACCAGGGCATGACCTCGTCCGACGTGCTCGACACCTGCTTTGCTGTGCAGCTTGTGCGGGCCGCCGACATCCTGCTCGACGATATCGACAAGCTGCTGGCGGCGATCAAGCGCCGCGCCTTCGAACACAAGGACACGGTCTGCATCGGGCGCAGCCACGGCATCCACGCCGAGCCGGTGACCTTCGGCCTGAAGATGGCGCAGGCCTATGCCGAGATGGACCGCAACCGCGCCCGGCTGGCGGCGGCGCGGGCCGAGGTGGCGACCTGCGCGATTTCGGGCGCCGTCGGCACGTTTGCCAATATCGACCCCAGCGTCGAGGCGCATGTGGCCAAGGCCATGGGGCTGGAGGTCGAGCCGGTCTCGACCCAGGTGATCCCGCGCGACCGGCACGCGATGTTCTTCGCCACCCTCGGCGTCATCGCCTCGTCGATCGAGCGCATCGCCACCGAGGTCCGCCACTTGCAGCGCACCGAGGTGCTGGAGGCGGAGGAGTATTTCGCGCCCGGCCAGAAGGGCTCCAGCGCCATGCCGCACAAGCGCAACCCGATCCTGACCGAGAACCTGACCGGGCTGGCGCGGCTGGTGCGCGCCTTCGCAATCCCGGCGATGGAGAACGTGGCGCTGTGGCACGAGCGCGACATCTCGCACTCGTCGGTCGAGCGCAATATCGGCCCGGACGCGACCGTGACCCTGGATTTTGCCCTGTCGCGGCTGACCGGGGTGATCGACAAGCTGCTGGTCTACCCCGAGAACATGGAGGCCAACCTCAACAAGTTCCGCGGGCTGGTGCACTCGCAGCGGGTGCTGCTGGCCCTGACCCAGAAGGGGGTGAGCCGTGAGGACAGCTACCGGCTGGTGCAGCGCAGCGCGATGAAGGTGTGGGAAAAGGGCGCCGATTTCATGGCCGAACTGAAAGCCGACCCGGAGGTCTCGGCGGCGCTGAGCGATGCGGAGATCGAGGAGAATTTCGACCTCGGCTATCACACCAAGCATGTGGACACGATTTTCGCCCGGGTGTTCGGAGACCAATAGCATTACCTCGACATATTCGAGGGAACCGAGAGGCCTCTCCCGGAGGATGTCGCACCGGGCAAAAGCGTGCCTTCCCCCTGGAGCAGCGCGACGGGATGGTCAAAAAAACCAAAATTTGCGCATATCTTGTACTATGAACTGATGCGTAAATCCGGCAGTCAAACAAAAAAGAAACATCGTCCGGAGGCAATTCGCTCGGAATTTCGGGGGCATGGCGGCATTATACACCTCGGTTCGTAAGCGTCGTTTCCAGTCAGTTCAGTACGCATTGCCAGACTCGGACCCAGTTCCGGGTGATGGATCGGTGTCAAACAACGGGCGAGGAGAGATCATGTCGAGCCAGGATCTTGAAGCTCCGCTGGCGGCAAGTTCAGGCCATGCACAAGCAACGGTCGCGGCCGCCAAAGAGCAGCAGAAAAGTCGCCATATATTTAATCCGACTGTCGATTTTCTATGCCTGGGCGGGGCATCGATCGCCATCCTTCCTTTGATGTATTTTTCGCCTGGGACGGCCCATCCGGCGTTGCTGGCATTTGCGTTCATCGTGGCGGATTTCGTAAACCACCCCCATTTCGCGCATTCGTATCAGATCTTCTATCGCGGCTACGGGGACAAGATCGCCGGGGTGAATCTGAACCGGAGCATGCAGATACGCTATCTGATTGCCGGTATCATCGTGCCCGTTGCAATGATTGTGTTCTTCACGGCGGCTCTTTTGCAGCCGACGGCTACGATGCTGGGCTATGGTGCGAACCTGATGCTTTTCCTTGTCGGCTGGCACTATACCAAGCAGGGCTACGGCATGCTCATCGTCGATTCTGTCTTCAAGAAAAAGTTCTTTAGCAACAAGGAGAAAGATCTTTTCCGCTTTAACGCCTATGCCTGTTGGTGGCTATACTGGCTGTTCGCCAACGAGCAGATCTCCGAGCGGACGCTGTGGGGTTTGTCGTATTACAGCTTCGATATTCCGGATAGTGTGCTTTATGCCGCCATGATGTTCGCGGCTGCAACCAGTCTGGCGACCCTGTTCGTGTTCGGCCGCAAGTATCTGGCGGACCGTCATTCGCTTCCGTTGACCGGGGTCATGGCCTATCTGGTCACACTTTACATATGGGTTTTCGGGCGGCTGAATCCTGTTGTCTTGATCTTCATCCCCGCGCTCCATTCGCTCCAGTATCTCTTGATCGTCTGGCGCTTCGAGATCAACCGAACAGCCGCGGCGAACAAATCCGCGATGTCAACGCAATGGCGCTTGGCCAGTTTCGGCGCCACAGGGATTTTCCTGGGTTATCTGGGATTCTGGTTGGTACCGAAACTGCTGAACGGCCAGGTCAGCTACGACCAGGAAATGTTCGGAACGGTCGTCTTCCTGTTCATCTTCTGGATATTCATCAATGTGCATCACTATGCGATCGACAACGTGATCTGGCGCGGCGAAAATCCGGAAACGCGAACCTATCTTTTCGGACCACGACCGGCGTAATCGAAGACGCCCGGTATTGATCTCAGGGAGACCCGACCGGCACGGGTCGGGCGGCGAAGCACCAGCTTGGACTACGCCACCTGGCTCAGGGCACTGGGGTGACCCGTGCAATCCGTCCGATCACCCGGCCACCGGCCGGCAGGCTGAAGAAGCTCAACAGACCCGCGGCCAAGACCAGGCCAACCGTCATCGGAACATTGCCGACGACCGTGGCCCCCGCCAGGCAGACGCCGGCAGCGAACGGCGACAGGTACCGGTGCAGAAACGCAACTAGAACGCCCATGACTTCCACCCCATGCAAATAACCCACGCAAGCAGCCCATCGCATCGGGCCACGTTTCGATAACACGCGGGAGAAAATTTTCTTTCATCGCAACAGCGAGAAAAACCAAGGGGCGCCGGGCGCCTCGATGGCGCCCCGCTCGCGGTTGCCGGATCAGGAGCTCGCTTCGCTGACGATCTGAGTCTTCGCCTCGGTCATAAAGTCCACCATCCGGCGGCGCAGTTCGTCGTCGGTGACGCCCGCGTCCTTCTCGGCCAGATCGGCGGAGACCTTGCGGAAGACGTCTTCGTCGCCCGGCTCCTTCAGGTCCTCGATGACCACGGACTTGGCATAGGCCTGCGCGGCATCGTCGGCCAGACCCATCTTCTCCGCCGCCCAGAGGCCGAGCAGCTTGTCCCGCCGTGCGTCCGCCTTGAACTGCATCTCGGCGTCATGCGCATACATTTTCTCGAAGGCGTTCTCGCGTTCGTCGAAGGTGGTCATCCGGTGGCTCTCCCGATTGAAGCGAAACAGACAGTTGCTCGCCCTTCCGATATAGGAAAATCCGGCGCGAAATGCCACTGTGTCAGAAGCGCCCTTGTGAAACCCGGCGCCGGTGCGTATAGACGGCCGAGCGAGCGACGGGGCATCCCGGCGCATGGATCGCTATTCCCTGACGGAGGAACCCCATGGCGCGGCGCAGACTGGTCTATGAGGGCAAGGCGAAGATCCTCTACGAAGGACCGGAGCCCGGCACCCTGGTCCAATATTTCAAGGACGATGCCACCGCTTTCAACGCCCAGAAGAAAGAGGTGATCGACGGCAAGGGCGTCCTGAACAACCGGATCTCCGAGCATATCATGACGGCGCTGACCGGAATCGGCGTGCCGAACCACTTCATCCGCCGCCTCAACATGCGCGAACAGTTGATCCGCGCCTGCGAGATCATTCCGCTCGAGGTGATCGTGCGCAACATCGCCGCCGGTTCGCTGTCGAAGCGCCTCGGCATCGAGGAGGGCACCCCCCTGCCCCGCCCGATCATCGAGTTCTGCTACAAGGACGACAAGCTGGGCGACCCGCTGGTGACCGAGGAGCACATCATCGCCTTCAACTGGGCCAGCCAGCAGGATATCGACGACATCATCGCCCTGGCGCTGCGGGTGAACGATTTCCTCAGCGGCCTGTTCACCGGCGTCGGCATCAAGCTGGTCGACTTCAAGATCGAGTGCGGCCGCGTCTACGAGGGCGACTTCCAGCGCATCATCGTGGCCGACGAGATCAGCCCCGATTCGTGCCGCCTGTGGGACATGAAAACCGGCCAGAAGCTGGACAAGGACGTGTTCCGCCGCGACCTCGGCAACCTGATCGACGCCTATTCCGAGGTGGCGCGGCGCCTCGGCATCCTGCCCGAGAGCGGCAACAAAAAACAGGCCGGGCCGAAACTGGTGCATTGAGCGCCTTTTGGGCTCCTCCCCCGCCGCGCCGGGGCGCGTTTTCAATTGTCCCCACGACCGTGCGGAGCTATCAGAAGGCCGAACCGAGCAGGAAAGGCCCACCCCCATGATAGCCCGCGTCTTCGTCACCCTTAAGAACGGTGTCCTCGATCCTCAGGGCGAGGCGATCCGCCATGCTCTCGGCACGCTGGGTTTCGCCGGCGTCGAGGGGGTCCGGCAGGGTAAGGTGATCGACCTCGACCTGGCCGAAGCCGACCCCGCCAAGGCCGAGGCCGCCGCCGCCGAGATGTGCGAGAAGCTGCTCGCCAACACCATCATCGAGAACTACCGCGTCGAGATCCTCTGACCGGAGCCGCGCCCATGAAATCCGCCGTCATCGTCTTCCCCGGATCGAACTGCGACCGCGACATCGCCGTCGCCCTGGCTCGCGCCACCGGGCGCAAGGCGCAGATGGTCTGGCACAAGGACGCCGCCCTGCCGCAAGGGCTGGACATGATCGCCATCCCCGGCGGTTTCTCCTTCGGCGATTACCTGCGCTGCGGCGCCATCGCGGCACGGGCGCCGATCATGCGCTCGGTGATCGAGTTTGCCAAACGCGGCGGGCTGGTGCTGGGGATCTGCAACGGCTTCCAGGTGCTGATCGAGGCGGGGCTGCTGCCCGGCGTGCTGATGCGCAACCAGACGCTGAAATTCGCCTGCCACGATGTCCACCTCTCGGTCGAGACCACCGGCAGCCCGTTCACCCGTGCCTATGGCAACCGCCGCGTCATCACGGTGCCGATCGCCCATCACGACGGCGCCTATGTGGCGGACGCGGATCTTCTGGCACGGCTGGAGAGCGACGACCGCATCGCGTTTCGCTATGTCGATGCGCGCGGCGATCCCACCGCCGCCGCCAACCCGAACGGCTCGGCCGACAACATCGCCGGCGTCCTCAGCCCCAACCGCCGGGTGCTGGGCATGATGCCCCATCCGGAGCGGCTGGCAGACCCGGAACTGGGCGGCGCCGACGGTGCGCTCCTGTTCGACAGCCTCTGCACGGCGCTGGCGGCGGCGTGATTTCGCGGGCCGGCGCCCGATCCGGTTGCATCTTTTCGTGCTTTCGGGTCCGATGGCGCGGTCGCATCCGAGGCAAGACGGGGACGCGAGAATGAGCCGCTTTATCATCGCTGCCGCACTGATGGCGTTTTTCGCAGGCCCGGCATCCGCCGGTCTGTTCCGGGTCGCTGATCTGGGCGAAATGCCCTCGCGCCAGGCCTGCATGACGGTCGCCAAAAATGTGCTGGAGAGCTATCTCGACGAGTATGGCGGCGAGTCGATCTTCGGCGACACCGAAAACCCCGAAAGCTGGGAGGTCTACGGCTGGCGCCTCCGGCCCGGCGACAACGATATCGTCATTACCTGCCCGGTCGTGAACAGCCAGGTGAACGCCTTCTTTACGCTCTACACCAGCAGCGACGACGGCAGCGCGGACGCCGATATTGTGATCGAACGAGTGCGTGAACTCTGGAGCCGTCACGAGTGAGACGATGATGCCCGGCGCGGGGGCTCCGCGCGCTTCCAATTCCCGGATCGAGCCGATAAAAGCGGGCGGAAGTCCTGCCCCGCCTTCGAGGAAATTCATGAAACCAGAGCCGGACGTCACCCAGGAACTGGCCGCCAGCCATGGCCTGAAGGCGGATGAATACCAGCGCATCCTGGAGCTTCTGGGCAGGGCGCCGAGCTTCACCGAGCTCGGTATCTTCTCGGCCATGTGGAACGAGCATTGTTCCTACAAGTCCTCGAAGAAATGGCTGCGCACCCTGCCGACAACCGGCAGCCAGGTGATCTGCGGCCCGGGCGAGAACGCCGGCATCGTCGATATCGGTGACGGGCAGGCGGTGGTGTTCAAGATGGAGAGCCACAACCACCCCTCCTATATCGAGCCCTATCAGGGCGCGGCGACCGGGGTCGGCGGCATTCTGCGCGATGTCTTCACCATGGGCGCGCGCCCGATCGCGGCGATGAACTCGCTGAGCTTCGGCGACCCGGCGCACCCCAAGACCCGGTCGCTGGTCGCCGGCGTGGTGGCCGGCATCGGCGGCTACGGCAACTGCTTCGGGGTGCCGACCGTGGGCGGCGAGGTGCGGTTCCACGCCGCCTATAACGGCAACTGCCTGGTCAACGCTTTCGCCGCCGGGCTGGCCGATGCCGACAAGATCTTCTACTCGGCGGCCTCCGGCGTCGGCATGCCGGTGGTCTATCTCGGCGCCAAGACCGGGCGCGACGGGGTCGGCGGGGCGACCATGGCCTCGGCCGAGTTTTCCGACGACGCGCATGAGAAGCGCCCCACCGTGCAGGTCGGCGACCCCTTCACCGAAAAGCGGCTGCTGGAGGCGTGCCTGGAGCTGATGGCGTCCGG
>Ga0209987_10002570_pt1 | contig 10015 bp, 5 predicted proteins | sample N074metaG_FD_182134 | JGI IMG/M metagenome (GOLD analysis project Ga0209987, IMG submission 182134) | Deep subsurface microbial communities from Kermadec Trench to uncover new lineages of life (NeLLi) - N074 metaG (SPAdes) (version 2) | ecosystem: Environmental > Aquatic > Marine > Ocean trench... | reverse complement strand
GAAACTCGGCGAGACGGGCGGGCACATGATCGATTTTGTCCGGCTCAAGAAGGATTCCGAAGTCGAGACCAAAAAGCGCAAGATGCCCGATAAGAAGGAGCCGGAGGAACCGCCGCCGCCGCCTGATCTGACCACGACCAGGATGAACAAACCCAGCCAGGATATGGGGAATATGGCGTTTGCGATCGACGTCAACGTCGATGTGGGCGGGACGGACATCGCAATCGCCGCGAGCGACTCGGATGTCATCCCGATCGTGCGCGTCAACCCCCAATATCCATTGCGGGCCTCCGAGCGTGGCATCGAAGGATGGGTCGAAGTGACATTCACCATCAGCAAGCTGGGAACCGTCAAGGAACCGATGGTGATCAATTCACATCCCAGCTCCATCTTCGATCGCTCGGCCCTCAAGGCGATTCGAAAGTGGAAGTACAATCCGAAGATCGAGGACGGTGAGCCGGTCGAGCGTTCCGGCGTCAAGGTCAGACTCAAATTCGAGCTGAATCAATAGAGTGGCTAGCTGAATGTTTTCAGGTCAAATCTCGCGCATCCATCGGGTCTGCCTCTTCCTTTTGACGCTGGTCTTTGCGCTCGGTGTAGTGGGCAGTGCCGAGGCGGCCAGGAAGAAGAAGAGGGACGAAAAGGACGCGGGCAAGAACTTCACCGTCAATACGCAGATGCATAAGAAGCTGACAGCCGCTTATGAGGCCTTGGAGGCCGACAAGTACGACGAGGCTGCCCGAATTCTCAAGGAACTCGAAAAGCGCTCGAAACGCCTGAATCCCTACGAAATAGCGGTTGTCTATCGGATGCTCGGTCAAACGAAAGCGGGACAAGAGCGATACGAGGAGGCTCTCGGTTACTTTGAAAAGTGCCTTGTTGACGATGCTCTCCCGAACGCCCAGTCCTTGACCATCCTTTTCGGGATCGCGCAGCTTTATATGGCGACCGAGGAATTTGATAAGGCGGTGACAACGCTGAAGAGGTGGTTCGGGCAAGTCGAGACTCCCAACGCGAACGCCTATTATCTTCTCGCGGCGGCCTACTACCAACTAGAGGAGGTCGAGAAGGCGATCATCCCCGCCGAAACTGCCGTCGAGATTTCGAAGAAGCCGAAGCCGCCGTGGCTGCAACTTCTGGTCGGTCTGTACTACGAGACCAAGCAGTACCCGAAGGCCCTCAAGCCTCTCGAAATGCTGATCGTGGTCGATCCCAAGAAGAGCTACTGGACGCTACTCTCCGGGCTTTACTCGCATCTGGAGATGGACGACAAGTCGCTGGCGGTCATGCAGCTCGCCTACGCTCAGGAATACCTCGTCAAGGATTATGAGCTGCGCTCCCTCGCGCAGCTCTTCCTCTATCACTCCATGCCGTATCGGGCGGGATTGGTGCTCGAGAAGGCAAAAGAAGACGAGTTCATCGACGTAGATGCCGCTTACTGGGAGATGCTCGCGAATAGCTGGCTGCTCGCTCGTGAGACCGATCGAGCCTTGGTGCCGCTGAAGACGGGAGCGGAGGTTTCAGAAGACGGCAGCCTCTACGCGAGATTGGGACAGCTCTATCTCGAGCGCGAGCAATGGGTGGATGCCTCCAAGGCGCTGAAGAGCGCAATCGCGAAAGGCGAGCTTCAAGACAAGCCGACCACGCATCTGTTGCTGGCCATCTCCTTGTACAACCAGAAGCAGTACCAGAATGCGATCAAGAATCTGAGGATCGCGCGGAAGAGCGAAACGGAGTCGATCAGCAAGGCTGCAAACCAGTGGATATTGTTGGTCGATCGCGATGTGCAGGCCCTGCTGGATGCGGAGGCCGAAGAGATAGCGATGGCCGAAGCAGCGGCGCAGGCCGAGGCAGCCGCGCAGGCCCTGCTGGATGCGGAGGCCGAAGCGATAGCGATGGCCGAGGCAGCGGCGCAGGCTGAGGCAGCCGCGCAGGCCGAGGCAGCGGCGCAGGCCGAGGAAGCACCGCAAACCGAGGAAGCGCCGCAAGCGTAGCGGGCAGCCCGGACTGACTGCTCGCATTTTGCGGAGCGCGAAGAGTCAACCGCCGAGCATGCGGTTCAGGTCGCGCTTCATCACACCATTGACGATGATGGTGCGCATGATCTCGGAAGTGCCCTCCCAGATGCGATCCACCCGCACGTCGCGGTACAGGCGCTCCGCCGCGTAATCTGCGCAATAGCCGCGCCCCCCGAAGATCTGTACGACGCGGTCCGCGACCCGTCCCACCATCTCGGAGGCGTAGAGCTTGCACATCGACGCCTTGGTGTGCAGCTCCTTGGGGTCGGCTCGGCCGGCGTCCTCTTCCCATGACGTCGCGTAGACCATCAGGCGCGCCGCGTAGAGTTCCGTCGCAGAGTCAGCGAGCATCCAGCCGATACCCTGGTGCTCGTGGAGCTTTCTGCCGAACGATTCGCGCTCCGCGCACCACTCCTTGGCTTCTTCGAGCAACCGCTGTGCGGCACCCAGGCAGCGGGCGGCGATGTGCAGGCGCTCTTCGCGGAACCAGCTTTTGCTGATGCTGTTGGCCTCGCCGAGGCCGCCAAGGATCTGCTCTTCTCCCACTTCGCAATTTTCGAACGCCATTTCCGGGTGGCGATCCTCCTGTCGGTGCATGAAGCGCGGTGTCCGGACGGTGCGCATGCCCGGTGTCCCGTGGTCGACAAAGAAAAGCGTCTCTTCGTCGGGGCCAGTGACGGTGTGCACCAGGACAGCGAGGCCTCCGTGGCCACCGCTCACGAACCACTTCTGGCCGTTGATCACCCAGCGATCGCCCTTCTTTACCGCGGTAGTCTGGAGATTGGTGGTGTCGGAGCCGGCATTGGGTTCGGTCACCGCGTAGGCCACCGTCCACTCTCCGCGCATCGCGGGCTCCAGATACTTCTTCCGCTGCGCTTCGTTGCCGCGCATCAGCGCGTTGTAGGGGCCACCTACGTGCGCCCACAGGCCGTTCGTCGCGCGGCCGGCCTGCTCCTGGACGATCGTCTGCTCCATCACCGACGAGCCCAATCCACCCATCTCTTTGGGCACATTCATCGGCCAGAGCCCGTAATCGAGCGCCTTCTGCTGAATCGTTGCGCAAATTTCTTTGGGGAGCGCCTCCGTCGTGTCGACCGTCATCTCGTGGGGGATCAGTTCCTGCTCGACGAAGTGACGGGTTCGATCCTGGAGTTCCTTGAGTTCGGGGGTCAGTTCGAATTCCAATGTTCTGTCTCCTCTGATTTAGATGTTCTTCATCTGTCGGATGGGGCCGCCTTTTTGGCGCTTCGAAACGATCGGAGTCGCTAGTTCGCACTCTTGGGGATGATCAGTGCGTCGACGACGACGGCTCCATCCGGTAGGGCAACGAGCGGGTTGACGTCGATTTCCGCGATCGACTCGCCGAGGTCTTCGGCGAGAGCTGAGAGGCCCATCACCGCCTGGACGATTGCATCGATGTCGGCGGGCGCCTTACCGCGTGCACCTGCCAACAGTGCGGCCCCGCGCAGGCGCATCAACACCTTGCGAACGGTGTCTGGTGTGGTCGGAACCATCAGCATCGAGACGTCGTTGAACACTTCGACGAAGATTCCGCCGGTCCCAAGGGTGAGCATCGGACCGAACTGCGGATCGTTGACGATGCCGAGGATCAACTCGGTTCCCTGCGGAATCATCTGCTGGACGAGGACCTCCGCCCCCAAGCGCTTTTCGAAGTCCACGTAGGCTTCGGAGAGTTCTTCGCGGTTTGCGATCCCGAGGAGAACGCCAGCTCGCTCCGTCTTGTGTAGATCTACGCAGGTCTTGAGCGCGACGGGGAAACCGATTTCTTCGCCAGCTCTCAATGTCTCCTCGAGTGTCTGGGCCTGGATCTCCCGCGTCGTGGTGAGTCCGTAGGCGGCGAGGATCTCTTTGCTGTCGTGTTCGCCGAGTGCGCCTGAAGCAGCAGCGAGGCGGTCGCGCAATTCCGCGAGGTTGTCCGGGCGCGCGACCTGGCAGGGCCGTGCCGTTGCTTTGGCGGCGAGGTCTCGCTGGTAGGCGCTGTACTCGACGACATGGCGCGTCGCCCTCAACCCGGTTTCGGTGCCCATCAAGACCGGAATACCCATTTCCCTCAATTCGGCGGCCTGTGTGGCGCTCGTCGCAGCGCTCAGGTGGCCCAGAACCGCGAGAGGGTTGCGCAACTCGCTCAACATCGGGCGGACGATGTTCGCATACCAGGAGTCACCGTCATCCATCGGAGGGAGATCGACTGCCAGCAGGGTGATTCCCGTCAAGGGGTCGGCGTCGAGCGCCTGGATGCTCTTCGCGTAGATGTCATCTGCACCGTTTCCGGTGCCCCACGCGTCGAGCGGATTAACGGGATCGAGGCCCGGCTCGAGGACTTCACTGAGCTTTGCCTGGGTCTCTTCGGTGATCGGCGTGAATTCGACACCTTCGGCTTCGCCGAGATCGACCAATAACGCGCGCTGCCCACCGGAATCGAGTATGGCAGACACAAAATGGGTCTTCGTTCGCATCCCCGTGGCGAACAGTTCGAGCGTGTCCAACATCTCATCGGTCGATCGCGTTCGGCGAACGCCGTAGTGTTCAAAGAGCGCATCATAGGCTGCGTCTTCGCCGGCGAGCGCACCGCTGTGCGCCAGGGCGAGTTCTGCGCCTCGCTCGCTCCGGCCCGTCTTCAATGCGACAACCGGGATGTCTCGTTCCGCTGCCTCGAATAGTGCCGCCTGAAATGTCTCTGGATCTCGGACGGTTTCTAGAAAGAGACCGACCACTCGAGTCGATTCATTTTCGAGCACAAACTGCATGTAATCCGACATCGTCGTCGCGGCCTCGCTACCCGTCGAGATGACGTAGTTGAAATTCACGTCGCGTTGATTCTGGAGAAAAGCCTCCCAAATGGAGCCGCTGTGGGCAATCATCGCGACATTGCCCGTCGGAGTTTTCGGGTTTACCTGATATCCCGATACCGCCAGCCGATGACAGGGAGCCACGAAGCCCATCCCGTTCGGGCCACATAGGACGATGTCGTTTTCCCTTGCGATCTTTCCGAGCTGGTCTCTTAATGAGAGCTCGCCGTCGTTGGGCTCCGAGTATGCGCTCGCGAAGATGACTGCGGCGGGGATCCCGCACTGCGCGACTTCCTCGAGAGAAGCGACCAGTCCTTCATTGGGTACTGCGAGGATGGCGAGGTCTGGCCTTTCGGGCAGGTCGCTCAGCGATGCATAACAGGGGCGATCGTAGAGCGAGTCGTAGCGCGGATTGACACCGTAGATCGTACCCTCGTATCCGAACTGGCTTACGTTCTCTGCCAGTATTCCGCCGAAACGACCCGGCTGGCTGATCCCGACGATTGCGAGGGACTTTGGCTGAAGTAGAGGTGTAAGGTTTTGACGGTGATTCTTCTGTGCGGTGGTGTTCATGTCGGTGCCTGTGCTCGTTGTTGGCTGGTTTCGCGCTGTAACTTGACCGTCCGCGTCGCTGGGCTCCACTAGGTAACTCAAAACAACGTTGACGGGCCACCAGCCCACTGTATTTTCTGACGGTCTCCTGCCTTCCGGGGTCGCGTCATACGAGTTTCCAAGGCTGTGTCATACGAGTCGCGCAGCATCTTTCAGGTCCGTTGGTGGGGATCGAGGCTGAATCGCCGTTGAAGTCCGCAGACAAATTCACTCGGTGGGTCCTTCCCCTGACCTTGTTCTGCGGTGCCCTGGTCGTCGGCACCGGTTGTCCGCAAGGGCCCGACGACCTCCTGGACAGGGTTCGCGGGCTTCACGCTCGGAATCAGTACGCGGAGACGCTCGAAGACTTGCGGACACTCATGGACGAGGATCCCACGGATCTCGAAGTGAACTACCTGTTCGGCAAGTCCCTGATGCATACCGGAGAGCCCTCGTTGGCGATCTGGCCGCTGCGAAGAGCTGTGAAATCCTCGGCGTACGCGTTCGACGCCGGCATGCTGCTCGCCCAGGCAGCACTCGACTCCCGAACACCGGAGGATTCGATCGATGCGGTCGATTTCGCGCTCGCGGCTCAACCCGACAATGTCGAAGCGCTAGCACTTCGCGCGCACGCAAAACTCAAGCTCGCCCTCCACGCAGAAGCATTGGCCGATGTCGAGCGGGCCCTTGAACTCCACCCTGGCAATTTCGCGATTTTCGTACCACGCGTTCTCGTACTGCTCGAGTTTCAACGAGTCGATGAAGCCGAAGCCGTTCTTGATGCCGAAAAGCAGTCGGTAGAAACTGCCGACGATCAGCTGGGTGAGGAGATCCAGGCAAGGCTGTGCCTCACCAACGCTGCGTTCGCCTTCGAAGGCGGAGACCACAAGAGCGCCGAGGTCATGTACGCGGACTGTTTGGACGCGTACCCAACCCATCGACTCGTCGTGCGTCAAGCCGTCGATTTCTACGACGCCATTGGCCAGCAGGAGCGCGCTACGGCTCTGCTGCGACGCACCTTCGAGCAGACGCGTGCGACGCATTTCGGGTACGCGCTCTCGCGGCGCGTAAGGAGACTCGGCGACGAGGAGAAGGCTATTCCGCCGCCAGTTCGAGAGGCGCGAGAAGGCACCGGAGAGGCGTGAAAAACGCTCGGACTGGCGGGCCCGATCCCGGGCGGCTCCTGTACACTCGGAGAACTGCAGCTCGTCGGATCTGATTCCGAAGATTTCGGAACCCATGGGGAAGAGGTAGCGGGATCGTGGCTTTTGACAGATTCAATTTTCGTATTCTGCGCGGTTTCAAAAGTCTCCGTCTAGCGCATCTGGTGGCCGTGATCGGATGGCTCGGACTCGCTCCGTTGGGATGTGGCAGCGACGCTCCACCCGAGGGTGAACCGAAGTCGTTGGAAGAATGGAAGGCGCTGCGCGCGTATCACGACGAAAGCGTCTGGGCGAATGAGACGCTTGCCCAGGAGTACGAACTGACCCTGGTCGCCATTTGGGACGCGCTGCTCAGCGTTGATGACGATTACGGCCGAAAGGTTGCCATCCTCTCCTCGATCCAGTTTGAGGAGGTGGCACTCGGAAAGCCGAAGCTTCTCGAAAGACTCGATCATGGCATCGAGAGTTTCGTCCTCGAGTCTCCGCGCACGACGCTCACGCATGAGGAGTGGGGAAAATTCCTCCGTGAGCTCGCGAGTGGAGGGTATCGACTGATCCAATCCGAGTTTCATCACGCGCGTTTCGTCCCGGCCACTGAAGATTCGCCCGCGCGATCGCTCGTCAAGATCGTCTTCCACGCCATCGAAGACGGCGCCGACCGGCGTATCATCGTGGATGGCGAAGTTGGCGTAGAGTGGTCGGGGCTCCGCGACGAGAGCGGTAATCCGATCGCTGTGAAACTCGATGCGACGGGCCTGCGGATGCTGACCCGAACGGGGCCGCCGATCTTCGAGCAGATACTCGGTTTTGGAGTCAAGGATGGGGAGAAGCTGTCTCGCCTGCATCCCATTCTCATCAACGACCTCGACAAGGATGGCTATCCCGAGGTGATCATGATCGGCGGCGGGCGAGTGCTCTGGAACCTGGGCGAGCGAGGATTCCATCCCGAACCCCTCACCGAGCACAGTTACATGCTGACGGAAACCGGCCTGATCGCCGACCTCAACGGTGACGGCAATTCAGACCTGATATCGACTCGTGCGCGCGGAGACATGGTTGTCTATCTCGGAGACGACGATGGGCGTTTTACCGGCGAGCCTATTGTGACGCCTGCGTTCGAGCGCCCTCTGCGCGCGCCGTCGGTACTCACGGTTGGAGATATAGACGGCGATCACGACCTCGACGTCTGGCTCGCACAGTACAAGCGCGCGTATGACCAGGGGCAGATGCCCTCGCCGTACTACGACGCGAACGACGGACATCCCGCATACCTTCTGCTGAACGATGGATCGGCTCATTTTACGGACGCGACGATCGAGGCTGGGCTCGCGGAGAAGAGATTCCGGCGGAGCTACGCGAGCAGTTTCTTCGATCTCGACGGTGACGGCGATCTGGATCTCCTCGTCGTCAGCGACTTCTCGGGGATCGATCTCTATCACAACGATGGAGCGGGCCACTTTAGCGACGCCAACCATACGCTCGATTCCGACCGTCACCTCTTTGGGATGTCGTCGTCGTTTGGCGATTTCGACATGGATGGCCGGTTGGATTTCTTCGTCGCGGGGATGGCCTCGACGACCGCGCGCCGCCTGGAAGCCCTCGGGTTGGGTCGTGACGACCGACCCGACATGCAGGAGATGAGGATGCGCATGGCGTTCGGAAATCGCATGTATCTCGCTTCCGATAGCGGTTGGCGGGAACCCGAGTTTCACGACCAGGTCGCACGCACCGGCTGGACGTGGGGGACCACCGCATTCGATTTCGACAACGACGGCGATCCCGATATCTTTGTCGCGAACGGGCACGAGAGCGGAGAGAGCACCAAGGACTACTGCACGAACTTCTGGACGCACGACATCTTCGACGGGCAATCCGAACCCAACCCAGCGTTGAACAGCATGTTCGGGGAAATGATCGAAGCCTTCGTCGAAGGCAATGAGTCCTGGGATGGTTACCAGAAGAATCATCTGCTGATGAATCGAAGCGGCAAGGGATTCGTCAATATCGCGTTTCTGATGGGATTGGCGGACGAATTCGACAGCCGTTCCGCGTTGAGTGCCGATCTTGATCTCGATGGCCGGGTCGACGTCATCGTCGTGGAGGATCGGGGCATCAAGGGACAGAAACTCCACATCTATCGCAATCAAATCGAGACGGAGAATCATTGGATTGGCATTCAGCTGCAGGAAGAGGGCGGTGGATTGTCACCGGTGGGCGCCTCGGTAACCGTGCGCACAGCCGCTCGGATCCATGTCGGACGGGTGGTCGCCGGTGAGACGCTGATGGGACAGCACCCGACGACGTTGCACTTCGGACTGGGTGGATTGCAGCAGGTGGACTCCATTGAAGTCCAATGGGTTGGCGGTGTAAAGCGTATCATCGAGAACCCAGAGATCGACCGGTATCACCTGATCCTCGGCCGCGATGGGACCGAAGAGGTCGGTCGGTCTCGTGTGGAGCCAACCGGCGAACAGGGGTGATTTCGGCTGCCGCCTAACCTGAACGCCATCGACGGGTGCACGGCGAGCCGCCCGAGAACGGTGTTCGCGGCGTTGCCAACCGCTGTGCGGGTCCGCCCGGCAGATTCATTTCGCGATCCTGGGTCCGGCGTTCGCCCGGGGAGCTGCACCTTGGAAAACGGCGTTCTTTGACGAACCGGGTCGAGGTGTTGGCCTTGGCGTATAGCAACCCGAGCGTCTATCCTCCCGTCCTGTCCGGCCTCAGGCCCCCACAGGCGTCGCTGCCGCGGCGTTGGCAAAATCTGATTTCAGGAGAACTCCAATGGCAACCAAATACGACGCCATCGTTATTGGGGCTGGTCACAACGGTTTGATCTGCGCCGCGTATCTCGCCAAGGCTGGCAGGAAGGTGCTCGTCGTCGAGCGCCGCAACCTGATCGGCGGTGCGACCGTGACCGAGGAAGTCTGGCCGGGCTATCAGGTCTCCACCGCATCCTACGTGATGAGCATGATGCAGAAGAAGGTGATCGCGGACCTCGAGCTTCCTAAATACGGCTGGAAGATCATCCCGATGGATTGCCTCTTCACGCCGTTCGAAGACGGCCGCTCGATTTCGATGTTTAGCGACCATAAGAAGACGCAGGTCGAAATTGCCAAGTTCTCGAAGAAAGATGCCGAGATGTATCCGGTCTTCGAAGCATTCCTCGAAGAAGCGGCCAAATTCGTTCGCCAGATGCTGTTCATGACGCCTCCAAACCCGACCTCTCGTAAGTTGCGCGACATCAAGTCGATGCTCCAACACGCCAACGCGGTCCGTAAATTGGGCACCAAGATCTTCCGGATCGCCGATTTGATGACGATGAGTGTCTCCGAATTCCTCGACATGTATTTCGAGTCGGACCAGATCAAGGCCGTCAAGGCCTATTACGGTTCGATCGGGACCTTCCTCGGACCCCGTTCACCGGGGACCGCCT
>Ga0209987_10002567_pt1 | contig 10025 bp, 9 predicted proteins | sample N074metaG_FD_182134 | JGI IMG/M metagenome (GOLD analysis project Ga0209987, IMG submission 182134) | Deep subsurface microbial communities from Kermadec Trench to uncover new lineages of life (NeLLi) - N074 metaG (SPAdes) (version 2) | ecosystem: Environmental > Aquatic > Marine > Ocean trench... | reverse complement strand
ACGGACAGCAATTCGCGCAGATTCGCCTCCGCGCGCGCCGCGAGTTCCAGGAATTCTTTACCGCGATGGCTGACTTCCATGACCGACATGCCAGTCCCCTGCCAATCGGGGAGATCGTTGCGAATTTTTTCGAGGACTTCCAGGGGCAATGCCGCAGGACCGGCACTGAAGTTAAATACGCGTGACATTACTCGTCATCGTCATCGTGTTCGTCTTCGCCTTCGATATACACGATTCGCGCGAGGCCAACGAGGCGCTGGTCTCTCGCAACCCGGATAAGGCGAACTCCTTGCGTATTGCGGCCCATTATCGAAATTCCCCCAACAGCAGTACGCACCAGCGTGCCGTTAGAACTGATCAACATGATTTCGTCCTCTGCAGCGACTTGCAAAGCACCAACCGTGTTTCCGTTGCGATCGCTGGTCTGAATCGCAATTACACCCTGCCCGCCTCGACCCTGCAGCGGGAAGTCGTCCACCGGCGTACGTTTTCCGTAACCGTTTGCAGTGGCCGTCAGAATAAGGCCCTCACGAATGATAGTGAGTGCGATAACTTCGTGATTTTTGGGCAGCTTGATGCCTCTGACGCCCGTCGCGCCTCGCCCCATGGGGCGCACATCCTCTTCCTTGAAACGAATCGACTTGCCATGACTGGCGACGAGCAATATTTCTGCGTTGCCATCGGTAATGGCCACATCCACCAGTTTGTCGTCACCACGCAAGTCCACCGCAATGATGCCATTGGTGCGTGGGCGCGAAAACTGCGTCAGCGGGGTCTTCTTGACCGTACCAGCCGATGTCGCCATGAAGACAAACTGCCCTTCCTTGTATTCACGAATCGGCAATACTGCATTGATACGCTCGCCATCTTCGAGTGGCAGCAAATTGACTATCGGTTTACCGCGCGACCCACGACTCGCCCGCGGCACCTGATAGACCTTTAGCCAGTACATTTTGCCGCGACTGGAGAAACACAGAATCGTGTCGTGGGTATTGGCAATAAACAGCTTATCGATGAAATCTTCGTCTTTTACTTTGGCTGCCGATCGGCCGCGGCCACCGCGTTTCTGCGCCTGGTAGACATCGATCGGTTGCGCTTTGGCATAGCCACCGTGAGACATCGTCACCACGACTTCCTCTTCCGGGATCAAATCTTCGACGCTCAAATCGGAATGGTCCTGCACAATCTCGGTGCGCCGTTCGTCGCCATAAACGTCACGAATATCCGCCAACTCTGCCTTGATGACATCAAGCAACATATCGGGATTTGCCAGAATATTAGAAAGCTCTTTAATTTTTCCTAATAAATCTTTGTATTCATTAATTATTTTGTCTTGCTCAAGCCCCGTCAGGCGGTGTAGCCTGAGGTCCAGAATCGCCTGTGCCTGAACGCTCGACAGGTGGTACTTGCCATCAATCAGTCCGAAATCGCCTTCCAGACCGTCCGGGCGAGTATCGGTATCCCCTGCGCCCTTGAGCATGGCGGTCACGGCACCTGGTTCCCAACCTCGGCCCATTAATCCGATCTTGGCCTCAGGCGGCGATGCCGACCCCTTTATCAGCCCAATGACTTCGTCAATATTCGCCAGCGCAACTGTCTGCCCTTCCAGGACATGAGCACGATCCCGAGCCTTGCGCAGATCGTAAATAGTCCGGCGAGTAACGATTTCTCGTCGGTGCGCCAGGAACGCTTCCAGAATCTGCTTCAGATTAAGAAGCTTGGGCTGGCCGTCGCGCAGTGCGACCATGTTGATGCCAAATACACTTTGCATTGGCGTCTGCTTGTAGAGATTGTTGAGCACGACATCACTGACTTCGCCCTGCTTCAACTCGATGAAAATACGCATGCCGTCCTTGTCGGACTCATCGCGCAGTTCGCTGATGCCATCAATGCGTTTTTCGCGGACAAGATCTGCGATCTTCTCTATGAGACGAGCCTTGTTCACCTGATACGGCAGCTCGGTGACAATGATGGCTTCCTTGCCACGCGCATTAATGACTTCAACTTCGGTCCTCGCACGCATGTGTACCCTGCCCCGGCCAGTTAGATACGCGGAATAAATGCCTTGTGCGCCATTGATGATGCCGGCTGTGGGGAAATCCGGTCCCGGGATGTGTTCCATCAACCCTGGCACGTCAATATCCGGATTTTCGATGAGCGCCAGGCACGCACTGATGACCTCGCGCAGGTTGTGCGGTGGAATATTGGTTGCCATACCGACAGCGATTCCGGACGAGCCGTTGACCAACAGGTTCGGCAATCGCGTCGGCATCACGGATGGCTCGCTTTCGGAACCATCGTAATTCTCCACGAAGTCGACCGTTTCCTTGTCGATATCTGCTATGAGCTCGTGCGCAATCTTTGCCATGCGCACCTCGGTGTAACGCATGGCGGCTGCCGAGTCACCATCTACCGAGCCGAAATTACCCTGTCCGTCGATCAGCATGTAACGCATCGAAAATGGCTGCGCCATGCGTACGATTGTGTCGTACACGGCTGAGTCGCCATGCGGATGGTACTTGCCGATAACGTCACCGACCACGCGGGCCGATTTCTTGTACGGCTTGTTGAAGTCATTGCCAAGCACACGCATTGCGTGCAGGACACGCCGGTGAACCGGCTTCAGACCATCGCGAACGTCCGGCAATGCACGCCCGATAATGACACTCATCGCGTAGTCCAGATAGGACTGCTGCATCTCGTCTTCGAGACTTACGGTTAGCAGTTCCTGTGCAACTTCAGCCATATTTTCCTACTTTTCCAACTCACAATCTGAGCGCAATTCCGTTCCTCGGAGCGGAATCTAAACTTAAAATGCACTGGGTGACTAACGGACTAAATTCTTGGTCTTGCCGAGCTACTTTCGGCCCATTATTGACTGCCGGATAAGGCCTATAATAATAGCATACGAGACCCCGAAACAGCAGTGTTTTGGCCACTTTCAAGGGGATTTAGTGAGCTGCTGGAACTGCTGTGAGCGACGCGTATACTGCGGCGACTATGCGACATTGCGGCAGCAATCAATTGACTGTGGATACCCGAATATGACAAGCGTCAGAGACAATGTTGATCCTGCCGAAGTCGCCAAGTTCGACGCGTTGGCATCACGATGGTGGGACCCCGCGGGAGAATTTCGGCCGCTGCATGAAATTAACCCGTTGCGACTTGACTGGATTCGCCGCCACGTAACACTCAGCGACGCGAAAATCGTCGACATCGGCTGCGGCGGCGGAATTCTGACTGAAGCCATGGCTGCAGCCAATGCTTCCGTCACGGGGATCGATATGGCCGAAGCTCCGCTGGCGGTTGCCCGTTTGCATCAGCATGAATCAAACGCACAAATCGATTATCGGCAAGCTACGGCCGAGGAACTGGCCGCTTCTGAGGCAGGCACCTACGACATCGTCACCTGCCTGGAGATGCTCGAGCATGTACCCGATCCGGCATCGGTCGTGCAGTCGTGCGCCGAACTGGTCAAACCCGGCGGCCATATATTCTTTTCGACAATCAACCGTAACCCGAAATCCTTCATGTTCGCCATCATCGGCGCGGAGTATGTACTCAGGCTTTTGCCCGCCGGAACACATGAATACGAAAAATTCATACGTCCTTCCGAGCTCGAAGAATGGTCGCGCCATGCCGGGCTAGAACTAAAAGCGAGTATTGGCATGCACTACAATCCTCTTAACAAGGCCTACACTTTAGGCGATGGCCTCGACGTCAACTACCTGCTGTACTTCCAACGCCCCGCCGATGAGTAATTAATCGTGACGGAATTATATGGCGATGAATACAACGCCGTCTTCTTCGATCTGGATGGCACCCTGGTCGACACGGCACCCGACATGGTCGCTGTCTTGCAGGCGCTGCAACGCGACCACGGCATCGACCCGGTGGCGTACGAGTTGGGGCGCGCAAATGTATCCAATGGCGCGGTGGGTTTGCTCCGCGTTGGTTTCCCCAAAATTGTGGTCGAGTTCGGCGACGATCTGCACCAGGAATATCTTGAACGCTATGCCGATGCCGTCTGCGTTGAATCCCGACTATTTCCAGGGCTGGCTCAGCTGCTTGACGACCTGGACGATGCAGGATGCCCGTGGGGAATTGTTACCAACAAACCAGAACAATTGACCATGCCATTGCTAATGGCACTCGACATCGCCGAGCGCAGCGCCTGTATCGTGTGCGGCGATACGCTGGCCGTACGCAAACCGGATCCTGCGCCGTTAATTCTCGCCTGCGATCTGGTCGACGTCGATACCGCCAATGCAATATACGTCGGTGACGCCGAACGCGACATCGAGGCCGGTCGGCGGGCCGGCATGGCGACAATGGCAGCGGCCTACGGCTACATTACCGAGGACGACGATCCACGTGAATGGGACGCCGATGTCATTGCCACGACAACAGAAGAATTGGCGCAAATCGTACTTAAAGCAGTTAATCTTGAAGCCTGATGAACGCCCTGACCGTTGACCCTGTTTACCTCGTAGTCGGCCTGCCGGCCATGGTGTTCGGTCTGCTGGTGGGCCTGCTCATCATGTGGCTGGTGGCCCGCGGGCAGCAGGCGCGACTGCAGAACGAGCGCGAAGCCGCGTTCGAACTCGCCAACGCGAAACTGACACAAACGTTTGGCGATCTTGCCAGTCGCTCGTTGAAGGCCAACAGCGATAATTTTTTATTGCTTGCAGAAGAAAACCTCGGCAAGCAACACGAAAAGGCAAAACGCGAACTGAGTGAACGTGAGAAGGCGGTCGAGGCAATGGTCAAGCCAATAACCGACGCGTTGAAATCATCGCAAAAACAAATCAGCGAGTTGGAAAAATCACGCAGTGAGGCGTATGGCAGCATCAAAAATCAGCTGGAAGCCATGCAATTAAGTCAGAAATCCCTGACCCAGGAAACGCACAACCTGGTCAAGGCACTGCGCCGTCCTGAAGTTCGGGGACGATGGGGCGAGATCACACTGCGACGCCTGGTCGAACTCGCCGGCATGGTCGAACACTGCGATTTTACGGAACAGGTGCACAAGGAAGGCAATGGTCAGGTTATTCGTCCCGACATGGTCGTGCGCATGCCAGAACAGCGCGTACTCGTCGTCGACGTCAAGACGCCGCTTGACGCCTACTTGTCTGCGGCAGAAGCACAAGATGATAATGAGCGGCAAGTGTGTCTTAAACGTCATGCCAGGAATGTTCGGACCCACATCCGATTGTTGTCGTCAAAGGCGTATTGGAACCAGTTCGACGAAAGTCCCGAGTTTGTCATCCTGTTCATTCCCGGCGACCAGTTTCTGAGTGCGGCACTGAGCGAAGAGCCGGACCTGATCGAATACGCGTTATCCAAGCAGATTATTCTGGCCACACCGACAAGTTTCGTGGCGCTGTTGAAAGCGGTCGCCTACGGCTGGCGCCAATTGGCCCTGGCTGACAATGCGCAGGAGATTCGGGTTCTGGCCGAAGACCTGTACGGGCGCCTCGCAACGTTCGTATCGCACATGAACAAGGTAGGCCGCCAGCTCGCCAGCAGCGTCGACCACTACAACAAGGCGGTAGGCTCATTGGAGCGCAGCGTGCTCCCGGGGGCGCGCAAGTTTGTTGAACTGGGCGTGCGTTCCAAGAAGGAAGTGGAGAAGCTGGAAATCCTGGAGTCGACGCCGCGCACCATGGTCGAAGGCGACGACTCTTGAGCGCGGATCCACGGACCTACAAATACACGCAAGAAATACTACGTGATCGAATTATCCTGATAACAGGTGCCAGCGACGGCATCGGCAAGGCGCTGGCCGTGCACGTTGCAGGGCTGGGCGCACAAGTGATTCTGCATGGCCGCAGCAAAAAGAAGCTCGAGAAAGTGTACGACGAAATCGCAGGCGTCGACGGCGCGCCACGACCCTCAATTGCCGTCCTGGACCTGGCAACTGCTAATGCCGAAGGATATGCAACGCTTGCCAAGAGCCTGGACGACGAGTTTGGTCGTCTGGATGGGCTGGTGCACAACGCCGGCATTTTGGGTGAACGCTATTCGATCGAGCAATACGACGCCGTCCTGTGGCAGCGCGTGATGCACGTGAACATTACCGCCGCATTTGCATTGACCCAGGTGTTGTTGCCTTTGCTGCAAGCATCTGACGATCCGTCAATCATATTCACCAGCAGCGGCGTCGGCCGTACCGGCAAGGCATTCTGGGGGGCCTACTCAGTTTCGAAATTCGCGACTGAGGGGCTGTCGCAGGTGCTGGCAGACGAACATCGCCATACAAATCTGCGAGCCAACTGCATCAACCCCGGCGCGACTCGAACAGCCATGCGCCTTGCGGCTTATCCGGGAGAGGATCGTGACAAACTGAAGCGTCCTGAAGAGATACTGGCCGCGTATGTGTATCTGCTGGGGCCGGACAGTCGTGGCGTTACCGGGAAGAGCCTCGACGCCCAATGATAATTAACATTAATAATTGTCTATAACTTAGCGTTTTTTAAATACTTTTCTAGTCTTTTTTCTTAGGCGAAGGGTATCCACCGGTGGCTTTAAGCGGGCTGCTTGATACAAGCTTCGTACCTGTGACGGTGACAGGTTTTCGTATTTTCCCCTGCGCAGCTTACGGGGCAACTGAATTGGCCCGTAGGCCACACGAATCAGGCGACTGACCTCAAGACCCACCGCTACCCAGAGCCTTCGAACTTCCCGATTCCGACCCTCTTTCAACGTGACATTGAACCAGCGATTCGCGCCATCCCCGCCGCCACTCTCAACGCTTTCGAATCGCGCTGGACCGTCATCCAGCTCAATACCCGTGCGCAACTTGTCAAGATCTGCGCGTTTTGGATTTCCGTGCACGCGCACAGCATATTTGCGGACGATTTCAGCAGACGGATGCATCAGTCCGTTCGCCAAGGCGCCGTCAGTGGTCAATATCAGCAAACCCGTCGTTGAGAGGTCCAGTCGTCCAACGGCGACCCAACGCGCACCCTTAAGCTGCGGCAATGTGTCAAATACCAGCTTGCGGTCACCAGGATCGTCGCGGCTCGTAATTTCATCACTTGGTTTGTTATAGATAATGTGGCGATGGGCCTCGCCTGTCTTGCGCAATGACAACGGACGACCATCAAACGCGATTTTTTCGCTGCCCTCGATGTGATCGCCCAACTGCGCAAGCCGGCCATCAATCGTGAGGCGACCTTCCCGGATCCACATCTCAACTTTTCGACGCGAGCCATGGCCTGCGGCCGCAAGCACTTTCTGTATGCGCTCAGCCAACCGACTCGGGCCATTCCGAGACAACAAGCGCGTCGCTATCTGGCTCATCGGCCTCATCGGCCTCTTCCGGCTGCAGGTCAGGCAAATCTATCGTCGCCGCAGCGGACTCGAATTCCGGATCGTCGTCGACCTGTTCATCAACGTCGGGCAGATTCAATTGCACGCGCAGGCTTTCCCAATCGGACAAATCGGCCAGTGGCGGCAGATCCTGGAGTTTCTTGAGCCCGAAATAGTCGAGAAACGCCTTTGTCGTGGCAAACATTGCCGGTCTTCCGGGCACATCCCGGTGACCGACGACGCGGACCCAGTTTCGTTCAAGCAATTGCCGAACGATGTTGGAACTGACGGAGACGCCACGAATCTCTTCGATATCGCCGCGTGTAATCGGTTGCCGATAGGCGATCAAAGCAAGCGTCTCAAACATGGCCCGCGAATATCGCGGCGGCCGATCCTCCCACAATTTCTGCAAGCGATCCGCCATGGCGGCCTTGACCTGCATACGAAAACCCGACGCAACTTCAGCAATGACGATCCCGCGATCCTTATACTCTTCGTTGAGCGTCGTAATCGCTTTACGGATTTCCGAATTCTCCAGCACCACACGGCCATCGAACAGTCCTTTGAGCTGATCGATGCTCAATGGACGTCCTGCCGCCAGTAGTGCGGCCTCCAGAAAATGTTTGATTTCGATGTCGTCCATTACACGTCTTCGTCGGCTACCAGGTGCACCGACGATGCTGCACGAACATGCAACGGTGCGAATTGTTCGGATTGCACAACGTCGATAACCGACTCGCGCAGTAGCTCAAGAATTGCGATAAATGTCACGGCGACGCCCATACGCCCTTCTTCGGCATCGAATAGATCCGTAAAATCGGTGAAGGCATTGGCCTTGAGGCGCGCCAGAATCTCACTCATTCGCTGCCGCACGGACAAAGGCTCGCGTTGCAGATGCAGATTCGAAAACATCTCAACGCGCTGCAACACATCATGAAAGGCCAGCAACAGCTCTTTCAATGTCGCGTCCGGCAGCTGTGTGACCACTTTACGTTCTGGCGCATCCGCGGTGGCAACGAATACATCGCGTTCAAGGCGCGGCAGATCACCGAGATCTTCCGCAGCCTTCTTGAAGCGTTCGTATTCCTGCAGCCGTCGCACAAGCTCAGCGCGCGGATCGGCTTCTTCCTCTTCTTCCGCCTGTGGCCGCGGCAACAGCATGCGCGATTTGATCTCGGCCAGCATCGCTGCCATGAGCAGATACTCGCCCGCCAGCTCGAGCTGCAGCTCGTTCATCATTTCGATGTACTGCACGTACTGTTTCGTGATTTCGGCGATGGGGATATCGAGAACGTCGATGTTCTGGCGGCGAATCAGGTACAAAAGCAGGTCCAGCGGGCCCTCGAAAGCCTCGAGGAAGACCTGCAACGCGTACGGCGGTATATACAGGTCCTGAGGAAGCGTCGTGACAGGCTCACCGGCCACAACAGCGAAAGGCATCTCTTTCTGCGCTGGGGACTGTTTTTCGTCCTGAGGTGGTTTGGGGGCGTCTTCGGGTGTCAGAACTGTCAGTTCGGGCTTCATGCGGGTTCCAGCGTAATGCACTGCGTGCTGCGGCGTATTTGTGCGCATTCTATCCGATATTTCGGGATCAGGTGAACTGGCTTACATCCCCACGACCGGCACGTAGAATTTCCACCGTGCCGTTCGACAGGTCCAAAACCGAGGTGGGTTCAATGCCCATTGCCCCGGCCTCTACGATTGCCTCGATTTGATGCCCGATGCGCTCCTCAATTTCCGCTGGGTCGGTAAGCGGTATGGTGTCGCCGGGAAGGGTCAGCGTCGAACTCATGATCGGTTCTCCCAGAGACTCAAGCAGGGCATGCGCCAGAGGATGGTCGGGAACACGCAGACCAATGGTACGGCGCTTTGGGTTCTGCAACATTTTGGGCACTTCCCGGGTCGCCGGCAGGATAAATGTGTACGGCCCTGGGGTCAGAGATTTGATGAGCCGGTAGGACCAGTTGTCGACGCGAGCATAAAGGCTGATTTCCGACAGGTCTGCGCAGACAAGAGTGAAATTATGATTCACGTCCGTGCGGCGGATGCGCCGGATGCGATCGATCGCGCTTTTGTCGCCGATCTGACAGCCGAACGCATAGCTCGAATCGGTTGGGTATGCAATAAGTCCGCCAGAGCGAATGATCTGCACGACGGCGGCGACCTGACGAGGCTGCGGGTCTGTCGGGTGAATTTCAATGAGTCTGGCCACGCGCGGATTGTAGGGGAGCAAAGCCCCCGCGCATAGCATTGTGTCGAAATGGAATCGGCACAATAGATTAGGCTATTATTCGCCACCGAATACCGATCGCACACAGGCGCAAAATGAATCTGCTGTTTGAGTTTTTTCCACTGATACTATTTCTGGTGGCCTTTTTTTACAAAGGCATCTATTTCGCGCTCGTAGTCCTGATGATTGCAATGCCGGTCGGCCTGGTGGTCAAGTACCTGCGCACCAAGACCCTGGACAAGATGTATCTCGGGTCGACGATATTCTTGCTGGTCGCTGGTGCACTGACTTTGTATTTTCGAAACCCGGTTTTCCTGTTCTGGAAGCCAACGGCATTTTACTGGGTGGTTGCGATCGCATTCCTCGGCAGCCAGTGGATCGGCGAAATGCCGCTCGCAAAACGCTTTTTCAGCATGGTTGACGAACTTCCAGTCGACAAGATCACTGCCGTTCAGTGGAACAGGCTGAATATCGTCTGGGT
>Ga0209987_10002564_pt1 | contig 10026 bp, 8 predicted proteins | sample N074metaG_FD_182134 | JGI IMG/M metagenome (GOLD analysis project Ga0209987, IMG submission 182134) | Deep subsurface microbial communities from Kermadec Trench to uncover new lineages of life (NeLLi) - N074 metaG (SPAdes) (version 2) | ecosystem: Environmental > Aquatic > Marine > Ocean trench... | reverse complement strand
CGCGCGACAACCATCAAGGCTCGGAACAGATGAGGTTCCACTAAGAAGCCGGATATATGACCGCAGACCCGCTCTTCATCAGCTGACATTTCTGCTTGCAAAACAGGGGGAGTCCATATATGACGGGGGGGGGGGATGAAAATGATGAAAGGGAAATGTCGTGGATCAGATACAATGGATGGTTCTGGTCTTACGGCACTATCATGCCTAACAGGGGGCCAGGTGGCAGGCGTCGGACCTTGGGAGACAAACCTTTCAGATGTCTAGATGATAAAAGAGTGCAGAGCCATATATTCCGTATGATCCTTGAGTTTGAGGGGTTAGAGGTTGCCTTACCGGTTGTTACAATATCTTGTCTGTGAGCTACTGAGGCGAGAGAGATGCCCATTTCTTTTCCAACAACGAAATTGACCTATCACGATTACCTTCTACTCCCTGAAGACAGGAAACGCTATGAAATTCTAGATGGTGATCTGTTTATGACTCCTGCTCCACTGACACGGCATCAGTTGATTGCCATTCGTTTAAGCCACATATTGATGGCCTAATTTCGAGACGCATCTGCTTGGCACGGTTCTCGCGGCTCCTTGTGATGTCTTACTCAGCGAAACGGATGTTGTCCAACCGGATTTATTGGTCGTGTTAGAAAATGGGCAAGCTCATATCATGGAGAAACACATCCAGAGTCCGCCGGATGTGGTTATAGAAATTCTTTCTCTGTCAACGGCTGCTCGAGATCGTGAACTGAAACGCAAACGATATGAGTGTTTTGGTGTTCGGGAGTACTGGCTTGTCGATCCAGAGAACAATAGCCTCGAAATCCTGAAAATGAATAATGCCCGGTTCGTGCTTCATAGTCTCTCGACTGCTCCATCTTCGTGTTCTTCTTCGATTATTCCTCACCTCATTCTTGATCTCAACTGGATTTTTCATTAGGGTGATTTGAACTATTTGCCGTGTTTTATATTGAACGGGGGGAATGGAATTGTCCATTGTTCCTGATCAATGTGTGTGTTTCCACCTTCTTCAAGATGTGGTAGCCTCACTCACTGAGTGAGTAGACACGATTAGCTTGAGATAGGGAATATCTGGTGAAGGATATGCGTAACAGATTGCTCCGGGTATGGTTGATTCTTTGGGTTGTGACTCTACCCTTCATTCACATCCACCCCGAAGCCGATCATGCCCATGGAATGCAGGGACATCTTCATGGGGGAACCTTTCATACGGTGTTATCTGGCACCCCCATTTGTGCTTACCATGATCATCAACATCATCATGATTCTTTCTCTTCAGGAGAAACCTTTGGGGTTACCCATACCTCATCACATCAATCCCATGGTTTTGAACATTCGATGTATGGTTTTTCTGTTCTCAACGCCTCGATTGATTGTCAATGGGAGAAATCAGAATTTCTCAATGATGGCGTTGTTATCTATGCGTTGGATGTCTTCTGTGTTTCAATGCCGGATGTCTCTCTAAGGAAAAGTCTCTTCTCAATTCTTCCCGAAAATTTCTCACCTCGTGCCCCTCCGGTTCTTTCCTGATGTAAAGTGTCCTGAAATGTCTTGACTGCTAGTCGGGGCGTGGGGACATCACAATCCGTTTATTCAAAATGTGTCGTTTTCGATTCGTTAGAGGGTTGTTTCTTCTTGGTCATTCCCGACATGTGTTATCGGGAATCTATCTTGAGTTTTGAGGATGGATACTCGCTTGAAATTTCGGGTATGACGATGGGCAGATGGACGCTCGCCCTGCCAACGACGGTAGGGGTGGATTTGTCACTGCGGTATGACAGTCAGCGAGATGGATACATGTTACTGATTGCATGTATGACTCAATAGTTTGCAGACTGTGGAGTCTTATCCACTTTTTCATTCGTAAGGTCTTTGTGAATTGTGCAGAGGTGTGTGGTGATGAAATTTTTTAGTATTCTGTTGCCTTGTATTCTGCTTCAGGCATGTTCTGATCCACCGGAGTCTGCGAACGAAGTCCTTTCTGAAGTGGCTGAGGTGTCCACGTCATCACGCCTCTCGTTACTTCACCTTCCAGCATCGGCACAACAACGGATCAAGACAGCACTCGTCATCAAGCGGTTACTCTCCAAAGCGATTGTGGCGCCGGGCGTTGTGGCGTTGGATCTCGCGAAGGTGGCCCGGGTGTCTTCCCGAATCGAAGGGCAGGTGGAGAAGGTCTTTGTTCAATTAGGAAATCAGGTCAAAGTCGGCGATCCTTTACTCGCTATCGGGAGCCTTACGCTGGACGAATTGATCCAGGAATTTTTGGTCTCTCAAGTGCAAGTGGAGCTTCGTGAAGCTAATTTTGAAAGAACGCAACGCCTTTTTGCTGAGCAAATTGTGTCTGAACGGCGTTTGATGGAAGATCGGGCTCAATTCCTGGAAGCCAAAATAATCTATCAGCATGTCACGGAAAAACTTCAGAACATGGGACTGTTGGACAAAGAATTAGACGCATTGCTTCATAGCCATACGATGGAGGGCCATCTTTATATTATTCACTCGCCGTTGACTGGAACCATTTCAGGGCAAACCGTTGTGCTTGGCCAGGGCGTGACAACCAGTGAACAGTTATTCGAGATTGTGGATACCCGGCACGTGTGGGTGTTTGCCAATCTTCCTATCGAACAGGCGCAGCGATTCAAAGAAGGTGACCATGGCACGATCATGGCCAAAGGCCGCGAACCGATTGAAGCGCCGTTGACCTATATTGCGCCTGTGGCGGATAAAGCGACCTTGACTATCCAGCTTCGGTTCGATGTGGACAATCACCAGGGTGTATTAAAGCCCAACGAATATGTGGAGGTCCGGTTGGAAGAAGGCGCTTCCTCCATTCTGGCTATACCCGTGTCGTCTCCCACATTCATTGAAGGTGTTCGGGGAGTATTTGTAAAACAGGGCAATGGCTATCTGTTTACTCCTGTGAAATTTGGGCAGGAAAGTGAGGGATGGATCGAGGTGACGGAAGGTCTTTCGACAGGTGATGAAGTGGTGACGGCAGGGGTGTTTGATTTGAAAAATTCACTCCTGAAAGATTCGATTGAAGGAGAAGGATCTTAAGCCTACATGGAAGGACTTCTCACCCTCTCTCTTCGTTATCGCGTCTTCACGCTCATGAGCATTTTTCTGGTTATGGGTATCGGCATGTACTCGTTGGGGGAGTTGCCAATCGATGCCGTGCCAGACCTTACCCCTGTGCAGGTTCAGATTCTCACCCGCGCTCCGGCATTAGGGCCTGTCGAAGTTGAGCAATTCGTGACCTTTCCCATTGAAACCAACTTGAGCGGATTGCCGGGTCTCAAAGAAATTCGCTCGATTTCTCAATATGGTATTTCAGTTGTGACAGCGATTTTCGAGGATGGTTTAGATCTGTATTTTGTACGCCAACTGGTGAACGAACGATTGTCTGTGGCCATTGAGCAGATTCCATCAAAATATGCGCGGCCCAGAATGGGGCCGCTGACCACCGGGCTTGGTGAAGTGTATCAATTTACTGTCAGTGGCGAGGGGTATAGCCCCATGGAGTTACGCACGCTGTTGGAATGGGATATCGGGCGTCGCCTTCGTTCCGTCCCCGGCGTGGTTGAAGTCAATATTTGGGGAGGGCGGGAGAAACAGTTTCAGGTCATGGTGGACCCTCAACGACTGCTGGCGGTAAAGCTCTCTCTTCAGGATGTTTTTGAGGCGTTAGAACGGAACAATGCCTTGGCTGGTGGTGGCTATATTGTGCATGAACGGGAACAATTTCTCATTCGCGGCGAAGCGATGGTGCATGGTGTGACGGATCTAGAGAAAATCCTCGTGAAACACACCGCTAGCGGAATCCCCATTTTCATCAGGGATGTCGCTCTCGTGAAAGTAGGCGCCAACCTTAGAATCGGTGCGGCGACGAGGATGGGGGAAGGGGAAACCGTCATTGGCATGGTGCAAATGCTGGCCGGCGCCAATGCCCAACAGGTGGTGGAGCAAGTCAAAGCCCGCGTACAGGAGATTCAAGCTTCCTTACCTGATGGTGTGGTGATTGAACCGTACTATGATCGTTCCATCTTCGTCTCGCAAGTCATCCACACTGTCCGGACGAATCTGTTGGAAGGCGGGTTACTTGTCATTGCCACCTTATTTATTTTCCTGGGGAATTTTCGATCTGGATTGATTGTTGCCGCAGCTATTCCCTTGTCCATGCTTATGGCGTTTACAGGGATGCTCCAAACTGGCATCTCTGGAAATCTCATGAGCCTGGGCGCAATTGACTTTGGTCTGCTGGTAGATGGGTCTGTGGTGATGATTGATAACATTCTTCGCAAATTGGGCAACCTGAAAGACCGGTCGGTTGAAGCCAGAGCCCGGGCCATACAAGATGCCGCCAAAGAGGTGTTGCGTCCCATTACGTTTGCCATCGGCATTATTATCCTGGTCTATGTTCCCATTCTGACCCTGACGGGGTTAGAGGGAAAGATGTTTCGTCCCATGGCCTTTACGGTTATCTTTGCCCTCGCGGGTTCCCTGATCTTTGCCGTGGCCGCCGTGCCGACGCTTGCCTTCTGGTTTGCCAAGAATCATACACATCATCAAGAGACCTGGTTGCTTCGATCACTCCGCACGATCTATGAACCCTGCTTGCGTGGTTCCATCCAACGACCTCAATGGGCTGCGGGAGTCGCCATTGTGTTGTTTCTCATGAGTCTTTTCGTCGGCACGTCGTTGGGCGTGGTGTTTATGCCACGTTTGGATGAAGGCGATTTGGCCATTCAAGTGTGGCGTTTGCCAAGCGTGGCTCTTGATGAATCGGTTGCGACCGCACTTCAGGTGGAGCGTAGTCTTTTGAAATTTCCCGAGGTTATCAAGGTGGTCTCTAGAACAGGAAGTCCTGAAATCGCGACCGATCCCATGGGTATCGAACTCTCGGATGTGTTCGTGGTGTTACAGCCGAAGGATCAATGGGTCAGCGCCAGGACTAAAGAGGAACTGATTGAGAAAATGCAACAGGCCATTTTGGAATCGGTGCATGGAGTGGGTCTCGGGTTTACGCAACCGATTGAAATGCGATTTAACGAACTGATTGCGGGAACGCGGTCGGATGTTGCTGTGAAAATTTTCGGGCAGGATCTCTCTGTCCTACGCAAACAGGCTGAGCAGGTTGCCGCACTTTTACAAGGCATTCCGGGGGCGGCGGATGTGAAGGCCGAGCAAGTGTCCGGTGTTCCGCGCATTCGTATTATCGTGGATCGAGACCAGATTGCTCGCTATGGTATTACTGCCGATGAGGTGTTGACCTATGTCCAAACCGCCCGTGCAGGGCACCGGGTGGGAACGATTTTTGAGGGCGAACGCCGGTTTGCGTTAGTTGTGCGTCTGACCGATGAATCTTCAGCCAGTCCCGCCGCTCTGCGAAACCTTCTTGTGCCCACGCCGCATGGCGAATTGGTGCCGTTATCCCGCATCGCACAAGTGGTGGTGGATGAAGGACCGGCTCAGATCAGCCATGAAAATACCCATCGCCGGATTGTGGTGGAAGTGAATATTCGAGGCCGGGATCTGGGTGGATTTATGGCTGAAGCCCGAAAGACCATTCAGGAGAACATAGCTCTTCCCCCGGGATACTATCTGGAATGGGGTGGTCAATTTGAACATCTGGAAGAAGCCACACAACGATTAGCCATCATTGTGCCTTTGACATTGTTGCTAATCATTGGCATGCTTTCTCTCCTTTTCGGCACCCTTCGACCGGCCTTACTGATTTTCCTCAATGTCCCGTTAGCCTTGTCAGGAGGAATCTTCGCGTTATGGATTCGCGGGCTTCCGCTGAGCATTTCCGCCACGGTGGGTTTTATCGCGTTATTTGGTATTGCGGTGCTGAATGGCGTGGTCTTGGTGTCACGAATCCGCATGCTAGAAGAACAGGGCTTGCCACGGGACCAGGCCGTGGCCCAAGGTGCGTTCGATCGACTGCGTCCTGTGTTGATGACGGCCTTGGTGGCAAGCCTTGGATTTCTCCCTATGGCGCTCGCGACCACCATGGGCGCAGAGGTGCAACGCTCGCTTGCCACAGTGGTGATTGGTGGTTTAGTCACGTCCACAGCTCTCACGCTCTTAGTTATTCCTGCTGTGTATCGATACTTTTGCCCGGGGAGTCATCATGAACCGAATACCATCTCTTAAATTACTCAGGATTTTGGCCTTTTGTCTCCTCGTGTGTGGGGTCTGTTTCTGGGTGGTAGTCGGAATGGAGGCCCGGGCAGAAGAGGGTAAACCCCGGTTGTATAGGCTTCAGGAAATTATTGATTTGGCACTCACCCATCATCCCGCCATTGAACTGGGCAAAGGCATCATCGATGAAAAAACCGGTGAAGACATCATCGCTCATTCGTATCCGAATCCTTCCTTCCATGTGCAAAGCGGGTATGGAAAGGTTCGCGATCCACGTGGAACCTCATTGATTGAGCGATATTTTACGCTGAGTCAGTTTTTGGAATGGCCGGGTATGCGTACTGCACGTCAACAGGCTGCGGAGGCAGGAGTGAGTAGTGCTCAGGCCCGCTTGCAAGAAATGCAAATGAATGTCACAGCCAGAGTGAAGCGAACGTTTTATGAATTACTCTTAGCCGACACCTTGGCTGACCTGGCTTGGCGATTATTGAATACCGTCACAAGTTTGGAAGATGTCGTGAAACGTCGTGTGGAGTCGGGAGAAGCCCCTCCATTTGAACTTGTGAAGGTGACTGTGGAATCGCTACAGGCAAAAAAACAGGTGAGTCAATCCAAAGGAAAGGTTCGAACGATCAAAGCGGCCCTTCATCAGCTCACGGCTGGAAATCTCCTTGAAGTCTTTGCCATTCAAGGCGATTTCAAGTCGGCAAAAACGGATTTGAATGAACGACGCCTGACAGAAGAAGCATTCCAACATCATCCAGAAATCCAAAAGTTTCAACAATTACTTGAAGTGGCCAATGCCCGATATAATCAGGAGCAACAGGCTCGTGTTCCGAATGTCACTATAAGCGGTGCGTATCAACGGGATGCCGGTCGGGAAGGATTTGTCGGAGGGCTTTCCCTTCCCTTACCATTGTGGAATCAGCGTCAAGGCGAAATCGCCAAGGCGTTAGGCCTTCGCCGTCAGGCAGAAGCGAATCTCCGGCAAGCGAAAATTTCTCTTAAAAGAGGGATCACGGAACATGTACACATGTCGAGGACAGCTTCAGTTCACATTCACACGTTCGAGGAAGGTTTGTTGAAACAAGCCAAGGAAGCTGTTCGCATTGCCCGGACAAGTTTTCAATTTGGTGAAGCCAGCTTGCTCGATGTGTTAGATGCTCAACGAGTGTTATGGCACACTTTTCAAGGGTATGCACATGCCCGCTTTGATTTGGCCATCGCCCTCACAGAATTAGAGCGATTAGCCGGAAAAGAATTGTAGGGCTCGCTTGAATAGACATCATCAGAATTCATCTGTTCAGAATGAGGACGTTGTAGGGTGGAGAACCATGTATTTGGTATGATCCACCTTGTCTAGGCGGAAGGAGTATTAGATAATACGTAACTCCTCAGTGCTTTATGACGCGCCGCGTGCCCGGACGGAGAGTAACTATATGTTGAGTTGTCATCCTTGAGCGAAGCCCGGCGAAGTCGAAGGATCTCGCTAAGCCACTTCGACTGCGCTCAGTGCAGGCATGGTATGGGTGGGCTGGGCACAGATTCTTCGTTGCACTCAGAATGACAATATGGTGCTGAATATTAAATCGGCAATTATTTAGAGTGCATTTCCTTCTCGTAAAACATTGATTTGTAAGTGTTTTTCATGCACATTTCGCAATCAATAAAGTTGCCGGGTTAATAGTCACCTTTGAAGTTACTTATGAGGTTGTTACGGTTAAGGATTCACCATTCATGATTGGCCATTTTGTGTTCCTCATCATTCATTGTGCTACGACTCAATCTCTTCAAGCCCTTTCATCGTTCACTCACTCTCAACCGTGAACCGTGGAACGCATGAACCCTGAACCTGAGTCGTTACGATAATACGATCATTGCTTATGCCTATTGTCCGACCATCATCATTTTCGTTGCCGATTTCTCGTCGGGGGTTTTTGACCCTTGGTGGGCTTGCCACGGTGGGTTTGGCGCTGCCGGGTTGTGATTTAGGATCGATGTGGGCGGTGCCGCCACGAGACACGGTGTATTTTACGCCGAATGATAAGTTTTATACCGTGAATTTTTTGGATGCGGCCTATACGTTCACGAGAGATTTGGATGTGGAGCAGTGGCAAATGGTGGTGAAGGGTGTTGTGAAAAATCGCATGGTGATGACATGGCGGGATCTGTTGAATCGTGAGTCATTTGATCAGGCGGTGACGCTTATGTGTATCGATACCCTTCCGGGTGGCAGTAGTTTAGGCAATGCGATGTGGCGTGGTATTTCATTGAAAAAACTTTTGAAAGATGTTGGGGCTGATGAAGAGATTGCGCGGGACGTGATCTTTCGTGCGGCGGATGGCTATCACGATAGTATTCCCTTTTCCCGGGCCATGGAAGATGATGTGATGTTGGCGTATTTGATGAATGGGGAAAAGCTGCAAAAAGATCATGGGTTCCCGGTTCGTTTGATTGTTCCAGGCCTCTATGGCATTAAAAATGTGAAATGGATTACCGAGATCGAAGTCTATAATGGAGACTATAAAGGCTATTGGCAACAAAAGGGCTGGACGGATGATGGCACGATTCATATTTTTTCCCGTATTGATAGTCCGGGACATTATCAAGCGTTGCAGGGGCAGGCTCAACGGTTGCGGGGTATTGCCTTTGGTGGGCCGGAAACGATACAGGAGGTGCAACTCAGTTTTGATCAGGAAAAGACATGGGTGTCAGCCGACTTGGAAGCACCGCTTTCCCCGTATACGTGGGTGATTTGGAATTATGATTGGGTGGCGCCCAAAGCAGGGAAACACATGGTGTTTGTGCGGGCAATTGATGCGAAAGGGAAGGTGCAGACTTCTGAGATGACCCGGCCTCAACCTGATGGAGCCACAGGGCTCCATTCCATTATTTTAGATGTGATGACTGTCTAAGGGTTCGCGAAAGAATAACTTTCCAGAATTCGCGCCCAGATTTATGTCAGATTGTGTCGATCTGAGGAAGTACAACCGGAAGCGTCGCAAAGCCGACGTTGAGGATTGTGCGAATGAAGATCGGACCAAGCTGACGTGAAGATGGGATGTGAAAATGGGAAGTTATTCTTTCGCGAGCCCTAAGGGTTCGCGAATCCTAAGAACTGGACATTGGGTTTTTTGCTATTGTGCGAATTGAGAGTTCTTGGAGTTGTTCAGGTGTGACGGAGGAAGGCGCATGTGTCATGAGACATTGCGCTTTTTGTGTTTTTGGGAAGGGGATAGTATCTCGGATCGAATCGGTTTGACCCAAGATCATGATCAATCGATCCAACCCCAAGGCGATGCCTCCATGAGGTGGCGCTCCGGATTCCAAGGCATCAAGGAGAAATCCAAATTTTTCGCGAGCTTCGACTGTTGAAATCTTGAGTAAGTCAAAGACTTTTTCTTGCATGCGTGGTGAATGGATTCGAATGCTCCCGCCGCCTAGTTCAAAGCCATTGAGGACGAGATCATATGCCAGGGTTTTTGCTTGCAAGGGATGACTGTCTAAGAGCGGAATGTCTTCAGGGTGCGGGGCCGTAAAAGGATGATGCAGGGCCACATGGCGTTGACTGGCCTCGTCATATTCAAACATCGGAAAATCCACGACCCACAGGGGTTTCCATTGAGTGCGATCCACGAGTTGTAATTCTTCACCAAGCAGCAATCGTAAACGGCCTAGAACTTGATGGACAATCGTGGCCTTGTCTGCCACGAAAATTAGCAGATCGCCAGGGTTGGCTGAGGGAAGGGCAGCCCGTAACGCGGTGCCGTTGAAAAATTTTGCGATGGATGAATCCAGCTTCCCCTCTTCGTTTATTTTGATCCAGGCTAAGCCTTTCGCACCAAACTCTTTGGCGGTGTCG
>Ga0209987_10002561_pt1 | contig 10036 bp, 3 predicted proteins | sample N074metaG_FD_182134 | JGI IMG/M metagenome (GOLD analysis project Ga0209987, IMG submission 182134) | Deep subsurface microbial communities from Kermadec Trench to uncover new lineages of life (NeLLi) - N074 metaG (SPAdes) (version 2) | ecosystem: Environmental > Aquatic > Marine > Ocean trench... | reverse complement strand
GCTGCCGTCCCCAATGATGTCGCCCGCCACCGCCCGGATGCCCCGGACCTTGAGCTGCAGGGCCAGGAGTCTGAGCGGCTTGAGCGGATCGTCCTCGCAGGCCCCGACCAGGGTCGTGTCCACTCCGTAGCAGCGGCGACTGAACGTGGGATCTCCGCGACCGTAGAGCACCAGATCGCCCTGCACGACCCCGTCGACCACGGGCCCCGTGGAGTAGACGCTGGTGGTGACAGTGAAGTCTCCCGGGAGGAGCGCCGAGGCTACCGCGCCGACGACGAGTTTGGTATTGCTCGCCGGCATGAAGAGCCGTTCGGCGTTGCGGCCAAAGAGTACTTCGCCGCCCTCGGTCGTGAGCACGATGCCCCACAGATTTCGCTGCAGCGGTGGGGTCTCAAGCCGCCGATCGACGCGCCGGCTCATGGATTGGGCCTGGATGCTGGGGAGGGGGGCCACGATCGCGGACAGCAGCACTGAGGCGATGATGGTTGTGACGGTCCGGAGAGTTCGATTCGGTGCGGTCATTCGCGGGGTTGCTCGCATTGCAGGAGTTGGTCGGTACCGCGGTCGGTGACCGGGAAAGATACCTGACGGCTGGTTGCCGTGGGATCACAGACTAATTCTTTGACAGCGTAGCGTAAGCTGCTGAAAATAGCCATGTTACCACAATGGGCTCGTTCGCTTCGTCGTGTCGTATTGAAACGTCTCGTCCGTTGCAGGATCGTACACCTCCAGTGGGGCAGAGGTGCGGACCTGAGGCTGGCCGTTGAGGGGGCTCGGAGCTCTGGGGCTGGCCTTGGCGGCGCAGGTGGTGGCCCCCGCTACGGCGGCGGGGCAGTTCGAGGAACTGGTAGTGCGGCAGCTCAAGTTTAGCGGCAACCATGCAATCGACAGCGAGACCATGCGGTCGTTCATCGCCACGACCAATTCGAGTTTCTTCGCCACGAGTCCCATGATTCGGTGGATGGGTCTCGGGGCCAAGCGCACGTTCAACCAGCGGAACTTCGAGACCGATGTCGAGCGGCTGAAGTTGCTGTACCGCAAGTCGGGCTACCTCGAAGTCGAAATCGACACCGTAGTTCGGCGTACTGACAAGAACATTTACCTCACGTTCATCATCACCGAGGGCCCTCCGGTAGTGGTCGAGGAGATGGCTATCCTGGGTCTCGATTCGATCCCCCATCCTGACCGGGTGACGCGCGACCTCCCGCTACGCGCGGGCGACCCATTCAACCGATTCCTCATGCAGGCAACGGGGGACACCCTCGCGCGGAGGCTCCAGGATCGGGGATATCCGCAAGCGGAGGTGTTCTTGAGCTTCCGGGTCGAACACCTCGCCCGGACGGCGACGGTGGGCCTGGACGTGTATCCGGGACTCATGAGTACGGTCGGGTCGATCAGGGTGGAGGGGACGGACCGGCTGCAGCCCTCGCTGGTGCGATCGCTGCTGACCACGTCGCCAGGCGATGACTACTCGCGCGAGAATCTGTTTCGCAGTCAGCGTAACCTGTACCGCTCGGATCTGTTCCGCTACGTTGCCGTCGGGATCGATACGCTCGACTACGACTTCGATTCCGACACCGTGCCTATCAGCGTCCGTGTCATCGAGGGCCGGTTTCACCGGGTGCGCGCTGGGGTTGGGTACGGGACCGACGATTGTATCCGCCTGGGGGCTGGGTGGACCGCCCGCAACTTCCTGGGGAACGGGCGCATCTTCGACCTGTCGGGCCGGCTGTCCAAGATCGGTGTGGCACCGCCGTTTACGGGGTTGTCCGACAACCTGTGTCAACAACTCGCGTTCGACCCGGCCACCGGCGAGGGCGATCCCTTTTCCCAGGAACTCAACTACAACCTCACTGCGTCCCTTCGCCAGCCGGCGTTTTTGTCGCCGAAGAATACGATGGCGATCTCGGTGTTCGCCGAACGGCGCAGTTCTCCCAACGTGTTCCTGCGCGAAGACTTCGGTACCAGTCTCAGCTTGGCGCGCATCACCGCGAGCCTAATCGGGCTCGATCTCATATATCGATGGGAAAACGGGTTTACCAAGGCCAGCGACGTAAACTTCTGCGCCTATTTCAACGCGTGTACCCGCGAAGACATCGATGAGTTGCGGCAGCGTCAGAACCTGGCGACGATCTCGCTTCGGGGGACGGTTCCCCGAGTCAATCACCCCATCAACCCAACCCGCGGCTGGGTTGCCAAGCTCGAAGGCACGCTGAGTTCGAGTATCATCGGCTCGTCGCCGTTGCAAGAGTTCGTTCGTTTCATCGGCGATTTTTCGTGGTATCGACCCGTTCGCCGAGGGCACATCCTGAGTTGGCGGTTGCGGGGAGGCGTACTGTTTGCTCCGCGGATTACTCTCGAATCCGGGGCGAACGCCTTTGTACCCCCCGCTCAACGGTTCTACGCCGGCGGCCCCAACGACGTCCGCGGCTATCGCCGAAACGAGCTGGGTCCGGTGGTGTACGTCGTCGATTCGGCCAGCGTGGTCGACAGCAATGGCATGCTCGACCCGGCCGCGTTGCAGAACGCGCGAGTCGAGGCGGTCGGTGGCAACATGCTGGCGGTGGGGAATGTAGAACTCCGCATCCCCACCGGGATATGGCCCCGGCTGCGTCTGGCGCTGTTCATCGATGCCGGCTCGGTGTGGGTCCGAGACCCAGCGGCCCTGGCGCCGTTTCGTTTGCGCGTAACGCCGGGGGTGGGGCTGCGACTCAATACTCCGTTGGGGCCGGCCCGACTAGATGTGGCCTACAATCCCTACGACTTCCCACCGGGAAGACTCCTGGGCAGCACCCCCAGCGGTGATCTAGTCGAGCTGTCGGACGACTTCCAGCGGGCCCGCAACCGGAACTTCACCATTCACGTTTCAGTGGGGCAACCGTTCTGATGCGCCGCACCCTGGTCCACGCGGTGTTCGTGACGTTGCTCAGCACCCTGGCGACTATCCTCGGCGTGGTGACGTCGATGACGGCCACGAGGCCGGGCCGCCAGCTGTTGGCGAGGATCGCCTCCGAGGAGATCGCCTCGGTGATAAGAGGCCGGCTTTCGGTGCGCGAGATATCCGGAAGTTTTCTGCGGAGCCTGGTACTCGACGACGTCGTGATCCGCGACACTTTGGGCGGCATGTTGGCAACGATTTCACGAATCGAAGTCAGCTACACGCTTCCCCAGCTTCTCGCCGGTCAAATCGTCTTGTCCAACGTGCTGCTCGATTCACCCAACCTTCTTCTCAAGAAGATGCCGTCCGGCAGGCTCAATCTGAAGGAGGTTCTCCGGCTGGGCGAGGGAACGGGCACCGGACCGTCACCGCTGATCCAGTTCCGCAACGTGCGCATCGATGACGGGCGCATCCGTATCGAAACCCCGTGGGCGCCGGACGACACCGTCACCACGGCGGCGGGCCTTCAGGCCGCGCTCGCCATCGAACGTGCCAAGCTCGGCCGGGTGATCGAGGACACACCTGACGGCTACCGGAAGGTGGTGACCATCGAGAACCTGACGGCACGCCTCCGGCAGGTGACGGTCAGTTCGCCCGACGGGCTCCCCCTCACCATCGACATCGACAGCCTCTGGGTCGACATCAGCGATCCGCAGCTCTCGTTCCGTCACGCCATCGGCCGGGTACAGGTCCCGGGCGACAGTCTGGTGTTTTCGCTCGAGCACGCGCAGCTCCCTCACTCCACCGTCGTTGGCGGCGGGGTCGTCGTATTCCGCGAAGGTACCGAGTTCTTCGATTTCACCCTCACCTCCTCCCGGGCGGCGCTGATCGATTTCCTTTGGGTGTCGAGAGATTTCCCCGACTTGCGAGGACGGACGGTCTTTGCCGCGCGCACCGAGTCGCCCGAGCGGGCGGCGTTCGTGCTCCGCGACCTGTCCTTGTCCGGGGCCGACGGGGCTCACCTGGAAGGGCAGCTGACCGTCATCAAGGATGACCGGCGCGGCCTGGGATTCCGCGATCTCGACCTGCAGAGCCGGAATCTCGATCTGGACATGATCCGACCGTTCATCGACGCGCTCCCGTTTTATGGGTCGGTCACCGGCCGCACGGTATTGGCCGGTCACTTCGACGACCTCGCCGTCGAGGTCGATTGGCTGTTCCAAGATGCCACCCACGACAGCCTGCCGGTGACGATGCTGCGCGGTGGCGGTCGAGTGCACATCGACGATTCGCTCGGGCTGGTGTTCGACAGCATCGCCGTTCGCGAATCGGACATCGATCTGCGGACGGTCCGGTATTTTGCCCCGGCCGTGTTGCTCGAAGGCCGTCTCCAGGCCTCAGGGACCCTGCGCGGACCGGTGCGCAACGCCGCGTTCGAAGGGTCCGTCAGCCACAGCGACGGCGAACGCCCCACCAGCAGTGCGTTCGGGACTTTCCGGCTCGACACGAGAGGGGACACGCTCGCCTTGGCCGTCGATGTGCAAGTGGACCCAATCGATTTCGAGGGTATCCGCCGAGGTCTTCCACGGCTTCCATCGCGCGGTCAGCTGGTAGGGCGCGTCTGGATGGAGGGGCCGGTGACCGCCATGGCCGTCGATGCCGACGTTACCGGCCAGCTCGGGTCGGTGACACTCAAGGGCACCGCGTCGCTCCTCCCCGACGCCCTCGGCGGCGCGCCGCTCACCGCCAAATTCAGCGACCTCGATCTGGCAGCGCTGCTCGGACGGGGACCCGCGACCCGCCTGAACGGCACGGCGGTGCTGGACGGGACCGCCGATTCGCTGGCCGGCCACGCTGGCAGCATCGTGGTCGATCTCGGTCCGGGCAGGATTCGGGAGTTTGCCTTCGATACCCTCGCCATGGCACTCGAGGCGGCCGACAGTCTCATCACCCTGGACACGCTGCAATTTGGCTGGGAGCGTGGTCAGTTAGCCGGATCGGGAACGCTTGGGTGGCGCCTCCCCAGAACCGGCAGGATGGGGTTCGCACTCCAGGTGGACAGCCTCGGGGTGTTCGATGCTTTGGTGGTCGAGGGGCTCGGCCTCACCCGGGACACCACCGCGTGGAACGATCTTGATGGTCTCCTCTACGCCCGGCTGGAGTTGACCGGATCGCTCGACGCGCTGGGTGCGATCGGCCAGGCGACGGTGCTGGATGTGGCCCTGGCCCAGGTGGAGGCCGACGTGGTCCGCGGCGCCCTGGCGTGGGCCGGAGGTGTCAATCAGTCACTGTCCCTCACGCTGCGGGCCGATACGCTGGCCATCGGTTCCTTTGAATTCCCGGTTGCTTCGCTGCAACTGCAGGGTGCGCCGGACTCCATCGCCTGGCAGGGGACCGTGGAGATGGAGCACCACACCTCGGTCATGGCCAGTGGCGAGCGAGTGATTGGTCCCGGCTTTGAACGGTGGCGAGTGGATTCGGTAGCCGCGGACCTCATCGCCACGAAATGGGATCTGCTGACCCCGACTGTTCTGGAACTGACAGACAGCAACGCCACATTCTCGGGAATCGACTTCGCAGCCCGCGATGGCTCCGGCGTATTCAGGGTCACTCCGTTGGGTGACGGCGACCATTTCGAACTCGAGGCGCTCGGTCTCGGAATCCGGGACTTCTATGGATTGTTGCAGCGGGACACTACCAGCGTGGGGGGCTCGTTCGCGGCCAATCTCCTCCTTGGCGGCACCCTGGAAATGCCGCGCATCACCGGGACGGTGCAGGTGGCCGACGCCACGCTCACGGATTTCCGCGGGCCTCTCGCCCGGGCTGTGGTCCGGTACCGGGACAGGATTCTGGATGCCGACATGGTGCTGTGGCGTACCGGGCAGCCGGTATTGCGGATCGACGCCCAACTCCCCGTCGACTTGGCCCTCGCCCGGTTGCCTGACCGCCGCACCGACGGGCCGCTCACGATTCGGGTTGTGGCGGACAGTGTGGACCTGGGCGTGTTCGACGCGTTTTCGCGGAGCGTCAACCAGCTACGGGGATTGCTGGTGGCCGACGTGGAGATCCGGGGCACCTGGGAGGAGCCGAGTCTTGCGGGCGAGGTGGCCATCGTCGGCGGGCGCGGCCGGGTTGAGGGCCTTGGGGTCGAGTTCCACGATATTCTGGGTCGGGCCCATCTCGCGGGCGACTCCATCGTCATCGATACCTTGCGTATCGGCGGGGAAGGTGGCGTCATGGACGTGTCCGGATGGGTGCGCCTGGAGCGACTCACCCGGCCGATTATCAACCTCGACATTCAGGCGCAGAACATCCTGGTGATCGACGCGCCGGACTTCCTCACGCTGTTTGCCTCCGGGCAGCTCAGTCTTACCGGGCCGTTTACTCAGCCGGTCCTGACGGGAACCGCCACGGCCAACCGGGGCGTGCTGTACTTTGCCGACCTGGTCAACAAACGGGTGCTCGATCTCGAGGACCCGGCCAACGCCGGCCTGGTTGATCTCTCCTATATCCGGGAGCGCCGCTTGGGTTCGCGGTTCCAGAACCGGTTCATCGATTCCCTGCGGATCATCGACCTCGATCTCCGGGTGCAGGACGATTTCTACCTCCGCTCCACGGAGGCCAACATCCTCTTGGAGGGCGATCTCCGGGTCAACAAGGTCCGGCGCGAGTATCGTATGTCCGGAGATCTACGGATGTTGCGCGGCCGCTACCAGTTGCGGATCGGCAATATCGTCAACCGCAACTTCGACGTGATCCAGGGCAGCATCCGCTACTTCGGTACGCCCGACCTCGACGCGCAACTGGACATCGTCGCCGAGCACCGGGTCATCCCGGTCGACCGGGGCGAGCAAATCCCGATCGTGGCGACAATTTCCGGGACGATGCGTGCTCCACAGCTTACCCTGACGAACCGGGACGGCCCCCCGATCTCGCAGTCCGATCTGGTGTCGTACCTCATGTTCGGCAAGCCGGCGTTCGACCTGAGTGGTGGGCAGAACCAGACCAGTGAGCAAGGGGCTCTCGCTTGGGGATTGGCCGCGCTCTCCTCCGCGTTGTCGTCCGAGGTCGAGCGGACCCTGATCTCCGACATCGGCCTTCCGATCGACTACCTGCAGATTCGGCCAGGTGCGACGCCGATAGCTGGCAGCTCGGTCACCGCCACCCGCATTTCCGCCGGCTGGCGCCTGACCCGGAAACTCTTCATCACCCTGAGTGCCGGATTCTGTCCCAATGATCAGCTGCTGAACTACAAGGCGTTGGGGGCCAGCCTGGAGTGGCGGTTTGGAGGCCAGTGGCGCTCGTCCATCAGTCTGGAACCGGTGGAGGCGTGTGAGTTGGCGACCCAGTCATCGGGACTCAGCCCGACCCGGTATCAAATTGGTGTCGATCTGTTGTGGGAAAAGGAGTACTAGTGCGACGGGTGCTCCTCATTACCAACCCTGCGGCGGCCCGCACCCAACCACAGATCGTAGGCGGGGTCGTCGATGTGCTCCACCGGGGTGGTTGGGCGGTCGAGGTGCAGGCGACCGGGGGGCCCGGTGATGCCCGGCTGTTCGCGGCCGAGGCGGTCGACCAGGACTTCGACGCCGTCGCGGTGTTCGGAGGGGATGGCACGACGATGCAGGCCGCGTCGGCCCTCGTGGGAACGGACCTGGTATTGGGATTGATTCCTGGGGGGACCGGCAATCTGCTGGCTGGCAATCTCCGAGTGCCGACGGCGCCGGTGAGGGCCGCCGAGACGATCGTGGCCGGCCACGTGCGCCGGATCGATCTCGGCCGGCTGGAGTGTCAGGGTACGATCCAATACTTCGCGGTCGCGTGCGGCGCCGGCTTCGACGCGCGCGTGATGATCGAAACGCCGCCCGAGCTCAAGCGCCGCTGGGGAATGGGGGCTTACGTGGCCACCATCTTCAAGCTGCTCGACCAGCTCAAGAGCGCCACGCACCTCATTACCGTCGACGGGATGGAGTACGAAGCCCGGGCCGCGCTGGTGATCGTGGCCAACTGCGCCGAGGTGGTGCCGCCGTTCATCAAGTTCCGTCACGGCATCTCACCGGAAGACGGATTGCTCGATGTGATCGTCGTGCGGGTGGACAGTCTGGTAGATACGGTCATGGCCGTCCGTGACCTGCTGCGTTACGGCACGGACGACCCGACCAGCGCCGGATTCGTGGGCTATGCCCGGGGTGAATCGATCGAAGTTCGATCCACTCCAGTCCAGCCGGTGCAAATCGACGGGGACCCGGGGGGCCACACGCCGTTTACGGTGCAGGTGGTACCCAAGGCCATTCACGTTTTTGCCCCCTGAACCGATGACTCGACGAGACACGCCTTCTGCCGATGCCGTAACTCCGGACGGGACCCTCGAGCGGGCCCTGGCCGATGCGCGGACCGTCCTGGAACTGGTCCGGGATCTGCCAACGCTCGACACCCTCGATGACGCCGTCAGTCGGGGGTTGGACGCCGCCACCAGGGGACTGGGGTTCGCCGGGGCCATGATCACCCACAAGGGTGAGGAGGCACCGATGGGCCTGCTGGTTCTGGGAGCGGTCGGGCTCGAGAGTACGGTACATCGAGCCGGGAGCATCCTGGGCGGGCACACGGTAGAGTGGTCGGTGGCGGACACCGGGATCGAGCGGGTCAGCGCCAATATCGATGCCGAGCCGGAAGTGACCGGCGATCCCATGCGCGGCCGTCTGGCTCGCGCGGGGCTGGTGCTGCCGATGCGGTTGGGTACTCGCATCGTGGGGACGCTCACGCTGACCGCCGAGCGCGAAGGCTGGGAGCCTCCCGGGGAGGAGACTCTCCTGCTCGCTCGGGCGATGGCGGACCAGCTCGGGGCAGCGGTGAGCAGTCTAAGGATGCGCGCCGACCTGATCACCCGTCTGGAGCAACTGGACGCCCTCGGCCGCATCACTCACGCCCTTACCGGCGTGGAGGACGCCGAGGAGACGATGCGGTTGGTGGCGGACGAGGGACGCCGCGTGTTCGACGCGGAGCGGGCGGGTGTGTTCCTGTTCCATTGGGATGAAGAGCGGACCGAGTGCGTCGTGGCCCTTGGCCTTTCCGACGGATACATCCGTGAAGTGGAGCGTGTGGCCAATCAACTGCAGACGACGAAGGCCCTGCTGGAGCACCAGCCAGTGTTCGTGTCGCGGGCCCAGGGCCGTCCGGGGAACACGCTCGCCGAGGCAGTGGCGGCCGAAGGTTTCAGCTCGGTGGCACTCCTCCCACTGGTGTTTGCCGGAGAGACGATCGGGTCGCTGGCCTTCTACCACGACGCTCCCCGCAAATACACCTCGGACGAGCGCCGGCTGGCCGTTGCCTTTGCCGATCAGGCCGCCCTGGCGATCGGCAAGAGCCGGTTGCTGGATCAGGTCACCCGTGTCAAACGCGAGTGGCAGATGGTTTTCGACGCGTCGGGGAGCGGTCTGGCGGTGACGGATGCCGAGGGCATCATCGTCAGGGCCAACCGGTTTGTGGCGGAGATGGCCGACATCCCGGTAACGTCGCTGCCTGGGTACGATCTAAAGACAGTTTTTCGCCGGTGGCCTGAGGCAGGCCAGGGCCCCCTGGCGGAAGCCCGTGCCAGTGGTCGGCCTGCCGCGGCCATGCTCGACAGCAAAGACGGCCGCTTGCTGGTGGTGACCGCGACACCGTTGCCGGACGACCGATGTATCGTGGCGATCGACGACCTGACGGACGTCGTTCGACTGGAGAATCGGTTCCGCCTCGTCGTCGAAACGGCGCACGACGCGATCGTCATCACCGACTCAGACGATCGAATCAGCTTTGCCAACCCCGCCGCCGCCGAGTTGTTTGGCGCCACCGCCGCGTCCCTGGCCCATCAGACGCTCGACGAGCTTCTCCCCGCGGCGGGGCAACGCGACCGTGGTCCAGTCTCGCAGGCGTTGCGGTACGATGCCGAATGCCGACGACCAGACGGAACGACCCGGCAGGTGTCGGTCTCGAGTGCCCCGCTGGTGGACGGCGAAACGCCGACCGGCCGGGTGGCGGTGATGCGGGACGTAACCCAGGAGGTCGAAACGCTCGATGAACTTCGACGCTCTGAGAGCCGATTTCGGACGCTGTTCACTGCCGCGCCGGTTGCCATTTGGACGGTGGACCGGGACGGCCGGTTCCTGTCGGTCAATC
>Ga0209987_10002560_pt1 | contig 10036 bp, 8 predicted proteins | sample N074metaG_FD_182134 | JGI IMG/M metagenome (GOLD analysis project Ga0209987, IMG submission 182134) | Deep subsurface microbial communities from Kermadec Trench to uncover new lineages of life (NeLLi) - N074 metaG (SPAdes) (version 2) | ecosystem: Environmental > Aquatic > Marine > Ocean trench... | reverse complement strand
AGATCCTGTCGCTCTCGTCACCGCCTATCGAGATTTCGGCCGATCCCAAATACGCAGTCGAACTGATGCAGATGGCCAACGATGAGATGGCGGAACTGTGCAACAAGTACCCGGACCGTTTCCCGGGATTTATCGCGTCGCTGCCGTTTGTCAGCACTGATGCAATGATGGACGAGACGCATCGGGCGATGAAGGATTTGCACGCTGTCGGCGTGCAGTGTTTCACCAACGACCGCGGCAAGGCGATGGATGGGTCCGAGTATATGCCGCTGTATGATGCGATGGCCGAATACGACCGGCCGATCTGGGTGCATCCGGCGCGCGGACCCAATTTCCCTGACTACCTGACCGAAGATGTATCGCAATACGAAATCTGGTGGACCTTCGGCTGGCCTTACGAAACCAGTGCTTTCATGGCGCGACTGGTGTTCGCCAAAATATTCGATCGCCTGCCAAACCTGAAAATAATCACGCACCATGGCGGCGCGATGATTCCGTATTTCGAGGGACGCGTCGGCCCCGGCTGGGATCAGTTGGGCAAACGAACATCGAGTGTCGATTACGGCGTGTTGTTGCAGGAACTGAAAAAACGGCCGCTCGACTATTTCCGCATGTTCTACGCTGATACTGCCGTTTTCGGCTCGGACTCTGCCACCCGCTGCTGCCTGGATTTCTTCGGCACCGATCATGTGCTGTTTGCATCGGACGCGCCATTCGATCCGGAAGGCGGGCCGATGTATATCCGTGAGACGATTCGTATCATCGATGCGCTCGACATTTCCGAACAGGATCGCCGCAGAATTTATGGCGACAACGCGGTGGAGATGCTTGGACTTGTCCTAGATGATTGATCAGAACCAACGTCATTGCGAGGAGGGCCGCGACCTCTCCGAAAAGACCGACGTCATTGCGAGGAGCGTAGCGACGAAGCAACCTCCTAATGACCTGACGAGCCCATCGAGAGGTTGCCGCGTCGGGCTTCGCCCTCCTCGCAATGACGTCGCATTTTTTAACGAGGCTGCTTCGCTACGCTCGCAACGACGATTAATTGGGGTCTGTCCCCAATTATTTTAGCGGCCACATGACCTTGCCGTAATTGTCCTTGATCGATGCAAGGACCAGGTTTGAGATTACATCTGTCACGCCCGGAAAACGCAGCAGCTTTTTCATCGTCAGTTCTCCGAAGTGATCGATGTTTCTTGCTGCCACTTTCAACAGGTAATCATGCGTGCCCGATATCGCGACGCATTCAACGATCCATGGTGCCTTCTTGACCGCTTTCACAAACGCATTGGTATCAGCCTCCGAGCGCTGGTCGAGGTTGACCTGAACATAAGCAACCATTTCAAGGCCTAGTTTGCGGTGATCCAGGATCGCTGAGTAACCGGCGATAACGCCATCGCCCTCAAGGTTGCGCACTCTCCTGAGACATGGCGATTCCGACAAACCCACCTTTCGGGAAAGATCGGTATTCGAAATGCGTCCGTCCGCCTGCAGCTCAGCCAGTATTTTCCGGTCTATGACATCGAGTTCAGTCACCACAATTATCCTCTATTAAACTCGTTATTATTAGCAGAAACTGCTAATTAATGGGCGAACATTAACAAATAATGGGCAGATATGCCCGATCAACTGCCCTAGAATTGCGTGAACGCTAAGAAAAGGGGGCAAGGCATGCATCTTGATGGAGACACACTGACAGTTGATCAGCTGGCAGAGGCTGCATTTCAGAACACCACAGTCGACATTTTTCCCGAGCAGGCCGCGCGCGTAAAGGCATCGCGTGATCTTCTGGACGATTTCGTCAAGTCGGGCCGGATCATTTATGGCGTGACAACTGCGGTCGGCGGTTTCGTCAACTGGCTGATTCCAGAGGAACTGGCCGAACAACTGCAGAACAATATCCTGCGCGGTGTTGCCACGAACATCGGCGACGACCTCGCCGACGAGTACGTGCGTGCGGCGATGCTTTGCCGCATCAATTCGCTCGGCCGCGGCATATCAGCCATCAGTCCTGAGAACTTCGAAAAATACGTCGCTGTTTATAACGCAGGCATCGTGCCTTGCGTGCCTGAGCAAGGCTCGCTCGGCGCGAGTGGTGACCTCGGGCCACTCGCTCATATTGCGCTGGTCGTCACCGGCGCATGGCGCGCCAAATACGAAGGCGAAATCATGCCGGGCGAAGAAGCATTGCGTCGCGCCGGGCTTGAGCCTGCGCGGCTTTCTTATAAAGAAGGCCTCGCCATGATCAACGGCACCTCAATGATGGTCGGTGTTGCGGTGCCGGTCATTTACCACGCAAAGAAATTGCTGAAACAGTCCGCGCTGATGGCCGCATTAACGCTCGAGGCGCTACGTGGCAAAGTAATGCCCTACCACCCGGCCGTCCATCGGCACAAACCACACCCGGGGCAACTCAAAGTTGCAGATGCAATATGGACCACGCTGGGCGACAGCAAGATGGCGGTACAGGACGAGGAAGTTGAGGCGTGGTTGTCATCGATGCGCACCGGTGAGCCGCAAAGCATGGATCAGCAGATCGAAGACGCGTACTCCTTGCGCGCCGGTGGCCAGATCCTGGGTCCGTCGGTCGATGCGCTGTGGCAGGCAGACCGTACGTTACAAATTGAAATCAATTCCACCAACGACAATCCGCTGATCATCGTCGAGGAAGGCAACGCCTTCCACAATGCTCATTTTCACGGCCAGTATGTCAGCCAGGCGATGGACCATGTCTCAATCGCTTTGACGAATGCCTGCAACCTGCATGACCGGCGCATCGATCGTTTTCTCGATCCCTTTCACAACAATGGCCTGCCGCCGTTTCTGTGCAAGGAGGATCCTGGCCTTCGCCACGGCCTGATGGGCATCCAGTATTGTGCGTCTTCGACCATGGCCGAAATGCGCTCGCTTTGTCATCCGGTCTCTATACAGACGCTGACAACAACCGGTGACTTCCAGGATCACGTGTCCATGGGACTTGTTGCGGCGCGGCGTGCCCGCGACATGTTGAAAATCTGTTACGCGGTTCCCGCGGTGGAACTGGTGTGTGCCTGTCAGGCAGTTGATCAACGCGAGGGTGGCGCTGCAAAATTGAGTACGGTTACACGCAAGATTTACGATATGGTGCGGGAGTTCGTTCCCTACCTGGATCACGACGAATCGTTAACTGATCACATCGAGGCTGCCGCGAACCTGCTCAGAAATGGCCGCCTGCTGGAAGCGCTTCCCGACGGTGATCTCGACTGGGAACTTTGAGACTAGTCCGCGCAACAGGCAGAAGCGATGTTTGACCAGGTTGAGATTCCCTACGGCTGCTACTGGTCTACGCCATTCGTGCGCTGGCAAGGTGCGCTACAGCACTTGCACGCAATCAAGTTCGCAGCGCACGTCGCCAGCCGGGAACTCGAGCGGCGCAACATTGACCCGAAGATTTTCGATGCCGGCGTGCTCGGCATGTCGGTCTATCAACACCAGTCCTTTTACGGCACTCCATGGTTCATGGGATTGCTCGGCGCGCCACAAGCGCCAGGTCCCACTTTGTCGCAGGTCTGCGCATCGGGCGTAAGGGCACCGGTCCTGGCAGCCATGGAAATCGCGAGCGGACTGGCGCAAACAGTGCTGGCTGCGACGACCGACCGTTGTTCGAACGGGCCGCACACCTACTATCCCGGGCCAAAGGCGCCCGGCGGGACCGGTGTTTCCGAGGACGTCGTCATCGACAGCTTCCAATGTGACCCGCTCGGCGGGCATTCGATGCTGCAGACTGCCGAAAACGTTGCCGCGAAACATTCGATTTCGACGGCCGAGCAACATGATGTCGTCCTGCGTCGATATGCGCAATACGAAGACGCGCTGGCGGACGACCACGCATTTCAGAAACGCTACATGGACTTGCCGTTCGCGGTTCCCGATCCACGATTCAGGAAGACCGCCGAGGAGATCGACGGCGACCAGGGAATTTTTGTATCGACAGCCGAGGGACTGGCAAAACTCAAGCCCGTGGTCGAGGGTGGCACGGTGACATTTGGCGGACAGACGCATCCCGCGGATGGCAATGCCGCCATGATTATCACGCGCCGCGATCAGGCACGCGAACTGGCGACTGACAAGAGCGTGCGGATTCGCATCTTAAGTGCCGGGCAAACGCGTGCGGCACTAGGGTACATGCCGGAGGCGCCGCACGGCGCAGCCCTTGCGGCACTTAATCAGGCGGACCTGTCGTGGAAGGACATGGCTGCAATCAAGACCCACAACCCGTTTGCTGTGAATGACATTATTTTGGCGCGGGAAGCCGGCATATCTCTCGATGACATGAACAATTTTGGCTGCTCGTTGATCTGGGGTCATCCGCAGGCGCCGACCGGGATGCGCCTGATCATCGAACTGATCGAAGAACTGGTGCTGCGCGGTGGCGGGCGCGGTCTTTTCACTGGTTGCGCAGCAGGGGATACCGCCATGGCGCTGGTGCTGTCCGTGGACAATAGTTAAATATCGCCCGCTGGGGCGGGCTCCTACGAATTAACGTAGGAGCCCGCCCCAGCGGGCGATATCCTATTCTTGCCAGAGGTCCGGGTCGTGATTCTGCTCGAATTCCTCGCGGCTGATCCAGCCGCGAAGCATCGATCGCGTCATGTACATTTTTTCCGGCCGAATCGCGAAATAGATATGCACCATGATCATCGTGATGCTTATGAGTCCTGCGAAGCCGTGCAGCACAAACACGAGGCCGCGTGAACTCTCCGAAATGATAAACGGATTCCTTTCCCAGAACGGACCGTCAATACCGATCATCATCACGAGCCCGGTCACGATCACGACAATTACGACCACTGCAACAGCGTGATGGAATCCTTTCTGGCCGACCGAATATTTACCGATTTTTCTTTTCAGGCGTGGCCCGCCCAGCGCTTCGGTCGTGGTCACACTCACCGACGCGGTAAATTCGCGCCAACGAATCCAGATGTTGGACAAAGTGAGAAAAAACAGCGCCCTGACTATGTGGAACAAAACCAGGACGGTAAGGATCACGCCGGCAATCCAGTGTGGATCCACCCACGCGAATTTGACGCCCATCACCGGCAGGAACCCGGTGAACAACAGCACCAGCATGCAGGCGGCCATCAACCAGTGAAACAGGCGCTCGGCGAGTCGATGCCGCAGCACTTGCTGACCGGAACTATCCTGCATATCACTCATCGCTCTGCCGCCGCGTAAGTTTGCGGTGGGTGTAGATGGCGTGGAAGACGATGAAGATGACGGCGGCGGCGGCAAATACCCAGATCAGGTCCCAGGATGCCCCCTCAAGGATTCTCTGCCCCCATACATCTGATTTATAACGAAGAATTTCCATAAATATTTCCATGCCCGGCCGCTCTGCCGGGGCGATTTCGGAGTCGCCGCTGGCGCTTCCGAGCGGCCTCCAAACTGGTATAGTTCAGTCTGCACTCCCGTTGGCAAACTGCCTGACTCACAGCTTGCCATTTTGCATCAACGCTACGCAAAAATTAATAAGAGAGCGCACACGTTTTAATCCAAGGCACATGCATCCGTAAACACATTGACCCAGGTGACTATCAATGAAAGACCCAGTCACGTTTTATCCAGGTGAATCCGGTCGCGGTACAGGGGTATCGGTTCTCAAAAACAAGGCGTCAAGACGCGCATTCATCAAGGGCGTCATCGCATCAGGCGCGATCGCAGGCTCCTCGACCTTCCTTTTCGGTGGAATTGGCGGCTGCTCGTCAGATCAGCCAGCGGCCGGTGCCGTCGAGCGCCTGTTGTCTCTCAACGTCAACGGCAGGGTGCGGCGGGTAGACGTTTTGCCCAATGAAACGCTGGCCATGACCCTGCGCTACAAGCTCGGCCTGACCGGCACCAAGCTAAGCTGCGACCGTGGTGAGTGCGGTGCCTGCACAGTGGTTATCGACGGCGTCAGCACCTATTCATGTTCGACACTGACACACATGGTTGGTAATCGACAGGTGCGAACGATCGAAGGGCTCGAAGGGCCGGATGGTGAATTGCACCCGATTCAACAGGCATTCATTGACGAACTGGGACCGCAGTGCGGTTTTTGTACGCCGGGACAAATCATGTCGACGGTCGCACTGCTCGAGGCCAACCCAAACCCGACCAGGGATGAGGCGCGACACGCTTTGTCCGGTAATCTTTGTCGTTGCGGCGCCTACGACCATTACCTGAACTCGGTGATGCGCGCGGCGCAGGGAGCGTGACATGGCATACAAACTAATTGGAAAGAATTTCACGCCACCCGATCTTCGCGCCAAAGTAACCGGCAAAGCGAAATACGCCGAGGACTTCCGTGTCGAAGGCATGGTCTTTTGCAAAATGCTGCTGAGCCCGATGCCACATGCCAGGGTGACCAGCATTGATACCAGTGACGCGCTGGCGATGGACGGCGTGCTCGGTGTCCTGACTGCCGAGGATGTACCAGCAGCCGAGGGCGCTGGCGAGAGCATTCTGACCAACAATCCGCATTACATCGGTGAACCTATCCTGGCGATCGCGGCCGTCGATGAAACCATCGCTGCCGACGCGATCGAGCGCGTCAAGATCGAATACGAGCCATTGCCATTCGTTATTGATCCGCTCGAGAGCCTTTATCCCGGCGGACCGGATGCCCGCGATGGTGGCAACGTCGCGAACGCACGCGTCGCATTGCAGACCGTGAAATGGAACGCGCGCGACTTTGCCTCGGTCGAGGAAGGCCAGCTGCCGATGTCGGGCGAACCGCAGACCGAATGGGAGTACGGCGATCTCGACCTCGCGTTTTCCGACGCTGCAGTTGTTTACGATGAAACCTTCGTCACCGCCAGCAACTCGCATCACAGCATGGAACCGCGCAGTGCCATGTCGTACTGGGAAAATGGCAAGTGCTTTGTCTACGGCTCATCGCAGAGCCAGAGCTTTGTCGTCCCTGGCCTCGCAGGTCTCATCGGTATCGAAGTGAAGGACCTCGTGTACATCGCCGAGTTCTGTGGTGGCGGCTTCGGCTCCAAAGGAGGTGCATACGCCGTCATGGCTGTGCCCGCACACATGTCGAAGAAGATCGGCCGCCCGGTCATGCTGCGTATCACGCGCGCCGAAGAGTATTACCTGGGCTCCAACCGGGCCGGCTTCCAGGGCAGAACCAAAATCGGTTTTGCCGACGACGGCCGAATCATCGCCGTCGACATGTACGTCGTTCAATCTAACGGCCCTAACACCGGCTTCTGGGACTACACCGAGGCCGGCGCTGCGGTGTCGATCTGTTATCAGCCAGACGCTATGCGCTACCGCGGCATCCCCGTCTTAACCAATACGCCGCCGGGAGGCCCGCAACGCGGACCGGGCGAGAACCAGATCGCCTGTGTGTTTGAACCGTTGCTCGACAAGGCAGCGAGAGAACTGGGCGTAGACCGCCTCGAGATCCGCAAGATCAACGCACCGGACAATGATACGATTTTCGACGGCCACCAGAGTCCGGTGACGAGTGCGTATCAAAGGGAAGCGCTGACCAATGGCGCGGAAACATTCGGCTGGGTGGAAAAGAGCGCGATGAGCGGCCAACGCAACGGCACCAAGGTAATCGGTGTCGGCATCGGCCAGGCCTACCATTCGGCCGGCGCTGCCGGCTTCGATGGCCTGGTGCGGATCACGCCCGACGGCAAACTGCATATCCATTCGGGCGTCGGCAACCTCGGCACTTATTCCTATGCCGGCACCTCGCGCATTGCTGCAGAAGCGCTCAGTTACGACTGGGAGAACTGCGTCATTGAGAGAGGCGACACAAGAAAACACCTGCCATGGAATTTCGGCCAGTTCGGCAGCAACACCTCGTTCACAATGGGCCGCAGTTATCACGCAGCGGCGATGGACGCAAAACAGAAATTGCTCGAGATCGCTGCGGCTGAATTCGGCGGTGCGGCAAGCGACTACGATATTGCCGACGAGGTGGTGTTTGCAACGGCGGATGCATCGAAAACGATGACCTATGCCGAGGCTGCACAAAAAGCCATCGAAATGGGCGGCAAATACGACGGTCACGAACCGCCGGACGATATCAATCCAATGACCACGGCGGCAGTTGCCGGCGTCGCAGGCAGTGGACTGGTCGGCGTCGCGAAGGACAACTACGACATTAGCGCAATACCACCGGCGCTAGCAGCCGGTTTCATGATGATCGAGCTGGATATCGAGACGGGTGACGTCGAAATTCTTAGTTACACCGGTTCGATCGACTGCGGCACAGTTATTCATCCGCAAAGCCTTGCCACCCAGATCAAGGGCGGCGCAGTCATGGGAATCGGCCTTGCCACCAAAGAACGCATCGTTTACGACCCGCAGAACGGCGTCGCGGCAAACGTCGGGTTCTACCAGGCCAAGCCGCCGTCCTACCTGGACGTGCCGGCCACCATGGAATGGACGGCTGTCGACATCGCCGATCCGCAAAGCCCGCTGGGCACGCGCGGCATGGGTGAGCCGGTAATGGGCTGCGCCGCATCGGCAATGATCTCGGCAATATCCGATGCGCTGGGCGGCCACTATTTCAATCGCACACCGATTGTGACGGATATGATCGTGAATGCCCTGGCCGGGCAGGAACAGTCACACAAACCGTTGCAAGTCGCGACTTACTGAGCAGGAGGCAGCTATGTCAAAAGATATGATGCCAATGTTCGAGCTGTATCAACCGACCGATATCAATAACGCACTCGATCTCGCCGATAAACTCGGCTCGGACGGCTGGAAAGTGGCCGGCGGACAAGACAGCCTGGACTGGATCAAGGACCGTGCGAAGCGAACCAGGGCGGTCATCGACCTGACACGCATCGCCGATGCCGGTCTGCGGGGCATACGTGAAACTGCTGACGGAATCGAGATCGGTGCACTGACCACGCTGACAGAGATCGAGGAAAACGATCTCATCAAGGAACGCTTCGGCCTGCTTGCCAGCGCCGCAGGCAAAGTAGCGAGTCCGCAAATTCGCAACGTCGGCACGATCGGCGGCAACGTTTGCCAGGATACCCGTTGCTGGTATTACCGTGGCGGCATCGATTGCTATCGTGCAGGCGGCACCACCTGCTATGCGGACACCCCGCAAGCCATGAACCGCGAACATTGCCTGTTCGGTGCTGATCGTTGTGTTGCTGTAACCCCTTCCGATACCGGGCCGGCACTGGTCGCGCTCGACGCGCGCATGGTCATTCGCAGTTCAGATGGCGAACGCGAGGTTGCTGCTGAAGAATTCTTCATCGGTCCTGATGTCGATATCGAAAGAATGACCGTTCTCGAGCCCGGCGACATCCTGACTGCGATCAGGATCCCGAATACCTGGTCCGGAGCAACTTTCTATTTCGAGAAAGTCGCCGACCGCAAGACCTGGGACTTCCCGCTGGTGAATATCGCTGCGGCAATGCGCATCAGTGGCGGCACCATCGAAGACATTCGTATCGTGGCCGGTGGTGTCGAGTGTGTGCCAAGACGCATGACGGTCGTCGAGGACATCGTAAAAGGCAGCGCCCAGGATGAGGACATTGCAATGCTCGCCGGCAGCTCAGCAATACGCGGCGCAACGCCATTGAATTACAATCAATTCAAAGTCCCACTGCTGGAGAAACTGGTTACTCGCGCCATTCGCGATGCGTAGGGACGACTGAATGTCGATCCATTAGGGCACTGCATTAAACTTTGCTTGCGCCTTTGCTAAGGTGCCTTGCGACCTAGCCGCCGCAGTACCGAGATTAAGGACACCCATCAAAATAGTAGCAATATCCTGATGTGTGTCCTCAAGATCATCGAGTTTGAGTACACCCACTATTTTCTGAGGCAAATTTTGTTCATATAGAGCCCTCCGCGGAGGGGTTTTCTAAATGAGAATCATTTGCGATAAGCGAAAATAAGGACACCCATCAAAATCGTAGCGAAATTTTGATGGGTGTCCTCAAAATCAGTACTCAAAATCACTTGTAAGTAATTGCTAGGGGACCTTGCGACCCAGCCGCTCCAGCACGACCTCGAATCGCGGATCGTC
>Ga0209987_10002559_pt1 | contig 10038 bp, 9 predicted proteins | sample N074metaG_FD_182134 | JGI IMG/M metagenome (GOLD analysis project Ga0209987, IMG submission 182134) | Deep subsurface microbial communities from Kermadec Trench to uncover new lineages of life (NeLLi) - N074 metaG (SPAdes) (version 2) | ecosystem: Environmental > Aquatic > Marine > Ocean trench... | reverse complement strand
GATCAAAGCAAGGTTGCGCAGAACAAGAGAACCGTTTTCATAAAACTTTGCTATTGTAACTGCATTCATAAATGTTGCATCGTCACGGTAGGAATCTTCAATCACATTCCGGAACTCCTCAATTTTGCGCGGCTGTGGTTTGGCGGTGTACCAGTGTTTTAATTCGCCTTTGTAGTACTGCTCTAATTTTGAGTGTCCCGAATCATCCCGTGGACTGAGAATGTACATTTCATCGCCGAAGGTGATAACATAATTCTCTTTTAAATCTCCAGGCAATGGTTCGGTGAAAGGTGCGGCATATCCACAGTCAACAATAAAATCCCGTCCTCCTATTTTAAGCATGCTCACAATGTGCACATCCGGATTTTTCATATCAGCCCCGCAGAGTTTTACATCATAACCAACATACTTTAGCAGTAGATAAAGATAGTAATTGTTGGAATAGCAGGTGCCCCCGAAGTTGAACTTTTCAATTCCATCCAGGTACACAGAAAGATCCGGAATATTTTTCAGACCCTGCTTTTTATAAAGCAATTTGGAAATATTTTCAAACGGAACTTTGGTGAGATGAGCCGTTACAATTTCATAAAGTGCAGTTATGGATGGTTCTTTCCGGCTGATACCAAGAATATTAAAGTATCTGTCAAACAAAGTTTCGTTGTAAGCCATTCAGTTACCGGTTAAAATTTATTTGGTGGAAATATCAGCTAATCACATTGCCAGCTTTACACCAAGATAATATGGCCAGAACAGCAGCGCAAGAAATCCCTTCCAGAAAGTCAGCTTTACAAACCCGATCGTAAACAGCCATCCAATAAACCAGACGGGACCCATTATACCGGCTACTTCTATTTTGCCTTTAAGTTTGCTCATTATTCCTCCTTAGTAATATTTTGATTGAGTAATTACAAAATTAAACAAAACGTGATTTATATGTTTTATTATTTCCGGCTTTCAATTCGTTTAAAAATAAAAAAGCGCCCTCGAGGCGCTTTTCAAAACTTAACACTAGAATATTTTTTTAGTCTCGCGCTTTAGCTTCATTAACCACTATATTTCTCCCGTCCATTTCCGAATCGTTTAATGCACTCATGGCTTTTTGGGCATCTTCGGCACTCTCCATCTCAACAAACCCGAACCCTCTTGATCTACCGGAAGAACGATCTGTAACAACTTTGGCAGAAACAACGTTTCCGTGCGGTTCAAATGTTTCTTTTAATTTTTGATCGTCAACCGACCAGGGGAGAGAACCCACAAATAACTTAGTACTCACTTAAGAACCTCTAAAAAATGTTTAATAAAAAACCGGTCTATTCCCGGAGAGTACAAACCTATATATAATAGTAACAATTACCTAACTAAATATTAAACATGGACCCTAATCTTCTGTATCACAGAATAGTATTCTGTGATAAAAATAATAAGTAACAAATTAATTTATAAAGCACAGATTGCTAATCTGTGCTACAGGGGTAATTGTTTTATTTCATCACCCACATTTACTTTCCCGGTTCCATTGGCAACCATGTTCATCCCGAACAATACTCTGTTATCTTTTTGTCGGAAAGTTGCTAAAGTTTTTAATGGTTCTTTGTCCTTAGTGCCCGTATTCTGATCGATGGTTGTAATAACACAGCGTGGGCAGGATTTTGTGGAATGAAAAACCATCTCGCCAATTTTAATAGTCTTCCAATTATCTTCATCAAAAGGTTTGCCGCCGCTAAAATCGAAGTTAGTTCTGAAGCGAGTCATCGGAAGTGGTTCTTCCAAACGTTTGTTAAGATCATTTAACGATTCTTCCCCTATAATTAAAAACGGGTACCCATCTGCAAAACTAACCATCTTGTCCTTTGCATATTTTGAATCAACTTTACGCTTTGTTGAATTGGGCATATAAACCAGGCAGCATTTAAAACCGATTGCTTCCGTAAACCAATCGTTAGCATCGTGGCTGTACTTTATTGTGGTAACATTGTCTTTCCATATTTGTACGTTTATTTCTTCTTCATCATAAGGCAAAGGCGGGATGGTTAAGGGAGAAAGTTTATTTTGTTTGTGTTTAATTGTAAGGAGATCATTATTAATTTCAACCGTAAGCAAAGCCATTTTGGGATGAAGTCTTTGGGTTATAAACTTGTTTTGTTCATCAACAAGCATCCAACGGCGGTCGTATTGTAAACCCCGCTCTTCAACCAAAGATGATTGAAGCGAAATCCCCCCAAGCGATTTTATGGGGTAGATATAAATACCGGTTATTTTATATTGGCTCACGCTGTTATTCAAGAATCATTAGATGGTTAGGAAATTACAATATTCAATCTCCAAATAACAAATAATAATCAAATTTCAATTATCAGATCAAAAATTTAGAACTGCTGAGTGTGTAATTAACCCTGATAAAATAATTGGCAACACACTATAACACTGTTCATAAGAAATTGAAATTTAGTTTTTGAGATTTGTTTGTTATTTGAATTTTGCTATTTGTTATTTTGTAAAGTTATTAGCGTTATTTCTGGTGTTGAGTTATATCGAATAGGTGCCAGAGACATTCCCAATCCACGGGTTACGATCATCAGCATATCACCAAACCAAAAGTCCCCCTGGATATAATTTGTTTCAATCATAGTTGGTGTTAACTGTATAAAAGGAAAGACAAGCGAAAGCTGACCACCATGTGTGTGTCCGCAAAGATAAAGATCAAAATGATTATTTTGTGCCGCTTTGATAAGATATGGTCTTGGCTGATGAGTTAAGAAAATTTTTAAATCTCCTGTACAGCTGGATGACAAGCTGTCTAAAACTTCATTCCGTACTTTACCAACGTAAGTATTTGTAACAAAGGTAATTCCGATTTCTGCACCATCAACATTAATCAATCGCTTACCGTTATCTATCATTTCAACATTATTGTGCATTAAGGAATTCTTTATCTCTGTAACACTTTTCTTATAATCATTTCTGTAAGCCCAGTTATCATGATCACCAACGCAGGAGTAAACCCCATACTTTGCTTTTATCTTTCCAACTTCCTTTGCGCTTAACTCAATATATTTTGGTCCTGTTGTTATAAGATCGCCGGCTATGAGAACAAGATCGGGTTCAAGCTCATTTATCATGTTTATAAAATTACTGAGCCGCCCTTCATCAGTATAATGGTCTGCCTGAATGTCTGAGATAAAAGCAATCTTAAAATTGTTAAGTGATTCCGGCAAGTTTTGCTTTTGATATTCAACTGTTCTTACGGAAACAACATTGTAATCGTAAATAACCCTTACAGGAATGTAAATAATAAAAAATCCAACCAGCACCAAAATTACTATTGATTGAACACGCAATAAGTTATCCCGATGTTTTTTGTAATAAGGAAGCAGGAGAAGTTTTAAGACATCGATTATCAGAAAATATAATCCAACCTGAGTCATTAAAATAAAGAAACACCAGAATGGATAAATCAGCAGGTAATCAATTATTTTATTATCCGGAGAAGAAACATATTCCCCTGATATTGCGAAATAGACAAAAATGCAAATTAGCGCTATAGGATAAAGATTTAACCAGATAAGAAATATCCTTCTTATTACCGGATATTTTTTCTCATAAAATTTTGGGAAGAGATTTCTTACTGATAGATTGGTTTTCTTTACAAAGTATAACTCAACTACAAGCAGTAAAGTTATTCCGATAAGGAGCCGAAGTATAATCCACATTTAGCAAATAATTTTGATTAAATAAAAAATAATTTTATAACAAAATTTAGTTAATTAAAATTCAATATCTTTTACACTTTGGATAAACGATAACATTTTCTGATGGTGGGTTCCTTTCCAGTAATTTTTTTTACATGATGGACATCGGGAGAAATCCGCCTGGGACTTTGAGACTTTGGGAGGGAGATCATCAATTATTTCATTCTTAGAAATTGGTTTCAATACCGAGTTGCACTCAATGCAGCGAGAAAATTCTTGAATAATATTTTTTAGATCGAAGCGTTTTATTACTTCGGTTACTTGTTCTTTAATTTTTGTGCTTCTTATCCAATAGCCATGAGTCACTTCACTACGCTTGAGAATTCCTCTATCCTTTGTTAGGATTGCACGCATTTCTGTTAATGAAAGATTTACAATTTCATTGTCATCAAAATCGTTTTTATAAAGCACATCGAAGCCCATCATTCTTAAATAACGATTTAATTTACCAAGATGAACATCTGCAATAAATTTTGGTTGCCGCAATGGTTTTGGTCTTAAGTGCTGAACATTTGTGATATCGAGCGATTCAAAAACAGGATAAACGGAGATATCATCGCCATCATTTATAAGGTAATCAAATCCAACAGATTTGCCGTTAACGAGGATCAAATCAACCTCTGTGTGCGGAGCCCCTAATGATTCAACAACATCTTTAACAGAAGCACGATCGATATAGTTATGTGTAAACCTAACTTTATGTTTTTCTTTAGGAAGGAAGTCGTTTAATTCTTCGTAAAACCGGAAGTAAACTTTTTTCATTTAGTTTATTCACCACTGAATTTGATGCAGGAAAAAGATTATACTTTTGAAAACACTTGATCTATAAATTGAAACTCTTCATCAGTAAGTGGTTTATCCATTGCAGATAAATTAATTTTAACCTGATGAAGATTTCTGAAACCTGGAATTACTGCACCCATAAAATTATGATGAAGCAGATATTGCAACGACATCCTTGCAAGATCTTCAGCGCTTGATCCGAATTTATCTTTCAGCTTTGTAAGTTTAGGTTCGAGCTCAGCAAGTTTCTCTGCAGAAAACCGATCTATTCCTTTCCTGTGATCTCCATCCTCAAACTTAGGCGGATTATCTTTATGATATTTATCAAGTAAAAGTCCCTGTCCCAGCGGACGAAATGCGACAAAAGAAATTTTGTTTTCTTCCATCAGTTTTCTTGTGAGCGAACCATCTTCAATAAAAGGTTTTTCCATAGCATTAGCCCAGCTTTGAACAACTTCAGGTTTAACTTTCGGAATCAATTTTTGAAAATCCTCATTGGAATATGCGGACTGCCCGACCAATCGAATTTTACCTTCATCGCGTAATCGATACATTACTTCAATTGCGTCATCAAGGTATTCATCATCATCACCAAAATCTCCGTGATGGAAATAGTAAAGATCGATGTAATCCCGTTTAAGATTAATTAAAGATTGCTCGCACTGATGCCTGATGTGTGCAGGCTCGAAGGCGTGAGCAGCAGTTCCAGGGAACCATCCTATTTTTGTTGAGATGATATAGTTGTTTGTCCTATCGCCAAGAATTCCAGCCAACATTCTTTCAGCTCTTCCATTACCGTAAACATCCGCATTATCAAAATGGTTTACACCATTATCAATTGCATAGTTTATTGCTTCGGCAATTTCTTTTTCATCAACATTTGCCCAGCCATTTGGCATTCCATCCACCCAGTTCAATCCGCCCATCGTCCAGCAGCCGAGAGATATTTCCGAGATTTCTATGTCTGATTTTCCAAGTTTTCTGTATTGCATTTTTATACTCCTGTAATTGTCAATGAGTGATAAAAGATTGTTTCATCTCTACCTTCCACGCAATGACATATTGATCATTTTCTATTCTTATCTATCCACTTTGCAGCATCTTTAGCAAAGTAAGTAAGTATCATATCTGCACCGGCGCGTTTAATTGAGGTAAGAGATTCAATCATAACGCGTTCTTCATCAATCCAATCGTTAGCACCCGCAGCTTTAATCATCGAGTACTCACCGCTTACCTGGTAAGCAGCAGTTGGCATTCCGAACTTTTCTTTGACTTTTCTTATTACATCGAGATATGGTCCTGCAGGTTTAACCATAACAATATCGGCGCCTTCCTCAATGTCTGCTTCAACTTCTCTTATTGCTTCACTAATATTTCCAATATCCATCTGATGCGATCTTCTGTCTCCGAAAGCGGGAGTTGATTCAGCAGCGTCGCGAAATGGACCGTAATAGCCTGAAGAATATTTTGCCGCATAACTCATAATAGGAATTTTAGTGAAGCCTTTATAATCCAACGCCCTTCTTATAGCAAAGATTCTTCCGTCCATCATATCCGATGGCGCAACCATATCGGCGCCAGCTTCTGCATGCGATACTGCTTCTTTTGCAAGCAGCGTTAGTGTTTCATCATTTAAAATTTCTTCGCCGTCTAATAATCCGCAATGACCATGGGAAGTGTATTCGCACAAACATACATCTGTAATAATAACCAGATCGTTAACTTCTTTCTTAATTGCCCTGATAGCTTTTTGTACTATGCCGTTTGGATCGTAAGCTTCGGAGCCCTGTTCATCTTTGTGTTCCGGGATTCCAAAAAGAATAATTGCGGGGATTCCGAGATCCCGTATTTTCTTACATTCATCAACAAGAGTATCAATTGAATGTTGAAATACTCCGGGCATTGATTTAACAGGGTTTTTAACCTTCTCACCCGGCACAACAAAAAGCGGATATATTAAATCGTTTTTTGAAAGCACTGTTTCTCGCACCATATCTCTAACAATTGGGTTATAGCGTAACCGTCTGAATCTTTTAAAGTTGAATTTGTTTTCCATCTTTTTTCCTTATTCTTTGTGACTCAGCATCTCCGCCTAACCGCAGTCAAGTGAGCGGTTTTTATTCACCGAAGAGGCGCGAAGACGCTAAATTTATTTTAAACTATTAATTTTGTTTAGGACCAACTCTGCATTCTTAATGCAGTCTCCAACCGAAATACCACCGCGGTAGTTGCCGCTTAGAAAAATTCCCCTATAATCTTTTTCAAAGTGATCAAAATAATTTTCGTGTTCAACATAACCTATTGTGTATTGTGGAATAGCTTTTTCCCAGAATCTTTTTGCTAGATGAACCGGCTCGCCCTTTATTTTCATCAACTCTTCAAACTCCTCCCGTACAGTTTTTATTAGTTCTTCTTCGTCATCATAAATAAAACCGGGATTGCGTGAGCCACCGATGAATAAAGTAAACGACGCCTTATTATCTTCAGCCCTGTTAGGAAAAAGAACCGAACTCCAGATTGCACCTAGAAAAGATTTCTCTTCTTTGGAAGGAATTAAAAATCCGAAACCATCAAGCGGCTGTCCGATATCATCTTTGTTGTAAGCAAGATATAAAACAAGTACCGGTGGATAATAAACGGCATTTAAATGTTTTCTGATTCCATCTTCAAAATGACCGAACAACTCTGCTGCAGTATAAGCGGGAATTGTTGAGAGAATAATATCGGTTAAAAGAGTTAAGCTTTGTTCTCCCTCGTTATAAGTTACTCCATAATTTCCATCAGCGGTTTTTCTGATTGAAACGACTTCGGCATTTAATTTTACTCTGTTCCCAAGATGGTTCGCAATTGCTTCGGGCAAAACTTTCATACCATCTTTAAAAGAAAGTATTTTTGCACTTGGTTTCGATTGTTCTTTTCTCTTTTTCCTTTTGCGAATGCTTCGTATTGTTCCAACAATCAGTCCGCCATATTCTTCTTCGAGAGCATACAGTTTTGGGAAAGCGGATTTTACACTTAAGTCTTCGGGGTTACCTGCATAAACTCCTGCAACAAAAGGATTGATTGCATAATCTAAAAACTCCTGTCCAAGCCGTCTTGTAACGAACTCTGCTATACTCTGATAATATCCATCCCGCGATTTTCCAACAAACGGCTCTTTTAATAATCTTAGTTTTGCTTTACCCGAAAAAAGTTTGGATTTAATAAATGCAAGCGGTGAGATTGCAAGTGCGTGCAACTTGTTATTACGAAGGATGTATCTTTTGTTCCCTTTTTTGTTCGCATAAATGAATTGCTCTGATAAGTTCAACTCATCAACAAGTTGTGCGATCAATGGAGTTGTTTCCAGCGCACTGTTCGGTCCGCGGTCAAAAAGCAGTCCGTTCTCAATCACGGTTTCAATTGAGCCGCCAACCTTATCGTTTTTTTCCAGAATAGTTACATCATAACCATCTTTATGAAGAAGGTATGCGGTTGTTAACCCTGAAATCCCTGCACCCAATACAATTACTTTTTTATTAATTGCCATTAATTATAGTCTAATAGTATTTGATTGGCAAAGTTACGGAAATATAGTATTTCTTTGCAGGATATTTTTCATACCGCTCTCAATTAGATATAGAATGAGCTTGTTGTTAAATGTGAAATCTCAAAAAGATATTTATTAATCAAAAAAAACCCCGTCATAAAAATGGCGGGGTTTTGCAACTTTTCAATGAAGGTAATGTTCAACTTGCCTTAAATTTCCTTTGTTTTAATTTTGACAGCAGCTGTTCTTTTACATCCTGGTTATTCTTTAAATTATGAATTTTAACCTTTGTATTATCTTTACCATTTCCAGGGAACTGATCTTCTTCGGTTGATCCTTCTAAGGCATTAACAGAAGAGGTACCCCCCATTATTGTTTTATTCACCTCATCAAAATATCCTGCACCTACAAAGCTCTGATGTTTTATTGCCCTGAACCCTTTTTCCTTTTCAAGTATGAATTCTCTTTCCTGAAGCTTTGAATATGCAGCCATTCCTGTTTTGCCATAATGGTAAGCCAGATCGAACATAATGTAATTTAGCGAATGGAAACCAGCCAACGTTACAAACTGATACTTATATCCCATTGCAGCAAGCTCGGTTTGGAACTTTGCTATCGTTGCATCATCAAGATTAAGCTTCCAGTTAAAAGAAGGCGAGCAATTGTAAGCAAGTATTTTATCAGGATACATTCTCTTAATAGCTTTGGCAAATATTCTTGCCTCATCAAGATCCGGCCGAGAGGTCTCGCACCATAACAGATCCGCATATGGAGCATAAGCCAATCCCCTGGCTATTGCAGAAGGAAGTCCCTTTTTAATTTTGAAAAAACCTTCCGCCGTTCTTTCGCCGGTTAAAAATTGATGATCATATTCATCAACATCACTTGTTAATAATCCTGCGGAGTCCGCATCTGTTCTTGCAACCAGTACAGTTGGAACTCCCATTACATCAGCAGCTAATCTTGCAGAAATAAGTTTTTGAACGGCTTCTTTTGTTGGGACAAGAACTTTGCCGCCCATGTGTCCGCACTTTTTCGCTGAAGAAAGCTGGTCTTCAAAATGAACACCGGCAGCACCGGCTTCAATCATTGCTTTCATTAACTCATAGGCATTTAAAACACCGCCGAATCCAGCTTCGGCATCAGCAACAATTGGTGCAAACCAGTTTACACCATTTTGCCCCGATGAATAATAAATCTGGTCTGAACGAAGTAAAGCATTGTTAATTCTTTTTACCAGGTTAGGAACGCTGTCAGCCGGATATAAACTTTGATCCGGATAAGTTTGTCCTGCACCATTGGCATCACCAGCAACCTGCCAGCCACTAACATAAATTGATTTTAATCCTGCCTGCACTTGCTGTACCGCCTGGTTTCCTGTTTGTGCACCGAGGGCACGAACAAGGTCTTCGGTATGGAGGAGATTCCACAGTCTTTCTGCACCTAATCGGGCTAAAGTATATTCTATTTGAATAGAACCCCTCAGGCGTAAAACATCTTCTGCCTTATATGGTCGAACAATTCCATACCATCTTGGATCTGTTTTCCACTGTTGTTGTAATTGTTGTACTTCGTTCATTGAACCGTCTCCGATTAATTAAGTAAAAAATATATTCTTATGAAGTTTAGCTAAGAGTTCGTGTTATAAAATATTTGACAGACAAGAGAAATAGTTTAAATATTTGCTGTTAGCCAAATTTTGTGTGTAAGTGGTAAAGACAACAATAGTACCATTAAAAATTGTTTGAAAAAGATGAAATTTTTAACAATAGCTGTATCAATTAGAGAAAAGGTTTTATTAAGTGACAAAATAATTATCTTTTAAATTAAGCTTAAAAACGATGAAGTATCATCAATTATTTGACTTTTACTTTTTGAATCTTGATATTTCAATATAACATCGAACATCCAACTAACTAATGAGACAATTATGTCTTTAACCGTACTTTGCATTTCATCTTATGAAAAAGGATACGA
>Ga0209987_10002558_pt1 | contig 10038 bp, 8 predicted proteins | sample N074metaG_FD_182134 | JGI IMG/M metagenome (GOLD analysis project Ga0209987, IMG submission 182134) | Deep subsurface microbial communities from Kermadec Trench to uncover new lineages of life (NeLLi) - N074 metaG (SPAdes) (version 2) | ecosystem: Environmental > Aquatic > Marine > Ocean trench... | reverse complement strand
GCTACCAGAGCAACGCCGAGCACGATCTTATCAACCGGGTACAGCAGGCAGCCCAGGACGACGTTGCCTTCATCATTTTCAATCCCGGTGCATTCACTCACACAAGCATCGCATTGCGCGATGCATTTCTTGCGGTAGCGATACCGTTTATCGAGATTCACCTGAGCAACACGTTTGCGCGTGAGGAGTTTCGACACAAAAGTTACTTCAGTGACATCGCGCAAAGTTGTTTATTTGGTTTTGGCGCTTACGGCTACGAATTGGCGCTGCACGCCGCCAGTCGGCACATCACGAATGCCGAGGAAAAATAATGGACATTAGAAAAGTAAAAAAGCTGATCGAGTTGCTCGATGAATCCGGCATTGCCGAGATCGAGATCAAAGAAGGAGAAGACTCGGTTCGCATCAGCCGCTACGCGAAGGATGCGCCCGCGATGGTAGCGGCGCCTGTAGCGGTGGCCGCGCCCGTGGCTGCCCCGGCAGCGGCGCCCGCGGTTGCAGCCGCAGCCGCACCTGTAGTGGCGGCAGACTCAGAGGAGGATGGTTTTCTCGTGCAGGCGCCGATGGTCGGCACTTTTTACAACTCGTCGTCACCCGACGCAGCCGCGTATGTTCAGGTCGGCGATCGCGTCAACGAGGGCGACACACTGTGTATCATCGAAGCAATGAAGATGATGAACCAAATCGAAGCCGACGTATCCGGTGTGATCAAATCGATACGCGTGCAGAACGGTGAGCCGATCGAATACGGACAGACGTTGTTCGTCATCGACCAACGGACCGGCGACTAAGCGGGCCCGGCCAAAATGCTCGACAAAGTCGTTATAGCCAATCGCGGCGAGATCGCCCTGCGTGTTCAGCGTGCCTGTCGTGAAATGGGCATCAAGACCGTTGCGGTGCACTCGACAGCCGACAACAACCTCAAACACGTATTGCTCGCCGACGAGACTGTTTGCATTGGTCCGCCCCCTTCGGCGGAAAGCTACCTCAACATGCCCGCAATCATCAGTGCCGCCGAAGTCACAGATGCGGTTGCCGTGCACCCTTGCTATGGCTTTCTCTCGGAAAATGCCGACTTTGCAGAGAGGGTCGAGACTAGTGGCTTTATTTTTATTGGCCCGCCCGCCAGCGCAATTCGACTGATGGGTGACAAGGTGTCGGCGATCCAGTCCATGAAGGCGGCCGGCGTACCCTGCGTACCCGGGTCCGACGGACCGCTCGGCGAGGACGCGGACGAGAACATGCGAATCGGCCGCGATATCGGTTACCCGGTGATCATAAAGGCATCGGGCGGTGGCGGTGGCCGCGGCATGCGGGTGGTGCATGCCGAGGCATCCCTGATAGCAGCAATCTCCGTAACCAAGGCCGAGGCACGTGCTGCCTTTGACAACGACGTCGTGTACATGGAGAAATTTCTGGAATACCCGCGACATGTCGAATTCCAGGTGCTTGCAGACAACCATGGCAACGCAATTCACCTCGGCGAGCGCGATTGTTCGATGCAACGCCGCCACCAGAAGGTCATCGAGGAAGCGCCAGCGCCCGGCATTACCGAAAAACAACGCAAACGCATTGGCGAGCGTTGTGTCAAAGCGTGCCAGGAGATCGGCTATCGTAGCGCTGGTACTTTCGAGTTCCTGTACCAGGACGATGAATTTTACTTCATCGAAATGAACACGCGCCTGCAGGTCGAACATCCTGTTACCGAAATGATCACCGGCATCGATATCGTTCGCGAGCAACTGCGTATTGCAGCCGGCGAACCACTCAGCGTTACCCAGGACGATGTCCGGTTTCAGGGACACGCAATCGAGTGCCGCATTAACGCTGAAGACCCGAAGACGTTCATGCCCTCCCCCGGCCTTATCACTCTTTGGCATGCGCCGGGCGGTCCTGGCGTGCGCGTCGACAGCCATATCTACAGCGGCTACAAAGTACCGCCATATTACGACTCGCTGATCGGCAAAGTGATCGCTCACGGTGGCGATCGCGATGCGGCGATCGCGCGAATGAAAAACGCGCTGACCGAGATAGTCATCGAGGGCATCAAGACAAACATCCCCTTGCACCAGGAGATATTTCAGCATGCGGCGTTCCAGGCAGGCGGCACCGACATTCATTACCTGGAAAAACGTCTCGGTCTTGTGTGATCGAGAACACATCTAAGCCGCGATGGATTGGCGACAATTTGCCATGGATCTTGAAACGCTGAACCCGGACGCCGTCGAAGAAATTTTCGCGCGCCACGGCGCCAGCTCAATCACACTGACGGACGCTGGCGACATGCCCGTGCTCGAACCCGCACCTGGCGAGACACCGCTGTGGCGAGACACGCGCATTACGGGCCTGTTCTCTCCCGATGCCGACCTCGGCGCATTGCGCGCTGATCTTCTTCAGTCGCTATCGATCGATGACTTGCCGGAGAACCACGTCTCCGTACTCGCGGACCGAGCCTGGGAACGTGAGTGGCGCAGAGATTTCGGCCCGATGCAATTTGGATCTCGACTGTGGATCTGTCCCGGAGATTCGAGCGTCGACGATGACGATGACGATGCTGTTGTCATCAGGCTTGATCCGGGGTTGGCATTCGGCACCGGTACGCACGCATCCACCGCGCTCTGTCTTGATTGGCTCGATGGTCTCAATTTGCACGGATTCACTGTACTCGATTACGGCTGCGGTTCAGGTGTACTTGCGATCGCGGCATTGTTGCTCGGCAGCAACAGTGCCGTCGCCATGGACATTGATCCACAAGCTGTTGCCGCCACGCAGGACAACGCGGCTCGAAACAATGTCGACGGGCAACTGACAGTGGTCGGATGTGCGGAGGAGATCGATGGAACATTCGACGTTGTCGTCGCAAACATTCTTGCAAATCCGTTGATCGAGCTGGCAGAACTCATCGCAGGGCGGGTCAATGGCGGTTGTTTGCTTGCATTATCCGGCATACTCTCGGAGCAGGTCGATCAGGTACTCGAGGCTTACCGACCCTGGATCGAGTTCGATGAACCCGTCACCAGGCAACAAGATGCGCAGACCTGGGCACGACTGACTGGTCGAAGGATCGAGGGCTGAGCGATGTATACCCAATGCCCCGAATGCGACGTCGCATTTCGCGTCACGGCAGAAGTTCTGAAACAGGCAGCGGGCAAGGTCCGCTGCGGTGGCTGTGGCATCGCCTTTAATGCGCTCGAACATCTGTCCGAAGAAAAACCGACAGCGACAGTGCGATCCGATCCCGAGCCGAACCTTCCCGAACTAACTCCTGAAGAGCCCGGCGAACTAGAAGCGGACACGCGGCCGGAATCAATCACAGCCGAGCAAAGTGCCGCGCTTTTGAAGACACTGGACCAACTCGCGGGCGAAGACGTGCGGATTGAAGATACCGGCGTCGAGTGGCGTGTCGTTGACGGTGAGGACGATGGTCCTGAAGCGAAAAGTGCCAATGACGAAATGCGTTTCGACGACAACTCGCCATTGCCGGATAATCTCGATTCCAAGGCAGAACCGGCGCCTGAGCCTGAGCCTGAGGACGAAAAAGCCGACTCGCCGGCAGAAGCCGAAGAAGAACAAGTCGATCTCGCCGTCGGTGATCCCAATGACTGGGAGGACCTGCTGGCCGATATCGATGAGCCCGAGATAATCGATACAGAAATGTTGCATACGGACATTCCACCGGAAGAATTGTCACGGGTCGGGATCCTCGATACCGAGGAAGAGGACGAAACTGACGTGTCTCCCGATATCGACTCGCCACTCGACATGGACACGCAATTTGCGATTCAGGCCGAGGCTATGGGCATCGACCTGAGCAGCATAAACGAAGCACTCAAGGAGGAGGACGGGGAGACTACGATCGATGAGGATCTGATTGCGGCAGCGTTTGAATCCGAAGCCACGACAAGAACCCGAAATCCCGAGGAACCCGAGGAACCCGAGGATTTCGATTTCGAGATTCCTGAGGAAACGGCGGAAGAAAAGATCCTCAACATGATGATCGATGAAGACCTGTACGCCGTCGCTGTCGAAGATGAGGACGGCATGACTTCGACGATCGTGCAAGAGAAAATCTCAGACAATGACGACATCTCCAGCGAAAAGACGAAGGAGGAAAAGAAGAAAAAGAACCCGCTCGTCGAGACCATCATCATGGAAGGGGATTCGGTGCACGACGAGCGAAGCAAGTCGGCCAAACCGACCGGTCTGGGCGATCTGGGATTCGGCAAGCAGAAGCGGAAAGGCCCGAACATTCCCTTGCGCGGCGGACGTCGCGATACGGATCCGAAGCGCTATGAGTCGATCGCGGCCGCTATATTTCTCGTTGTAATCCTGACCTTCCAAATCATCCACAACTCGCGCGAAGCGCTGGCAACCGCGCCAATCTTCAAAAATACAATAGCGCCCGTCTACCGGCTGGTTGGAAGTCCGGTGACGCCCGCCTGGGATATCAAAGGCTGGCGTTTTGAAGCAACGAAAGGAAGTACCGACGAGAATGATCGGGTATTGACCATTTATTCACGCGTCGGCAACAAATCGCAGCAGGCGCTGCCCTACCCACTCGTACACGTTTCCCTGACCGATCGCTTTGAGGAGATTATCGGCAGTCGAGTGCTTGACCCAACCGAGTATCTTGCCGAGAACACCGACCCGCGCCTGGCTGTGCAGCCCGGCGACACGTTCAACGCCGTGATCACGATCGATTCGCCGTCGGCCGAGGCGACCGGATTCAAGCTTAACGTGTGTTATCGGCTGGAGAACTGGCAGCTGCGTTGCGCCATCGAGGATTTTAAGTAGCGGCCGAGCACAGGGTGTTCGTCGACCGAAGTAAAGCGCAGCGCCAGCGAGCCATGAGGGAGAAGAATACCCTGTGTTCGGTTGCTGGTTTATGATCCTTCGATGAAGATTGGTCCCTACGAGTTGAGTAGCCCTTTTGTGCTCGCGCCGATGGTCGGCATCACCGATGCGCCGTTTCGTCGAATCTGCAGGAAGTTTGGCGCAGGTCTTACGACCTCGGAAATGACGACGGCCGATACCAGCCTTTGGCAAACCGACCTGTCGCGTCGGCGACTCGATATTGATCTCGATGCGGAGCCGATCGCCGTACAGATCGCGGGCTCTGACCCCGAGCAGATGGCTGTCGCCGCGAGAGCCTGCGTCGAGCGCGGCGTCCAGATCATCGACATCAACATGGGATGCCCTGCAAAAAAAGTCTGCAAGAGGCTGGCGGGCTCTGCGCTTCTAAAAGACGAAAAACTCGTCGCACGAATTCTCGAATCGGTCGTTGCCGCCGTCGACGTGCCGGTCACTCTCAAGATGCGGACCGGCTGGGACCCCGCGCATCGAAATGGTGCACGAATCGCCCGAATTGCCGAACAAAGCGGTATCCAGGCGCTCGCAATCCACGGCCGGACGCGGGAATGTCGTTTCAAAGGTTACGCAGAATTCGAAACCATTGCGCAAATCAAGCAGCAAGTTTCGATCCCGGTATTCGCCAATGGCGACATCACCACATTAGAGAAGTCACTTGAAGTTCTGCGACTAACTAATGTAGATGGCTTGATGATCGGTCGCGGCGCACAGGGTCGGCCGTGGATTTTTCGCGAGCTATTAGAGCTTGTCCACGGCGGTGAAAAAATCACGCCGCTAGAAAAAAACGAATTGCGTGATACTATGCTCGACCACCTAAAAGAACTGCACCGGTTTTATGGGGAAAGCCTCGGTGTTCGGGTGGCCCGTAAGCATCTGACCTGGTACAGCAAGCAGCTCGTAAACGCAGGCGAGTTTAGATATCAGGCAGTGCGTGTGCATAGTGCGCAGGAACAACTTCGGTTGACGAAGGAATACTTTGCTCGTGAAGACGGAGGTATTTCTCTGGCAGCCTAGTCGTTACAGGATCTGACCAACGTGGCAAACAAAAACGATAAGAACAACAAATCGCTGCACAAGCATACCGAAGAAGCACTCGAGCAATATTTCGAAAGCCTGAATGGCGATCAGCCCGGCCATCTCTACGACCTCGTTATGGGCGAGGTAGAACGGCCTTTGTTTAAGGCCGTCATGGACTACACGCATGGCAATCAGAGCCAGGCGGCTGGCATCCTCGGTATCAACCGTGGCACGCTGCGCAAGAAACTGCGTACTTACTCTTTGATTCAGTAGGTCACTGTTTAATGTTTACGGTGCGGCGGGCGCTCATTAGCGTTTCCGATAAACATAATTTGATCCCGTTTGCGAACGAGCTTTCGAAACTCGGCGTTGAAATACTTTCCACGGGCGGTACCGCCCACGCGCTTCGTGACGCCGGCATCGATGTCATCGAAGTCAGCGAAAAAACCGGCTTCCCCGAAATTATGGACGGTCGTGTCAAAACACTGCACCCGATTATTCACGGCGGACTGCTAGCGCGACGCGGCACTGACGAAAGCGTTATGGCCGAGCACAACATCGAGCCAATCGACCTGCTCGCCGTCAACCTCTATCCGTTCGAACAAACCATCGCGAGCGACAATGCGACGATCGAAGACGCGATCGAAAACATCGACATCGGTGGTCCAGCAATGATTCGGGCGGCGGCGAAAAACCACGATGGCGTTGCCGTAATAGTCGACCCCGGCGACTACGACGACGTCGTAAAGGCATTGAAAAACAACAATCTAGGGATCGACGAGCGGCGGCGGCTGGCGGCAAAAGCCTATGCCCACACAGCCAGTTACGATGCTGCGATAACGAAGTACCTGTCGGGATCGCTCGGCGATAACCCGCTGGGTGATCGGTTTCTGTATGCGGGTACACTTATCGCGAAAATGCGCTATGGGGAAAATCCGCACCAGGACGCGGCGTTCTACGTTGATCAGCAGGCCCCGGCAGGATCGCTCGCAACGGCGACGCAATTACAGGGTAAGGCGCTGTCGTACAACAACATCGCCGACAGTGACGCAGCACTCGAGTGCGTGCGCCAGTTCGACGCGCCGGCCTGCGTGATCGTCAAACACGCAAACCCTTGCGGAGTTGCAGTCGCTAAGGATATCGGCACGGCCTACGACAAGGCGTTTCAAACCGACCCGACCTCGGCGTTCGGCGGCATCGTCGCGTTCAACCGATCGCTCGATGCAACAACGGCGAAAACGATAGTCGACCGTCAGTTCGTCGAGGTCATTATTGCGCCGAGTATTGATAGCGAAGCGGCAACGGTTCTATCGGAAAAGAAGAACGTACGCGTGCTCGACACGGGCGATTGGACGGCACCGGTCGACAGTCTTGAGATCAAAAAGGTATCGGGCGGCTTGCTCGTTCAAGGCAGCGACCTCGGCAGAATCACGGCCGACGATCTCAAGGTCGTTACCAAAAAAGCACCAACGCCTGAACAGGTCGAAGACATGCTGTTTGCCTGGACCATCGTCAAGTACGTCAAGTCGAACGCGATCATTTTCTGCAAAGACAAGGCAACAATCGGAGTCGGCGCGGGCCAGATGAGCCGCGTGTACAGCACGAAAATAGCGGCGCTCAAAGCGGCAGATGAAGGGCTGGTGGTCAAGGGCTCGGTGATGGCATCCGACGCGTTTTTCCCCTTCCGCGACGGCATCGACACAGCGGCGGAGACCGGTATCGCAGCCATCATTCAGCCAGGTGGCTCGATGCGCGACGACGAAGTCATCCAGGCCGCCGACGAACACGGTCTGGCGATGGTGTTCACAGGCATGCGACACTTCCGTCATTAGTGAATCGTGGGAGGGCCTTCTCCCCTCAAGGGGGATAATAAGGCCCGACAGGTTTCGCGGCTAAGGCCGCTCCTACAACGGGGCGCTCCAACCGGGAGAAACAATGAAAGTCTTAATAATCGGCGGTGGTGGACGCGAACATGCCCTGGCGTGGAAGTGCGCGCAGTCGAGCGATGTCGATGAAGTCCTGGTCGCACCGGGCAACGCGGGCACCGCCCGCGAGGCAGGCTGCCGAAACGTTGCGGTATCCGCCGATGATATCGAGGCCCTTGCGCAGCTTGCCCAAGACGAAGACGTTGGTCTGACTATTGTCGGTCCCGAAGCACCGTTGGTTGCAGGCATTGCTGATCGATTCGGCGAGCTCGGCCTGCCCTGCTTCGGTCCGTGCGCCGCTGCCGCGCAACTCGAGGGCTCCAAGGCATTTACCAAAGACTTCCTCGCCCGGCACAACATCCCGACCGGCGCTTATCAAAATTTCACTGAACTTGCACCCGCGCTAGCGTACATCCGCCAGCAAGGTGCACCGATCGTAATCAAAGCCGACGGCCTGGCGGCGGGCAAAGGCGTTGTTGTCGCGATGACGCTCGAGGAAGCGGAAGGTGCGGCGACCGATATGTTGTCTGTTGGAAAGTTTGGTGATGCCGGTGCACGTATTGTCGTTGAAGAGTTTCTGGATGGCGAGGAAGCGAGCTTCATCGTGATTACCGATGGCAGCAACATTTTGCCGATGGCAACCTCGCAGGATCACAAGGCTCGCGATGAAGGTGATGTCGGGCCGAACACGGGCGGCATGGGCGCCTACTCGCCAGCGCCTGTGGTTACGCCTGAAATCGAACGGCGAATCATGGACGAAGTTATTCGTCCCACACTCGAGGGCATGAAATCCGATGGCACGAATTACACGGGCTTCCTGTACGCGGGCCTGATGATAATGGCCGACGGCACACCGAAGGTCATCGAGTTCAACTGCCGCATGGGCGATCCCGAAACGCAACCGATTATGGTGCGGTTAAAGACCGATCTTGTCGGTATTTGCATCTCGACGTTAAATGGCACGCTTGGCGAGCAATCGTCCGACTGGGATTCGCGTGCATCGCTGGGTGTTGTGATGGCGGCAGGCGGTTACCCCGGGAATTACGCGAAAGGTAAGACCATAAGCGGTCTCGACGAGGCGAACGGTGACGCCCGCAAGGTTTTTCACGCCGGCACGGGCGAAAACGGCGACGACATCGTCACGAACGGCGGCCGTGTCTTATGCGTGGTGGGTCTCGGCGACAACGTCGAATCCGCCGCGAGCGAAGCGTACAAAGCCGTCAATCGAATCGGCTGGGAAGACGCTTATTTCCGCCGCGACATCGGGCATCGCGCAATTGCGCGAGAGAGGAACCAGGTTTAGAGCCGTGTTAACGACCTCCGAAGCAAGCGCCGCTATCCTGGCTGCTATACCGGGCTTTGAAACCGAGGCTGTTCCGGTCGCTAGCGCAGCAGGCCGGGTACTTCAGCAAAGTGTCGTGGCCGAACGCGATCAACCACCCTTCGATCGCGTCACGATGGATGGCATCGCAATGGCATTCGCGGATTTCGACAACGGTGCACGGCAGTTTCCTGTTCAGGCTACGCAAGCAGCCGGTGATTCGGTGCTCACTCTTGAGGCTGGCAAGTGCATAGAGATAATGACGGGCGCATCGCTACCCGGTGGCGCCGACTGCATTGTGCCGGTCGAACGAATCAGCATGAACGACGGTATCGCCAGGATCGAAGCGAACTACAAAGCCACTCAACATCAGTTCATTCATACGCGTGGCTCCGATCACGAAAAAGGAGCTGAATTGCTGACGACAGGGACGCGAGTTTCTCCGATGGATATTGCGATCATCACATCCTGTGGGATGACAGAGGTGGAAGTGAGCACCACACCAACCATCCACGTGATATCCACCGGAAACGAACTCGTGCCGGCAGGTGAACCGATCGAGCCGCACCAGATTCGAATGTCGAATGGACCTGCCATGATTGCGATGCTCGAACAGCATGGCTTTGCTGACAGCGAGCACGATCACCTGGTAGACGAACCCGAGATTCTGAAGCAGCGCATCGCCGAACATCTCGAAGCAGCCAACGTGCTGATCTTGTCGGGCGGCGTGTCGATGGGCAAAGCTGACTATATTCCGGACGTGCTCAACGAGCTCGGCGTAGAAGTTATTTTTCACAAGGTCAGCCAGAGACCCGGCAAACCGATGTGGTTTGGCATGGGGCCCGATGGCCAGGCGGTATTCGCGCTGCCCGGCAACCCGGTCTCGGCATTGGTGTGTTGCCGGCAA
>Ga0209987_10002557_pt1 | contig 10041 bp, 8 predicted proteins | sample N074metaG_FD_182134 | JGI IMG/M metagenome (GOLD analysis project Ga0209987, IMG submission 182134) | Deep subsurface microbial communities from Kermadec Trench to uncover new lineages of life (NeLLi) - N074 metaG (SPAdes) (version 2) | ecosystem: Environmental > Aquatic > Marine > Ocean trench... | reverse complement strand
GGTGCCACAACTCGTCAACATGGTGGCGGGGGGATTGACGCCCTTGGTGGGCCGCGCGGCGCTGGCGGAGATGGGCTTCGCCTTCGTCCTTTATGCCAATGCGGCGTTGCAGGCCGCGATCCACGGCATGGGGAAGGTCCTGAGGTCGTTGAAGGAAAACGGTTCGCTTGAGGAGGTCATGGACCAGATCGCCAGTTTCGAGGAACGCCAGCGGGCCGTGGCCAAGCCGCTTTTCGACGCGCTGGAACAGAAATACGCCACCGATTCCGATCACGGAAAAGACTGATATCGGTTCGAGGAATAAGGGGAAAATCCGACACATGCCGGATTTTGATAAGGTGCTGGTCGATATAGCAGATTACGTGAAGGATTACGAGATCGACAGCGATGAGGCCTACCAGACGGCCGGTCATTGCCTGCTTGATTCGTTGGGTTGTGGCATTCTGGCGCTACAATATCCGGCTTGTGCACAAATGCTCGGCCCGGCGGTTGAAGGCCTGAGTGTTCCTTATGGTGTTCGTGTTCCCGGTACGAATTACGAGCTTGATCCGGTAAAGGGTGCGTTTGACATCGGCTGCATGGTGCGCTGGCTGGATTATAACGATACCTGGCTGGCGGCGGAGTGGGGCCATCCTTCCGATAATCTTGGCGCTATTCTGGCTGTAGCCGATTATCTTGGTCGCAAGAATGAAGCCAAAAAACGTAAACCTCCCACCATGCATGATGTCCTGACTGCGATGATCAAGGCATATGAGATCCAGGGCGTGCTGGCGCTGGAAAACTCCTTTAACAAAGTCGGTCTTGATCATGTTGTGCTGGTCAAGGTGGCTTCAACTGCGGTCGTCACTAAAATGCTCGGAGGTACGCGTGAGCAAGTGATTGATGCGCTGTCTCACGCATGGGCAGACGGCCAGAGTCTCCGTACCTATCGTCATGCGCCCAATGCCGGACCGCGCAAAAGCTGGGCCGCCGGCGATGCTACCAGCCGCGCCGTGCGCTTGGCGCAGATTGTTATGTCCGGCGAAAGGGGGATTCCAAACGTCTTGAGCGCGCCGACATGGGGCTTTTACGATGTGCTGTTCGGCGGCAATGAATTTAAATTACAGCGCCCATACGGTTCTTATGTGATGGAGCAGATTCTGTTCAAAATATCTTACCCGGCGGAATTTCACGCTCAAACCGCGGTCGAGGCCGCAATAAAACTCCATCAGCAAGTCAAAGACCGTCTCAATGAGATTGACCGTATTGTCCTGACCACCCATGAAGCAGCGATACTGATCATCAGCAAGATCGGTAAGCTGCATAACCCTGCCGACCGCGATCATTGTCTGCAATATATGGTGGCCGTGGGGCTGCTGAAAGGCAATCTGACCGCTGATGATTACGAGGACGAGGCGGCCGCCGATCCGGACATTGATTTTCTGCGCGACAAAATGGGCATCGTCGAGGAAGCGAGATATTCAAAGGACTACCACGATCCGGACAAGCGCAGTGTAGCCAACGCAGTACAGGTGTTCTTTAAGGATGGAACCGCTACCGATCAGGTCGAGATCGAATACCCGCTTGGCCATCGCCGGCGCCGGGATGAAGGCCTTCCGCTATTGATCGAAAAAGCGCGCCATAACCTCGGCACTCATTACAAGGATGCCAGAACCGAGCAGATTATTGCCACCTGTCAGGACATCGAAGTCCTGAAATCCATGCCCGTGACTTCGTTCATGGAGTCGTTGGCTTAGGAACCTTCAAACACAAAAGGTTACTGGTTTACAGGGGCTGTAGTTCTTGTTCTCTTGAGTCTTCCTCGGAACTATCCGTTTGCGGTTCCGATTCATTTGGGTTTCCCTCCGAGCCTTCCGGCGCCAGCTCGGATCGCCTGATTTCCGTGCGATTTCGAGCGTCGGCGCCGAAGTAAACCTTGCCAAATTGTTGAGCGACGAATAAATTTGAATTTCATCGAATTGTATCTATGAGTAATCTTAGCGCCTCTTCACTTGGGCGCTTTTTTATTCCGAGCTATTCTGATTTTTAATGTCCGCTATGGGTCAGAAGGAGACCTTTAGTTAACGTCTGCTAAAGGCCAAAATCGGACTTTCCGTTTTGGTTTATTAGAGATGTTACCTACGGCGGCGTTCTTGAAGAGCGCCTTGCCTTCCTTGCCGCCCAATTTCGGGAGGAATCGCGGTGCATCTAGATGACAGGAGCGCCAGCACTAGGCTTATGACAATCCTTGCAAGGATGGATATGCACTCCCTTCAGGCAACCACACCCGGATTAGACATGCCGCCATTGCGATGACCTTGCCTCTACTCGCACGTTATGCCCGACATGCAATTGGATGCGACAATGAAGGTGGACAGGGTTCTGAAATCTGCGTTAGGTATCATAGATCACCGCGCCCGGTACCAGGCGCTAATTGCACCGGCGGCCACGGCGAACGGGCCAGACGGCAAAGGAGAGGGAGAGAAATTTGGCGGATTATGATGTCATCGTTATCGGCGCTGGCAATGCGGCGCTTGCCGCCAGCGTTTCGGCCCGCGAGGCCGGTGCCGGGCGCGTCGTGGTGCTGGAGAAGGCGACGCGCCAAATGCGCGGCGGCAACACTTATTTCAGCGGCGGGCTTTTGCGCTTCGCCTTTTCGGATGTCGAGGAACTGCTGGAAATCGTGCCCGAGGCCAGGGATGTCCCCGGCTTCGTCGACGGTGTCGAGCCCTACCCGAAAGAAGCGTTCCTCGCCGACCTCATGCGCATGACCGACGGGCGCGCCGACCCGGAGCTTGCCGATATCCTGATCTCCAACTCCCTCGACGTGGTCCGCTGGCTGGCCAACCACGGCATCAAGATGGAAATTGCGATGTCGCTGGGCGGCGTCAAGGTCGGCAACGTCATCAAGTGGCCGAAGGGCGCCATCGTGCGCGCCGAGCACGAAGGCATCGGATTGTCGACTGGCTGGTTCAGGATCGCCGAGGAGCACGGGGTCGAAATCCGCTACGAGGCGGGGGCCATCGGCCTCCTGCGGAACGGCGACGGGCGCATCAATGGGGTCGCCGTCAAGACGGCGGAAGGCTTGAGTGAAATCACCGGCGGCGCCGTGGTCTTGGGGTGCGGCGGATTCGAGGGCAATGCGGCGTGGCGCGCCCAGTATCTCGGCAAGCCCTGGGATCACGCCAAGGTCAGGGGAACCATGCATAATCAGGGCGACGGTCTGCGCATGGCGCTCGAGATCGGGGCGCTGCCTTACGGGCAGTGGAGCGGTTGTCACGCGACGCCGATCAACGCCGAGGCACCCTCATACGGCGAGCGCAAGCTGACGGATAAGACCAACCGGCTTTCCTATCCCTACGGGGTGATGATCAACAAATTGGGCCTTCGCTTCGTCGATGAGGGCGAGGACCAGCAGTTCTATACCTACGCCAAGTTCGGCGGCATCATCCTCCACCAGCCCGACAGCATCGCCTATCAAATCTTCGATTCCAAGGTCACCCATCTGCTCGAGCCGCGCTACTCGACCACCGATCCGGTCAAGGCGGATAGCTTGGAGGATCTGGTGGCGAAACTCGATGTCGCGCAAGGGACGGCGAATGAGACCTTGGCGGCCTACAACGCCGCCGCCGGGAATGGCGAGTTCGATCCCGGCGAGCTCGACGGCCTGTGCACCAAAGGGCTCGCGCTTGCCAAATCGAACTGGGCGCAGCCGCTCGATACCCCGCCTTATGTTGCCTACGGTGTAACCGGCGGCATCACTTTCAGCTTCGGCGGCGTCAAGGTCACCGAACGTGCCGAAATCGTCGGCACCGACTGGAAGCCGATCGCGGGCCTTTACGCCTGCGGCGAGATGGTCGGCGGGCTGTTCCACTACAATTACCCCGGCGGCACGGGCCTGGTGTCGGGCGCCGTGTTCGGACGCATCGCCGGGACCAGCGCCGCTGGCTAAACGGCGAGAGCGCAACAGAGGAGCGGATGAGATGAAACAATTGAGGCTGCGCGCCGTTTTCATGCGCGGGGGCACGTCCAACGCCATCATGTTGCGCACCGGCGACCTGCCCGAGGACCGTGCGCTTTGGCCCGCCCTTTTCCTCGCCGCCATGGGCAGCCCCGATCCCAACGGGCGTCAGCTCGACGGCATGGGCGGCGGCATATCGTCGCTTTCGAAGGTCTGCGTCATCGGCCCGCCGAGCCGCCCCGACGCCGATATCGATTACACCTTCATCCAGATCATGGTGACCGACGCAGCCGTTGATACCAGCGGCAATTGCGGCAACATGTCCTCGGCCGTCGGCCCCTTCGCCGTCGATGAGGGGATCATCCCCCGTCCCGAAGGAAAAGACGCCGTCGTTCGCATCCACAACACCAATACCGGCAAGATCATCGTCTCGCGTTTCACCATGGACGGCGAGCTGGCGGCGGTGGACGGCGATTTTGCCCTGCCCGGCGTCGCCGGCACCGGCGCGCCGGTGCGCCTCGAATTTCTCGATCCCGGCGGGTCCGGCAGCGCTGGCCTTTTGCCCACCGGCAAGGTGGTGGATGAGCTGGAGGCTCCGGGGATCGAGCCGATTCTGGTTTCAATGGTCGATGCCGCCCTGCCCGCCGTGTTCCTTGATGCGGCGGCTCTTGGGGCCGAGGGCACCGAACTTCCCAGCGAAATGGATGGCGATCGGGGATTGATGGACAAGCTCGAGACTATCCGTCTGGCCGCCAGCGTGCGGATGGGCATCGCGGCCACGCCGGCAGCGGCGGCGAAGATCCCTCACATACCCAAGGTCGCCCTGATCACCGGGCCGAAGGACGCGAAGACGCTGGCGGGTGAGACCATCATTGGTGATGACATGGACGTCACCGTGCGCATGATCTCGATCGGCAACACCCATCGTGCCGTGCCGGTGACGGGCTCTCTGTGCCTGGCCGTGGCGGCTCGGATCGAAGGCAGCGTGGTCAACGCGCTTGCCCGGCCCCTGGCGACCGGCACCGATATCAGGATCGCCAATCCGTCGGGCGTGATCACGGTGGCAGCCGAGCTGCGCAAGGATGGCGAGGACTGGGTCGCCGAACACGCCGTGCTTTACCGCACCCAGCGCCGGCTGATGGAAGGGACGCTTTTGGTCTCGGCTGCGAAGGTCGAGGCTGCGGAAAAGCGCGCGGCTCCGGTGATCACCGCCGCCTAGTATTGATCTACCATGGGATAGAACAATTAATATATTTGCTCAATTTTGGAAGTTGAGACGAAAGACTAGATTTTGCGTCCGTGAATGGCTGTACTCATAATGGCGACTTCCGAAGCGTTGCGCACCGCTGAAAATGTTGGTCCAGAAACTGCGAAAACCTTAATCCTCAGTAGTGTCGGCTTCTTTCGCTTCTTTCCCTTCCTTCGCCTCTTCCGCCTTAACCGCTCCCATCTCGCTAATCCGCTCACCGATTTGGAGCTTGATGGCGAAGAAGGTCAACACGATGACCGAGACGAAGAGGCCGATCGCCAGCGGGCTGTGGAAGAGCGCCCCCAACCAGTCGCCCTGGTTGATCAGCAGGGCGCGGCGGATGCTGCCCTCCGCCATCGGGGTGATCAGGAAGGTGATCACCATCGGCGCCTCGGGGATGCCGAAAATGCGCATGCCGAAGCCGATCAGCCCGAAGGCGAGCATGATCACCACGTCATAGGGGTTCTGTTGGAAGCCGTAGCTGCCGATTACCGCCATCAGCATGATCAACGGGATCAGCAGCGGGCGGGGCAGCTCGCCTAGCCTGGCGTAGATGAAGGCGAAAAAGCGGCCGATGCCGAGATTGAACACATTGCCGACCAACAGGATGATGAACAGCGAATAGATCACCTCTGGAAACAGTTCGAACATCCTCGGCCCCGGCGTCACGCCCTGGAGCATTAGGGCGCCGCCGATCAGCGCCGCGGTGGAACTGCCGGGGATGCCGAAAGCCAGCAGCGGCACCAGGGTCGGACCAACGGTGGCGTTGTTCCCCGCCTCGGCGGCGGCGACACCCTCGATGACGCCGGTGCCGATCTTCTTCTCGGGCGAGACCTGCTTGGCGACGCTATAAGACAGGAAGGCGCCGACGGTAGAGCCGAGGCCCGGCAGCATACCGACGAATGAACCGATGCCAAGCCCGATCAACATCTCCTTCCAGGTGCTCATATACTCGCGGAGACTCAAGCCCTCGGTGGTCTTCGAAAGCAGTCCCGAGACCGCCGCGCCAACCATCCTGGTGGTGCCGCTTTCACGCATGAGCTTGGCCACCTCCTCGATCATCCGGCCCATGGCGAACACCCCGATCACCAGCGGGATCAGGTGGATGCCATCTTGCAGCCACCAAAGCCCGAAGGTGTTGCGCGATACCGCGCCGACGGGGTCGGTGCCGATGGTGCCGATGAAGAGCCCCAGCGCCGCGCTCAGCATGCCCTTGGCCAAATGGTTGCCGCTCAAGGCGCCGAGCAGGGTGACGGCCAGCAGCATCAGCCAGAAACGCTCCGACGGCCCGAAGCTGAGCGCGACGATGGCCAGCATGGGGGCGACGAGGATGGTGATCACATCGGAAAGGAAATCGGCGGTGACGGAAGCGTAAAGCGCCATCAGCAGCGCCTTTCGCCCCTTGCCCGCGCGCATCAATTTGTAGCCGTCATAGACGGTAGCGGCGGCCTCGGGCGTGCCTGGCGTGGCAAAACTGATGGCGGAGATCGAACCGCCGTAGACCGCCCCTTTGTAGACGCCGATCAACAGGCCCAGCGCCGATGGCGTATCCATGACGAAGGTCAGCGGCAGCATAAGCGCCACGCCCGTGGCCGCGGTCAACCCCGGCATGGCCCCGACGCCGACGCCGACGGTGACGCCGATGGCGAGCCACATCATCGTCTTGAAGGTGAAGACGAGGGTGAGTGCCTCAACAAATGCATCGGGGTTGAACAAGTCTCACCTTTCCGGAATTAGAAGGGCAGGATGCCCTGGGTCATGGCGATGCCGAGCATGCGAAACAGCCCGTAGACGATGACCGTCACGATGGCGCCGGACGCGGCCGCCGTGGTCCACGGGCGCACGCCGAGGACATACATCAATGGGAACAGGAATACCGGGGTGACCAGGAGGAAGCCTATCAGCTGCGACAGCTCGAAATAGAAATACCAGCCGATGAGGGCGGCGAAACAGTAGAGCCAGCTTTTCCATTCGATGTCCCGGAGGTCGTCGGTGATTTGGCGTCGACGGGAATCGAACATCAGCGCGATGGTGCAGAGCATCATGACGATGACGCCGGTGACGGGAAAGAAGCCGAGCTTGAAGCCGTCGCGCAAATCCCGGTGGACCCATTCGGTCAGCAACAAATGAATGAGGAAAGCGCCGAGGATGACCGTCAGCAGGGCGCCGACGCCCTGGTTGGTTACGACCCAGCGCCGGAATCCGTGGTCGCTACCCGGCATTTTCGTATCCCTTCAGCCAAACGCTCTACAAGCCCGGACCGGCAGTTGCCCGCCCGTCCGGGCCCGATAGCAGGAAGCTTGTCAAGCCTATTTCAGGAGCTTGACCGCCGATTCCATGTCCTTGACCATCTGGTTGTATTTGGCCTGCGCCTTCTTCCGCGGAACGTAGATGACCTCCTCGCCCATCTTCTTAAGCATCTTCTTGACCGACTTGGCCTTCAGCAGCTTGCCCAACTTGACCGAGATGGCGTCGGCGATGGCATCCGGCGTATCGGGGTGAACGCCGACCCAGCGCGGGAAGCTGATGCCGTTGTAGCCAAGATCGGCCGCGGTCGGCGGTTTTCCGAGCTTCTTCGCAATCTTCTTTGACAACGGCAGGTCGCTGGTATTGACGACGACGGTCCCCTTTTCGGGCACCAGGCCCTTGATCGTGGACGCCGTGGCGGACAACAAATTGATGTGGCCGCCGAGGAAGTCGGCCACGGCCTTGCCGGTGCTCGGATAGGGCACGTAGGTGATCTTGAGACCCGCCTGCTTCATCAGGTAGGCGACGCCGGTGAGGAGGGAATTGGAGCCGCCGACGGTCAGCTTGCCGGGGTTGGCTTTGGCATAAGCCGCAAGCCCCTTCCAATCGGACCATTTCTTGCCGTTCTTGGCGGTGAGGATCGCCCGGAACGACGACAAGTAGGCGACGATCTTGATCTGGCTGGGTTTGATCGGCGGCTTTTTCTCGAGCAGCAGGGAAAGGATTGGGGTCGGGCTTCCCTGGATGAGGGTGTAGCCGTCGGCTGGCCGCGCTAGCATCTTCTTCCAACCCACTACGGCCGAGGCGCCGGGCATGTTGCGCACGTGAAAGGCTTGGCCAAAATGGTCGATGGCGCTGCCGGCAAGGACCCGCGCCCACCTGTCGGTGCCGCCGCCGGCGCCGAAGGGCACGACATAGGTGATGGTCTTGTTGGGATACTCGGCGGCGGGAAGGTTGGAAGACGCGCCCGGCAGGATGAATCCCGCCACTACCAACGCGCCGATAATCTTGGAGAAAAGCTTCATGATATGTCCCCCTGATTTTCTAACGAACGACCAAAAGCGGGGCTTGACGCCCCTTCCACATATACTAATTTGTTATGTAGTTGTTTTTTTATGGGACTATTTCCTGGTATGTGAGTCAACTTAATTCCCGCACCCAGAGCCTGGGGAGTGAAAAGGCCCGATCCGGCCTAGGCTATTGGAGGGCTCCAGCCGGATCAGGCCTTCCCCTAAATCCATTTTGGACTAACATAGCAAACCGGCGCCTTCAGCCGCTCGGCCATCCCTCCGCTATTGATTTCATTGGGTTTTTTGAAACTGGCTGAACGCAATCCCCATGAGTTGGTCACAATTAGGTCACATCATGCCGAGGTTCATGCCTCGGCGCGCTTACCTAGCGCAGTTCTCAAGGCCCTGTCGACCTTCATTGCGGCGTCCTCCTGCATCCCCGGCATGACGTGGGAATAGAGGTCTAGCGTCACCGCGATGGTGGCATGCCCGAGCCGCGGGTGGACCCCAGCCTTGAGCAGCTGGGTTGCGTGCGTATGCCGAAGATCATGGAATCGGACCCTTGGAATATTTAAGTTCCGGATCAGTCTTGTGAAGCTGCTGGTGAGGCTAGGAGGATTAATAGGCCCTCCCCCACCCTTCATGCACACCAGACCATCCTCATTCCACCCGGCACCAAGGCTCAGCATCAGTTCCGCCTGCTCCACGCGGTGCAGTCTGAGTGCATCGACAGTGATCCCCGGAAGTGAAATCGTCCTCCGGCTCTTCTGGGTCTTTGGCTGCTTGAACTTGAGGCCGCCGTAGCGGGACTTCTCCAGCGTGCGGGTAACGGAAAGTACCCCGCCATCAAGGTCAATATCAGACCAACGGAGCGCCAGGACCGGCATTATCACGTTAATCGGTGGCGGCCGCAAAGGTCTGCATCGACGCCCTTTCAGGCTGCCGCGCTTGCGCTTCCCCATTCATTGAATGCGTCCGCTCGACACCGCTTGAACGTGGGTCTGCTAAGTAAATGACGCTGGACGTAAAAGGTGTTGTAAACTGAGGATTGAATATTCGAGGCAAGCGCTGTCCAGAGCCCGGTGATTTAAACCGTTGCTGTTTCCGCTCTCTCCGTCGCACTGGTTGATGCGAGTTCTCCGCGCGATTGTTCGCACGCTTATTATCGATGTGCTCAGCCGTCAGGCCGAGGGTCCGAAAGGCAACATGATAGGACCTGAGTTTATCCGGTTGTGATCCGGGTTGGCGCCCAGCCTTGTTTCTTCAGAAGTCTCCGCATCAACTTCGACGCCGCCCTGGCGTTCCGCTTCGATTGCACGAGGAAATCCAGGACCTCGCCTTCATTATCGACTGCGCGCCACAACCAATGACGCTGCCCTCGGATAACGATGACCATTTCATCAAAATGCCAATAATCTCTGGGTGTCGGTCGCATACGGCGCAGGTTTCGAGCAATCGGCGCACCAAATTTGAGGAACCAGCGCCGCACGCTCTCGTAGGAAATATCCAGGCCCCGCTCCGCAAGAAGATCCTCCACATCTCGATAGCTCAAAGTGAACCGAGCATAGAGCCAAACGGCGTGACGAATGATGTCA
>Ga0209987_10002554_pt1 | contig 10047 bp, 9 predicted proteins | sample N074metaG_FD_182134 | JGI IMG/M metagenome (GOLD analysis project Ga0209987, IMG submission 182134) | Deep subsurface microbial communities from Kermadec Trench to uncover new lineages of life (NeLLi) - N074 metaG (SPAdes) (version 2) | ecosystem: Environmental > Aquatic > Marine > Ocean trench... | reverse complement strand
ACCGTACTTCTCCAGGTGGGGCATGATGTTGCGCCAGATATACGGAGCCTCGGGGTTGCCGTGCACGAACACGATCGGGTTGCCTTCCCCCGCCTCCATGTATTGGATCTCGTGCCCCAACACAGTGGTAGTTTTTGATTCGTAATGCGGCCGAAACTCGACCTCCGGAAGTTCAACAGCAAGTTTGTGGGCTTCGTCCCACGACCAGACTTCTCCCATGGCTCTTTTCTCCTCGAGACCAGTGGCGCAGGCCACGTCCCGTGAGGTGGTGAATGAAGGCACTCACATGACCGGGTCACAAACACGCGCCACCGAATCCGGTCTTCGATACGTAGCTGAACACGCGCAGCCAAAAAAAAATCTACGGGCGGTAGCCTCCGTGCGGTATTGGACTTTGGTCCCATGAGACGGGAGGAGCAGGAGCCGGCTTGTTTGCGAGGAACGGTGGCTGAGGGAGAACGCTTGGGGTGCTCGCTCTCGAACGCTCCCGAGGAGATCGCCAGATCCGCGGCACGCGCAGCCAATAAAGGAGTCTAGGGGCGGTAGCCTCCATGCGGTATTGGACTTTGGTCCCATAAGACAGGAAGATCGGGAGCCTGGCCGCGACGGCCGAGGTCGATCTCGGGAACCCTACCGAGGTTCCGGTCGGGCTGCGTTTCGAGCTCTCGTCCGACTCCTTCAGCGACCGGATAGACGAGCTCGACGGGGGGTTGTGTCTATCTTCGTTATCAACATCGATGGTACTGACCTGCGCATGAAGCGAACCTCAGCGGACTACCTTTTCTGTCGGACCGCGGCTCTGTCAAATCTTCTCATTAGTTCGCGAGCGAGCTTCTGCCGTCTTTCTCGCGCGCCCAAGGGCGGTCCGGATTGCCTCTAGTAGAATTTCGTCGTCGAAAGGTTTCGCCAGATAGGCGACGGCTCCCGCCTTTTCTGCCTGCGCCCGGCTCTTGGCGTCGTCTTTTGCCGTCATGAAGATGGTGGGAATATCGAATCCGTCCGCAGCGAGAAGTTCGTGAAGCTTGTAGCCATTAATCTCGGGCATAATGACATCTAGAACCAAGCATGAAATTGGGTTCGGCCGCGGTGCATCCAAGAACATCTGTGGTGATGTGAACGCCACTGATTCAAACCCCGCAGACTTCAGCAGTCGCTGCAGGGCGCGGCACACGGCTTGGTTGTCGTCGACGACGTATACGACTGAGGCTGTGCCTGTCATAAAGCTCCCAGGGGAGTGAGAGGTGTCAAGACTTCCTTGCAACGAATCCCACATGAAGCTCGCGCCTATGTCGACACCGGAGATAGAGAGGCGCCGGGTGAAGCGGGCGTTCGGTGATCAGTTGAGCCGAATGATAGGAAACGTGTGGGCAGGGGGGTATTGGACCTTAGTCCATCGTACTGAATCCTGCCCCAGGGCTCACGTCACCTCATCAGGTGAGCATGGGAGGCTCAGATGGAACGTAGTTCCCTTATCGGCATTTGGTGTTGCCCACACATGCCCGCCATGCGCTTCGATTATCGACTTACAGATAGACAGACCCATCCCCAACCCCTGCGGTTTCGTTGTGAAAAAGGGTTCGAAAAAGCGATCTACATCCTGCCCGAGAAATCCAGTGCCAGTGTCCTCTATGAACACACAAACGGCCTTCTCTCCTTGCTGTGCTGTCCGAACCTCCAGTCGCCGTTCGTCGACCGGGACGTCTTTCATCGCCTCGCAGCCGTTGAGGATCAGGTTCAAGAGCACCTGCTGTAGCTCAACACGGTCGCCGAATACCAGCGGCAGGCCCTCGGCCAGGTCCAACGCCACGACGACGCCCCTGAACGCTGCATCGCTATGAATGAGGTCGGTAGTCTCACCGATGACCGTGTTGATATCCAGCAGATTCCAGTCAACTGCGCTATTCATCAGCTGGGCACTCATGAGACGGATGACCTCGGCCGCCCGATGGTTGCTGTCGATGATGTCGTCGACAATCGCGCCGATCTCGTCGAGGTCGGGCGCGTCAGTCTGCATGAAGCGTTTGGCGGTCTGGGCATTGACGAGTATGGCCGTCAGTGGCTGGCGGAGTTCGTGGGCCAGCGCGGCGGTGAGTTCGCCCATTGTAGCCCTGCGCAGGACGTGGGCGAGTTCTGCGCGTTGCTGTTGGACGGTTACTTCGACCCGCTTACGCTCCTCAACCTCCTGCTGCAGCGCGATATAGCTTTGGGTCAGTTCAGCCGTCCGTTCTCTGACGCGTCGCTCTAGCTCGGCATGGCTTCTTTGCAGCGCCTCCTCCGCCTGCTTGCGCTCGGTGATTTCAAGTACAACGGCGCCGACAGCCCTTGGCTTTCCATTTGCTTTGATGAGGAAAAAGGAATCTCTGAAATAACGAACTACATCAGGGTCCTTGGGTAACCGCGTGCTGAATTCACGATCGAGAATCGGTTCACCTGTTTCGAATACATGTCGTAATCCAGGGATGATATCCGGAGCTGCCTCGGGCAGAACCTCTGCCAGGGGCCTGTCGAGATGATCTGCCACAGACAACCCATTGATTTCAGCTAATCTGTGATTTATTCGATAATATCGAAAATCTGGACCCTCCAAAATGGCGATACCAACGGGCAAATTCAACAGAACGGCATCTAGGTATTCCTGCGCTATTCGCAGTTCCACTTTCGTCTTTGTGGCTTCCGCTTCGGCTCTCTCTACTTTGGTGAGTGGTTTCTTCCGGTGGCCCACTGTAAGCGTGCCCTCCTCCCGTAGTGTTGGGTATCGTAGTCGCACGCAATGTACCCTACACGACAGTTTGCAAGTGCCGACCTCAGGTGGTTAAGCGAGTGTCAAATATCCATCCGCTGGCGTGAGAGGGAGCAAGCCCCGGTTTGTAGCGGAGGCTGCATGTTGCGCCTGCGTCGCCTAATCCCATACCCGGTCTCGGTCGGGTTCCCCGCTGGCTGTTGCTCCCATTTCGTCATGACAAGACCCTTTCGGCCATCCGAACCAGGCTGGCGAACGACCGTGCCTCCATCTTCTGCATCACCCGTGCACGGTGCACCTTGACCGTTTTCTCGGAAATTCCGAGTTGCCAGGCAACTTGCTTATTCAGCAGACCGGTCACGATCAGGGCGAAGACCTCGTGCTCACGGGCAGTCAGAGATTTGGCGCATCGTTGGAGCTTCAGAATCTCGGCACGTCGCCGTATGTCAAGGGTGTCTCGTTCAATGGCCCGATGAATTGCATCGAGAAGGTCTTCGTCGTCGACCGGTTTCTCGAGAAACTCAATAGCACCGCCCTTCATCGCTTCGACACTCATGGAAATATCGCTTCGGCCGGATAGGAATATGATGGGCATGGACCGATTCGTCCCAATGACCTGTTCCTGAAGTTCGAGACCAGTCAGTCCAGGCAGCTTTACGTCCAAGACGAGACAACTCGGTCCTTCGGGAGGGTCGGCAGCCAAGTATTCCTCCGCTGAGGCGAACATCTCGACGCCCAATTTGGCCGACTTGATCAATCTTTCAAGTGCACGTCGTATGGGTGCTTCGTCATCGACGACGAAGACTACTGCCGTTTCGTTGCTCATGAAGCCATACAATATGAATCCCTTTCGAATAGGACGAAAGTCCAATACTCGCCAGTCTGATACTCGACTTACTATGTAGGCTAACGAGGAGGGAGTATGGCAGTGATGTTGCTCGAGATCTCAGATCCAGACGAAGCGATTCTGGTATTCGGCCGCTGCGTACCGGTCGACGCCCTGGACCCATAATGGCGCACCGTAATCGACCGTTCCTGAGTAATGTAGTCGTCCGACTCGTCGCGTATCGTCAGCGTCGATGTCCCGGACGTCCCGGGGCCGATAGACGTCGGATACGGTTCGCTGGTTCAGCCCGAGCTGGTGATTCCTGTCGCGTCAGCGATGATTTATTCGTTCCTCCTGGCAGTTCCGGTCGCGTGGGTCTACACATGGAGCCGTGCCCAGAGAAGAACCGTGCACGGGTTCGCCCGGACGCTCGTAATCGTTCCGCTGGCCATCTCCGTCGTGGTGTTTCTCGTCAAAGGCAGCTTGCCCCTGGCGTTTTCGCTCGCGGGAATCGTGGCCGTCGTCCGATTTCGATCCAACCTCGAAGATCCTGGCGACGTTGTCTACCTGTTCATAGTGATCGCTATTGGCCTTGCCGCCGGCGTACAGTTGCTGCCGGTTGCCTTGATCGGTTCGATGTTTTTTGTACTGGCGCAGCTTGTCGTGGGACGGACAAAAGTGCTGCCTGACGATCTCGTGATGTTTGCTGGTCTCAGCGCCTACTGGCGTCCGAACATCGACATCGGGTCGGATCGGCCGTACGACTGGAGCCTGGAGATCGGCCTCAAGTCCATCTGGCGCTAGCGGACTCCTACGAGGTCGACGCGGCGACCGGCCCGTAGAATCTGAAGCGTGAATCCCTCGCCGACACGCAGTTCGGCAAGCTGCTGGCGAATCTGCGCAAAACTCCCTCGGGTCAACTCGATTCTGTTGACGCCCAGAATGACGTCGCCGCCTATCAGCAACGTGCGGTCGCCGATCGTCACGGGCAGGACTCCAGCCCTCAAGCCGATCGTTCGTGCTGGCGAGTTGTCGGCCACTTTCTGTACCAGGTATCCGAATTCCTGGGGGATGTTGAACGCCCCCGCCACGTCGCCCTCGAGGAGTATTCCGGTTAAGCCGGACCACATCATCCGGCTACCGAACAGGACGTCGCGGGCTTCATTCGAGGTGACCGCGAAACCGAGCCCCTCAAAGCCACCAGACTGAGTGAGGATGGAGCTGATGATCCCGATCACCTCACCCTGCATGTTGAACATGGGGCCACCGGAGTTCCCCGGGTTGATCGATGTGTCTGTCAGGAAGAATTCGACTTCTATGCCGAGGCTTTGGTCTACCTGGATACGACGTCCCGACACATGGCCGACCGTCACGGTATGACTAAGTCCGTACGGCGCGCCTACCACGAAGACTTGTTCCCCGAGGACCGTCAGATCCGAGTCTCCAAGAGGCACCGGTTGCACGCCAGTCGGGATCGTTTCCAAGCGCAGAAGCGCCAGATCGGCGAGCGGGTCAGACGCGATGACTACGGCTGGTATGCGAGTCCCGTCCAAGAACTCCGCCACCACTTGGTCTGCCGTTTGCACGACATGTGCAGCGGTAATGACGTTTCCATCGTCGCCCACGAGAAAGCCGGACCCAAGCCCCGATGTCGACATTTCGCCACCCGGCTGATCGAGCGCCGTCTCGCGCTCGACGGTGTACAGCACGACAACTGCGGGATCAACGCGCCGTAACAGTTCCGCTACCGATGGGGTCGATTGCGCTTCGCCTACGGTCGCCTGCTGTGTCACAGCCCAAACGGGGATCGGCGCCAACGTCATCAGCAGCAAAGCGTGTGCGGTCAATAGAGACCGACGATAACTAGAAATGAAACTGTGCTTTCGCATAGAGGCCCGTAATGTCATCGCCCGACATGACCATGATGCTGAAGGTCTGAGTTCGCCTCATGAATGAGAACCAGATTCCGCCGCCAAACGCCGAATGCCAGTCGTCCGCCTCGTCCGGATCACCCTCGAAGAAGACCCGGCCCACATCTGCCGCACCGGTTATCCCGAATTCCGTCGGAAACAGCATATCGAATTGAGCCAAAGGCAGACGAATCTCGGCATTTCCAAAGGCCGAAGCATCACCGGCGTATCGTTGACTGCGGTATCCCCGAAGGTTGGCCGAGCCCCCGAGGAACGCAGCTTCGAAGAACGGAAATTCGCTCCCGAACACGTTCTTACCCCCCACGCGCAGCGCGAGCGTCGGAGCGCGCCGTGAAGAGCCGGGAGTCAGATAAACCGCTAGCGTACCGTTTACCTCGCCAAATGCTTCTTCAGCGTCCCAGATGGATGGGTACGCCGAAGCCTCAGTCTTGAGATGAAACCCGCTGGTCGGATACCCCGCGCTGTTACGCTGATCGATCTCGAACGAGACACGTGCGCCGACCTGACCGAACGACCCCAGGCCAAGTGGCGCGGGGTCCAGCGTACCGATGAGCTGTTCCACGTTGTCTGCCGCGGGTGCGTCCGAGTACTTGATGACCGGCCCTATCCCGAATTTGATGGCCGGACGAAAGGCTTTCAGATTGACCTCGGCTTCGTCGCGTCCCTCGTGTGCCCAGGTCCACTCCAATGCTGGCGCAATTTCGACTGCGAGCTGCTCGACCCGGTAGAATTCGCTGGCCTCATCGAACGCGGTCTCGTTTCCGAAGCCTGTGAAGCGGAGAATGTCGAGTCCCGTGTAGTGTCCGTGAAACCTGAGATCGGCATCCCAGATCACGTTTCGATAGCGTGCGTCCCACCCGATGTAGCCTTCCGGACCCGTCGTTCCCACGCCGATCGTAAAGGCATTGTCGGATTGCCACGGTACCTTACGGAACCCGTTGCGATTGAATCCCATGGTGACTCCGAAATAGAATCCGATATCGGAATCGTAACTGAATGCAGGGAGGATCCGGTTCGTCCCTCCCCAATCGAGGCCATATCGGTGTACCAGGTTGGCTGCGGGAGGCCGCTTGAATGAGCGTTCATCTACTCGGGCGCGTCCCTCGAACTCGTTGTCGCCTCGGTCATCGTAGAATCGCGTACCCCCGGGCCCTGTTTCCGAAGAGTTGAGGTAGCGATCGTCGCCACCGCCTCCAATCGCCCTGACCTTGATGTGTCCCCTGCCACCCACGACTTCGATGAAGTCGTCTCCACCCTGGAGGAATACCCGCACCTCAGAAGTCTCTTCGTGGTAGAACGTTCGGTCGAAGTACGGTGCGTCGCTGTGCGGACCATCGATATACGTGATCGTGACGCGCAGATCGCCACCCTCGAGGTGTTCGAAAACGGCGTGCTCATCGCGGTCGGTAGCTTTGACGTCGGGCTGCCTTGCCATGAAGCGGTAATAGGCGAGGGCAATCTCTGGCAGCTGTTCACGACGGGATTTGAGCGAGGTTACCAGGAACTCGCCATAGAGTGCGAAGTGGGGAGCAGGCAACCGGCTTACAGCGTCCTCGATGACGCTATCCGTAAGTGCCACCTGGATCTCGGCGGCGACTTCCGTCCACACGGGCTCTTCCAGCTCTGGCAGGATCTGCCGGTCGAGTTCCCAGCCGTTGAATGTCAGCCCGATCAGGCTCGGATAATTCGGGCCAAACCTGATCTGTTGTGGCTGCATGAGCCGGTAGGCCGCCATCATGGCTCCGTCGTTCATGATGAACGCCTGGTCGCGATCTTCCGGAATCACCAACCATATGTAACAGTCTTCGTCCTCCGGAAAGCGGGCCCAGCGAAACTGGCCCGAATGGCGATCGCGATCACCGATCACCATGTCCATCATGCGCGCCTTGAGATAACCGCGGGCATCAGCCCGGTTGCACTTGCCCTCTTCCAGTGCTTCGAGGAAATTCTCCGACCCGGAAACCCGTCTTGAACCGGCAAAGCCCGGGGTATTGTCGGGTCCCTCCTGGGGTTGATCGGTAAGCATGCCAATCATCCCGGCGAAATCCTCTCGATACTCTCCGAGTCGCGGGTCGTCCGGAATCACGGCGAGGCGATGAATGGGGTGAAGGATTCCGGTGGCCTCCAGCAGGGGGTCTACCACCAGCCCTGCGGTAGGAAGAAACTGCGCTACCTGATCCTGGACGACCCTTGCGACGATCGTTCCCGTGAACAGCGAGTCGAGACGTCGCGTCGCATCTTTATCCATCGAACGAAGGGCATACTGGAGCCCATCTCCCCCCAGGAACTTCAGCGAAACGGTCTGTCCATACCCGCCGGTTCCGATAGGCGTGAGTCCGCCCGCCATGTCGAGGTCGAGCACGGGGAACTCGATCGGAACGGTCCACGAGTCTCGGTAGCCCGCTCCATAGAACCAGCGACTGAATCCGGCATTCTCGTACCGCTGGCCTATGACAACTTCGTGCGTCTCGGCGCCCTGTGGCGGTATGGACTTCGTCATCTGTGCGAGAGTTACGGACGGAAGAAGCAGTGCGGCAATGAACACGAGAGCGATCGCTCTCGGCACCCGGGTGAACCCAGGCAAGCTCCAGCGATTAATGACGTTCATGGAATCCAGTGGTTTCAGGTTGCGGCACATCGGGTTGCTAACTTGGATCAACGCCTACCCACGTAACACCCGGGATTTCCGCCGCGTCGATTAATCCCGCGACGTTCTTCAGTTTCGTCTTCTTCATCAATCGGAGGTCGAAGCGAATGACCGTCACGCCGGGATCACCGCCTGCCTCGAGGGCATGGCTATAGATGGTCGTGTGCGCATCGAGAATCGGCGCGATTGCGCTCAAGGCTTGTGCGAGATCTGTCGTGTGGATGCGCAACGTGGCTTCTCGAGGGTCGGCCGGTCCGGCCCCCTCATCAAGCGGCGCGACCTTCTCCAGGTGCCAACCAATCATCACGAGATCGTCAGGCAGCACTCTTGTCCGTCCCACGACAAGCTGCGCCAGTACAAAAAACATCGAACCGATCACGGCAACCGGCAGCAACTGTACGCCGGCGGCAAGGCCAATAGCGATCACTATGAACAGGTAGACAACGTCGCCTGGATCTTCGAGGGCGGATCGAAATCGGACGACGGCCACGATTCCCGCGAGCGAAAACGCCAGGGGCAAGCTTCCTTTGACGAGAAACACCACGACGGACAGGGACAGCGGAATGATCACGAGAGTCTGGGCGAACGCGTACACGTTTCGTCTCTGAGGGCGGTTCCAGAGGTAGGTCCACGCGACAGGCACTGCGAGGGCGAAGGAGAAGATCATCGCGGTTGCGACGGGAATCAGAAGCCCTGGTTCCATCAGCGCTGCAACACCAATTTCGACCGAACCCGGAATGCTTACTGCATCGAAGCCGCTGGATAGCGTTCGAACGCTTCGCCCACGCTCCTGGCCGATGTAGTAGGGAATCATCGGAAACAGGCGAAAGAGACCGGCGACCGTCCCGATCAACAACACGTAGTAGACGACGAGTCGGGCGACCACATTACTCAGAAACGGTCGGTCACGACGTGCCATTATCGGTCCAGATCGTCGAGGGAGACGCACCGACCGGACACGAGAATCGCTTCGTCGGGGTCTGAGATCGCGAGCGACAACTCGCCTGTTTCCTCGATGATCGTGATACCCCACGCGCGTCCACCCTGTATGCCCGTCAGCATGATCCGACCGTCCTCCTCAGCCGAATCGAGGATTGTTGAGTTCTGGTCATTGAAGGTCGGCTCCGTCGCGTGCACAACGCCTGCGGCACGGTCAATCGTGATGAACGCCGGGACACTGGCAGGGTCAATTGGTGTGTCGAAACACTCTCCGTCGCTATAACAAGCCGTGTAGTGCACGACTGAGCAGAGACTCCTGGCTGGGGAGACCTGCTGAGCGGCAGCAGTTTGCGCTGCTGCCGCAAGCAAGACTCCAGCAAGCAACACCGCGATGATATGTTGCTTCACTGCCATATCTTCCTCCTCGTTCGGCTACACAGTAATGTCTGACCAACAGAGTGGCCAGCATTAATCTGTCGTCTCAGAGGTTTCCGGTGCATGTTGCTCAGCCACATGAACCGGGCGCGTAATCGTGGCGACCACTTTTCCTTGGGAGGTAGGATGATGAGGACTGCAAGCATCGGGATCGTGGTCGGCGTCGCCATGCTGACTGCCGCTTGTGCGAGCGTAAGCGTAAATACGGATTACAACCCTGAGGCGATTTCGAGCATGAGTGCCTATCAGGGCTACGCCTGGTTGCCGCATCCCCAGGGGGGCGACACCCGTGCAAACAACGACCTGGTGGCCACAAGAGTGGTGAACGCGGTCGACGAGGCACTGGCGGCCAGCGGCTACCGGAAAGCGCAGCAAGACGCCGATTTTCTCGTTGGGTGGCACCTGAGCCTTGAGGGAAAGATAGATGTGACCACGGTGAACAGGTATTACGGCTACGGTTACGGCCGATGGCGTGGCGGCGCTGTCGTGGTTGGCCAGACTACAAGTGTGCGAGAGTACGACGAAGGTA
>Ga0209987_10002553_pt1 | contig 10049 bp, 5 predicted proteins | sample N074metaG_FD_182134 | JGI IMG/M metagenome (GOLD analysis project Ga0209987, IMG submission 182134) | Deep subsurface microbial communities from Kermadec Trench to uncover new lineages of life (NeLLi) - N074 metaG (SPAdes) (version 2) | ecosystem: Environmental > Aquatic > Marine > Ocean trench... | reverse complement strand
CTGAACTGAAGCAAAAGCCAGCTAAAAGATCCAGGAAGAGTGTCCATTCCAGCCGGTCCTTTCCCGAAGGGGAGCCATCCGTCGACAACCAAGCCTGTTTGAGCTGCCACGACCTCCCTCAACGGGTGGCCACAAAACGTCCCGGCTACGATCATTTTGAACGTGTCCACGGTCTTGTCCTGGAACGGCAGGACCGCTGCGTCAGTTGCCATACCGAGTTCGTCCCTGTGGATATGGGATCCCACCGATTTGACCGGGTGGCACAGGTGGACAATTGCCAACTGTGTCACTGACACATTGTGTCAGTGACACAGTAAGCACCAAATTCCAGCTGGCCCGTGGGCTAAATCCCACGGCTCTGTTTGTTTCTCGACACTCCGTCAGAGCCGCAGGCTTTAGCCTGCGGGCCGGCGCGCTTCGCGCGCGTTCGGTGGTTGCATTTCAACTACCTGCCGGGTTAGCATGGGAGCCAGATAACACCACCAAAAAGGGGGGGCGAGAAGATGAAGAAAGCCATCTATCAAACACTCGACAATTACCTATCCAAGAAGACTTCCAGGAGAGATTTCATTCAGGCGGTGACTGCCATGGGATTTACCAGCATGGCCGCCGAGTCTCTGTTGGCTTCCGCCCAGCTGGATTTCGGATCTGCCGATGAACCTGGCCACTCTCAACCGCGCATGGTTGAGGGTTCGGCTGGCTCCTTAATCGTGGAACAGTTGAAGGCGGCCGGCGTGAAGTACATCTTCCACACCAACACCAGCGGTTTGGAGAGTATTACCGATGCCGTGGATACGAACGAGATGCAGGTCATCATGATCACTCATGAAGGACAGGCGGTATCCGCGGTAGAAGGGTACGCTCTGGCCAGTGGCCAGCTGGGATTCTTTATGGGGAGTAAGGTGGGAGTCGGGAATTCGATCAGCAATCTGTACAACGCCTGGAAGGATCGGACCCCTATGATCGTGAGCTATGGGCGGTCGACGCTGAAAGGTCAGGGGGGGCAGGACGGTTTCGAGGAATGGGATGATCATCTCAAGCCCACCGAACCCTTCGCTGCCTGGAGTTGGAGTTGTGTGGATGCCGAGAGCATGCCCAAGACGCTTCGTCGGGCCATGAAGTTTGCCTTCACTCCTCCCGGTGCGCCTGTGACCTTGGATTTTCCGCCCGATCTTCTTAGGACAAAGGTCCGGGCACCCATTTACAAAATCGACCCAAGCCGTATCCGTCCCGTCTTCCGGGCCGGCAAGGATCGAATCGAAAAAGCCGCGGAACTACTGGCTCAAGCAAAAAGCCCCGTCTTTATTGTGGGTCCGGAAATCACTCGGGGAGAAGCCAATGGGGCGATGGTGGCACTGGCTGAAAAGCTGGGGGTACCGGTCTGTCAGGGAGAGGGACTCTACTCGGACTTCCCGACCCATCATCCGCTCTTCATGGAGCGCTATTCCCCGCGCATGAGGTTCCCTAAGAACGTAGATTTGGTCATCAACCTGGGGGCCAAGGATGTGGCAGGACCTCCTCAGGGAGGTCGTCTGATACACGCCAGTAATGATGCCGATATCATCGGCAGGCGAAATCCTAGTGCCTTCCCCATTCATGCCCATGTCTCGACGGTCATTGCGGACCTTACCGATGCTCTTGACGGTATCCTGACCAAGGATCGCATGAGCAGAATTCAATCGGAACGGTTGGCCCAAGCCCAAGCCTATAGCCAGAAGTTGAGAAAATCGCGAGAGATCACGCTTCGAGCCCGATTTGATGATTCTCCGCTGGCCTGGGAAAGGGTCGGTTATGAACTGGAAAAGGCCCTGGACAAGAATGCTGTTCTGGTTCCTGAAATTGGCAGCCAGAGCCCGAAAGTGTTGAGTGCCTTGAGCCAGGGTAAAGAGGAGAAATGGCGTATTGGGCGCACCGTGGGTTCAGCGCTGGGTTGGGGCGTGGGAGCCGCACTGGGTGTGCAGTTGGCCCTACCCGATCGTCAGGTCGTCGCCTTCCAAGGGGACGGAGGCTTCATGTTCGGTCAGGGTGAGACGCTGTGGAGCATTGCCCGCTATGAGGCGCCGATATTGATCGTGGTCATGAATAACCACAGTTACAACGAAACCCGCAACCGTAATATGAGTGCGAATGGAAGACAATTCCAAACCGGAAAAGAATTGACCAGCTATCTGGGTGATCCCGATATCGACTTCACCAAGATTGCAGAAGCTTTCGGCATTGCCGGCCAGAAGGTTTTCGATCCCGCCGATTTGGGCCCGGCAATCCAGCGGGCTTTGAAGACCATGCGGGATGGAAAGCCATTCCTGCTGGATCTCGAGGTGGCACGGGACGGGATGCTCAGCGAGAGCAATTGGCATTCGCCCTTCTCCATTGCCCAGCTGGGTCGTAAAATGAGAGGCTAAACTGATGCAGACGATGGGTGTTCTCAGACCATGGGCTTCGTTCATCTGTATGATGCTGGCCTTCCTTTTAGCGGCCACTCAATATGTCGGCACAGGTCGCGGTTCTCCTGGTGGAACGGTTGCCCCCTTTGCTGAGCCGCTGCAAGTGGAGGAAGGCAGAGAGGCCTTTGGCCAGGCCTGCGTTCAGTGCCACGGTATGGGCCGCACCCAGATCCAGAGAAAGACCGCTGACCGGTGGAGAGACACCGTTTACTCCATGATCTCCAGGGGAGCCCCCGTCATGCCCGATGAGATTGAACCGTTGATTGACTATTTGGCGGCCACTTATGGTCCGGGTGCAACCCCTCCCGCTGTCGGAGGCGCGGGCTCTCAAGGGGAGAGTGCGCTCCCGGATGGGCCAGGCAGAGCGATTTTTGTGGGCAACTGCGCCGCCTGCCATTCCATGGAGCTGCCGCTGAACATGCGTCAGTCTGAAGCGGAGTGGAACGCAACGATCAGCCAAATGGTGACCTACGGTGCTCAGATAACGCCCCAGGATCAGGAGATATTGGTGAAGTACGCGGCCAAGCACTTTGGCCGTCGCTGACGGGAACTCACTTCTATTTCTTTCAACAGCCTCAATAACCCTGGAACATTTTTTCGTTTTTAGCGTACTATTTAAGGGTGTTACTGGCTTTTCCGGGTGACTCTATGAGGTGCTTCGTTTGAAGAAGTTTTTTTTGATCATCGTGGTGGGGCTCTTCCTGTCGGCGCTGGGCTTCCGACTCTACCAGGAACTTGGGGGGGGAGAGGTTGCGGCAGGTGGCCGACCGCCTGGCAGTGGCCGGCCCTCGGGTGGTGGCCGACCGCCTGGAGGCGGCAGACCTCCCATGCTGGTGGATACCGCCCAGGTTGAACCCCATCAATTTGAGACCACACTTGAAGTCCTGGGGGAGTTGAAACCTCAGGCTGAGGTGAACGTGATGTCTCGGATCAGCGGCCGCCTGCAGCAGGTTTTAGTGGACCGTGGAGAGCCGGTGCAAGTAGGACAGCTGCTGGCGGTGGTGGACGATGTCGACCTGCGACAGCAGATTATCCGTTCCGAAGCGGCCACCGCAGTCGCTCGTGCTGGAGTCAACCGGGAAGAGGCCACCTATAGGAATTTGCTCCTTCAGGTGAAGCGGTTTCAAGACCTTCACGAAGAGGCCCTGATTTCAACCCAGGAGTTGGAGGATGTGGAAAGCCGGCTGTTCGTGGCCGAGGCCCAGCGGGAGTTGGCAAAGGCTCAGGTCCAACAGGCTGAGGCCTCCTTACGCGAATTGGGCATTCAACAGGAACAAACCCGGATCTACTCGCCTCTGAACGGATTTGTGGGCACCCGCTACCTGGACCCTGGAGCTCTGGTGAGTTCCAGTGTATCGATTCTCTCCGTGCTGAATGTCGATCGGGTGAAGACCATCGTGCCTGTGGTTGAAAGCGCCTTGCAGAGGGTGCGGACAGGCCTGCCCGCTGAAATTGTCGTGGACGCCTATCCGGACCGAATCTATGAGGGCACGGTTACCCGCATTACTCCTTTCCTCAACCCGGAAACCCGCAGTGCCGACGTGGAAATAGAAATTGCCAATCCCGACAATACGCTCAAGCCGGGTATGTTTGCCCGTGTGAAGATTGATGCCAAAATTACCAGGGACTCTCTCAGTATTCCCCGCTCTGCGTTATTGACTCGTGGAAGTCAAAAAGGAGTGTATTTGCTGACCGAGAACATGGCCGTTGTTTTTCAGGTCATCGAGATTGGTCAAATCAAGGGCAACGTGGTGGAGGTGCTTGAGGGGCTGGAAGAGGGTGTGGAGGTGGTGAATGCAGGTGCTTCGAACTTGAATGAAGGAGACCGGGTGAGGACACAATGAACCTGACCGATTTAGCCATTCGTCGTCCCGTTTTGATCACCGTGGTTTTCCTCATCATCACGCTGTTGGGTGGGGTCTCATTCCTGCGCCTCCCCGTTGACTTGATGCCGGATGTCTCGTTCCCCACCCTGACGGTTCAGACCACTTATGGGGGCGTTGGCCCTGAGGAAATGGAGGAGCTGGTCAGCATTCCACTGGAACGGGCACTTTCCGCCACCCCGGGCATCGAAGAGATCACTTCCACATCTTCGGAGGGAAACAGTCGGATACGTCTGTCCTTCGCCTGGGGCACGGACCTGGACGCGGCGACTGACGAAGTCCGTGCAAGGCTCGATCGGGCCCGAGGCCAGCTGCCCAATGATGCCGACACCCCTACCGTATTCAAGTTTGATGTGAGTGATTTTCCCATCATTTTCATGGGTGTTTCCGGGGATATGGATCCGCGAGAATTGAGAGAGTTCACCGACAAGCAGCTTAAGTATCGGTTTGAACGCATTGCCGGGGTGGCGCAAGCCAATGTCTGGGGCGGCCTATCTCGTGAGATCCACGTCAACCTGGACCGCTCCCAGATGCATGCGCTTCGAATTAATCCCAATCAGGTGATAACGGCACTGCGCCGCGAAAACGTGAATGAGCCGGTTGGACAGGTCGTGGAGGGCGACTTTGAAGTGCTGATGCGCACTCAGGGAGAGTATGTGACTCTTGACGAGATCCGGCGGACCATGGTGACACGACGTGGAGGGAAGCCGGTATACATCTCCGATATTGCCGAGGTGGAAGACAGTCATCAGGAAATTCGGAACCTGGTACGGGTCGATGGAAGGCCTGGACTGCGTATGGGAATCTGGAAGCAGTCGGGAGCCAATACCGTAGATGTGGCCAAGGAAGTCCAGAAGGAAATCGAAAGAGCCAATCAGGATTTTGCCCACATCCATATCTCATCGATTCGGGACAGCTCGAAATTCATTGAAAGTGCCGTTGCCAACGTGCGAAACGCGGCCCTGTACGGATCCATTCTAGCGGTCTTTGTCCTCCTGCTCTTCCTCCGTAATTTTCGGAGTACGCTGGTAGTGGCCATCTCCATTCCCATTTCGGTCATTGCCACCTTCGGTTTGATGTATTTCTACGGATTCACTCTCAACACCGTCACTTTCGGGGGGCTGGCTTTAGGAGTCGGAGTTCTGGTCGATAACGCCATAGTGGTGTTGGAGAACATTTTTCGGCATCGACAGGAGGGTGTGGAGAGGAAAGAGGCAGCCCGCCGAGGGACCAAAGAAGTGGCTCTGGCCATCACCGCCTCCACCTTGACGACCATCGTGGTGTTTTTACCCGTGGTTTTCATGAGTGGGGTGACGGGTATCATTTTTCAACAACTGGCCTGGGTGGTGTCTTTTGCGCTGTTCAGTTCACTGTTGGTGTCGTTGACCCTCGTTCCCCTTCTTTCCAGTCGGTTTGTTCGCGTTCGGGAACCCAATCCCAAGAGTTTGTTGTATGGAGTGGTTCACGCAATGGCTCTGGGTCTGGAGGCTCTTGACAAAACTTACGCCCAGGCCATTCGGTGGTCGTTAAGACATCCGGGCCTGATTATTTTCGCCACCCTGGTAGTACTGCTGTCGAGTGCCTTGCTCCTGCCATTCATCGGATTGGAATTGGAACCAGAGACGGATGAAGGGGAAGTGATGATTAATCTGGAGCTGGCGGAAGGAACTCGACTTGAGGTGACCGAGCAGTTTGCTCTGCGTGCGGAAGAGATGGTTAAGGAGCAGGTGCCGGAAATCCAAAACCTGATGACCGAAGTGGGCTCACAGGGGGGGTGGCGAACCGCCACCACCCACACCATCAGTATGCGTGTGAGCCTGACTCCCAAGTCGGAGCGAACCAGGAGCAGTCAGGAGATTGCTCGGGCACTACAGCCCTCCTTTGCCAGGCTGCCGGGGATAGTGACACGCATCCGGGCTACCGGCGGCGGTTACATGAGGAGGATGGGTCAGGGTGGCGGAGACCGCCTTTCCCTGGACATTCGAGGTTACGACCTTGACCAGAGTTTCAACCTGGCGGTCCAGCTCAAGAGGATGGCGGAGTCCATTGAAGGGGTTTCTGATGCCCGCATCAGCCGAAGCGCGGGACGGCCCGAAAGCCACATCATGATCGACCGGGACAAGGCTTCCACCATGGGTCTTTCCGTCTCCGACATCGCCACCACCATCCGGACCAGCGTGGGGGGCACGAGGGCCACTTATTTTCGGGAAGGCGGAGAGGAATACGAGATCCTGGTCCGTTACCAGGAGAAAGACCGGCTGAGCAGTGAAGATGTGTGGGCCATTCCCATCCAGACCCCCGGTGGTCTGGTGGTCCCGCTTCAGTCTCTGGTCCGATTTGAACGACGTGAAGGCCCCTTAGCGATCCAGCGAAAGGATCAGCAGAGGGTGGTCACCGTGTTGGCCAACCTCTCAGGAACTCGCGACATTGGGTCCGTCGTGGCCGAGTATCAGCAGAAAATCCGCTCTCTGAATGTGCCGCCTGATCTGGCAATTGTTTTTTCCGGTGAGTGGGAAGAACAGCAGGAGGCCTTCTTTTTCCTGCAACTCAGCTTCCTGCTGGCCGTTATTCTGGTTTACCTGGTCATGTCCGCCCAGTTTGAGTCTTTCAGGTATCCCTTTCTGATCATGTTCTCCCTGCCCCTGGCCTCGATAGGCGTCGTCTTGGCCCTCTTTTTGACCGATACGTCGTTTAATATTCAGGCCTTCGTCGGGGTGATCATGCTGGTGGGGATCGCCGTCAACAATGCCATCGTACTGGTGGACTATGTCCTGCAGCTGCAGCGAGACCACGGATTCTCTCTGGAGGACTCACTGGTCACCGGTGGTCGCCGGCGACTGCGCCCCATTTTGATGACCACACTGACCACTGTTTTGGGACTCTCGCCCATGGCTCTCGGCCTTGGCGAGGGCGCGGAACTGCAGGCTCCCATGGCCCGGGTTCTCATCGGAGGCCTGCTTTCCTCTAGCTTGATTACCCTGTTCCTGGTCCCCACTCTTTTTCTGACCATGGAAAAAGTGCGGCGCTTCGGTCGTCGCCAGGAAAATCTGGACACTGCTGTGGAACCCGCACTGGGCCAAGCCTCGTGAGCGATCCACCCTCCTCCTCCCTGGATTTCATTCGGGCCATCGTCGCGGAAGATCTAAAGACCAATAAACACCAGGGGCGTGTGTTGACCCGATTTCCACCTGAGCCCAACGGTTACCTGCATATCGGGCACGCCAAATCAATTTGCCTCAACTTTGGTATCGCTGCAGAGAACGAGGGAGGTGTTTGCAATCTTCGCTTCGATGATACCAATCCCATCAAGGAGGAGGCCGAATATGAGGAATCCATCAAAAGAGACGTTGGCTGGTTAGGATTTGATTGGGAGGATCGGCTCTTTTATGCTTCGGATTATTTTGACCAGCTTTATCAGTATGCGGTGCAGCTCATCCAGAAGGGCAAGGCCTACGTTTGCAGTTTGAGCGCACAGGACCTTCGTGAGTACCGGGGGACTCTGAGCGAGCCGGGCAAGGACAGTCCCTACCGGGCCAGATCGGTCGAGGAGAACTTGAAGCTGTTCGAGGGGATGCGGGCCGGAGAGTTCGAGGACGGCTCCCACGTCCTTCGGGCCAAAATCGACATGGCCTCGCCCAATCTCAATATGAGAGATCCCACCCTGTACCGGATTCGACAGGTGCCCCATCACCGGACCGGCGACAAGTGGTTGATTTATCCGATGTACGACTATGCCCATTCTCTGTCCGACTCCCTGGAGGGGATCACCCATTCCCTTTGTACGCTCGAATTCGAGGATCACCGTCCCCTCTATGACTGGGTGCTGAATGAGTTGAACCTCGCTTCCCATCCCCAGCAGATCGAGTTCGCACGCCTCAATATCAGCTACACGGTGCTGAGCAAGCGAAAGCTTCTGGAATTGGTGAAGGAGGGTCATGTCACGGGATGGGACGATCCCCGGATGCCAACCCTCAGCGGGTTGCGGCGACGCGGCTATACGCCGGAGGCCATCCGCAACTTCTGTGCTCAGGTGGGTGTGGCCAAAAGAGACACCGTGATCAGCGTGGCCCTGCTGGAGCACCACCTGCGGGACGATTTGAATCGACACTCTCCCCGGGTCATGGGGGTGTTGCGCCCCCTTCGGGTGGTGATAGAAAACTATCCGGAGGACGAGGAAGAAGAGTTGGACGCGGTGAACAATCCGGAGGACCCTTCAGCAGGCTCGCGCAAGGTCCCTTTCTCACGTGTTCTCTACATCGAGCAGGAGGACTTTCAGGAGGAGCCGCACAAGAAGTTCTACCGTCTGGCTCCCGGTCGCGAGGTGCGGTTGCGATACGCCTATTTCGTGAAGTGCGTGGATGTGGTGAAAGATGAAAAGACAGGCGAGGTAGTGGAATTGCGCTGTACCTATGACCCGGCCACCAAAGGGGGCTCCTCTCCGGATGGACGCAAGGTCAAGGCAACCATCCACTGGGTTTCAGCGTCCCACTCGCTTCAGGTCGAGGTCCGCCTCTACGATCGCCTCTTCCTGAAAGAGAATCCGGAAGAGGGGGGAGCTGATTTCCGGGACTCGCTGAACCCCGATTCTTTGGTGACACTCACCTCCTGCCGGGTTGAACCCTCTCTAAAAGGCGCACGGCCGGGAAGTCGATACCAGTTTGAGAGACAGGGCTATTTCTGTGTCGATTCCGTGGATTCCACCCCGCAAGCACCGGTCTTCAATCGCACCGTCACCCTGCGGGACTCGTGGGCCAAGATCGAGAAGCAGAATCAACAGTCGAAGAAATAGGTGAGTCGATCAATCCGGGCTAGATTCCTGCTGCGATCAGGGTTACACGAACTTGGTTTTGCAGGTTCGGATCCGGGGTGTCACCGAAGGCCACGAGAGCCTCATCATTCAGCGATCCGTAGATGACCTCCATGAGGTCGTCGACTTCCTCCACGGTGACTGCATCACCCGCAAAATCCACAAGTACTCGGGTCGCCCTACCGATCTTGGCATCACCTAATAACGGGCACTGGAGGGCTGCCTGAGCGGCTTCGACAACACGATCTTGGCCGTGGCCCACACCAAACCCCACAGCACCCGGCCCCCCGCCCGCCAGGACGGTGCGTAGGTCGGAAAAGGTAACGTTAATCAATCCGGGCACCATAATCATATTGATGATGGCGCGTGTCACCTCTCCCATCGCTCCATCGAGTCGCTTGTATGCCTGACCCAATGTTGCCTTTGGCGCCAAATCATTCAGGATACGGTCCATGGGCACGACAACTGTGGTGTCGGCGTGCCCCGCCATTTCCGAGATGCCCACAGCAGCCTGTTGACGGCGGCCCCGACCTTCAAAAGCGAACGGTTGGGTCACAACACCTACTGTGAGCGCCCCAACCTCGCCCGCAAGCTGGGCGATCACCGGAGCGGCCCCAGTGGCGGTTCCCCCGCCCATCCCACCGAGCACCAACACAAGATCAGCCCCTTCCAGGATCTCTCGGACTTCGTCCCGACTTTCTTCAAAGGCTCGCCGTCCATACTCGGGCCTTGCGCCACAACCGAGTCCGTGCGTTGCCCGTTGCCCGATCAGAATCTTGAAATCTGCCTCGTGGACCTTCAGCGCACGTGCATCCGTGTGCACAGAGGTGTGGATCACGCCAGGCAGACGGTGTTTCATCAGCAGGCTGACAACGGATCCACCAGCACCGCCGACTCCTATCAGGATAATGCGGG
>Ga0209987_10002551_pt1 | contig 10050 bp, 7 predicted proteins | sample N074metaG_FD_182134 | JGI IMG/M metagenome (GOLD analysis project Ga0209987, IMG submission 182134) | Deep subsurface microbial communities from Kermadec Trench to uncover new lineages of life (NeLLi) - N074 metaG (SPAdes) (version 2) | ecosystem: Environmental > Aquatic > Marine > Ocean trench... | reverse complement strand
CGGCCAGGTCAGTCAGCGGAGTGCCGTCCACATTCATGGTCGAAGGCATCCAGTCGAGGGTAGCTGTAAGCCACATCACCTCACCCGCAGATAGGGTGGGTGTATCAGGATCGGGATCCTGCGGTACTTCCAACTCAGGTTGGATTATCGCCTCCCTGACTGTCAAAGTGTATGTTTGATTCTCGTTGACAGTGTCTTCGGCGATAACCGAAACGTAATAGAGTACGCCGGCGTCGATCCGCATCAGCTGGTAGTTGACGCTGTTACGTTGGGAATTCAACAAGACGTTGCCGAATTGGTCAAGAACGCTGAAATAGGCGATCGCAACATCAAGGAGTCCATCCCGGCAACGGTCCGCGAACGTACCACCGCAGAGTTGGAAAACAAATGTTCGGGACCGAGTCGCAGTGAAGGCGTAGGTGTCCACACCGTCAGTTAGATTGTTGATAGTCCCTTCAACATAGAATGCTACGAGTAGCTCAGGATCGTGAGGGATGCGGAAGCTCGCTACAGATGCCGTTGATATGCTGTCATTCGGCTCTACGTCGAATGCCTCAGAGTAGAGCGTTGCAGAACCTTCGATACAACGTTCCGGCCCGTGACACACTGGCTCGTTGGGATCTGGAGTGGCTGTCGTCGAAGTATCCGGCCGTGGCGTGCCGTCATTGTCGAAGCATCCGGGGTTAAAGAGGGTTACGAGAAAGCAGACAACGTTGAGGACACCCTGCTCCAAGGTAGAGGGCCCCTGCGACGCGGAGTTTTGCGAGGAAGGCGCCGAGTCGTCACCACCACCACAGCCGACCAGCAGTACCGCCACCGCGGCCAGAACAACTGTCATTGCGGATCTTGCCGTGTAAGTAGAGATTTCTTTGTTTCGGAGTAATCGTTTCACGGTGCTGTCTCCAGTGGATGAGTTCAGCGCTAGACTGCCAGTAGGTTTCCTATAAGGCTACGGTTCTCGTCATTGTTGCATTGTACTGGCCTATCAGTATCATATAACAATACTTATTGGAGTCCGTCCCCATGGCGCAAACTAGCGAACTCATCAAGACGCTCAAAAAAGCGCTGAAAGCTCACGGTAAGACCTACGCCGACGTTTCACGCCAACTAGGACTTAGCGAAGCCAGCGTCAAAAGATTGTTCTCGCAGGAGAATCTCTCCCTGGAGCGGCTTGACCGAATCTGCCATATGCTCGACATGGAGATTTCGGATCTCGTGCAACTCATGACCGAGCAACAGCACAAGCTGCAGCAACTGACGGTCGAGCAAGAGCAGGAGATCACCGACGACATCACGCTGCTGGTTGTGGCCATCTGTGCACTCAACAAGTGGACGATCGGAGATATCGTCGCCTTCTACGACATCACTGAAGGCGAGTGCTTTCTGAAGCTCGCGCGGCTGGACCGCCTTAAGCTGATCGACCTACTCCCGAACAACAGGATTAAGGTCCGGGTTGCGCCCAATTTCAGTTGGCGTGAGAACGGGCCGATTCAAGCGTTCTTCCAGGAAAAACTCGGTCAGGAGTTTCTAACTGGTCGGTTCAGCCGCGACGATGAATGCCTGATCGTCCTCAACGGTATGCTATCGCCTGAGAGTAACGCCGAGTTTCAACGCAAGCTAAAGCGGCTGGCCTGGGAGTTCGATCTCCTGAATAGCGACGATTCTTCTCTCAAGCTACAACAACGCGGTGGCGTCACCGTGGTTATGGCGATGCGTGGCTGGCGATACGGTATCTTCCACCCGCTCCGCAATGCGCCCGGCTAGAGCGCAATAGGTGCGTTTCGAGTCGTGGGAGCGTTTGATCGAGATACTAACGTCGACCGCGTCGCTCGGTTCCAGCAAGTTCCACCAGCGGAATGTCCTTCATTAATAACAATTGCGCGACGGCGTCTATCTTGTTCTCGATCTGATAGAAGCGGGCTAGCTTCTGGGCTGGCAGCACGCCCCGGAAGTGTCCTACATACTCTTGGCGAACCTCCAGGAGCCCCATTTGGATCGCGAAATACTCGTCGATCATCGTATCGGCCATGTCCTCGCTGAGATCGAGGTAATTCGCCGCGTAGCCCGCCACCAGATCGGCGTATCGGTCCTGTACAACCTCGATGTCGGCTCGATAGTCTTCGTAGATCGGCCAAAATCCCTCTTCTTCTGCCGCGGAGAACCGGAGCTCCTCTTCGATCACCAGTTCACGTTCTAACGCCATGAAGAGTCGGGCCATTTCGAAGGCCTCTTCCATCGCTGCGCCGTCGTCACCGGTCTGGGCGGTGGCGAGCCCAGTGCCCAATAGCGCGCAGATCGTCACAATCAGCATCCTCATAGCCGAGCTCCTTAGACAGGGGAAAGGCTATCTTAGGTGGGCTTGCCCGTGGGCGCCAATCGTTTCCCGATCACAGGTCCTCAGGACTCGAGAAATCTGCTGATCATCTGTAGATTACTGACTTTCTCCGGTAGGTCGTATAGAAATGCTCGAGCTCAACCTAAGACAAACCATCATTCTGGCGATCCTGGTCCTGTTTCTAGGACGTTACCTCAATCAAAAGATCGGCTTCCTACGCGAGTACAACATCCCGGAACCGGTCTCCGGGGGGATTTTAGCTTCTCTGGTTTCGGCAGCTATTTACTTCGGTGCCGGCACGGAGCTGATATTCGATCTAGGTGCTCGGGATACGCTGTTGATTGTTTTCTTCACAACCATCGGGCTTTCTTCACGGATCGAGACATTGCTCCAGGGTGGCGTCAGCCTGGTCATATTGTTAGTGCTCGCGGTTGGATACCTGTTCCTCCAGAACCTGACGGGTATCGCTGCGGTCAGCTTGACCGAGCTACCGGCGGCGGTGGGCGTTATCGGTGGCTCGGTTTCGTTGAGCGGCGGTCACGGCACGGCCATCGCCTGGGCACCGACCTTCGTGCAGCAATACGGTGTCAGCAACGCTATGGAGATCGGCCTTGCATGCGCGACATTCGGTTTGATCTTGGGAGGCCTGGTGGGTGGGCCGATCGCGAAGTTCTTGATCACGAGATATCGTCTGAGTTCCACGGACGAGCTGTCTCCGAGTGTCGGCATTCCATACGACGAGGAGCACGGCCAGATCGATGTGGATAACGTGCTAAACACGTTGTTGGTCATCGCGATCGCTATCGGGTTGGGGTTGCAGCTCAATAACTTGTTGAGCCTGTCCGGTGTTCGACTGCCCCCGTTCGTTACCTGCCTGTTCGCCGGCATTCTGATGACCAATATCGTCCCATTGGTTTGGCCGCGTATTCGCTGGCCGACCGGCACGCCAACGTTGGCACTGTTTTCGGATCTAAGCCTGGGTCTCTTTTTGGCGATGTCGCTGATGGGTCTACAGCTATGGACTCTGCTCGGCCTCGGTGGACCGCTGCTCCTGTTGTTGGTGGCGCAGGTCATCGTGGTCGTCGTGTTCGTGGTCTTCGTTGTGTTCAATGCGATGGGCCGTACCTACGACGCCGCCGTGATCAGCGCCGGGTACGTCGGCCTTGCGCTGGGCGCGACGCCGACGGCCATCGCGAACATGACCGCGGTGACCAAAACGTTTGGCGCGTCTTCTCGCGCCTTCATCGTGGTGCCGCTGGTGGGGGCCTTCTTCATCGACATTGCCAACGCCTTGATCATTCAGAATGTTATGAGCTGGATCACGTAGGCGCATCCGGCGGCTCCGTCTCCTTGGCTATTAGACGAAGATCCGTTCTTGCGTGGTCGTGGCAAAATGGTTGCTCCGTCGCAGTTGCCTGCAAGCCGAGCGGGAATCGTTGGTCCGCGGTCGCCGCACTCATCGGAATCTTCGGCTTAACGACGCCGCCGATCACGACGGCCCAGGAGTACTTGCGCGCGGAATCGACGGCCGCCGAGTCGGCGGAAGAGGTCGGTTCAGGTCTCCAGGATATCCTGGAGGCTGATGAGCCGCGCCCGTTGGCGCGCTGGCGCCTGCAGCAAGGCCCCGCGTTCTGGCGCGACGGCAACCTCCAGGTGAAGCTGCGCAGCTACGACTTCGAACGCGACGACGGCAGCGATACGCTGTCCGAGGCGTTTACGCTCGGGGGTGAGTTGTCTTTCCGGTCAGGGAAATGGAACGAGATTCTCTCTGTCGATGCGACCTGGTATACATCGCAAGGCATTGATGCGCCCGCGGGTCGGGATGGCACAGGTTTGCTTGGTCCCGGTCAGACGGACATCTCGGTTCTTGGGCAGGCGTCCGTGCGACTGAACTTCGAGCAGATCTTGCTACGGGTCTATCGGCAGGACTTGAATCTGCCGTATCTGAATCGACACGACATCCGCATGCTTCCCAACACCCACGAGGGAGTCGTCGTAGCTCGAGCAGGCGACGTTGGCCAAATCGGCTTCGCGGCCGGACACATTACCAAGATGAAGACGCGCACCTCGGAGGACTTCGTGCCGATGGCCGAAATTGCCGGGGTTCCCGGTGGCGATTCGGGGACAACCTTACTGGGCGCCAGGTACAACGTCAGTGCGGATCTCGACATCGGCGCCATCGCGTTCCACACCAGTGACCTATTCGACACGGTGTACGTCGAGGCGAATTGGCGACGTACGCTGCCTCGGGATTGGGGCCTGCAGGTCTCCGCACAGTTCACGGATCAGAAAAGCATAGGACGGGAGTTGCTCAACTCCTTCTCGACGAGTACCTGGGGCGCTCGTGCCGTCGCTAGCTATCGGAACGCGGTACTCACATTGGCGCGCACCGAGACGGACGAAGGCGCAGCGATTCGCAGCCCGTTCGGCGGAAAGCCGAGCTACAACTCATTGATGATCCTCGACTTCGACCGCGCGGGCGAACGGGCTCAACGGTTCGGTTTGTCGTACAACTTTCGCCGCCTGGGGCTGCCCAGCTTGAGTTTGCAGTTCAACGTGGCACGCGGTGAAGGCGCTCTGGACGCAGCGACGGGACTACGGCTCCCGGACGACGCGGAAAAGGATCTCACACTCGACTACCGGCCTGCGGCCGGCGTTCTCGAGGGTCTCTGGGTTCGGCTGCGCGTGGCGGAGGCCGATCGCATGAGCGCCTCTGCCGATCGGAACGATGTGCGCTTGATCGTCAACTACGAACTGCCGGTCTTCTAACGAGAAGCAGTGTCCGGAGGCGGTAGAGATAGTCTGACTGTTCCTACACCGACCTCGTTCAGCGGCGCGCATCTGTATCGCCGCGCGGCTGCTCGAGCTTGGCCAGTTTTTTCGCGCGCCGGGCCTCTTCCACCGGGTTCGCGCCGTAGTCGATACCCCAGAGGAACACCGACGCGAAGCAGAAGAAGACCGTCATTACCACGGCTACGCCCAGGTAGCCCACACCGGACGCGAGCCCCACGCAGATGGCGGCAAAGACGTAGATGCCATCCAGAGCGTCCTCAAGGTCCACTCGAAAACGAACGGCCGCAACCAGGGCAGCCAACCCGAAGGCCAGCGCCAGGCTGTCCTGGATTAGCAACACAATAGTCGTAGCGCAGATCGGCAGGACGATGAGCGCTACCACGAAGTTTTTACGATAGCCCCCCGCGTGTTTGGTCGCCATATACATCCAAGTGATGGGAATCATCAACATGATGGTACCGGTAAGGCTGGTGGTCAGGACGAGAGTAATTTCGAGAGCCGATTCCCACACCACTATGCTGCGAGGTTCAGCGCTCTGCAGAGAATCGATGAAGTTCTGGGTTGTGCCGGGAAGATCCAGATCGTGACCGCCGATAGGGACGAACGTTGCCCAGGGTGTCAAAGTTACTATGAATAGGAAGAGGCCGATCACGCATGCGAAATAGATCGCGAGCCGTACGGCCAGTTGCCCCGATGTCATGGTATTGGCTTGCATCTGTGCCTCCTGTAATGGCCAGCTACATCTGTCGCAAATGAGCCAGTCTAGCATTATCGATCTCGGTTCTGAGGTCGCTACATCGAACCTCATGCAGAGAAGATCAGTCATCGGGACGTGTCTCGTCGCCGCGCTCCTCCTCGGTGACGCGGTCGAGGCTGTTCCAGCAGGAGTGAGAATCGGTGGCTCTGCCAATGTGAGTGCGTAGTCATGATATCGCAGTTGTCGCGGTGGATGTCGGACTATGCCACCGACAGCGCCCCCGGTAAAAATCAACGTAGAAATAGGGGCTTAGATCGCAGCACGTCCAGCTGTTATAGTTCGGTTGTCTCCGAATCAAGCCAAGAAGAAGATTAGGCACGTTTGGCCATCCGGGCCGATGAGGTAACTTCGCTGTGATCGCCGGAAAAAAGTATTTTCGATTAACCGCATATCTCGGCGGCTCAATTTTTTTGCTGGGCGCATGCACCACAACGACCATCGTTGAGCCGTTCTACCGGCCTGAGGGAGCCCAGGTGGAACGATCCTTCATCAGTCCCACCGCCGATTTCAGTATTTACACCAAGCTGCTTGCCGAGCCGTTGGAGATCTACTATCCGGATAACGCGCCAACACCGGATGAGGCGGACTTGGAACGACTAAGGGCGATATTCCGTGACGCATTCTTGCCGAAGCTCGAGGGTTACGAACTCGTGCAAGAGCCCGGTACCGACGTGTTGCGAGTCCGAGCTCAAATCATCGACCTGAAGCTCACGGGCGTCCTGGGGACTTACGAGCCTACCGGGCGCCTTCAGGAATTGGTCACCAAAGGTCAGCTCACTTTCCTGATGGAGATTAGCGACTCATTGACTGACCGTGTGCTGGCGCGCGCCGGCGAGACGGAAGAAGGCGTGTCCACATCGTTAGCGGCAGAAGAGGCGGGCTGGGCCGAGGTCGAAGAAGCCGCCGACCGGTGGGCAACGATGTTTCGAACTTGGCTGGATAGCAGTTTAGGTACGCCAGCCGGCTAGTCGGAGTCGGTCTCAAAGTCTCCGTACTGCGACTCGTCCAAACTTCGGGCAATTTTCCCCAGTCGATATAGCGCGCGTCGTAGAACCGGCTGGAGATAAACTCGCATTATTGTTGTGTGCGTTAGGAGTTGGTCATGTCTCACCCCAAGCTCGGTCGGTTCGCGCTGATCTCCTGTCTTGCTCTGACCCTAGACGCGCTCGCTCAGGAACCGGATCCGACATCCGTCGCTGCGGCGAGGTCGCGCCCGGTGATCGGCCTGGTCCTGTCCGGCGGCGGCGCGAGAGGCGGTGCCCATCTCGGTGTGTTGCGCGCGTTGGAAGAGCTCGGCGTTCCCGTGGATGTCATCGCGGGGACCAGCATCGGCGCCATCATCGGTGGCTTCTATGCGTCAGGCATGAGTGTCGACGAGATCCAGCAGGTCATCGAATCCATTGATTGGGACGCTGCTTTCCTAGGGGATACGCCGCGAGAGCTGCTCTCTTTCAGGCGCAAACGGGACGATGATCTATTTCTCGTCGATCAGAAACCGGGACTGAACGACGGCCAATTCGAATTTCCGCTTGGCGTCGTGCAGGGTCAGGTCATCGACCTCATTCTCGTCGAGCAGACGCTTCCGGTCGCCCACATCAGAGACTTCGACGATCTGCCGATCCCATTTCGCGCCGTCGCGACCGATATCACGACGGGCGACGCGGTCGTATTGGGTTCGGGAAATCTGGCTATGGCGATTCGCGCGAGTATGTCGGTCCCGGCGGTTCTCGCGCCGATCGATATCGACGGTCAACTCCTGGTCGATGGGGGTGTGGCGATGAACTTGCCGATCGAGGTCGCTCTGCAGATGGGCGCCGATGTGATCATCGCCGTCGATATCAGCGAGCCGCTAGCTCCACGGGAGGAGCTTACGTCGGTGCTGGCTATCACAGGACAACTCACGAACATTCTGATACGCCGGGGCGTCGAGGAGCAGCTACGGAACATGGGTCGTGACGACCTGCTCATCGTGCCTGAGTTCAGCGGCGAATACGGAGCCGCGGGTCTCGCTCGTATGGCCGAGACGATCGTTATCGGTTATGACGCGACGATGGGACATGCGCTGGCACTACAGGCACATACCGTCGATGCGGAGGATCGTCTCGCGGAGCAACCGATGCTAGCGGGCCCGACACAGTTCGACCCGCCGATAATCGAGTTTCTTCGCTTGAGCAACAACTCGAACATCTCCGACGCCGTGATCGAGCGGCACTTACGCGGTATCGAAGTCGGTCAGCCGCTGGACGTGGCCACGGTCGAAGAGGCTGTCAATAAGATCTATGGGATGGAGCTGTACCAGAACGTTCGCTATGAGCTGATCACTGATGGAGACCGGACAGGGCTCGAGTTTCGACTCGACGAACGAGCGTGGGGCCCTAACTACCTGCAAATGGGCCTTGAGTTCAACGAGTCGGCGGATGAGGACGTGACATTTGGGCTGTCTGTCAGCTACCTCAGGACCCGGATCAACGAGCTCAACGGCGAGTGGCGTGCGACGGTCGTATTGGGCAATGAACCCGCACTGTTCGCCGATTTGCACCAACCATTCTGGCGCGAAGGGCGATTCTTCGTCGCGCCGTCGATTAGACTGGAATCGAAACTCGTCAACGTGTTCGACAACGGTGAGCGGCTGGCCGAGCTGCGGCTACGTGAGTCGACATTAGAACTTGCGGCCGGCCGGGAGATTGGGACCTGGGGGGAGGTCCGCGCCGGCGTTCGCCGCGGCACAGGAGACCTCGAGGTTAAGGTCGGAGATCCCGGCTTCGTTCCTGCTGAGAATTTTGATGACGGTGAGTATTTCGTCCGGTTCGCCGTCGATACACTCGACGATCTCGCTTTCCCACGATCCGGCACGATCGGGAGTCTCGAATGGCGAGGATCGCGGCCGGACGGGCTTGGCGCGGACGCGAAGTTTGACCAGATCTCATTCACGGGCGCGTATGCGAAGACCTGGGATCGCTATACGTTAGTGACCCGATTCCGTTACGGCGCGACAACAAGCGGGGTCGCACCCGTCAGTGGTTTGTATCGCCTCGGCGGATTCTTGGATCTATCCGGATTCAACCGGAACGAGCTCTCGGGTCAAAACGTCGCCCGTATCGCCACGGTGTTCTATCGACGTATGAACGACTTCGCGTTTCTGCCCGCGTTCGCCGGGGTCTCCCTGGAGTTCGGTAATGTCTGGGACGATCGCAGCGATATCAGCGCCCGAGGCAGCATTCTCGGTGGCTCCGCCTGGGTCGGCGTGGACACGCCCGTCGGTCCGATCTACGCGGGCTATGGCCGAGCGGAAAATAACCGGAGCGCGTTCTACGTATTCCTGGGCCGACTGTTCTGATCGCGCGCGGCATGTGCCGCGCGCGTCGGCGTCTCGCTGTCGGCCGATTCAAAAATCGAACTTGAAATAGAGCAGATACCCGTCGTATCCCCAGTCCAACGTACCCTCGAAGCCGACAGTCTTCGATGCCTCGATGTTCATGGTTACATCGTTGTAGGCAAGCCCAACGGCCATGCGCTCGTTGAAGCCGTAGTCGACGCCTACGTAGATGTCGTTCAGACTTCCGCTTACGTCGCCGGTATCGATTCGGAACCACTCACCGGCACCGCGCAGGGTAATCTTGTCGGTGATCTCATACTCTCCGCGCAGACCGATTACCGGCAGCGGTGCGGTGAGGTCTTCCGATTTCGCCGTGCCTAGCGTGGCTTCCGAAAGCGCCAGTGTCGTACTCGCGACGTACAGCCCCCCCGTAATGCCGAGAAAGCCTCTTTCCCGGTCGACCACCGCGAACGTGTACGCCGCCTTCAGAATTGTCAGGTCTGCTTCCGAGGAGACCACCGTATTGACGTTGAATACCTCGTCACCGAAGTCGATCATTTTGTCTATTTGTTTCGTGGACGTACGAGAAAGATCGAAGAGCGAGAAGTCGAGTCGTTGGCGCGGAGTGATCCAATAGTAGCCGCCTATCCGCGCGACCGTCGAGGACGTTTCCATGCCCAAGTCGTTTTCCAGATCGATATCCGTCCCTGGGCCCAGAGTAGAATCCAGCCGGGCAGTCGAGCGGCGATCGGTGATGAAAACGCCGATCGTAAAGCTCAACCGCTCACGAGCTTCCTGCGCGTCCGCCGTCACCGGCAGCGATTGAACGCCTACGCCGACAATGAGAAG
>Ga0209987_10002550_pt1 | contig 10053 bp, 15 predicted proteins | sample N074metaG_FD_182134 | JGI IMG/M metagenome (GOLD analysis project Ga0209987, IMG submission 182134) | Deep subsurface microbial communities from Kermadec Trench to uncover new lineages of life (NeLLi) - N074 metaG (SPAdes) (version 2) | ecosystem: Environmental > Aquatic > Marine > Ocean trench... | reverse complement strand
ACATCTTCGAGACAGCAGCCACAAGCTGCCCGGGATCATCGTCTGAACTGCTCATTTGCTTGCGCAGCTGCAGCAATTCTTCGCCCTTCGGTTCGCGATAACGGACCAACGTATCCACAAACAAGCGATAACCTCTGCGCGTCGGGATGCGACCCGCCGATGTGTGCGGCGCGGATACGAGCCCCATATCCTCAAGATCCGCCATCACATTGCGTATCGTCGCGGGACTCAGTTCAAGTCCCGGGTCCTTGGATAAGGTACGCGAGCCGACGGGCTGCCCATCGCGAATATATCGCTGGATCAGCACACGCAACAGATTTTGCGCGCGATCATTGGGTATTGCAGGAGACGCTTCTACAGACATTACTGGCCTAAAAGACAAGTCGAGCATTTAAGTTGCTGTGATAGGGTACGTTGATGCGCACCGAGTTTCAAAAAATCGCCGTGATTGGCCGCCACGATGATGTGCGTGTGGCCGATCCCTTGTCCGTACTCGTCACGCATTTAACAAAAAACGGAGTCGATGTACTCGTTGCGGAAGAAATGACGCTCGACCTGCCCGCGTCGCGCCTTGCTGAGGACACATTGGCCAATAACGCGGACCTGATCATCGCTATCGGTGGTGACGGCACGATGCTTTACGCCGGTCGGCTCGCGAGCGACAAGAATGTCCCGTTACTGGGCATCAACCGCGGGCGGCTTGGATTTCTTGCCGACATCACGCCCGATGAAATGCTGAGCAGCGTTGACCACGTCCTCAATGGCGAATACACACGTGATTCGCGAATGCAGCTGCAGGCGACTCTCAGCAGGGCAAACGGAGAAAACATTACCGGGCTCGCGCTGAATGATGTCGTGCTGCAACGTCGCGAAACCGGCCGCATGGTCGACTTTGAAACACGTGTCGGCGACCACTATGTGAACACGCATGCCGGTGATGGATTGATCATAGCGACACCAACGGGTTCCACTGCTTATGCACTGAGTTGCGGCGGCCCTATACTCGAGCCGCAACTGGATGCGGTCGTCATAGTGCCGGTGTGCCCACACACGCTCACCGACAGACCGATCGTCATTCCGGCGCATCAGCCTGTCGAAGTGCGCCTCCTGGATCGCGACAACACCAAAGCTGAAATTACGCTCGACGGCCGTTCGATGGGCGAGATTTGCCCGGACGACAGGCTGACGATCAGCGCAGCCGATAAACGCATCACATTGATTCACCCGCCCGGCTACGACTTTTACGGCATCCTGCGCTCGAAGCTGTTCTGGGGTCGCGACAGTCGCCAGCGCGATTCGCAGCAGAGCGCATCAGGAGACGAGCAATAATGCTGGTCAGTATGCTGGTGCGAAACTTTGCGATCGTCGATCAAATAGAGGTCGAGCTCGATCCCGGGATGACCGTGTTGACGGGTGAAACAGGTGCCGGCAAGTCCATTCTCGTGGATGCACTCGGCCTGGTCCTGGGTGAACGAGGCAATGCTCAGCTCGTGCGCAGCGGCGCGAAACGTGCCGAATTCAGCGCCCAGTTCGATATCGCTGCACTGCCCCAGGTTCGTGCCTGGCTGGAAGAACAATCTTTGGATGAGGACAGCGAGTGCCTGTTGCGGCGCGTGATCAATGCCGACGGGCGTTCACGCGCATTTATCAACGGCAATGCCGTGTTATTGCAGCAGCTGAAAACCATCGGTGAAATGCTGGTCGATATTCACGGGCAGCATTTTCACCAGTCGCTGGCACGCAGGCCCATACAGCGAGACCTGCTCGATCATTTCGGTGGTTTACTGGAGCAACGCGCCGGGGTCGTCGCCGCATTCGAAGAGTGGCAAAGTCTTGCCCGGAAATTGCAAACCCTCACGGACGCCGATGCCGATCGTGCATCGCGCCTCGACATGCTGAGCTTTCAGTTACAGGAATTACGTTCCCTGGATCTCGGCGAAAACGAAACAGTGGAGCTCACCGCAGAGCGGCAACGCCTGGCCAACAGCGGACGACTCGCCGAGGGTGCAGCTACAGCACTCGCAAGCCTGTTTGACGATGACGGCGCGAACGCCAACAGCCTGCTCGCCGAGGCCGCAAGATCGATTGAGGGCCTCGTCGAATTCGATGCTGAGTTGCGCACGGTTGTGGAGATGCTCGACGGCGCGGCGATCCAGATTGCCGAGGCCGCTGACACACTGCGCCGCTACGGCGAAGCGATCGATATGAACCCGGCCAGGCGTGACTGGGTCGAGGAACGCCTGGATGCGATTCAAACACTGTCGCGCAAACATCGAGTATCGGCAGACAAACTTCGCGAGCAGCAGGCATCACTGGAGCGCGAGTTTGACGAACTTAGCCATGCAGACGAACGTGGGCGCGAACTTGAGCAAGCCGCAGCAACTGCGCAGGCGCACTACCTGAATTTGGCGAATGCTCTCTCCATAGAACGGCATGCAGCAGCGGACCGACTGTCGGCGGCTGTCACCGAGGCAATGCACAGCCTGGGCATGCCGGGCGGTGAGTTCGAAGTACACCTCGAAACGATACGCGAGACGAATGCACGTGCGCATGGCCTGGACGCTATCGAGTTTCGACTTTGCGCAAATCCGGGTCAGCCGATGTTGCCTTTGTCCAAAGTGGCATCCGGTGGCGAGCTGTCACGCATGAGTCTTGCGATTCAAGTCATCGCAAGTGACGGCAGCACGATTCCGACGATGGTGTTTGATGAGGTCGACAGTGGCGTCGGCGGCGGCATCGCTGAAATGGTGGGCCGCAGGCTGGCTGAGCTGGGTATGTCTCGTCAGGTGCTTTGCGTTACTCATTTGCCGCAGGTTGCGAGCCTGGCGTCTCATCATTTCAGGGTATCGAAAGTAACGGACGGCAAAGCGACCCGCACGTCAGTGCAGCCGCTGAACAAGAAAGCGCGTATCGAGGAACTTGCAAGAATGCTGGGCGGTGTCGAAATTACGACAAAAACATTGGCGCATGCTGCCGAGATGCTGGCCGGCAGGCCCAAGAAACGCGCCTAGCCAAATAAACGCCACCTCAATCCGAGTTCGCGCCCGCGATCTTTTTCACGTATAGCACGAGGCTGTGATCCAGCAGCTCATAGCCATGCTGCGCGGCCACCTCTGCCTGCAGCCGTTCAATTTCATCGCTGACGAACTCCACAACCTCACCCGAATCCACACAAACCATATGGTCATGATGTTTGCCGTCGTCGATCTCGAAGACAGAATGACCGCCTTCAAAATTATGCCGCGTTACGAGCCCCGCCGATTCAAACTGGGTCAATACGCGATAGACCGTCGCAAGCCCGATGTCCTCATTGGCGTTCAATAATTCCTTGTAGATATCCTCGGCACTCTTATGCCGTTGTTGGTTTCCCTCAAGAATCTCGAGAATCTTGAGTCGCGGCAACGTAATTTTGAGACCTGCATTGCGTAATTCCTGACGTTGTTCCATCAAGCGCCTCGCTCAAATAAGGTTTTAGGTCACGGCTACCGTGACGTGGGCCAAGAAGGTATGATGCGCGCCTATTATAGAGCTTTGATAGTCCCGTACCCAACAAATGCGTCAAATTTCATTACTCCTTTTACTTCTGATCTCGCTGGTCTTCTCCAGTGGTTGCATTTATCGCGCCAACATATCTCAGGGCAATTTGATCAAGCAGGAAGATCTCGACCAGGTCGAAATCGGCATGACCCATAATCAGGTCCGCTTTCTGCTGGGTACACCAATGATCAATGATCCGTTCCATGTGGACCGCTGGGACTATGTTTATTACCTGAGAATCGGTCGGGAAGACGCCGGATTCAAACGCTGGGTCACCGTCCTCTTCGAAGAAGGCGAGGTCATCGAGATTCGTAAGGAACAGGAACTCGATCCCAATCTCTAGGCGAGCATCGCACGCTCTAGTCGTCTGCTCCCTGATTCATCGTTCGGCCCTGCTCGGCCAGCATCCTGCGCGACTCGCGCGGATCCATTCGTAGCGGCCTGTAAATCTCGATGCGATCGCCAGCACAAAGTTTATGACTGCGATCAACCGGACGCCCCCATACGCCAACACGCGCCTTGTCCAGGCCGTGATCCGGAAACACACTGTAAATAGCCGACTCTGAGATGGCCTCTTCGACTGAACTGCCCTCTTCGATACTCAGTTCAATGAGTTCCTGCCGTTCTGCCGTCGCGTAAACCAACTCGATCTTAATATGATGGCCGGACACTCACCTGCTCCCATAGACTATTGCGGCACGTTGAGTAAACGCATCAACCAGGGAGTTGCAGGACCCTTCAAAAAACGAGCCGAACAACGTATCGGTTACGGGATTATTGAATTCGAAGTCGAGTTCAAGCGACACTTTGCAGCCGCTGTCACCAAGTTGTTGAAAGGTCCAACCGCCGGCCAGGTGTTTGAACGGGCCGCCGATCAAGGACAGTCCGATCGCCTCGTTCTGCCGCAGAGAATTGCGCGTTGTGAAGGATTTGCTAATGCCGCCACGGCGCAGCTCGAGCGTCGCCTCAACCATTGCGGCGTCTCGCTTGTGTACAACGGCGGACTCGCACCAGGGCAGGAATTCAGGGTAAGTCTCGATATCATCGACCAGCGCAAACATCTCGCTCGCCGAGAAAGGCACGATCGCACTGCGAATTACCTTGCGCACAAATCATGTCTCGCTATGAACCCAGCAGCCTCCCAATGGCAGGTCGCAGGGTATTAATAAGAACAATCAGGATACCAATGGGCGTGATAAATCTCGCCAAAATTCGCCAGGCCTTATACGTCACGCCGGCACCGCCTAATTCTTCGGCCGTCGAATTGCGGCACATCACCCAGCCCGCGAACACCGTTATCAGCAGCGCACCGACCGGCAACAGAATATTGCTCGACAGGTAATTTACATTGTCGTAGATCGTGCCGGCCATGAATTGGACGTCTTCGAGCACATTGAATGACAATGCGGAGCCGAGGCCAAGAACCCAGATGGCGCCACCGACTGCGAAAGCGGCTTGCGCTCGAGTCCTGTGGAACTGTTCAACGAGCCACGCGACCGCCGGTTCCATCAGACCAATGGCCGATGTCCATGCGGCGAACGCCAGCAGAATAAAAAAGACTGTGGAGAAAAAGCTGCCACCTGCCATGTGTCCAAACGCAAGCGGCAGGGTTTCGAAGACGAGACCGGGACCGGATGCCGGATCCAGTCCGTTCGCAAATACCAGAGGGAAAATAATCAGCCCGGCGAGGATGGCGATGACGGTGTCCGCAATCACGACGACGGCGGATGCACCCGTGATTGACGTTTCTTCCGGGAGATATGCACCGTAAGCCATGATGGCGCCCATGCCGATGCTCAACGTAAAAAGCGCCTGGCCCAGCGCAATCAGGACGCCGCCCCAGCTTAGCTTGTCCCATGACGGCGTGAACATGAAGCGCACGCCCTCTGCGAAATATCCTGAATTTATCGCGAACGCGAGCAACACAAGCATCAACAGCACCAGCGCCGGCACCAGGAACCTGACGGCTTGTTCCAGCCCACGTTCAACGCCGCGGGCAACAACAAACGTCGTCATACCCATGAAAATCGTGTGACAGGCCGCGACCATTAGCCAATTGGATTTGAAGGCGGAGTGATCGGCCGCCACGGCAGCGGCGTCGAGCCCTGTGAACACACCCCCGATGCTTTTAATTACGTAGGCCAGAGTCCAGCCCCCGATTACGCTGTAGTAGGAGAGAATCAGGATACCGGCAAGCACGCCCATGGCACCGACCCACTGCCAGTGTCGCGAACTGCCCTCTTCCTTGCCGAGCAATGACATCGTCGCGACCGGATTGCGTCGACCGCGACGACCGATCAGTATTTCCGACATCATCACCGGCATGCCGATCGCAACGACACAAATCAGATAGACGAGGACGAACGCACCGCCACCGTTTTCGCCGACGATGTAGGGAAATTTCCAGATATTGCCGAGGCCGACGGCAGAACCCGTGACCGCAAGAATGAATGCCATTCGCGACGACCACGTGCCGTGTAACGAGGTCCTCTTTTCCTCATTACTCGCATGATTGCTTAGCATTACTATTATCTCGGATCTGCGAAAAGCGCGATTCTTATACAATTTCCTGAGCCTGACAATATAAGCCTATAATCGCCGGCCGTTAAGAGGTGCTCCAGACAGGATTCATGAGCAAGAAAAACACCAAAAAGCCCGCCAGCAAGCTCATCGCCGTCAATCGGCGCGCCCGGCACGACTATTTCATCGAGAGCAGGTTCGAAGCCGGTCTCGTGCTCGAGGGTTGGGAGGTAAAGAGTCTACGGGCCGGAAATGCGCAGCTGGCCGAAGCTTATGTCAATGTCAAAAACGGCGAGGCCTGGCTGACGGGCGCACATTTTGCGCCGCTCAAGACGGCTTCGACACACGTCAGTCCGAATCCGACCCGGGCGCGAAAGCTGTTGTTGCATCGCCTCGAACTCGATCGCCTCATTGGCCAGGTAGAACGAAAAGGTCTTACGCTGGTGCCGCTGGATCTGCATTGGAGTAAAGGTCGCGCGAAACTCGACCTCGGACTGGCCAAGGGAAAGAGGCAGCACGACAAACGCGCCGCCAACAAGGAACGCGACTGGCAACGACAAAAGGCTCGCATCCTGAAAGGCTGATACAATGGACGCACACCGGGGGTGACATGGCTTCGACGTGGGTCGCGAACCTTTGAGTGCATGCCGAGGAACAGACTACCTCGTAAATCCAGCTGTAAAAACTATAGTTGCCAACAACGACAACTACGCACTAGCTGCTTAAACACCAGCCTAGCGCCCTCTGGCCAGATTGTGCTCGTGCATCCGGGTCCCAGGGGTCGACTTCACGAGACCGCGGAAGAGGCTTGTTCAGGGTCGCAACCGTTAAAACCTTACTGAACTGGCTGTGAGTTTTCCCTGCCCGTCGGGTAGCGCACAGTGAGATTAATGACGGAATAAGCATGTAGACCTCGAAGCAGAGGGCTTGCGGACGCGAGTTCGATTCTCGCCACCTCCACCAATTCGCCTTTAAGTTCAACGACTTAGAGGCGTTTTCTTTTTACACCCAACATACCGGCCAACATAAACCAATTAAAATCCGAGATTTGCCCTGCCCTTCGGAAATTCCGCTACTGGCTATCGATTTGCGCAGCCCCTACGATTTCAGTCCCCGCATTTCAGTCGGCTGTAGTCGCGCATGAGTCCCGAGCGGCCAGTGTGGCCTCGAAGATTTCTCGATCTTCTTCATCAAGGCTCTCCGGCTCTGAATACTCGTATTCCAGATAAGTAAGATTTAGATACGTTTGAAAAGTAACGATGATGGGCCGTTTTTCTCGGAGGCATGTACAAACTTCGCTGCTCGGAAATACTCGAAGGCAGTCGGCAAAAAATTCCGTTCCGAGAGCGTCCGCTGCTGCCTCCAGTGAGTCCAACGCCGCGATGGCCCGCTCTATTTGAGCAGACTTCTGATTCAACTCATTGATCCTCTGTTGGGTTTCTTCTGTCAATTCTTCGTCCGCCAGAGTTGGTACGGCAATGACCAAGGACGAAAGAATCGCAATCAATATGTAGGTGGGCATCTGTGTCACCTCATAGTGAGATGATACGACTATAACGCGCTTCCGATTTCGCGACTTAGACCGTCTCCAATTTGGTCTGCCAGAATCGCCCCCAGTTTGCTAGACACCTTTCAGCCATACAAAATGGCAATAGGAGAGGTGCAAATGAGTAGCAAACGATACACAGAAGAGTTCAAGATCGAAGCGGTCCGGCAAGTGGTTACTACGCGTGGTGCAAACGGCCGCGTTCGGCGCGAGCCGACGCCAATCAACGGCTGACGGGTCTGATCAAGCAGTTCTGGCTGGAAAGCGGTGGCGTGTATGGCTACCGCAAGATCCATACGGACCTCAAAGATGTCGGTGAGTACTGCGGCGAGAATCGGGTCTACCGGTTGATGCGAGCAGCAGGGCTGAGTGCCCAGGTGGGTTACGGTCGACCACGACAGCGATCCGGGCCTGCCAGCATCCACGTACCGAATCGCCTGCAACAGCAGTTCTCAGTGGCAAGGCCGAATGAAGCCTGGGTCAGTGACATCACCCACGTCCGCACGCACGAAGGCTGGTTGTACTTAGCGGTGATTCTCGACCTTTTCTCTCGGCACGTCATCGGTTGGTCGCTGCAGGCGCGCATCAAAAAGGAACTGGTGCTGGATGCGTTGCTGATGGCCGTGTGGCGCCGAAAACCAACATCGACTGTGATCGTACATACCGATCAAGGCAGTCAATACACGAGTCATGACTGGCAGAACTTTCTGCAAGCGCACGGTCTTCAAGCCAGCCTGAGTCGCCACGGCAACTGCTACGATAATGCGGTGGCTGAGAGCTTCTTCCAGTTATTGAAACGTGAGCGGATCAAGCGGCATATATACACCACGAGGAACGACGCACGCAGCGACATCGTCGATTACATCGAAATGTTTTACAACAGCAAACGGCGACACGGTTTCAATAATCTGCTGTCACCGGTAGAGTATGAAAATAGGTTTTCCGAACGGCTGGTAAGTGTCTAGAAGATTGGGGGCGATTCAGATCTCGCCTGAATCCAGGGCCTCACCAACAAGATCTGCCAGTTCTTCGTTGACCAGTAACACCTCTATGTAAGCCTCGATGAGCATGGGGAGAGGATGGCTTGCCCAAGTGCTGATTGCATGCGGCTAATATCGGTGATTCGTATAGAAACAGGCGGTTGCTAGATAGAACCCGTCCCCGCCGATTGTTACTAATTGCCGTCCAGGATTTTCTTCTTCTCAGCATCGAACTCGGCGTCGGTAATTACCCCTCGTTCCCTAAGGTCGTGAAGCATTTCGAGTTCCGTGTAAGCGACCTTGCGTTCCTCAGTTTGATCAACGCTGTCTGGAGTTGCATTTGAGTCGAGGCTATTTTTACCCGCGCCTGTTTTCTGAGCAATGGGAATGACGAAACTTGCAGGGTATTCCCGGTGTTTGTCTGTGATGGCGTCAGTAATCCCAAAGTCGATGAATACCGCACTTGCGACGATCTTCGCACCGACCGTGCTTGGGATTGAACCAAACGCCTCTCGGCCGTCTTGCGTTTCACATTGGTATTTCAATGCGTCATCCGATCTCCTGATGGAGACGGTCTCTGGAAGCTCGGCCAACCAGTCCCCACGCTTGTTGGTCAATCGGCATTCGCCAGTAGATCCATCGCTGAACGAGATCGCGACTGGTGTCATCGCATCATTGTAAGGGTCGCGCACCCGACGGTGCATGCAGCGACTATACTTAGGTCACTAGCAACACCGATAAGGCCAAACCCGCCGAAAGACGGGGACGGAAAGCGGGGAGAAATAGAAATGAAAACGGCAATCGTAGTTAGCGTATTTGCAGCGCTCCTGATCGGGTGCTCGCCCACAGAGGGAGACATTGATTGGGGGCCTCAGATCCAGAGGGCGAACGAAGAGTTATTGAACAAAGGCAACCTGGAATTGGTTGAGGAGTTGTTTGCACCAACTTACGTTTTTCACGGCGCTGAGGGGGACTCCGAGGGCGGTCCCGACGCGATCAAAGCCTTCCTGACTTCGATCCGCACCGCGTTCCCTGATCTCAGAGTCGAAGTTGAGGTTCTTGTTACGGAGGGCGACAGGGTGGCTTGGCAACGCACCCATCGCGGGACACATCAAGGCGAGTATCTCGGTGTCCCTGCCTCGGGCCGCTTGATTACGTGGCGGAGTATGATCGTCACTCGATATGAGGAAGGCAAAATCGCTGAAGAATGGGGTGTGTCGGACGTGGTGGGACGCCTGCAAGCCGACTAATCAAGCGATTACCCTTTCGCTCGATCTGGAAATATGCACGACCAGAAGTGGTCAATTAGTCATGCTTGATTTCGTCTGCTTCTGGCCGTTAGCAGCCTGTTGTCTTTCCGAAAACCCATCAATCTGAGCGTCCGCTTTCGAGAAAAGCAGACACTTAGGATCTATTCTGAGAGTGCCGTAAATTCTCGAGCTGGGGAACGACTGCTTTACCCCCGGAACC
>Ga0209987_10002548_pt1 | contig 10056 bp, 4 predicted proteins | sample N074metaG_FD_182134 | JGI IMG/M metagenome (GOLD analysis project Ga0209987, IMG submission 182134) | Deep subsurface microbial communities from Kermadec Trench to uncover new lineages of life (NeLLi) - N074 metaG (SPAdes) (version 2) | ecosystem: Environmental > Aquatic > Marine > Ocean trench... | reverse complement strand
GTCCTGGCAATCGGAGATCGCCCATACGCCGTTCTCGAGCATCTTTCCGCGAACGGCCCGTGCCGTCCACCAGTCTTTTTCATCGACGCCTGCGGATTCGGGCTTGCCGAAACTCACACCGAGAAGCAATCCGTTGCCACGCGCCTGGCGCACAATATGGTACTTTTCCCATTCGCGCATGATTCCGGCTGCGATATTACCGAGCCGCTTCGCATGCGCTACGATATGGTCCCGTTCGAAGATTTGCAGTGTCCTGATCGCCGCCGCGCACCCCGCAGGCATTCCGGCAAATGTCGAGCCGGTTGCGAAATCAGTGTTGTCGCCCAAGATATCGTCGCGCGCGGAGATTCCGGCCAGTGGCGCAATGCCACCGGACAGGTTCTTTCCGTACACTAAGATATCGGGTACGACAGCATAGTGTTCGATGCCCCACATCCGGCCCGTACGGCCCAGCCCCGTCAGCACTTCGTCAGAGATCATCAACCAGTCGTTTTTGTCGCAGAGGTCGCGAATTCCACTGAGAAAACGCGTTGACGGAATCCAGTTGCCGCCTTCGGCGAGGCCCGGCTCGACGAGGATACCCGCGATGTTGTCACGAGCCGCGATGCTGGAAGGAATGTGGTTATCGAGGTACCAAAGGCAATACTCGGTGTACTGATCCTCGCTCATCCCGGCCGGAATTCGCTCACTGTACGGGTAAGGTGCTTTGATAACGCCGCCGCCCCAGCCTTCGAGATATGTGCCATAGCTGCCGTTGAGACCACTCAGGATTTTCGTGCCGAGGCCCATACCGTGGAAAGAAGAACTGAATGTAATGATGTAGCGCCGCTTCGTATGCGTGAGCGCCAGGTGGACAGCGGCTTCGGCCGCCTCAGTACCTGATACCTCGTAATTTGTTCGTGGCAGCGCTTTGCCCGGCATAATGTCGGCGAGCATTTCGGCCAGTTCGTAGCGCAAAGGGTGGTCGTAATGGAAGCCAATGCGCCGGTTGGCCGCCTCTACGGCCTCGAGAATCTCTGGATGACAGTTGCCGAGCGGATTGGTTGCCCAGCCATTCTGGAAATCGATGTAGCGTTTACCATCCAGGTCCCAGACGAAGTCGCCCTCTGCCTTATCGATAACGATCTGCCGTACCGGACGAAATCCGCGTTGCCCGGCTCGCTCCATTTCGGCATCGAACCGCAACCCGTTCTTGAACAGAGGAATGCCGCGTTCGAGTGCAGCGCGAGTTTTAGGACCCGGAAAACTGTTATCCACAATGTGCTCCCTCGAAGATATTGCAGTCACAGTTTGACACAAGAGTGAGGACCGAAAGAAGCAATTCCAATGCCCACGGACCGAAGAGGATGGACTCGCGGCTTCGCCGCTCGGCCCTCCGGGGCGCAATACGTGCGCCTGTCTCATTTGTTTGAAGACGGACAAGATCATGGGTAATGCTGTTCAGCAGCATATGATAGGGTGCGAGCAAATGGGCTCCTCCGAAACAAATCAATTACGTGACACCTTTGGCCAGATTGTGGTTTGCATTCAACAGGGCAAACCCGCTGAGGCCGAAGCCCTGGCGCAACAGATTTTGCGAGATCACCCGAACGAACCAAACATATCGCGTGTGTTGGGCGTCGCCCTGATGCGGCAAGGCAAGTTTGAGGATGCCTTAAAACACCTATCGACTTCCGTCAAAATGATCCCCGAGCTTGCCGATGGTCACGAGCAATATGGCTTGGCTCTAGCCGCGTTAGGGCGATTAAATGAGGCGGAGGAATCCCTGCAGACTGCCTTAAGGCTCGATCCGAACAGCAAAACCGTTCATTCGAAGCTCACACGTCTCCAAACGATGCAAGGCAAGGATGAGGAATCTCGAAATACACGGAATCGCATGTTTGAGCTCAACCCTGATCGGCAAAAAATGCAAGATGCGATGAAGCTTCTAGCAGATGGCAAGCACGATGAGGCACGTAAACTTGTTAAAAACGTATTGCGCGAGGACCCGGACAATATCAACGCCTTGAATTTGATGGGTGGCGTTTGCATGGCCCAGGATGCGTTTAATGACGCGGAGGCTTTTTTTCGCAAGGCAGTGGGACTTGCCCCTGACTTCGCAGTTGCGTGGAGCGCCCTTAGTGTGTCCTTAAAAGAACAAGGTAAATTTGAGGAAGCTGTCGAAGCGTTGGAAAAAGCTTTGTCCCTGGAGCCCAAGAATGCAGACTGGCATAGCAGTTTGGGTAGCCTATTATTGGCGTGGGGCAAGGAAGAACGCGCTCTTGTCTCATTTGAGAGAGCGTTAGCCATTAAACCCGATCATGCGGGCGCCTTGCATAGTAAAGGCCATGTTTTGAAGACCATGGGTGATCTGGACGGTGCCATACGTGCGTATCGGGCATCCGTTAAGGCGCGCCCTGATCTTGGGGAAATATATTGGAGTCTTGCGAATTTAAAGACCTTTCGTTTTGATCCTGATGAAGTCGAATTGATGCAGACTCAACTTGACTCAGGGAAGCTCACTGATGAGTCGGAGTTGCACTTATGTTACGCCTTAGGCAAGTATTTCGAAGATCAAAAAGACTATCCGAAAGCGTTTGAATATTACACGCAAGGAGGTGCAACAAAACGCAAGAGTGTTCGTTTTGACCCCGTCGATTTCGATAATCAAACAAACAAGATTATCGAAGTGTTTACACCGGAGTTTTTCGAGAAGCGGGCATCGTTTGGGTACTCTGACCCTGCACCGATCCTTATTGTGGGGTTGCCGCGCTCTGGATCAACATTGATCGAACAAATTCTTTGCAGCCACTCTCAGGTCGATGGCACTGCGGAATTGTCAGATCTCATGAGACTAGGGCATCGAACCGGACAGAATAGATTCGATGAATTGAAATACCCGGAGTCTTTAATCGATATTTATGCTGACAGTATCGAGGATTTAGGTAAAGAGTATATCGAGAGGACATTTCACCATCGTCAGGGCGCACCTTACTTTACCGATAAAATGCCCAACAATTTTCCGCATATTGGGTTTCTTCACCTCATCTTGCCGAATGCAAAAGTGATTGATGCTCGCCGCCATCCATTGGATTCCTGTTTTGGCACCTTCAAGCAACTTTTTGCGAAGGGACAGCCGTTTTCCTATGATCTCTTTGAACTTGGTCAGTATTACAATTGTTACATTCGGTTGATGGAGCATTGGGATCATGTGCTGCCCGGGAAGGTCCTGCGAGTTCAGTATGAAGATAATGTGGCCGATCAAGAGAATCAGGCGCGGCGTATGATTGAACATTGCGGACTTAAGTGGGAAGACCAGGTTTTGCGTTTCTACGAAACAGAGCGTGCTGTGAAGACGGCAAGCTCTGAACAAGTGCGTCAACCGATCTACAATAAATCAGTGAACTCGTGGAAGCGCTATGAAACAGAGCTGGCAGATCTGATACTGGTTTTAGAAGATGTCTTAGTGAAACTTCCGGACCATCTCGAGCGGCCGAAGATGCCCTCTTAATAATATGGCCATACTTCAAGGCCGTGGATGGAATTACGAATATCCATCGAAATATTGACGGTCCTTACCATTTTTTTCTGATCGAGATCATAAAGCGTAATAGTTGAGGGGGATGAGCCTGCAGCGATCAAAGTATCGCTTATGGCGCATAATCCGCGGCCAAATCCCTGGCGGGCGATACGTGAATCATCCATCTCGGTATTCAGGAGATCTGCTTTCGAATACAGCGGCACACCAAAAGCGCAGTCATCTTTCCCGGTGCGTGTGGCGTAACGCAGTTTGTTGCTTTGAGTATCATTAAAAAGGATGCCGTCCCGGAAGGGGCGCGCATTATGCGTCCCGGTCGGCAATGTGGCGCTAATGCCGATGCGTTTGCCATTGTAAAGCAGCAATCCTTCTGTCCTGAGGCCCGAGATATACATGCCACCTTTTTCGCAGTATATATTGTTGATATGCAATTTGTTCAATGGTAGTGGGCCATCGTCATTGTTCGGGTTGTACTGGCCCATAGAGAGGTTTTGACCGTCAGTTCTCACCATCAAGGCTTTGTCAAAGGTATTCTTTCTCAAATTAAATGCGAGAATTGTGTCAAAAGCGGTGGAGGTAATGAAAAGGTGATGCTCATGGACACATATTTCATGGCAATGTTTGAGGTAAGGATTGCGATGAGATGCCACGAGCTCAAAGTTTGGGTTGTATTCAAACAATTCGTCGCTGGCGACAACAAAAACGCGATCTTCATGAAATGCGATACCCCTGAGACCCCGATCCCAACCGCGGCCTTGCCAGTCAATATCCATCGTGTTCCAGTCGACGGGTTGATAGACACGTTCATCTTCAAAATCGACGATATAGATACCACCATGGCTTTCACCCTGGCGGCTGCCTCTGACTACAGAGGTGGCGACAAGTTTAACCATTCACAAATACTGCATTCTGTTCTTTGGCAACATCGGCCGGGACATAATCAAAGATGAAGTTGATGCGGTCTTCTTTGCCGGCATTCATGACGCTATGGGTTTTTTGATTGTTAATCTCATAGACATGCCCGATCTCAAAGCGATAGGGGCGCCCATCAATCATGAACCTTACAAGCTTATTGGTGGTAACGGGGATGTGAATGCGGTGGCCGTAGGCAAACGATTTCAGTGAGTCACGGTGTGGGGTAATACTTCCCCCCGCGGCGAGTTTTGCCGCAACGGCGCGGATAATCGTTCCCCCCGGCGGATAAAACCGTTCAACAATCTCAGCCATTATGGGGCTGGCAACGTCTGCAATACGGTCCCAGCCCTTTTCCCGGGTGATGGTTACTCGAGGCCATGACGGAGAGGCGAACAGCATGACGATCGATTTTGTCTGCCTGTGGACGTCATAGTCAACTTGTCGTTGGTCGTCTTCGTCCCATGCAATATCATCCTGGTTTAAGATGGCCTCGCGCAAGATAGTTGTGTCCACCTCACCCCAGTCCTTGATCGGTATTCCAATATCCATTTTTTGCCCCTAATTTTCCTCCCGGTCCCATTTAATAGCAGATTTGCCAAAAAAAACACTGAATTAAGCATTTACATTCTTTCAATGTGGTTTATTTAAGACACTTTTTTCGGCCTATAGGGCAGGAAATTTGTAGTGTCTGGATTGTTCTCTGTGTTCTGTTGCAAAAAAACCGGGCTAAGCGTAGTCTCATAGCACACCATTTTCGTAGGGTTCGGATTGCTATACCAGATATCGATGAGTACTAACGAATTGTCTAGGGGGAATCATGTCCGATTCTAGTAAAGAGCAGAAATTTTTTAATTTGACACCGGTTAGCCGCGCGGTACTAATGGCTTGTGGAGCAACACTTGCCGTTGCACCTGCTCCTACTGCAATGGCGCAGGAAGATATAGCGCTTGAAGAAATCATCGTCACAGCGCGGAAGCGGTCTCAAAATCTGCAAGACGTTCCTGTAAGCGTTTTGGCGTTCGGTACGGAAACAATTTCGAAACAAGGCATTAGGAATCTTGAGGATTATGCCCGCCTTATTCCAGCTTTGACCTATTCATCGTGGCTCCCTGGCGGCTCCATGGTGGTGTTCCGGGGTGTAACCACCACTGCGGACGCCTTCAGTGGTACCTCCTCTGCGGCAACCTTTTTTAATGAAATGCCAATTACGACTCAAGGTCAGAACATTGACGTGGCGACGCTCGACATGGAGCGCATTGAAGCCGTGTCCGGCCCGCAACCAACGACCTACGGTGCGAGTGCGCAGTCCGGTGTATTGAAATTTATCACCGCCAGGCCGAATCTTTCGCAATTTGGCGGCTTCGTGGAAGTCGCGGGCTCTGCCATGGAAGAGGGTGAGGCCGGTTACGATTTTCAAGGTGCGGTAAACATTCCACTTATTGAAGATAAATTGTCTCTTCGTATAGCTGGTAAGCAGTCCAAACAAGGTGGTTTTGTTGACAATATAAGCGGCTCTACCGCCGATACCCATGACTGGGCACCTGCCTTCGACCTCCCCTGGGTACAGGGAGCTTACCCTGACGGTCTTGGAGGCCCATCAGGTATACCCCATGTGACGAAAACGAATCACGATGTTGCAGAAGACGATATTGGCGATATTGATATAGATGTTCTGCGTCTCACGGCTGCATGGCAAATGAATGATGCTTGGTTGGCCACCGGCATGGTTAATTTCCAGAGTATGCACGCCGACGGTATTGCAAGCTGGGAGCCAGAGCACGGCGATCTCAATCAGATTCGCTTTAAGGATGAAAGCAGAGATGACGATTGGTATGTAACCACATTGGTCTTCGAGGGCGATCTGGGTTTTGCCGACTTCACATCGGCAACCGGCTACATGGATCGGGAGTCACATTATGATCTCGATCAATCGACCTATCTCCACCAGTTCCAAGGTATTGGCGCCGTCGTTTATAATGGGCTCGATATCGCTTATTTCCCCGCGAGCACCGCCGGCGTATCCTACAACTTAACCATTCTTTATCCCTCCTATGCCGGGTCAATCACCGGGTGGACTTTTAACGGCTTGAATGACATCGGCTATGCTACCTATTTAATTACGGAACTCACCGATAATACCGGCACTTTTCGGAATGACCAGGACGACGAGCGATTCGCCCAGGAATTTCGATTGACGTCCAAGGATGAGGGTCAGCGTTTTCAATGGATGGTCGGTGCTTTCTACGAGAAATTTGAAAGTAGCTACGTTTTCAGAGGCCGCGCTGATAATTTTGGCGATAGTATCGCCGGACAGCTCATCGAGGACCAATCAGGAATTGTGGTCCGCAGCCCTGGTACAACCTGGTGGGGCACGGGTGATACAGAACGAACAGAATTGGCAGTTTTTGCTGAGCTTGGCTTTAATATCACCGACAACCTCAATATTCTTGTCGGTGCTCGTTACTTTGACGCCGAATCGGATATTTCAAATCAGACCCTGAGTGGTGATGGTACAACAACGCAAAACTGTGCCGAAGATTCGGACGGTGCTTGTATACTCTCTGCGAGCAATGTGACGGCAGATAACAGGATTGGTACTGGACCTTCACGTAGCACAGCTACAAACAGTGATACGTTGCCGTTATTGACAGTCACCTGGTCGCTGAGTGACGACGTCTTGACCTATTTCACACGGTCTGAGGGCTTCCGGGTAGGTGGGACGAATATCGTTCGTGCTGTCAGTACAGCGCCCACTGAATTTGGTCCCGATAACCTCATCAACTATGAGCTTGGCCTGAAAACAACCCTCTGGGACGGTCGCTTTGTCTGGAATATTTCTGCCTATCAGATGACATGGGAAAAAATGCAGCTAGTTGCCGCTGATCCGACCATTGATTTTGGTTGGGGCCAGGTCACGGTGAACACTGGTGAAGCTGAGATCGAAGGATTTGAAACAAACTTTGCCCTTGCAGCCAGCGAACGATGGAGATTTGACGGCGCTTTCTCCTACACCTCATCTGAGGTGACTGAGGGTGCGTCGATTGGTGATACCGTTGTTATCGCGGTTGGTGAGCAACTGCCTCTGTCACCAAGAACAAAATGGACCTTAGGCGCCGAATACGCCTTCCCGGCAGGGAACAATGATGGTTTTGTGCGTCTTGATTGGAGCTACGTAGACGAGCAAACGAACGCGACTCAAGGGTCTAGCTTGTTGACCAGTAGTGCAACTCTACGGGGGACTATTACGACGATGCCATCCTATGATATTGCGAATTTAATAATGGGCATTGGGACTGAAACCTGGAATGTAAGGTTCGCGGTGAATAACATTGCGGATGAGCGTGCTGTCACCTACGTACCGACCCGTTGGACAGATGGCCGGCAATATGTCGTACGTCCACGTGAGTTCACTGTGACCTACCGTTATAATTGGTAAGATAAGTTCTGCATAACGAATAAGAAGCCGGCGGTGAGTTTTCTCACCGCCGGTTTTTCTTTATCTAAATTGTTCAGAGCGTTACGTAGAAGGGCAGTTTCTTTCTTCCGAGCTTACACGCAGTTGGCGGGGATTGGACAGGGTAGACAACCATTACCTGGAAGCGCTAACCTCACGAGAGTCGTTGAAGGGCAGCCGCAAGATGAAACGCAGAAATTGGCAACTGGGAGTGGACCGCGATATCACGCGTCGCGACTTTCTGAACGGTAGCAGTATTGTACTTGGTGGGTCGCTGCTGGCGACACCTCTGTCGCAGGTTCTGGCGGCGATGGGGTCATCAAGCAGCGCTCAAATGATGCACGGCTACTACCCACCTGCCCGGGACGGGTTGCGGGGCAGTCATCCGGGGTCATTCGAAGTGGCTCATCAGCTGCGCGATGGCATTCGTTTTGACGACCCGTCGACATCGACGGACACGGGTGAGGAGTACGACCTTGTTGTGGTTGGTGGCGGGATCAGCGGACTTGCCGCAGCGCATTTTTTTCGCAAGGAAGCGGGGCCCGATGCACGCATACTGATTGTTGAGAACCACGATGACTTCGGCGGCCACGCCAAGCGCAATGAGTTCGAATACAAAGGCCGGACCCTGGTCGACCTGGGCGGCGCCGAGTACATCGAGGCACCATGGCGTTATCCGGCCGCCGCGACGACGCTGTTGGAAGACATGGGTGTTGACGTAAGCCTCGCACCCAAAGTCTTCGACCACGACCTCTATCCGTCCCTGGGTATGCAGTGCGGTGTGTTCTTCGACAAGAAAACCTTCGGAAAAGACAAGCTGGTTGCGGGCGATCCCGACATCGCGCTGAGCGAACAACAAGTAGCCTATGTCACGTTGCCCGCCGAATTGGAAAACGCTGTTGGTGACCCGGATGCCGTTAGCGCATTCCTGGCCAGGACGCCGTTATCGGCGGTAGCGCGGCAAGAGATCTTTGAATTGTTCTGCGGCAACAAGGATTACATGGAGGGCAAATCACACGATGAGAAACTGTCGATCCTGGCCTCGATTTCTTACCTGGACTTTTTGCAGACATACGTAGGCGTCAGCGCCGAGGTCATCGATTTTTTCTGGATGTGGCACGGCGGTTACATGGGCAGTGGCACGGACATCGTGCCGGCTCCAGCCGCATTTCGTTATGGCCTGCCTGGCGCTGCCGGACTCGGTGTTGAAGCGGTGATGAAGCGGGACGAAGAGTGGAGCGAACATAGCTACAAGGAAGATTTTCACTTCCCGGATGGAAATGCTTCGGTCGCTCGTTTGCTGGTCCGTCATATGATTCCGGCGGTCGCGCCAGGAAATTCGATGCACGACATCGTTTCGGCGAAGTTCGATTACAGCGAGCTGGACCGTCCGCAATCGCCGGTTCGTATTCGGCTGAACGGAACGGTGGTGCAGGTGCGCCACCTCGGAGATCCCGATACCGCGAAACAGGTTGAAGTAACCTATGTCCAGGAAGGTGTCGCCAGCCGCGTGCGTGCCAGGCATTGCATATTGGCTTGTTATCACGCCGTGATTCCGTATTTGTGCCCCGAACTTCCAGCGCAACAACAAGAGGCGTTGAAAAAAACGATACGTACGCCGCTGGTATCGATCAATGTACTGATCGACAATTGGACAGCGTTCGAAAAGTTGGGTGTTTTTGCAGCCTACTGTCCGGGTAGCTATTTTTGTGATGTTCGGCTCACCTACCCGTTGCAATTCGCAGACTACAAATCACCGAGATCTCCCGAGGAACCCATGTCGGTTCATATGTACCGTATCCCGCTTTCCGGCGAGGGAAGCGGCGTCGAACAATTTCGGGCGGGTCGTTACGATCTCCTCGGCACTTCCTTCGCCACGTTCGAGCAGAATATTCGCGAGCAACTCGGTGCGATGTTGAACGAAGGTGGCTTTGACCCGGCCCGGGATATCAAAGCCATCACAGTGAATCGTTGGCCACATGGCTACGCCGTGGGCTACGACTACGATACCGACGCCTTGAACTGGTTTAGCGCCGAATGGCCAGATGACCGCAAGACGTGGCTCAAAGGCAGGCAGGCGTTTGGTCTCATCGCAATAGCAAATTCTGACGCGGGAGCGAGCGCCATGACCGAAGCTGCGATAGAGCAAGGCTATCGCGCTACACGAGAG
>Ga0209987_10002546_pt1 | contig 10059 bp, 5 predicted proteins | sample N074metaG_FD_182134 | JGI IMG/M metagenome (GOLD analysis project Ga0209987, IMG submission 182134) | Deep subsurface microbial communities from Kermadec Trench to uncover new lineages of life (NeLLi) - N074 metaG (SPAdes) (version 2) | ecosystem: Environmental > Aquatic > Marine > Ocean trench... | reverse complement strand
CAGCCAGGCTTCTATAGGTTCGGGATCCGGCGCGTCGAGTATCGCCACCAGGGGACAGCGGACAACTTCTGCTCCTCGCTGCTCCAACATGTCGGCCAGAAGATCCAATTGCCGAGTTTCTGGAATGGCTACGGTTCGGCTGGCGAGTGGGTACTCTGGTTTATTCATGGTAGTTATCTCTTGTGACTATTTAACCCTGTAATTGATGTGCCCTCAATTTAACGGAGAGTTTACCCAGTTAATAGAACAACGAGAAGCAAAGCGCGACAAACAATATTGCCGATGTCACCTGCCAAAAAAGTACCGGGTTTTTATCCATCAAAACCGCGTGATGACTTTTTTTGTATTTCGGGTTGGGATTTTGCAGCTCATGCAAAAACTCGGAAACGTCTCCATAACGGCGTTCACGTTCAAAGCGCAATCCTTTTTTCACTGCGCCGTCTATCCAGATAGGTACCAGCGGATTGTGCTCAAAGCAGGAGATATATTTGGTTTTTAAATACGCTTTAGTCGTTCGACACTCATGGAGTTTTCCACCAAAGGGCTCCTTTCCTGTCAGCATCTCGTAAACGATAACGGCCAGTGAAAACACTTCGGATTGAACGGTACTCTTTGCGGTTAATACAACCTCTGGCGCTGAATAACTGGCTGTGCCTAAAACACCCTCCCGCTCAATGGGTGTGGCGACTTCGGCAAGACCGGTGATATAGCAAGAACCGAAATCAATAATTCTTACTTCGCTGTTGGTGTCGATCATGATATTGCCTGGCTTAATATCCTGATGCAGTATTTCGCGACGATGCATAGCTCTTAAGCCTTTCACCATCTGTTGAACTAAGTGGATAACGTCCTGAACCGCCGGTTTCGGATTTTCTTTTATCCATTGTTCTAGCGTGACGCCCTCAATATACTCGGTCAGATAGTAAAGACACGATTTTGCTCTGGTTGATTCGACTACCTTCACTACATGAGGGTTGTTGATTCGACTGCCTATCCAGGCTTCCACCACGAAACGTTCTATGTAGGCCAGGTCATCGTCAAAATTAACCGATGGTGTTTTCATGCAATAGCGCTCGCCACTTTCCACATCGTGAACCAGATAAATTTGGCTGCGTTTACTGGCATGTAATTCTTTTTCAACACGATAACCATCCAATATCATGTCTGGGGCTAAATAGGGCGGGAAGGGCAATTCTGACAGCCTTCGACTGACTTCAACAATGGTTTGTTTGGGCAGGTTGTCAACCCGTAAAATCTGACAACTTAAATTATCGCCACTATTATTGGCCAACGCCTTTTCAATCAGCATCGCACAACATTCTTCAAATTTTTGCTCAGATTTCTCGTCGGCCAACAGCTTTAGGCTAGCACGTAGATCTGCACTTTTTATAAAGTCATGAATGCCATCGGTACTTAAAAAGAAAAGATCACCCGCTTCTAAATCAAGACTGTGATAGTCCACATCCAGTGATACATCCAAACCCATTGCACGGGATAAATAAGACTGTTTATCACTAATAAAGGTGGTGTGATCGCGGGTTATTTGTTCAAGATCACCATTTCGAAGGCGATAAATACGAGAGTCACCAACATGAAAGATATGCGCCGTTTGTGATTTGAAAATAATCGAGCTAAAGGTGCTGACGTAACCTTTTTGAGCATCCGTAAACTGACGGCCTTGACCAAATAACCAACGATTAAGCGCCGTTAACACTTGCGAAGTGGATTTTTTTACGCCCCAACTATCGGGCGTGGAATAGTAGTCGATCAGGAAATTATTGACGCAGGTTTCGCTGGCTTCCCTGCCCGCTTCTGCCGCACTCACGCCATCGGCAATAACAGCTACAGCACCTTTATTGCTCAGCAAAGACGCCTTGGGAATGCGAATACCGATAGCATCCTCATTATCAGGTTTATTACCTGCCACAGAGCGTTGCGCCACGGTGAAGGTTAATTCTGTTTCCAAGTGCTCTGTCATCCTCGTCCGTTCCAATAAAGCCTATTGCTTACGACATAATAGAGCCTTTCGCAAACGTAGTTGGTTTATCTCAAATTAGTGCACGTCGATTAACTGTACTGTCCCATCTGGCATGATTTCGGCCATCGGGCCTTTCGGTTCATCCAAAAACATCGCACAGAGTGTCGCAAAGGCAATGCCACCGGCAATGGTTAAAAAGAATGCCGAAGGTGAAACAAAAGAAAATACGGTCAAAAATAATACCGCGCCAATATTACCGTAAGCGCCAACCATGCCTGCAATTTGCCCGGTTAGGCGGCGCTTAATCAATGGCACAACCGCAAACACACAGCCAGCAGCAGAACCCAGGAAGAATGAACAAGACATCATCGTTGCAACGGCCAGTGCAATCGGCCATTCAGGGGTGATTAACGACATCAAGAAAAAGCCAACCGCAGCGCCGCCCAACAAAATAGCTAATGAATTTTTACGACCAAATTTATCGCTGACAAACCCACCGGAAGGACAAGAGATCACATCAGTCACCGCAAAACACGCACCAAAAATCCCTGCTAATGCAACGGGAATAAGAAAAGTATTCTTAAAAAATAACGGGAGCATAGAGACCACCGCCAACTCGGCGCCAAAGGTTACCGCGTAGGCAACGCTTAAAATAGCGACCTGTATAAATTTGTATTGGAGTATTTCATCCATCGGCGGTGTTTGGAGCATTTCCTTATTCACTTTGAATAACTGGCTGGCCTGAAGAAAATAGAAACCAATCAATAGCGCGTAAACAATTGTAGCTGCAAGGTCGCTTAATAAGCCCAAGCCGGTCACCTTCCAAGTTAATACCGCCAATGCGCCAAACATGGGAATGTTCATCAATAAACAGAAAAAGAAATCACGTTTACTGGTCAGCTCCAATCCACCGGATTTATTCGGCTTGAAATAAGTAGAACCTGCGGGCGTATCGGTGACCGACATGTAATAAACGCCTGCAAATACCAGCGCAATAACACCGGTAACCGCCGTGGCGTAACGCCAGCCATCATCGCCACCAAAAACCAGTGCCAGCGCAGGCAATGTGACAGCCGCTACTGCAGACCCAACATTACCCATGCCTTTGTAGATGCCCTCGGCCAAACCGAGTTGTTTAGCCGGATACCATTCGCTGATTATACGAATACCAATCACAAAACCGGCACCCACAAAGCCCAATAAGAATCGCGCTAAGGCGAGCATTTCGAAGGTGGTTGATAGTGCAAAAAAGAAACACAGCCCCGCCGTTGCCACCAACAAAACGGAGTAGGTGGTACGTGGCCCATAAGCATCAACCAACATGCCGGTGACAACGCGAGCGGGAATGGTGAGTGCAACATTGAGAATCAGCAGTGTCTTAATTTGCTGATCGGTTAAGCCCATTGTTTCCTGAATCACCGCCAACAACGGCGCATGACTAAACCACACAAGGAATGTCACAAAGAAAGCGAACCAAGTCATATGAAGAATTTTGGCTCTACCCGTAAATGAAAGGAAATTACTCCTCATAGTAGTTTGACTCATTACTGCCACCTCGGCCTTATCTAATGTTTATGGCAGTCTTTTAATGCAATAAACGAGCCAGTCTTTAAAAACAAGAGAAACTTGGAGTAACCGAATGATATTATTTATCACAGAGAAAAATGTACCGTAAGTGTGCACCAAAATGAAGCTCAATGCACCAAATCTGCCGCTCACGAGATTGTGAAGAAATCAGCGGCCCTAGTACTGCCATGAGCATAATTTTTAATCGATAGACATCACGTTATTTTTCGTTAAGCAGCTGTTTTAATTCCGGTATACAGGAGCCGCACTCGGTGCCGGCCTTTAAGCTATGGCCGATCTCATCTACGCTGTGCAAACCTTTTTCATTAATGGTTTTGCGCAGGGTATTTTCACCGATGCCATAACACGCACAGATCACTTTGCCTATGTCTTCTTGCCCTATCGGCGGTTTGCCGGTTAACAGACTGGCACGTTCCGCTTCGGATAATTGTGCTTTCAGGAACAAAGTGGTAATCCAGTTATGTTCTGGTAAATCTGTGGAGGGAGAAACAAAAATACAGCTTTCCAAATGACCGTCCTTTAACCTTGCACCACGGTAGGTGCCTGCGGCGTTATCGAAATATTCAACCCACTGCACGTGCTGTGGGTCGCCTTCGCACAATAAATCCCGCGTTTTTTCCGCCCAGTGTTTGGGCGTATGTTTGCCGGCCAGTTCGTAGCAAAAATATTGTTCACCGCGCACTTTGACCAGATATTCTGCTTCGGTAATAACTAAACTTCGACGCGACAAAATATATCCATACCATCCTGCATCGTATACTTCCATAAACACCGGCGTGTGCTTGCTGTCCGGTTGGCCGGAGATTGGATCAACAACCGGGTTCACCAAGGGGCCAACGCGTCCCTGTGTAGTTAATTGTTCTGTCCAGTGTATGGGGACAAAAATGGAGCCTGGATTTTGGTTCTTCGTTACAAGAACGCGAGCCAGCATTTCGCCATGTTGAGATATTATGCGCGCGATTTTTTTGTCGACAACGCTAAATCTTGCAGCATCTTCAGGGTGCACTTCCACAAAAGGTTCTGTGAAGTGTTGGCAAAGCTTTGGCGCCAGCCCCGTACGCGTCATGGTATGCCATTGATCACGGATGCGTCCCGTATTGAGCAGTAACGGGTATTCCCCATTGGCAACATTGCCGGGATCAGGTGTCTCGACAGTAACAAACTTCGCTTTCTGATTGCTTGTCAAAAACTTGCCGTCGCCAAAAAAGCGAGCTGTCCCCTGTATAATACCGTTTTTCAGCCGCGTCACAGGCCATTGAACCGGTTCGAGGTTGTGGTAAGTCTTTTTGTCGATATCAGCAAAAGCAGATAAATTGAAAGCTCGCGGTGCTTCATTTTCAGAATTCTTAAAAGCAGACAGTGCTGCGTGCTCACGGAAAATGTCCGCACTGGAATCATAAGAGAATGCGTCTTTATATCCCATGCGTTGAGCGACCTGGGAGAGAATCCACCAGTCGTGTCTGGCCGCTCCGGGTATTGGCAGCATTGCTCGTTGTCTGGAGATGCGGCGTTCAGAATTAGTCACGGTGCCGTCTTTTTCGGCCCAGGTAGTGGTTGGTAATTTAACGTGTGCGAAAGCGCTGGTGTCTGTTTCAGCAATGCAATCTGACACCACGACCATTTCACATTTCGCCAGGGCAGCTTTTACATGGTTGGCATTGGGCAAGCTGACGACTGGATTAGTGGCCATTATCCAAACGGCTTTAACCCTCCCGGCGTAAATTGCATCGAACAGGTCAACCGCTTTTAAACCCGCCTTGCGGGCAATTGTCGGAGACTGCCAGAAACGACTGACAAGATCTACATGGTCGGGGTTTTCCAGGTCCAGATGAGCCGCAAGCTGATTAGCCATGCCGCCCACCTCTCGTCCACCCATGGCATTGGGTTGCCCGGTTAGAGAGAAGGGTCCCATGCCCTCCCGGCCGATGCGGCCGGTGGCAAGATGACAGTTGATAATAGCGTTAACTTTATCGGTACCTGATGACGATTGATTAACGCCCTGCGAAAACAAGGTCACCGTTTTTTTAGTCGCTGCAAACCATTGATAAAAGGTAGCGATCTGCTCCGGGTCCACCATACAGAGCTGGGCAACTGCGGGGATAGTCGGACTGGTTTCGCGAGCTTTTTCGACGGCTTCGCCAAACCCCTGGGTATGTTTTTCCAAATAGATTAAATCAAGATTACCGTGATCTGCCAGGTAAGCTAATAATCCGTTAAACAGCAATGTGTCTGTGCCAGGTTTAAGTGGCAGATGGAGATCCGCAATGTCGCAGGTCGCTGTGCGGCGCGGATCAATCACCACAATCTTTAGTGATGGATTATTTTCCTTGGCTGCGCGAATACGCTGAAAAATAATGGGGTGACACCAGGCCGTGTTGGAGCCTGTAATAACGAGAAAACTGGCTTTTTCAAGGTCTTCATAGCTACCCGGAACGGTATCACTACCAAAAGCGCGCTTTTGCCCCGCAACCGCTGAGGCCATGCAAAGACGGGAATTGGTATCGATATTCGCGCTGCCAATAAAACCCTTCATGAGCTTGTTGGCAACGTAATAGTCTTCTGTCAGTAACTGGCCGGATGCGTAAAAGGCTAATGCGTCAGGGCCATCGTCCGCAATAATTTGTTTAAACTTATCCGCCACATGATTAAGTGCATGATCCCAGTCCGTTGGCTGACCATTAATTTCAGGCTGTAGTAAACGGCCTTCCAATCCGACAGTTTCAGCTAAGGCAGCGCCTTTGGAGCAAAGTCGGCCATAATTCGCAGGATGATGATCATCGCCGCTTACGGCAATGATTCGTTTGTCCGCGTTTATGGTGGTGACGTCGACACCGCAGCCAACCCCGCAGTAGGGGCAGGTGGTTTTGGTATTCTTTGCTAAAATGTCGGAGGTCATGAAAATGAACCTTTAAACGTATTCGGTCACAAAGTTCCACGATGCCCGCCCACAGGCTATCCAGCTATCATACCTCTAGCAGAACAGTGTCGCCGTCCAGCTTGACGTTAAATGTCCTGGTGCAGCCCGTGTCACGACCTTGAGCCTCGCCGTCTTCTAAACTAATAACCCAGTTATGTAGCGGACAGGTCACGCGATTTCCATGCACGATACCTTGTGACAAAGCGCCATGCTGGTGTGGGCACTGGTCATGCAGGGCGAAGACATCATCGTTCTCGGTGCGAAAAACTGCAATCTCGCAGTTTTTGGTGCGCACCACGCGTGAACCTAAGCGTGGTATGTCGTTCAGTGCGCCGATTTCAATCCAGTTTCTCATGCTCTTTTCTCTTACGACCGTAGGTTTCCTGTAGTTTTATGCCAGCTGTAACCAAAATAAAACAGGGTTTAACCAAGCACTTTCAATGGAATAAAATCAGCAACGTCAACACCCTTGCTGGCGCGCTCTGCCCATGGATCAATCTGTGCATATTTTTGTGATTCAAGGAAGCGTGCGTAAAGTTCTTTGCGTTGGGTATCGTTTTCTACCAACTCTTCTTTGACATAACTTAACCCTACCCGCTCGATCCAGGGTGCGGTGCGTTCGTTGTGATGACCCTGCTCGCGGTACATCTGGATAAAGGCGCAGGCGTATTCTTTGACGTCATCGCCAGAGGAGACCTTGGTCAAGAAGTCAGAAACGCGAACCTTCATGCCGCCATTCCCACCGACGTAGAGTTCCCATCCAGAATCAACGGCAACCACGCCGAAATCTTTGATGGTTGACTCCGCACAGTTGCGAGGGCAACCGGAAACAGCAATCTTAACCTTTGCCGGTGTCCAGGATCCCCACGTCAGTTTCTCAATTTCAATGCCCATGCCCATGGCGTCCTGGGTACCAAAACGGCAGTGTTTGGAGCCCACGCATGTTTTAACAGTGCGCAGTGATTTACCGTAGGCATGACCGGAAACCATGCCCGCATCGTTGAGATCTTTCCAAATTTTGGGTAAGTCTTCTTTCTTGACCCCCAGTAAGTCAATGCGTTGACCGCCCGTCACTTTCACGGTCGGTACGTTATATTTTTCTGCGGCATCCGCAATGGCCCGCAACTCCTTCGGTGTTGTTAGGCCGCCCCACATACGCGGTACCACGCTGTACGTGTTATCTTTTTGGATGTTGGCGTGCATGCGTTCATTTGTGAAGCGAGATCTAGAATCGTCTTTATATTCACCTGGCCACTGAGCCAACAAGTAGTAGTTAATTGCTGGACGACAAACGTGGCAGCCATCCGGGTTGGAAAATTTCAGGAATTCGGTTACTGCGCGGATGGTCTTAAGATTTTTATCGGGGATAACGGCACGGATTTCATCGTGACTGTATTCAGTACAACGACAGATCGATTTACGTTTTTCAGTTTCGTTGTAATCGCCACCGAGGGTTTCTAAAATCAGTTGTTCTACTAGGCCGGTACAGGAGCCACAGGATGCCGAGGCTTTCGTTGCGTCGCGCACGTCATCCAACGTGAAGAGATTATCTGCGGCGATTGCCTTGACGATATCTCCTTTACAAATGCCGTTACAACCGCAGATCTCTGCATGGTCTGGCAAATTGGCAACTGCACCCGCACCCTCAGTGCCCGAGTTGCCCAAGTGAGCCTGGCCAAACAGTAAGCGGTCGCGAATCTCGGAAATATCGGTGCCGTCCTTCATCATTTGGAAATACCAGGGGCCATCCATAGTATCGCCGTAAAGCACCGTGCCTTTGATTTTATTGTCTTCGACGACCACCTTCTTGTAGACGCCGCCATGGGGATCCTGAAACACAATATCTTCAGAATTTTCGTCACTGATAAAATCACCCGCAGAAAACAGATCAATACCGGTAACTTTTAATTTAGTGGCAGTCGCTGAATTGAAATATTTGCCAAAACCAAATTCCGCTAAATGGTTTGCACAAACTTTTGCTTGCTCAAACAATGGGGCGACCAGGCCAAAGATGTTGCCTCGGTGTTCAATACATTCGCCGACAGCGTAAATGCAGGGGTCAAAGGTTTGCATGGTGTCATCGACAAGAACGCCCCTGTTGCACTGTAACCCCACCTTTTCGGCAAGCGCAATATTTGGCCGAACGCCTACTGCCATGACCACCAGATCAGCCGGCAGTTTGTCACCGTCTTCAAAGGAGATTGCGACAACATGACCCTTATTATTTCCGTGAATTTCCCTGGTGGCTGCAGCCATCTTAAAGGTCATGCCGCGTTTCTGTAGTGATGATAAGAGTAATTTTGCAGCGGGTTGATCCAGCTGACGATTCATCAGCACATCAAGGTCATGGATAACGGTTACATTCATGCCTTGTGTCATCAAGCCATTCGCCGCTTCGAGCCCCAACAGCCCCGCGCCGATAATGACGGCATTTTTCTGCTCCCTGGCGGCTGCCAGCATGGTATTCACATCAGCGATATCCCGGAACGCAATGACACCTTTGAGGTCGTGGCCAGGCAGAGGAATAATGAACGGGTTGGAGCCGGTAGACAGCAGCAATCGGTCGTAACGGGCCTCAGTTCCGTCTTTTGCAATGACCTTCCTGTTGCGACGATCAATATTGACCACGGCTTTGTCCAGACCAGCATGAAGTGTAATACCGTTCCCTTCATACCAGGTTAAGTCATTGATCATGATTTCTTCAATGGTCTTTTCTCCGGTCAGTACCGGAGAAAGCATGATGCGATTGTAGTTGCCGTAGGGCTCCTCACCGAAAACTGTGATGTCGTATTTTCCAGGGGCGATTTTCAAAAGCTCTTCGACGGTCCTCATTCCCGCCATCCCATTACCTATCACGACTAGCTTGCTCTTCATATCCGACCCCGCTTGAAACTGTTGTTGGGCTACTTCGACTCAATGAGCGGTCACCTTTCGAAAAAATTTCTGAGGTGATTCGAGAATTATATCCATTAATGGAAAAAAGTACACTTAGAGGGCGGGAAGGGTTGAAAATAGTGTACTCCTACGCTGACGACCATATCCGCCGCGTTTTAGAGGATTTATTAACGTATCTTCGCGAGTGACGGCAGCGGGCAGCGTGAGTCTTAGGGAACTACCCCCTCGACGGGCCTTTATGAAATTCCCTCAAATTTCACGGGCAGATAATGTGAACTGCTTGGAAAAAAGTATGGGGTCTACCCCGGGGTAGAAACTCGAGTTACACCCGACGAAGCTGACGCACTCGACGCGGGTGCTTTGGCGCAATGAGGAGTTGCTCACCGAATTTCACTCGATCTCTGACGATGAATTTGTGCTGATGAGCGCCGGCCTTGCGGGCGACACTTTCGCCCAACTGTGTGAGCAACTGCTCGAATCCCACAGTGAAGAGGAGGTTAGTTGGGTGGCGGTAAATTACTTGAGCCAATGGATAGCGCTGGGACTGGTAAGCTAGCTGGTGTAATTGGGCTCGGCTTGGCCGGGAAAGCGCGGTATTAGTGCACATAAGCCCCAATTCAGGGCACTGGCACGTCTGTTTGTAGAGACGAGCGACGTGTATTGGCGTAATATTACTGTCACA
>Ga0209987_10002545_pt1 | contig 10060 bp, 7 predicted proteins | sample N074metaG_FD_182134 | JGI IMG/M metagenome (GOLD analysis project Ga0209987, IMG submission 182134) | Deep subsurface microbial communities from Kermadec Trench to uncover new lineages of life (NeLLi) - N074 metaG (SPAdes) (version 2) | ecosystem: Environmental > Aquatic > Marine > Ocean trench... | reverse complement strand
GGAACTTGTCTAGCTGTATCATCGAACACTCCCCACAACCGAATTACACTTTGGCCTTCTGTCATCGAGATAAATAGAATCCCTGGCCTAAATATACCGCTATTTCACAGCGGGGAAAAACAAAGATAAATACCTGTATTTGCAAGTTAACTTTTCCAGACCTGAAAAGCGGCGCTTCAGAGCTCAGACAACCCCCCTAATCCACTTATTGGGTACTGACAGGTTAAATCCTGAAAACGATAGAAATCAAGATTGAGGATATCATGCAACCGCCCTATTCCATTCGCTGAACGCACCTTCCCTGAGATTCCGGTAGTGTTCCGCCCTGATAAGATGGCGGCCCAGATTGAACAGATTGTATGCAGCCGAATGAACACCCAGAAATCGCTGAGCTTGCCGACTCGGAAATAAGGCCCCCCAACAACCCGACGCACTCGACGAACCTGACACCAGCCATCTACCCCAAGGCCTTGCAGAATATTATCGGGGTCAACCGTGTCAACTGCGCCGGGTGTAAGTGGAACTTTGAAAACCGGAAAACACGCCATTCTGATAGTGCCAAAACCGCCAAAATGGGTTTCGTCAGTTTTGGCACTATGCACCTGGGCGCTTTCTGTAAAAATATCAGCAGCTCAGACAGAGAAGCTCTTCCACCCCATCACCCGCATCGACCGCGTCAACTACGTCGGGCGTACTGGAGTTTCTTGCCCCGGGGGATAGGCCCCTTTTGCACCGGATCTGGCAAATTATCTGCCCGCGAGTTTCGAGGGAGTTTCATAAAGGTCGGCCAGGAAAGCTGCAGGTATTGGCCAAGGGATGCTGAGGACTGTGGGAGGGAATCGGTGGCGGTTGTAGGTATTCAACCGGTGATTCTACCAATTTCCGGCAGTTTACTTGACAGTACCGTTTGTAGGTATTCATGGAGCAATTCTAGCAATTTGGGTCATTTAAGTTGTCATTACCGTGTCGCTGCCTCGTGAAAACATGGGTTTCGACGATCAACTTCTCCAACTAATTTCAGCAACCACCTTCGTATTTTCCATTCCCCATCGTCTACTATGTAGAGAACGCTACTTCCCGGTGTCGCCAGACGTGAAAAACCGATCAAACAATGTCGTACCGCTGCCGGTTAAAGGCAAATCACGAACCCCCGGGCGCGACTTGGCCGTCGAGTGGTTCGAGCTGCACCGCCGTGACCTGATGCGCTATGCGCGTCGTATATTGCCGTCATCCGAGTCCCCCGAAGACCTGGTTCAGGATGTGTTTTACCGGCTTCTCAAGCACCGGGATATCTCCTCTCTCCGCAACCCCAGGGCATTCCTCATGACCGCGACACGCAATGCGGCCATAGATCGCCTGCGCAGCCTGAGCAATAGCCCTTTGGTCGAGGCACCCGAGGAGGAGTTAGCGCCTGAAGGCGGGGCAATGGCCGGGGTAGAGACGATGATCGCGATCGAGCGGGCGCTCAAGTTGCTGCCCGAACGGCAGCGACAGGTGTTCGTAATGCGGCGATTCAAGGGAATGGATACTGCGGAGGTGGCCGCTGCACTGGGCATCTCCGAACGTATGGTACAGAAACACCTGGCTAAGTCGATGAGCCATTTTCATGAGCAATTGGGCCGCTAGCGCGGTAAGTGAAGAAAGTGAGTTTTGAAAATTTGTTCAACAGTTCCAAAAACAAGGTGTCGGACGTGGAGTCCGACCCGCTCTGGGATGAGTTAAAGCTCTATCCTGCCGAGCTGGACGCGTCTCTATCCGAGATAATGGAACAGCCAATGCCTGGCGCCAGAAAGAACAGGCCATTCGCCGGGCTGGCTATTGCAGCCTCGCTAATGGTCGCCGTGGGCGCCTGGTTGTTTATTACCAGCGCGGAGCCCGGGCTCAAATACTACCAAACCGAGCGCGGTGAACGCCTGGAACTGACCCTGGCCGATGGCTCCGTGGTGAAAGTCAACTCAGCCAGTAAACTGTCAGTAATGATAAGTGAAAACGAGCGGCGCATCGAATTGGAACAGGGTGAGGCCCTGTTTGATGTCGCCAGCGACCCGGCACGTAAATTCCTCGTTCACACCCGACGCGGTACTGTCGAGGCCATTGGAACGCTGTTCAATGTCAATGTTTACCAGCCGGAACTGGTGGTGACCATCGCCGAGGGCAAGGTCCTGGTCAGTAATCAGCAAAGCCTGCCATCGAATCGAGCCGCCGAAATGGTAACCGCGGGCCATCGGGTCATCGTGGGTGAAGGCGGCGGCATCAGCAGTGAGAAGCTGGAGGACCTGCAAGCGGCCCTGGCCTGGACCGAGGGTAAAATCATGTTCACCGGCGAGCCTCTTCACCTCGCGCTCGAACAGATTAACCGTCACGGGAAACACCGTATAGCCATTCTCGACGCGCGACTGGCCGACCTTCCCGTCTACGGTGTGTTCAACACAGGTGACTCCGCTGGTTTCCTCTCGGCGCTGGAGAAGTCCTATCACATCGAGGCCATAGCGGAATCCCGCGACCTGTCATACCTGGCCTACCGGGCCGGGGAGCAATAGCTCAGGCAGCCTGTGACTATTCACGCCAATATTTTTTCTCAACAGGGTTCGTTTATTCACACCCGCCTCGTCTAACCCTGTATGGACAATAAGACAGCACGCTCACTATAAGAGACAATAATTATGTTTAAACCAATCAAAAACCGCCTCGCTATCCTGGCCATCGCTGCAACCCTCCCCCTGGGATCCACCTACGCGGCCGAATCCGACAGCTATAACTTCGACATCCAGGCGCAAAAGCTGGGGGCAGCCCTGAAGGCGTTTTCCGATACCAGTGACACACAGTTTATCTACGTGGACGCGGAAATTGGCCGGAAGCCGTCCGACGGCGTTGCAGGTCAACTCGAGGTTGGGGAAGCACTGGAAGAATTGCTGAAAGGCAGCGGCTTGCAGTATGAGTTCACAAACGATAACACCGTGCGCATATACTCTCCGGAAGCACCACCACCTGCTGCTGGAAATGAGAGCGCCAGGGTCGACGGACAAAGTAATTTTTCTCTTGAGGAAGTTATCGTTACTGCACGCAAGCGTGAAGAAAGCCTGCAAGATGTGCCCATCGCCGTAGCCGTTGTCCAGGGCGAAACCTTGCGCGCCAATGGCATCGAGAACCTGCAACAGCTTAGTACCATGGTCCCTAATTTTTATGTCGCCGAGTCCTTCGTGGGCGATTCCATGTTCGTGCGCGGCATCGGCTCCGGCCAGAATAATCTGGGGTTTGAACAGGCCGTTGGCCAGGTAGTCGATGGCTACTTCTATGGGCGCAGCCGATTCTCCCGGGTGTCTTTCCTGGATGTGGAGCGGGTGGAAGTCCTGAAAGGGCCACAGGGATCACTAATTGGCAAGAATACGACCGCCGGTGCGATCAATATCACCACGGCCAGGCCTACTGACGAATTCAGCGCACGCCTATCCGGCGCCTACGAGTGGGAAGGCGCGGAAGGATATACCGTAGAGGGTGCCCTGTCCGGGCCGATTTCCGACAACTGGCGCGGCAGGGTAGCCTTCAACTACAACGATAAGGACGGCTTCCTGAAAAATACCACCACAGGAGAAGACGATGTATCGGTCGATGACCTCGTGGCTCGCGTAGCGCTGGCCTGGGATGCTACCGGAAATCTCGACTTTCTGTTCCAGGCCCAGTACGGGGACATTGATCATGAGGGGGGAAACAACCAGTACTCCTATTGCGACTTCGAGTCCCAGCAGGTGCCAACCGCGCCGGTAAACGTCAACTTTACCCGTATTTTCAACAGTATTGCGCCGGATGACTGCAAGGCCAATTACGAGCGCACAGGGACGGCCGCCAAGCACGGCGTCAATGTGGAGAGCAAGAAGTCGGAGTTCGATACCTACACCATGACCATCAACTGGCGACTCGGGGACTATACGCTGACATCGCTCACGGGTTATGCCAGTTATGATTATCGCGACCTGCAGGACGGAGACCGGACCGCCGTCGATCTGGTGACGGTGGATACCTTTGGCACGTTGCCCGAGTTTGGCGAGGATTACGAGCAGGTCAGCCAGGAGTTTCGCCTGTCCTTCGCAAGCTCGGAGAAGTACGACTACGTCGTTGGCCTGTACTACCTGGATAAGGAACAGACCACCGACTACACGGTACATTTCGCCAACATTGCCGGCGAGGCGATAACCCGCACCACCGAGACGAATGAAGAGGGCACGACCTACGCAGCCTTCGGCCAGTTCACCTACCACTTCAACGACGCCTGGGACATGACGCTGGGGGGCCGCTATACCTACGAGGAAAAAGACGCGCGCAGCGTGCAGTTTCCCCGTGAGTTGTATACCAATAATCCCAGTGACTGCACATTGCCCGCCGCCGGCGCCTGTTTCCGCCACGATATCCAGGACGATTTCGACGAGGATGACTTTTCGCCTTCTCTCTCACTGCAGTGGCGCCCCACGGATGACACCATGTACTACGCCAGTGTCTCCCGGGGCTTTAAAGCAGGGGGTTACGATCACCTGTTAGTCGCCAATGAGCAGACCGACATCGCCATCACCGAACGCTTCCGGTTTGATTCCGAGGAAGTGACGGCCTATGAGCTGGGCGCAAAAATGACCCTGGCCGACGGCAGGGCCCAGCTCAATGGCGCCCTGTTCCGCAGCGAGTTCGACGACCTGCAGCTGGGCGGCTTCCTCAATTCGACAGAGGTCATCAATATCGTGACCAATGCCGGTTCGGCCATCAGCCAGGGCGTGGAAGCCGATTTGCGCTGGCGACCCATACAGCAGCTGACCCTGTTCGCCGCCATAGCCTATCTCGATACCACCTATGACGAATACGACGACGCGCCCTGCTATACCCTGCAAACGGTAGGCTGTGAGAATGGCCGCCAGGATCTGAGCGGCGAAAAGCTGCAATTCTCCGCCGACTGGAAAGGGACCGCCAGCGCCGAATACGTCTGGCAGCTATCTAACAACCTGGAGCTGACGGGTTTTGTGCTGGTTTCCTATACCGACGATTTCCCGCTGCAGGCGGACCTTGACCCCAAGCTGTTCCAGGACAACTATACCAAGATAGACGCACGCCTAACCTTATCCAATGCCGAAAATAGCTGGGAGTTGTCACTGATTGGACACAACCTCAATGACAAGGCCACCTCCAACTACGGTGACGACGTACCCGGCCAGGCCGGCTCGGTCTGGCGCAGCATGGATGCCCCCCGGGCCTACTCGCTGCAGGCTGTGGCACGCTTTTAAGATAGCCTCTCAGGTTTCTGCCAATGATCATTGAAGAGGTGAACTCTCCGATGCCGCCCCGCTTTTTCTACGGCTGGTGGAACGTCGTCGCCTGTTTCATCGGCCTGGCGCTCAGTTATGCCATGTTCACCGTGTTCGCGTTCGGCACCTTCGTGGGGCCGCTCGAAGCGGAATTCGGCTGGCAGCGCGGCCCCATGTCACTGGCGCTGACGATCGCCAATATCACCGTGGTAGTCGCCTCTCCACTCCTCGGCTCGATGGTGGACCGGATCGGTGTGCGCCGCGTCATGGTGACCTCGGTTGCCCTGATGGGGCTTTGTGTGGCGTCCATGAGCCAGTTGAATGGCAATATCTGGCATTACTACCTGATGCACTTGTTGATTCCGCTGCTTGGGGCCGGGACCTTACCGCTGACCTATTCCCGGGTGATAATTGCCTGGTTTGCCAGGAGACGTGGCATAGCCCTGGGCATTGCCCTCTCCGGCTTCGGCGTGGGTGCGGCCCTCATCCCGGCCCTGGCCCAGTGGATTATCGAGAACCACGGTTGGCGCGAGGCCTATCTGGTATTCGCCGCCCTGATTCTGTTGGTGTCCCTGCCACTGACGGCCTTTTTATTGCGCGAAGACCCGGCAGCAATGGGCATGACCGTCGATGGCGGCGACACTGCAGCCCCAACTGACGATACCCTCCTCAAGAGCGACCCGAAAGTGGGCCTTAGTCATAGTGAGGCCCTGCGCACACGGAGTTACTGGCTGGTGTTCGGCTCTTTCGCACTGATTGGAATAGGCATCACCAGTGTGCTTGCCCATCTGGTGCCCATGTTGATAGGTCGCGGCGTCGAGCCGGCCATGGCGGCATTGTGTATGAGTTCACTGGGCTTCGGGCTGATATTCGGGCGGATACTGGCGGGCTACCTGATGGACTACTTCTTCGCACCTTACGTGACCGCCGTGTTCCTGGGTGGCTTGCTGGCGGGAGTCATGATTCTGGCTACCGGCGCCTCGGGCCCGGTGGTGTTCCTAGCGGCGTTTCTTGTCGGCCTGGCCACGGGCTCCGAGATCAGTGAAATTGCCTATATCGTGAGCCGTTACTTCGGCCAGAAGGCCTTCGGTGTGATCTACGGCACCATGTTCGCCGCGTTCCAGTTTGGCTCCGCTATCGGCGCCTATGCAATGGGGCGCTATTTCGACCACGCGGGCAATTATCTCAATGCCCTCTGGGTCGTGAGCGCCCTGGTGGCGGCTGGCATCTTGTTGATGCTGATGATGGGGCGCTACCCCGATCTTGGGGCCGGGCCATCCGCTGAATAAACTATTAGTGGAAAGCGGTAACGTTTGTATGTATTCATTGCCCGATTCTATCAATCTGGGCCAGTTAAGTTGTCAGTGCCTTCGATAGTATTCAGCCCTGGTCAGATGCCTCCAAAGATTGGCCAGATTGGAAACAACAGCATGCACCCCCGGAGTAGGCCCGAATGGTGCAAATATTCAAACGCTGTCACCGCACAAGATTAGGATCTGGTATTATCGGCAACTTACGAAAATGCATTCATCAGAGCAAGTAGCCGAGTAGCAGCCCTCGATGGCAGAAAAGATTCCCGAGTCGCAATTATCCGAGATCGAAACCATCACCCTTGGACATTATGAGAACAATGCCTCGTCTTTCTGGCGGGGGACGAAGGATCATGATGTCACTCAAAATTATGAGAAGTTCCTCAGTCAATTCCCTGAAGGGCGCGCGCTCGATATCCTCGATTTTGGCTGCGGCCCGGGTCGCGACCTGGGCTATTTTCAATCTCTGGGTCATCGGCCGGTCGGGCTGGACGGAAGTAAGGCTTTTTGCGACATGGCGCAGACGAATAATGGCTGCCCGGTTCTGCATCAGCAGTTCCTGTCGCTGAATTTGCCCGATGAAGCATTCGATGGTGTCTTCGCCAATGCCTCGCTATTCCACATTCCAGGTCAAGAACTGCCGCGGGTTCTGAGGGAGCTGCTCAATACGCTGCGCCCGAAGGGGATTTTGTTTTCATCGAACCCACGCGGCAATAGTGAGGGCTGGTCTGGTCAGCGCTACGGTCATTTTATGGAGATTGAGGAATCCCAGGCTAATCTGGAGGCCGCCGGTTTCGAGGTCCTCGAATATTACTATCGCCCCGCCGGTGTACCACGCTCTGAGCAGCCATGGTTGGCCATTGTCAGTCGGAGGGCTGGGTAATCCGAGCGTTGTCTGTTCGGAGTACCTGTGGGCGGCGAGTTGCTAGTTCACCCCCTCAAACTACCACCCTCCCCGACACTCGACGCCAGCCATGAACCCCAAGACCTTGCAGCACACCATTGGCGTCGACTACCGCAGGTTCGTCGGGTGTAAGTGGAACTTTGAAAACCGGAAAACACGCCATTCTGATAGTGCCAAAACCGCCAATACTGGTTTCGTCGGTTTTGGCACTATGCACCTGGCACTTTCAGCAAAAAAGATCAGCAGCTCTGACGGAGAAGTCCTGCCACGCCATCATCAGCGTCGAGTACGTCAGGTTCGTCGGGTATAGCTGTAGTTTCTTCCCCCCGGGGTATACCCCATACTTTTCCCACATCCTGCAATATATCTGCCCGTGAATTTTGAGGGAGTTTCATAAAGGCCGGGACTGATCAATGCCCTCCTACTTGCCATGGATACTGTTCCCAACAGCAACACCTGACACTAGCCTGGAGGATATCCCGCCAATTGACCTTTGGTGGCCAGCTGGCTTGGATTATTGTGGGGGTATGCCAAAAAGCGCGTTGAGGATTTCCGGGATGCAGAGCGGTGGCGTTTGTAGGTATTCATCGCCCGATTATCAGCTAAGGCCAGTGAACTACTCAGTACCTTTGTGACATATGAACCGTCCCGCCCAACTTTCGAGAAAGCGGAAATAGGCCGAGGAACAAACAGCACGGCGCTACTTGATGAATCTCGGTTGACAATTGATGGTCGTTAACGTAGCGAGAATTTTCAGTATCGACTTGGTTTTAGCATACGTCACAGTTATTGTTAAATGCGATACAGCCCAAATGATAATATATACCTTGATATCAAACTAAAAATTGCAACTATAGAAAGGCCCTTGGATGAGAACATATTTAAGCATTTTCATTTTGGCTGTATTGTCAACATCATGCACAGGCTTGGTAAATACCTTTGCCTTTCATCCGGATACAGAGAATTTTTATCCGGATGAAAAGATGCCCCCAAACACCAATCAGGTTTTTATCACGACGACGGACGGAATCAAGCTTGAAAGCTATTTCCTCTCTAACCCTTTGTCCGACAGGGTACTCATATACTTCCATGGTAACGCAGGAAACATAAGCCATCGCATTCCAGATCTAGCAAGAATACGCCAATTCGGAATCAATGTTCTTGGTGTAGGGTATAGAGGATACGGAAGAAGCGAGGGGAACGCTTCAGAGAATGGGATATATATTGACGGAAAATCGGCATTGCGGTATGCGATAGATACTTTAGGATTTCCTCAAGATAAAATAATCATTATGGGGCGCTCGATCGGGTCGACGGTGGCGATGAATACTTCCGGAGGCGAGCCCATTGCAGGGATGATATTAGTATCGCCACTAACAACAGCGAAGGATCAGGCAAAGGCAGGGGGGCTTTGGATAATAAGTCCCTTGGCAGGTGATGCATTTAATAATGTAGGAAAGGCAAAGCATCTCCTATGTCCGGTTCTCATCTTACATGGTACTGAAGATGAGATTATTCCACTAGGAATGGGTAAAACTCTATTCAATAGTATTCCAAGCGAAAAACAGTTCATAGAAATTTCCGGGGCAGGCCACAATAACCTAACAAGCGAAGAGTATCAGGAAAAATATTGGTCGCCCATAGAACAGTTTATCCAGTCAAAGGGTACTAATGACAAGTTAAACGTCAGGGGCGAGAGAATTCCGATCGAATCTCTTCAGGCGACCGCCCTACTCCATTCTGAAAACGCACTTATCCTGAGATTTCGATAGTGTTCAGCAGACACCATGTGCCTGCGAGGATTGAACAGGTTGCAAACGGCAGCATAGACATCCAGGAATCGCTGAGCCTGCCCTGTCGACACTCCATGAGTAGTCCAGATTGCGAGTGTCACCCCGCAGAAAAAGACACCACCCATCCCGACGCACTCGACGAACCCGTCGCCAGACATCTACCCCAAAGCCTTGCTGAACATCATTGGCGTCGAGTACGTCAAGTTCGTCGGGTATAGCTGCCGTTTCTTACCGCCCGTATGCCATACTTTTTTCTACTACGCGCAATAAATCTTCCCGTAAAATTTTTGAAGGATTCTTATAGGTCTGGCCTGGGTTTGCCGCATTATCCTCGACAGTTATCTGAGGTGCTCCAAAGTGTCACTCTGTGAAGCGCTTTGTCCTTAGGCAATACCCCCGCTATGCCCTGGGCGCTTTACCTACCAACACAACCTGACACAGCCTGGGGAGCGGCTGCACCCAACAGAAGCATTGGGACATCCATTGTAAATGTCACCTACAGCCGCTTCTGCTTCTGCAAACCAATGCCCCACCAGACCCGCTGCCTCTTTTCAGCGGAACGGACTCCGCGTCTAAACAGTTCAACCAGCAAGGACGCCACTGAAAAACCTATCGGTTGGCATAGATTCCCGTGAGCTCCAGCTCAGGAACGGGCGAATTGGATCAGCAGGACTAACGATGCGAGGACGATTTCAGGAAGATAGGCGGACTGTTCACGGAATTTTCAGGTTCAGCAACTGGACTCCAGACGCGTTGACTCATAACAAA
>Ga0209987_10002543_pt1 | contig 10064 bp, 7 predicted proteins | sample N074metaG_FD_182134 | JGI IMG/M metagenome (GOLD analysis project Ga0209987, IMG submission 182134) | Deep subsurface microbial communities from Kermadec Trench to uncover new lineages of life (NeLLi) - N074 metaG (SPAdes) (version 2) | ecosystem: Environmental > Aquatic > Marine > Ocean trench... | reverse complement strand
AAGTGATTACCAACAGTCTGCTTTGCCCTCCCAAGCGGCCCCACAATCTGGAAGATTGAAAACTCTGGACTGAGCGGCTGGTTTTGAGCAGAAAGCTGCCGCCAGGTTGCGTAGCGGCTGGACTTCCGTTGTCGATGACAGCGGCCTCCTGATCAGATCTGGCAGTGCCTGCACGGTCGGGCCAGTGAAAATCTTGTGTCGGGGATTATAAATCCTGCCTGTTGGCACGGCGTCAAAAAACTGCGATATTGTTCGGCCCCGTATTTTAAGAGGATCGTCCCATGAGTATTTCCGTCTACGATCAAAGTATCGCCCGCATGAGTCACATGCTGCAAAACCTGGACAATATTGTTTCCAAGGCCGAAGCCTACGCTGAAGCAAATGATATCGAGCCGTCGGCACTGCTGCAGGCGCGCCTGTTTCCGACTATGCGCAACTTTATCTTCCAGGTTCAGGTTGCAACTGACCTCGCCAAGGGCTGCGCCGCGCGACTGGCCGGCACAGATATGCCGAAGTGGAGCGATGACGAAGAGACGTTTGCGGACGTGCATGCTCGGATCGATAAGTCACGGGATTTTCTTGCGACGTTCAAACCGGAGCAGTTCGAGGGTTGCGAGACTCGTGAGCTCGAACTAAAGCTCGGGAGTCACACCGTGAAATTCACCGGCCAAAGCTATTTGCTGGGCTTTGTGTTGCCGAATTTCTATTTTCATATGACGACCGCCTACAACCTGATGAGACACAACGGACTCGACCTGGGCAAACGTGATTTTAACGGCGATATTTAGGCACGGTAGTGACCCGCTCAGGTAAGTAAGGAAATCCCGCACCTGGAACGGGGCTTTCCTTTGTAGGTCGTGTGTCCGTTGTTGGCCGGTAGGTGACACTCAGGTTCACGAAATCATGGTAATCAGAGCGGCCGCTTCCGGGCTGTAGCGGACACCCGTATTCATCTCGTTTACACTGCTCGTATTCGGCACATATTCAAGTTCGGTGACGCATTTACCCCGTAACCAGCACATGCAGTTCGCTCCCTTTGGTCGCCGGACCGGCCTTCGGCCGGCCGCTGTTTCGGGCGTTACGGGACGACTGCATCAGATTTAGGCGTACGAATTATCAATTAACTGCCATAGGATCACCTCTCATGCGAGTGATCGAGAGAAATCGGTGGACGGTGAATGTTGAGATCTGTCACGACCGTGAGGGAGGATGGATTCTTCAGATTGAGGATGGTCGTGGCAACACAACCGTTTTGACGGACCCTTTTGCTACGGAACAAGCTGCGCTCGATGCGGCAATCGAAGCCATTGACACTGAAGGCATCGAGTCGTTCATAGGGCCGGACGGCGATATGCGATTTTTATCGATGCTTGACGGATTAACGCACGACCGGCGCAAAGAACGGACATTATCCCTAACCGGCAGCCGTCCCGAGCGTGATCCCGGGCGCCGGTAAGTTGCTCTCACCCTTCAGATATGCGTCGATGGCTTCGGCCGCGCCGCGACCCTCGTTGATGCCCCAGACGACGAGCGACTGACCGCGACGGCAATCGCCGGCTGCGTACACGCCCTCGACGCTGGTTTCGAACCGGCCGTGCTCGGCCAGGTAGTTCGACCGGTTGTCGCAGTCGATGCCGAGCGCGTCGGCGACATAGGACTCGGGGCCCAGGAATCCCATCGCGAGTAGGATCAGATCGGCCTCGATGACCTCCTCGGTGCCCTCGATCTCGGTCATCTGCATCTTGCCGTCCAGCTTCGCCCACTCGATCTGCACGACGCGCAACCCCGCGACGTTGCCATCGCCGTCATCGATAAATTCCCTGGACAACATCGCGAAACGCCGCGGGTCGGCGCCGAACTTCTCGGCCGATTCCTCGTGACCGTAATCGGTACGCTGGATTATCGGCCACTGCGGCCACGGGTTGTCGGCTGCGCGATCGATCGGGGGCTGATCGAGCAGCTCGAGGTTGACCAGGTTCGCACAGCCATGCCGGATGGACGTGCCGATGCAGTCCGTGCCGGTGTCGCCGCCGCCGATGACGATGACGCGCCGACCCTTCGCGCTGATAAATTTTCCGTCTGCGAGCTTGCTGTTCAACAGGCTCTTCGTATTGGCCGTCAGGAAATCCATCGCGAAGTGGACGCCGTTCAGCGCACGGCCCGGAATCGGCAGATCGCGCGGCACCGTCGCGCCGGTGGCCAGCAGTAACGCATCGTTGTCTGCGATCAGCTGCTGCGGATCGATATTCCGGCCGACATCCGCGCCGGTCACGAAGTTGATGCCTTCCGCTCGCAGCAGGTCGACGCGCCGATCAACGACGCCCGTCTTGTCGAGCTTCATGTTCGGAATGCCATACATCAGCAGGCCGCCGATCCGGTCCTCGCGCTCGTAGACGGTGACTTCGTGGCCGACCTTGTTAAGCTGATCGGCGGCCGCCAGGCCGGCGGGGCCGGAACCGACGATCGCGACTTTTTTACCGGTGCGCGTAGCGGGTGGATGCGGCTGCACCCAGCCTTCCGCGAAGCCGCGATCGATGATCGCGTTTTCGATATTCTTGATCGTCACGGCCGGCTCGTTGATGCCGAGTACGCACGCACCTTCACACGGCGCGGGGCAGGTGCGACCCGTGAACTCGGGGAAGTTAATCGTCTTGTGCAGCCGATCCAGCGCTTCATGCCAGCGGTCGTTGTAGACCAGGTCATTCCACTCCGGGATCAGGTTGTCGACCGGACAACCGGGCTCTGACTGGCAGAACGGCACACCGCAATCCATGCAACGCGCACCCTGTCTGCGCAGGTGCTCCACATCCGGGCTGCCGTATACCTCTTCGAAGTCGCCGATCCGCTCGTTGATATCGCGGAACGTGACGGGCTGACGGGGGAATTCCTTGAATCCGGTGGTCTTGCCCATCCTAGTTAACCACCGCCCGCCGGCCCGGCCGCTCATCGTGAACGAAGGCCTCGCCCTCCTGATCGTGCTCCTGGCGCTCCGCCAGCACGCGCTTGTAGTCCTTGGGCATCACCTTGACAAACTTCCGCAACACTTCGGGCCACAGGGAGAGCATGCGTGCGGCCACTTCCGACCCGGTATATTCATGATGCTGCTCGATCAACCGGAGCAGCTCCGCTTGATCTTCATCGGACTCGACCGGATCGAGATCGACCATGTCGCCGTTACACCTGCCGGCAAAGTCGCCGGCCTCGTCGAGCACGTACGCGACGCCGCCGGACATGCCCGCGGCGAAGTTCAGGCCCGTGCCGCCGAGAATAACGACGCGCCCGCCGGTCATATATTCGCAGGCGTGGTCGCCGACCCCTTCGATGACGGTGTTCGCGCCGCTGTTGCGCACGCAGAAACGCTCTGCCGCGAGTCCGCGGAAGAATGCGCTGCCGCCGGTGGCGCCGTACAGCACCACGTTGCCGACGATCAGGTTCTCTTCAGATACGAAAGAGCTTTCCTTCGGCGGGTAGACAATAAGCTGGCCGCCCGACAAGCCCTTGCCGACGTAGTCGTTCGCATCGCCCTCGAGTTCCAGCGTGATCCCGTTGGCCAGAAACGCGCCGAAGCTCTGACCGGCCGAGCCGTCGAGCTTGATGTGAATGGTGCCGTCGGGCAGACCGTGCTCGCCCCATTTCTTGACGAGGTTATGGCTCAGCATCGTACCGACGGTGCGGTTCGTGTTGACGATCGGGCTCGCGATCTCGACGCGCTCTCCTGTATCCAGCGCCGACCTGGCCTGACGTATCAACTCGTTGTCGAGCGCCTTGTCCAGGCCATGATCCTGGGCCATCGTGCATAAAACCTCTACGTCCTTGTGCGGGCGATAAGCCGGCGCGAGGATCGGACCGAGATCGAGGCCGTCGGCTTTCCAGTGATCGATCGCCGCGCGGGCTTCGAGTACGTCGGTGCGACCGATCATCTCGTCGATCGTCCGGAAACCGAGCTCCGCCATCAACTGCCGCGCTTCCTCGGCGACCATGAACAGGTAGTTGACAACGTGCTCCGGCTTGCCCGTGAACTTCGCGCGCAGGACCGGATCCTGGGTCGCGATGCCGACCGGGCAGGTATTCAGGTGACACTTGCGCATCATGATGCAACCCAGCGTGATCAGCGGGGCCGTCGAGAAGCCGAACTCCTCGGCGCCCAGCAGGGCGGCGATGACGACATCGCGGCCGGTGCGCAGACCGCCGTCCGTCTCCAGCACGACGCGGCTGCGCAGGTCGTTCAGGACGAGCGTCTGGTGGGTCTCGGCGAGACCGAGCTCCCACGGGAGGCCCGCGTGCTTGATGCTCGTCAGCGGCGAGGCGCCCGTGCCGCCGGAATCGCCGGAGATCAGGATGTGATCGGCATGCGCTTTGACCACGCCCGCCGCAATCGTGCCGACGCCGACCTCCGCAACGAGCTTGACGCTGACACGGGCTGACGGGTTCGAGTTCTTCAGGTCGTGGATCAGCTGCGCGATATCCTCGATCGAATAGATGTCGTGATGCGGCGGCGGGCTGATCAGGCCGACGCCCGGCGTCGAATGCCGGATGCGCGCGATGTTTTCATCGACCTTGCGGCCCGGCAGCTCACCGCCCTCGCCCGGTTTGGCGCCCTGCGAGATCTTGATCTGCAGCTCGTCCGCATTGGCGAGATACCACGCCGTCACCCCGAAACGTCCGGACGCAACCTGCTTGATCGCCGACCGCTTCGAGTCGCCGTTTGGCAGCGGGATGAACCGCTCGGAGTCTTCGCCGCCTTCGCCGCTGTTGCTCTTGCCGCCAATACGGTTCATCGCAATCGCCAGCGATTCGTGGGCCTCGGCCGAGATCGAGCCGAAGCTCATCGCGCCGGTACAGAACCTTTTGACGATCGCGCTGGCGGGCTCGACTGCGTCGATCGGGACCGGGGCTCCGGCGACACCGGGCTTCAGGTCCAGCAGGCCGCGCAACGTGCGCCTGTCGTCGTTGGCGTCGGCCGCGAAGCGCCGATAGGTTTCCGCATCGTCGTTACGCGCGGCGACCTGCAATTCGTGAATCGCGTTTGGCTCCCAGGCATGGCGTTCGCCGGTACTGCGCCAGTGAAATTCGCCCGGGTTCGGCAAAATAGACGATGCGTCGGCCACGTTCTCGGGATAGCCGAGTGCATGACGCCGGCGTGCCTCGGTCTCGAGGACGCCGAAGCCGACGCCGGCGACGCGGCTGGCCGTGCCGGCGAAGCAGCGCGCGATGATCTCGTCGCCGAGGCCGAGGCCTTCGAAGCTCTGCGCGCCTTTATACGAGTGCAGGGTGGAGATACCCATCTTCGCCATGACCTTGAGCATGCCTTTCGCGACGCCCTTGCGGTACGCGGCGACGACGGCAGCGTCGTCGGGAAAGGTCGCCGCATCGAGTTGCCCGTCGCGTCGCGCCTGCCACAGCGACTCGAACGCGAGATACGGGTTGATGGCGTCCGCGCCATATGCGGTCAGCAGACAGTGATGATGCACCTCGCGCGCTTCGCCGCTCTCGATCACGATGCCGATTCGCGTGCGCTGCGCGCGCGCGACGAGATGATGATGAACGGCGCCGCACGCGAGCAAGGCGCTGACCGGGATGCGCGCGGCATCCATGGCGCGATCCGACAACACGACCAGGTGAAAGCCCGCCTCGATCGCCTGCTCGGCCTCGGCGCAGATGCGCTCGAGCGCGCCGACCAGGGTCTCGGACTTGTCGAACGTGATATCGATCGTCCGTGTACGCCAACCGCGATGATCCATGTACCGGATCGCCGCGAGCTCTTCGTTCGTCAGGATCGGGTGCGCGATCACGAGCCGCCGGGCGTGGTCGGCAGTCGTCTCGAGCAGGTTGCGCTCCGGGCCGATATAGCACTCGAGCGACATAACCACCTCTTCGCGGATCGAGTCGATCGCGGGATTCGTGACCTGCGCGAAGAGCTGCTTGAAGTAATCGTAGATCATGCGCGGCTGGTCCGACAGACAGGCGATCGCGGAATCGTTACCCATCGAACCGACCGGATCGCGCAACTCTCGCACGAGGGGCAGCAGCATGAACTGCATGGTCTCGGTCGTATAGCCGAACGCCTGCATGCGGTTCAGCAGCGTCTCGGCGTCGAAGCCGTGGGCTTGGGCATTCGGCGCAAGGTCGCTGAGCTGAATGCGCCCGTCGCGCAACCAGTCGCCATAGGGCAGGCGGTTCGCAAACGCGTCCTTGAGCTCCCGGTCCGGAATCATCCGACCCTGCTCGAAGTCGATCAGAAACATGCGGCCCGGCTTGAGGCGGCCCTTCTCCTTGACCAGCGCCGGGTCGATCCGCAGCACGCCAACCTCGCTCGCCATGATCACGCGATCGTCATGCGTCAGGTAATAGCGACTCGGACGCAGGCCGTTGCGATCGAGCACGGCCCCGATGTAGCGACCGTCAGTAAAAGCGATCGACGCGGGGCCATCCCAGGGTTCCATCAGGCATGAGTTGTACTCGTAGAACGCACGCTTGTTCTCGGCCATCAGATCCTGCTTCTGCCAGGCCTCCGGAATCATCATCATGACGGCTTCCTGCAGCGTGCGGCCGGTCATCAGCAGGAACTCGAGGACATTGTCGAATGTGCCCGAGTCGGAGCAATCGGGCTCGACGATCGGGAACAATCGCTCTATCGAATCGCCAAACAAGTCGCTCGAGACGACGCCTTCGCGTGCACGCATCCAGTTGACATTCCCGCGCAACGTGTTGATCTCACCGTTGTGCGACATGAACCGATTCGGCTGCGCGCGGTCCCAGCTCGGGAAGGTATTCGTCGAAAAACGCGAGTGCACCATCGCGAGGTGCGATGTGTAGTCCGGGTCGTTCAGGTCCGGGAAAAAGCGGAACAGCTGGTCGGGGGCAAACATGCCCTTGTAGATGATGACCTTGGCCGACAGGCTGCAGATATAGAAAGTCTTCGCCTGAACCATGTCCGGGTCGTCGCGCAGCAGGTGGCTGGCGCGCTTGCGGATCAGGTACAGCTTGCGCTCGAATGCTTCACCCTCAAGACCCTCCCCCGCGGCGATGAACAGCTGTTCGATCGTCGGGCAGGCCGCGCGCGCGGTCGGGCCGAGATCGGCCCGGTCGACGTCCGTCGGCACCGCGCGCCAGCCGACCAGGGTCTGACCCTCGTCGGCGCAAATCTCGGCCACGGCAGCTTTGCATTTTTCGCGCTCGGCCAGGTCGGTCGGCAAAAACACGATACCCGCGGCGAACTTGCCGGGGTCAGGCAATTCGGTCCCCAGGTCGGTGCGCGCGACCTTGGCCAGGAACTCCAGCGGCAGGGCCGTCAGAATGCCGGCGCCGTCGCCGGTGTTGACCTCGGCGCCCCGCGCGCCACGGTGCTCCATGCTGCAGGCGATCAGGTCCGCGTCGGCCACGATCTGGTGGCTGCGCTCACCTTTAATATGCGCGATGAAACCAACCCCGCAGCTATCCTTCTCGTTCGTCGGATCGTACAGACCTCGGCTCAGGTCAAAATTTTCTGGCAACTTAATAGTCATACGTGTTAAATCAAAGACTTACCTCTTAATGCCTTCTCGCCCACTGCGGTTAACTTTCGCAGCGACGCGGTCGCCCGCGACGATTACGGGCGCCAATCTATCGTCTCCCTCATAAGATGGCAGCCGTAGCAGCCCTTGGCGCGGCGGCGGCGGCGCCTTCCCGAAGCGCTCAACAGGGTGCCGTATTCAGCCTTGATCTACCGTAACCGATTGTTTTTACTGAACTTGATAGCCGGCTCGATGGCTTCACAATTCCCGCCTCGAACCGCACATTATAAGCTAGGATCGCCATGTGGCTCAACGTCTTCGGGGACTACCCGAGTATTGGACTAACGAGCGCCGATATGTGAACGTAACCCGGTTCAAATGCAACCATTCGTGGGATCATCGGCCCTATGGTTAATGACGACATCCAACGCGTGCTCGATTTCTGGTTTTCCGGCAGCGCGTTGGACTCCCCGCAGGTCGACAGCAGGATGGAGCGTTGGTTCGGTTCCGAGCCCGGTCTCGACGATGAAATCCGCGGCCAATTCGGCGCCCTCGTGCAAGATGCATCGGACGAGGAACTCATGGACTGGACCGAGACGGCGGAAGGCCGGCTGGCCCTGATCATCCTGCTTGACCAGTTTCGCCGCAACATATTCCGCGGTACGGCCGATGCGTTCAAGATGGACAAGCTCGCCCTGAAGATCTGCATCGAAGGCACAATGAACAGCGACCACAAGGATCTGTCGGAAATGCAACGGATGTTCTTCTTCATGCCGTTGCAACACGCGGAGTCGCTGAAAATTCAGGACAAGTCCGTCGACATTTACAACGCGCTCGCCGACAGCGTCTCGGGCACGCTGCGCGAGACGTTCCGGACGACCGCGCAATTCGCCGAGCTGCACCGGGATATCGTCGCGGAGTTCGGTCGCTTCCCGCATCGCAACCCGATCCTCGGCCGCAAGAACTCCAAGGCTGAATCAGAGTACCTGTCGGTCAACACGCCGACTTTCGGCCGGTAAGCTCAGGACAGCGCGAAACATGTATTACGAAGCCCCGCGACGCGTCGCGATCATAGGCGGCTTGCGTATCCCGTTCTGCCGTTCGCATACCGCGTACGCCAGATGCTCCAACCAGGACATGATGACCGCGGTCCTGCGCGGGCTCGTCGACCGGTTCGCCCTTGACGGCGTCGCCCTCGGTGACGTGTCGCTCGGCGCCGTCATCAAGCACTCGCGGGACTGGAACCTTGCACGCGAATCCGTGCTCGGCAGCGGCCTTGCGCCCGAGACGCCGGCATACGACTTGCAACGGGCCTGCGGCACGAGCCTCGAGGCGGCCATCCAGATCGGCAACAAGATTGCGCTCGGTCAGATCGATGCCGGCATCGCGGGCGGTACCGACAGCATCAGCGACGCGCCGATCGTCTATCCCGATGAGTATCGACAGATACTGCTCGGCAGTTTCCGCGGCCGCTCCCTGGGCGCGCGCATCAAGCCGTGGCTCGGCCTGCGACCGCGTCATTTCAAACCCGAACTTCCAGGCGTCACGGAACCGCGCACCGGGCTCAATATGGGTCAGAGCACGGAACTGACGGCCCAGCGGTGGGGCATTACGCGCGAGGCGCAGGACGAGCTTGCTTATCAGAGTCATCGTCGCGCGGCCGCGGCCTATGACGAGGGTTTCTACGCAGACCTGATCATGCCGTTCGAGGGTGTATCCGAAGACAACAACCTCAGGCGCGATACTACTCCCGAGAAGCTGGCGACGCTCAAGCCGGTATTCGATCGCGGCGCCAACGGCACGATGACGGCCGGCAACAGCACGCCGTTGACCGATGGCGCGGCCGGCTTGTTGCTGGCTTCGGAAGACTGGGCGGCAGAACGCGACCTGCCCGTGCAGGCGTATCTCCGTTACGGGAAGGTAGCGGCCGTGGACTTCGTAGCCAAGGAAGGCCTGCTGATGGCGCCGGCCTATGGCGTGTCGGAGATGCTGTGGGACGCCGGGCTCGGATTCAGTGATTTTGACCTGTTCGAGATTCACGAAGCATTCGCCGCGCAAACGCTGGCGACGATGAAGGCCTGGGAATCGACGGAATTCTGTGCCGAGAAACTCCGCCGCAACGCGCCGCTCGGGCCGATCGATCGCGACAAGCTGAACATCAAGGGCGGCAGCCTCGCGCTCGGTCATCCATTCGCGGCGACGGGTGCGCGCATCCTCGCCGGCCTCGCGAAGATGCTCGACGAACGGGGGTCGGGCCGCGGCCTGATCTCGGTCTGTACCGCCGGCGGTATGGGTGTGATGGCGATCCTGGAAAAATAATCTTCCTGAAGGGACAACATGAGCGCCTTCGACCAATTCCTGACGACACTGAATGCGATTCTCTGGCACGACTCCGTGCTGTTCCTGCTGCTCGGCACCGGTGTCCTGTTCACGGTCTGGAGCGGCTTCTGCCAGTACCGCGCGTTGACGCACGGCGTGCGCGTCATCCGCGGCGTCTACGACCGGCCCGACGACCCGGGCGCAATTAATCACTTCCAGGCGCTGTCCGCCGCGCTGTCCGCGACGGTCGGG
>Ga0209987_10002542_pt1 | contig 10067 bp, 12 predicted proteins | sample N074metaG_FD_182134 | JGI IMG/M metagenome (GOLD analysis project Ga0209987, IMG submission 182134) | Deep subsurface microbial communities from Kermadec Trench to uncover new lineages of life (NeLLi) - N074 metaG (SPAdes) (version 2) | ecosystem: Environmental > Aquatic > Marine > Ocean trench... | reverse complement strand
TACGATGTCGTCCTCGCCCAGATAGGTGCCGGACTGGACCTCGATCAGGCGCAGCTCAACCTTGCCCGGGTTCTCGAGCCGGTGGACGGCGCCGAGCGGGATGTAAGTCGACTGATCCTCGCCCAGGAGGGTTACCTCGCCGTCGATGGTGACGCGCGCGGTGCCGGCCACGACCACCCAGTGTTCGGCCCGGTGGACATGGCTTTGCAGCGAGAGTTTTCCGCCGGGCTTGACCACGAGCTGTTTGACCTGAAATTTGCTGCCCTGCGCAATGGTCTCGTAATAGCCCCAGGGCCGGTAGCAGCGGGGGAATTCCGTCGCCTGCGGCGCGCCTTCCGCCTTCAGCACCTCGACCGCCCGGCGCACCTCTTGCGCGCGGTCCATATGGGCGACCAGGACGGCGTCCCGGGTCGCCACCACAACGATCCGATCGAGCCCGAGCCCGACCAGCCTGAGATCGGGATCATCGGCGCGCAGCAGGCTGTCGCGGCAGTCGATCGCGATCGCGCCGCCGGTGGTCGCGACGCCGTCCTGGTCCGGGTCGCTCTCGGCCCAGACGGTCTGCCAGTTGCCGAGATCGTTCCAGCCGCAGTCGAGCGGCACGACCACGCCCGCGACCCGCTCCATCACCGCATAATCGATCGAGATATCCGGGCTCGAGAGATAGGCCTCCTCGCCGGGACGGAAGAAACAGAGATCGTCCCGGCCCGCCGCCCGGGCCTTGGCGCAGGCGGCGAGCACCCCGGGCGCGTGCGCCTCGAGGGCGGCGAGGACGGCCGTTGCGGAGAACAGGAACATGCCGGAATTCCACAGAAAGCGTCCCGAGGCCACCATCTCGGCGGCGCGCGCGGCGTCCGGTTTCTCGACAAAACGCAGGAAGGGCTGCGGGCTGTCGGGGTGCGGTGCTTCGAGTTCGATATAACCATAGCCGGTCTCGGGTCGGTCGGGGGTGACCCCGAAGGTCACCAGCGCGCCGTCGCAGGCAGCACCCGTGCCGGCGGCGACGGCGCGGTGGAAGGCGTCCACATCACCCAGGACGTGGTCGGAGGGCAGGATCAGCATCAGGCCGGAGGGGTCGGTTTCGGCAATCTCGAGCGCCGCCAGCGCGATCGCCGGGGCGGTGTTGCGGCCCTCCGGCTCGATGATGATCCGTGTCGCAACGCAACCGCTGTCCGAGAGCTGCTCGGCGGCGATGAAGCGGAAATCCTGATGGGTGAGAATGATCGGATCGGCATACCCCGCGCCCTTGATCCGTTCGAGGGTGCGCTGGAACAGGGAGCCGCCCTCGAACAGCCGGTTGAACTGTTTCGGGTAGGATTTCCGCGACAGCGGCCAGAGCCGTGTCCCCGCCCCCCCGCACATCACCACCGGGTAGATTTTCGCGGCCTCGGCCATCAGGCGCTCCTTGTGCCCTGTCTCTCCATGCTCTCCATGGTGATGATGGCACCGGGATGCCGGCGCAATGAATAATTCACCCTCGGCATTGGGTGAGCACGAATTTCCATCTGCCCGCATCGTCAGGGCTTCGAATTGCCGCTCTGTCCGGGCGCCGTGCGAGGTTAGAGGATCCGTTCGGATCTTCAGGAAATGACGGGGGTGATCGCACTCTGACTCGGCCCGTCAAACGGCCAGCAAAATCCCGGTCCATCCCCCGCCGCCGCCGGGAAGCGCCCTCGGCATATACGAAACGCCCGGGCCGAGAAGCGCCGCCTCGCGGTTGAGTGACGTACAGGGCCCGGGCGTTCCTGTTTTAAAACATCAGGACATCAGAACGCCTTGCTCAATCCGACGATCACCGCGTAGTCGCGCTCGACCTGCGGACCGTCGAGCCACTGATAGACCGGCACTGTGCCCTCGACGGAGAGACGCACGCCGGTCAGCGGGCCCGAGGGCACGATGAAATTGGCGCCGAGCCCAAGGCCGATGAACCGCCCGGCCCGAAGGTCCGGATCGGCGGTCGGCACCATCGCCGGGTTCAGCCGTGGGTCGGCGCCGTCGATATCTTCGACGATTTCGCCGGAGACGCGCAACGACGTGCTGAACCAGTCGGTCCACTTCCGCGCCGCCCACAGGCTGCCCTGATATTGATTGCCGAGCGTGTAGTCGTCATCGTTCTCGCCGAGGCGTACCGCCGCGCCAAGCTGGCCGCCCCAGGACCACTCGCCGGAACTGCCGGTATAGGCGAGGCCGGGGAGCAGGTCGAAAGTCCCCGAGCCGAGTTGCATCGGATAGGGCAGTACCGCGTCCGGGTCCGCGGGCGTCGCGTCGCGCTCGTCGGTCGAACCGGTCGGCAGGCTCAGCCCCCCGGTCAGCTTCACCGTGTGGCCCATCTCCGCCCACAGGCTGTAGCCGCCGAGAATGCGGATATCGCCGATCCCGCTCGAGCGGGTCGTGAAGGAGGCGTCCATCCGGGTGCGGTGGTCCATCTCCTTGCGGAGGAACGGCACCATCGCCATCGCGGAGATGTCGTCGGTGATCCCGTACATGCCCGCCAGCATGAACATATCGACGTCCATGTTGAGCGGCGCGACCAGGAACTCGTCCAGCACCTCGTCGGTGCTCAGTTGGTCGGTGCCGTCGCGGTTGCCGTCCATGCTCATGCTCATATAGCTGAACGAGAGCATGAACTTGCCCTGCGGCGGGCTCATCGTACCCATGATCCCGGCCGGCGGGGCCATGTCCGGGCGGAGCATCATGCCCCCCATCTCCATGCCGCCACCGCCCGCGGGGTCCATTTGCATCTGCCCGATCTGCCGGCCTGGAGCGTCGATCGGCAGGGGATCGGACGTGCGGACCATCGTCGCGGTCGACTCGGGTAGAGTGTGGGTGTGTGCTTCAGCCGCGGGTGCGGCGGCAAGAACACCGGCCAGCAGGGCAACGCCCGCCGGCAAGTACATTGGCGTATTCATTCTCTGTCCTCTTGATTCCCGAAACAGGTGTCCCCGGCCCTCGTCCTTTGGCCGTCACCCGGTCGTATTTCGAATCCGGTGGGCAAAATCACCAAGGACGGCCGGTGCCGCTTTGATCTGAATCAACCGAATTGGGGATGGGGCATCATGTCGCTGAGCACCTGCTCGAGCGGCACGCATCGGAGTGGCCAGTCGCGCGGCGCATGGAGAATGCATGTGCGGTCATTGCCGCCGAGACCCTGAATGCCGTTCGCAGGTCTCGTTTCAAACCCGCACCCTGTCTGCTTTCGACGCACTTGATATAGATCGATGATTCTCCCAGTGCGGCGGTGCAGATCGAGCGCCCCATAGTCAGGAGAACAACGATGTCTTCAATAGCTCGATCGGCTGCTGCCTTAGCCTTCTCTGCAATGCTGGCTGGCGCCTGGGGAGCGGCTTACGCCGGTGCGGGCCATTCCTCGGATGACGACGGTCATCATAGCCCGTCGGTCATGCCATCGAACATGATCGACTCAATGCGCGAGTCGGGCATGGAGATCATGAAAGTTATGACGATGCGGCGTTGCGCCGTGCCATCACCAAAGGCGTGGATCCCGGCGGCAAACAGCTCGACCCAGGCATGCCGCGATGGTCGATGGCTGAGCAGGATCTCGCTGACTTGATCGATTTCATCCGCAGCCCTGTCAGCAATTGACCTAGAGCGATTTCAAGCAAGGTGAATTCACTTTGCGACTCGGAAATCGCGGCAAACCAATAAGTTAGAGCATTATCGGTTAGTCAGGGATCACCGATAATGCTCTAAGTTCCGCGGCATCGTCAGGGCCTTGCGATTGACCAGCCCGATTCCGAGCAAGGTCAGGCCGATCCCGACAAACTCCGGCCAGCCCAGCGTCTCGCCGTAGAACAGCGCCCCCATGGTGAGGCCGAAGACCGGGACCAGGAAGGTGAAGGAGTTCGCCCGGGTCAAGGCCATACCCTCCAGGATCGAGACCCAAAGCCAGTAGACCAGAGCCGAACCGAAAAGGCTCAGACCGGCCAGGATCAGAACGAAGCGGAGTGACCAGATAACGTTCTGCGGTTCTTCGAACGCAAAAGCGGCGACCAGGAGAGGGAAGCCTCCGATCAGCATCTGGAACCCCATCGCCATGATGGCATCGACCTCTCCGGCGATCCGCTTGATCAGCACGTTGCTCACCGTGATGCCGAGCGCAGCAAGCAGAATATAGGCGACCCCGAGGGCATAGCTTTCGGCCTGGCTGGTCACAAGTTGCGGCGCCGCGATAAAGACGATTCCGGCGAAGCCGAGCATGAGGCCGAACTTGCCAACCGCGCCGAGATGTTCGCCGAGAAACATGACGGCCAGGATCGCCGCCAGCAACGGCTGCGTATTGGCAATCACCGTGGCGATGCCCGGCGAGACGAACTCGGCCCCATGAAACATGCCGACAAATCCCAGGCTGGTGGCCCCCAACCCGACGAAGATCAGGATCGTCCAGATGCGAACGCCCTTGGGCACCGGGCGGCCGAGCGCGAACCCCACGGCGACGAGCACCGCGCCCGCCAGGAAAGCGCGCAGTGTGGCGAAGGTCAGATGGGGCGCAAATGCGAACCCGGCCGTGATCAATGGGAAACAAATCGCCCACAGAAACATGACCAGGATGATTTTCGCGGTGTCAAAACCTTTCATGGGTTCCGATATCCTTGTGCCTGCAGCGAAGCCCTGAACTTGCTGGATAAACTGGAGGGGAGCATCTTTAGGCTTGAGCGAGCTTGTGCGGTTGGCGACGCATCCAATCGTGGAGGAAGGGCTCGAGGATGGACCATTGGCCGGGCGGCGAAAGCGGTCGGTGCCCGCGTGGAGACGATCCGGTTCAACGAATGCTCACCGCGGTAGGCGTATTTCTATCCGCAGGCCGCCTTCGCCTCGATTTATGAGCGATATGTCGCCGCCGTGAGCGCGGACGATCGTCCGGGCGACCGAGAGGCCGAGGCCGGTTCCGCCGGTTTCCCGGCTCCGGGACGCCTCGAGTCTTCGGAACGGCCTGAAGGCTTCCTCCTGAAGCTCCTCCGGAATTCCCGGGCCATCGTCATCGATCCTGATCAGGACTGCGTTTTCGTCATCTTGCAACGACACCCGAGCCTGGTCGCCATATTTGACTGCGTTGTCGATCAGGTTGGTCAGGGCGCGCCGCAGCGCGGCAGGCCGGCAGCCGTAACGCACCGCTTGATCGCCGATGCCCAGTGTGACGTCATGCCCGGCATCGGCCATCTCGTCGCAGACGCGCTGCAGCAGGGATCTGAGGTCAACCATTGCGTGCGGTTCGCTGGCGGCCTCGTCGCGTGCGAACGACAAGGCCGAGAAGACCATCTTCTCCATGTCGTCGAGATCGGCGAGCATCTTCTGCTGCTGCTCGGCGTCCTCCACGAACTCCGCGCGCAGCCGCAGGCGGGTGATCGGGGTGCCCAGGTCGTGCGAAATGGCCGCCAGCATCTGTGTCCGGTCATCGACGAAGCGCCGAATGCGTCGCTGCATCTCGTTGAACGCCCGTATCGCATCACGGACTTCGGCCGGGCCGCGCTCCGGCATTGGTGGCGCCTTCACATCGGTGCCCAGCCGCTCGGCCGCGCGCGCGAATATTCCGAGCGGCTTGGTCAGATGGCGCACGACCAGGGCCGAGACGATGCCGACCGTCAACAGCATTACCAGGAGCGACAGGACGAAGCGGAGCGACCAGAAGGGCTCGGGATCTACGACCATCACGGCGAAATTCAGCCAACTGCCATCGCGTAAATTGAGCGACGCTAGAATCATCTCGCCCGTATGGCTTGGCTGGTGACCGTCGTGCATCATGGATTGCCACGGCTCGCCCACGATCTGCTCGGCGCGACCGAGTCTAAAAACCACCGGCATGCCGGCGGCCCTGAGATGGGCGGCCAGGGCCTCGCGAAGCACATCCGCCTGCCAGCTGTTGTCCTGCCCTTCGCCTATGGCGCTTTCCTGGCTCAAGACAACGTGGAACCCGGCACTGTCCGACAGTTCGACGATTCGCCGCCGTTCGGCTAGTGGCGCGTTCTCGACAAGTTGCCCGATACTCGCAATGCGCTCGCCGGTGTGCTTGCCGCCGGTGAACATCAGGGCGCTTGTCCGGTCGGTCAGATACAACCCGACGCTCAATATATGCGAGACCGTCAGCCCGATAATCAGGACGAGCAGCGTGCGCGTGGCGATGGTGTCAGGTATCAGCCGTTTCATCCTGCACCACAACTGCCGTGAAAACGTAGCCACCGCCACGCACGGTCTTGATCAGTTCCGGTTCCTTGGGATCCGCTTCGATCTTGCGTCGCAAGCGGCTCACCTGCATGTCGATGCTCCGGTCGAACGGAGCCTCGGCGCGCCCATGCGTAAGATCGAGGAGCTGGTCCCGGGTGAGCACCTGTTGCGGGTGCTCGGCGAAGGCAACGAGGAGATCGAACTCCCCGGTGCCCAGATCGACCACCAATCCGCCCGGCGATTCAAGATGGCGCAGACCCCGGTCGAGCCGCCAGCCGGCGAAACCAAGAACCGTGCCCGTCCCTCTCGATGGCACCACGGCGCCTTGGGTGCGGCGAAGCACCGCTTTCATGCGCGCGATCAGTTCGCGCGGATTGAACGGCTTCGGCAGATAATCGTCGGCCCCCATCTCCAGACCGAGGATCCGGTCGGTTTCCTCGCCCATCATCGTCAGCATGATGACCGGGATTTGCGACCTCGCGCGAAGATCCCGGCACAGCGACAACCCGTCCTCGCCGGGCAGCATCAGGTCCAGGATCACCAGATCGATGTTCCAGTCGGCCAGGGCGCGGCGCATCTCCTTGCCGTCGCCGGCTCCGGTGACCCGATAGCCGTGCTTGCTGAGGAAGCGGCCGAGCAGATCGCGGATTTCCCGGTCGTCGTCGACGACCAGAATATGTCCTGAATTTTCCGACGCCTGCATGTTCATGGATCCTGAATATCCCGCGCTATCGCCCCGTCTCCGAGGACTTTGTAACGGACTGTAACCAGGGCCGCGCCGGTGACATTCGGTTACCAAGCCCTGCTCCACCCAGGGTGGTCCGGTGGCAGAGAATACCCAAGTGAGTGCCGGACAACAGCACCAGGAAAAGGGACATACCATGGTACGGTTTCGCAAGTCGACAGTGGGTACAGCGACAGCTCTGGCCGCGTTGATGCTCCTCCCGGCACCGGGTTTCGCCGCTGGCACGCACCAGTTGGATCGCGGCGAGGCGCCGGCTGCAAGCGCACTCGAGGGAACCCGGCTCGCCCACATGGGCCGCGGGCTGGCCGGCGGGCCGGGGATTGTGGCGCCGGGGCAAGGTTACGGACCCGGGCCGTACCAGGGCTATGGAGCGGGATACGGCATGGGTCCCGGCATGATGGGCCTCGGCATGATGGGACCGGGACAGGGTTACGGCATGGGCCCGGGGATGATGGCGCCGGGGCAAGGTTACGGACCCGGCCCGTACCAGGGCTATGGAGCGGGATATGGCATGGGTCCGGCCGTTGATCAGGGTGAAGATCTTTCGGCGGACGACGTGCGCGACCGGATCGAGCGCAACCTCGCCTGGCATGGCAACGAGCGTCTCATGGTCGGAGAGGTCACGGAAGCCGACGAGGACACCGTCATCGCCGACATCGTGACCAAGGACGGCTCGCTGGTCCGGCGCTTCAGGATCGACCGCCACACCGGCCAGATGCGCGACGTCGAGTAGGGCAGCAGGCGGCCGGACGAACGCAACGTCCGGCCGCCTCACCAACCATTCTGATGGAGATAGAAAATGTCGGAAACTGCAGCACTCGTTCTCGCCCGCGCCAACGACGCTAACTGGTACGGCTGGGATCACTCGGGCTGGTACTGGGCAATGGGGTTCCATGGGTTCCTGTGGCTCGCGCTGGTCGTCGTAGCCATCGTCGTTCTGATCCAGTTCTCGCGCCGGGGCCTGCCCGGGGCGGACAACTCGGCAAAATCCGCGCTGGATATCCGTTTCGCCCGCGGCGAGATCGACCGGGGTGAATACCGCGAAAGAAAGCGGGAACTCGCATGAGTCGTGTATCTGCCAGCTCGCTCCCGGATCGCGGGCTCTCGATCGGCGAGATGCTTGCCGACATCGTGACCCGGGACGGCTCGCTGGCCCGGCGTTGCAGGATCGACCGCCACACCGGCCAGATGCGCGACGTCGAGTAGGACAGCAGGCGGCGGGATCATGCCCGCCGGCAATCGAAACAACCTGTGAAGAAGGATATGGATGTGTCGTACACCCCGCAAACCCAATACGAGCCGGTGCCTGACCGGGTCGCCCCACCCCGCTCCATTCGTCTTTTGGAAAGAGCGGCCGTCGCACTGACCGCCGTTGCCGACGCGGAGTGGTCGGCCGCGAGATATCCGCACTACGAGCTGGCGCCGATATCGCTCGCGACGGCGCCGGCGGCTTCCATGGCGACCCGTCGGCGGCGTGTTCCGGCAGGACTTGATCCAGAGCACCCGCTGATGGGCCCGCACCCGACGGACTGAGAGCTGAAGGATCGCCTGACCCTCCGCGAACCGGAGCACGGCGCGGCGACAGGGAGACCACAGGAATGGCAAGGTTGAGAGCAGTGACCAAACGGCCTTCGCTTCGCGAGATGCTGGCCGATCCGATCATTCGGGCGGTGATGGTCCGCGATGGCGTGACCGAGCAAGAGCTGTTCGGGGCGATCGCGAAAGCGCGCGGCAGAATGGCGGGCAGGCACATGACAGATCGCGACGCCAGCCGCCGGAAGTTCGGCGCCCTCCCCTTGATGCAGGACCGGGCACAGCGGCTATCGATGCCCGATGAACGGAGGCTGCCATGGATGCGCTGATCATGGTCGCCATCTGGGTGGGTCTTTACTTTGTGTTGATGCCCCGTGGCCGCGGCGCGCACGTCATGGGGCATGGCCACGGTCAGGCTCGCGGCGAGCCCGAAAACGCTGGCAGCCGGAATCTTCAGTGGAAGCCGCCGGAGAGGGACACCGATCCGGTCTGCGGCGAATCGGTGCGGACCGAGCAAGCCAAACCCAGCGTCCACGACGGCAATGTCTACTACTTCTGCTCGCGCGACTGCCGCGAGATCTTCGAGGCCGCGCCCGACCTCTATCTGGGCGGCGGCGATCCTGATCACACCAAGCTGGAGCACTCCCATGCGTGAGACCGCGATCGAATTCGAGCAACCCGCCCGCCTGGGCACGCCACTGCCGGCGGCGCGCGCATCCAGGGTTCCGGTCCTGGCGCTTGGCATGGCTCTCGGCACCTTCCTCGCGCTGACCTTCGTGCTCTGCGTGCTGTTCGACCTCTGGTTTCCCGCGCAGGCGATGAACCCGGTCTGGGCGCCGCTGTTGCCGGGCTTCACCTGGATCAGCTGGGGCAGCTTCTTCCTCGGCTTGGCCGAGACCTTCGCCTACGGCTGGTATGTCGCGCTGATTTTCGGGTCGCTCTACAACTTCTTCGCGGCGAGGTTCGGCAATGCAGTCCGGTCATAAACTGTGCAGATCGAACGGAGACGCAGGCCTTGCGACGGCGGTCTCTGATGCAATCAAGACCGCCCGGGAAGCGCGCGACAGCGCCAGCGAGCGGTTGTTCGACCTGATCTACGGCACGCCGCCCTGGCCCAATGCCAGCCGGGCCGGCGAGTCATAATCCTCCAAGTCAACGAAACTGGAATTCTGGGAGATCGATATGGAATGGTTGCTCGACAACTGGGTTTTGGTCCTCTTCGGGGGCGGAATGATCGCCATGCACATGTTCGGACATGGCGGGCATGGCAAGCGTGGTGGGCATGGTGGTCACGCCTGCTGCAAAAGCCGGACCTCGAAGGCGGAGCAGGACGGCAAGCCCGACGCAGAGCCGGTGGCCGGCGATAGCCGGGGCGGCGACGCGGCAGGCCGCACGGTCAAACGCCATGACACCTGACCCAGCCATATTGGTCGTCAATTGCGGCTCGTCGAGCGTCAAATTCGCTCTCTTCGCCGCCGGCGGTGCCGCGCCACGGCGCTTGTGGTCCGGTGCCCTCGAGCGGCTCGGGCTCCCGGACGGTCGCTTCTCGGCCGCAGCCGAGGACGGCGGCATCCTTTTCGACGAGACCCGTGACATCCCCAATCACGTT
>Ga0209987_10002541_pt1 | contig 10068 bp, 8 predicted proteins | sample N074metaG_FD_182134 | JGI IMG/M metagenome (GOLD analysis project Ga0209987, IMG submission 182134) | Deep subsurface microbial communities from Kermadec Trench to uncover new lineages of life (NeLLi) - N074 metaG (SPAdes) (version 2) | ecosystem: Environmental > Aquatic > Marine > Ocean trench... | reverse complement strand
GAACATCAGTTCCAGGGTGTGAGGAAACAGACACATGTTTCTTGCCATATATGGTAACAGTAGATGTAGGCGGAGAAGTAACATGGTCAAACGATGACACAGCAGCTCACACTGTAACTGCTGGAAGTGCAGCAGATGGACCATCTGGTGAATTTGACAGTAGCTTGTTTATGGCAGGAGCAACTTTCTCCCACACGTTTGAATCAGCAGGTGAATTTCCTTACTTCTGTATGGTTCATCCATGGATGGCTGGAATTGTATCTGTCGGAGAAGCAATGACAGATGATACAGATGGAGACGACGGACTAATGGTAGACATTGCAACCGGAACTGCAGATCAAGGTGAAAGCTTGTCAATTGATGTGACTTTTACCATAATGGGTGAGAGTGTTGAACATGTCAACTATGACATTAAAGCAACTCAGAATGGTGAGGTTGTTCTTGATGAAATGGGTGTACATGATCACGATGGTGTAATGAATCACATGACATCTCCATTACCAGCAGCCGCATCAGATGATGCACCAGTAGAAGTCGAAGTAATGTTCAATGGATTTGGTATAGATAAACCATTTACTGGACCAATTGGTCAAGTAGAAACAGCGCAAGTTGTTCCTGAATTTGGAACAGTTGCAATGATGATACTTGTCGTTGCAATCATAAGCATCGTTGCAGTTACTGCAAAAACTAGAGTTATTCCAAGACTTTAGGAATCCACTCTTTTTCTATTTTCTTTTTACTAAAGCAATTACTGCTAAGATTATTGCAGCCGCTGCAATAGATAATCCAAGAATAGCAAAGTCGTATGCAGAACCTTTAGATAAATCCTCGACTTGCGAACCAGATTTTATTTCAGAGACATCCTTTTGTAGAGAAGATACTGCACTTTTCAGGGCAGAAACATCTTGATCAGATGATGAACCGCTAGTTGGTGGAAAATCTAGTACGGCAGTAGATTCTACATCTTCAACTGGAATTTCAACGTCTATAGAAACCCCATTAATCTCACCTTTGAGTTGAATCGAATATGAGCCTGTCTTAGTTGGAATTACATGAGAAAAGTAATGTCCAGGTCGTGAATCAGAGCTAATATCTAAAACTTTAGTTACCCCACCAAACTTTGCAGTAGCCTCTATATTCTTGAAAGCATTTTTAATTCCAACTTTAACTCCCAGATTGTCTCCTGGTTCGCTAATTTCAAAAACAAAATCATTTCTAAATTCTACTATAGGAGGTTCTGTTCCCCAACCTACTTCTATTACATATGGTTCAACCTCAATGGTATTGTGAGCAAAAGCTTGTGATAGCATTCCTATAGAAAACAATAATGCAACAAAACTAAAACTAGCTACTTTCATGGCTATAATCAAATTATACATGTTATTATCTTTACGTGGATGGTACTAACAAAATGAAAACTGTTTAAATCATAAACAATAATCTGAAGATTAAATGAAAAAATTTCTAATTATTTCATTACTAGTATTATCAATTTCATTACCATTTGCAGCAGCTCATCCATTTGTCGAGGAAACTAAACCAGAATCAGCGGTAAATGCACCTGTTGGAGTAACAGATGTAACTGTAATTTTTTCAGAGTCAATAGAGTTAGACTTTAGCTCGCTGAAAGTTTTTGATAGTAATGGTGATCAAATCGATAACAAAGATTCTCAATACTACTTGGGTGAAGAATCACTAATTGTTACTACCCCTCCACTTGACGATGGAGTGTACACCGTAACAAGTAAAGTTCTTTCTAAAGTTGACGGTCATTTAGTTGATGATGCTTTCATTTTTGGAGTAGGAGATATTAAAATTGAAATTCCAACAGACCAGCCAAAGTCAATTTTTGATATTCTGTTCTTTCCCGAGGCTGGTTCTAGGTTTCCTGGGCTTGTTGGGCAAACCATAATTCTAGGCTCTGTAATTGCCTCGATGTTAATATGGGGAACTCAAAACAAAAATTTGATAAGAAAGGAAATTGAAAAAATAGATTCTTTTCATCATGGAAAATTCATGATCTTAACTGGTATTGGATTGATGGCAGTATTTGCATCAAACATTGCAATGCTTGCAGTACAAACTTTACGATTGGAGACTTCGGCATTTGATGCTATACAAACCACCTTTGGAACAACGTGGGTAATCAGAATGATAATTACAATTATTCTCTTGGGAGTGTGGTTTTGGATGGATAGAAAAAAGAAGATTACAAAAAAGAATCAAATTCCAATGTTATTGTTATCCCTTGCACTAATTGGAACGTCAACTATGATAGGACATGGTTCTGCAAGTGGAGAGATGGGACCAGTTGTCTTGGATTATGTACATAATTTAGTTGCAGCAATTTGGATTGGTGGAATTATTTATTTTGTATTTACATTACTTCCAACGTTTTCAAAATTAGACAGGATTGCTAGAGATAAAATGTCACTCGTAATGATTCCAAGATTTTCAATTGCCTTTACCATAGCGATAGGAATTGTAATAATAACTGGTCCAACCTTAATGTGGCTTTTAGAAAGTGATGTAGGAATGATTACTGAATCAATTTATGGAAAATTAATCATTGCAAAGATTGCCATTGCTGCAATTATGATAGGACTGGGTGGTTTCTTTCAGTTTAAAGTTCAAAAGTCTGGCGAAAATGCTCTTGATTCAAAATCATTTTCAGTTCATAAGAAACTAAAAAGATCATTAAAGGTAGATGCCACTTTAGGAATAATTTTACTGGGTATAGTTGCCCTTTTAACAAATGGTACTTTGCCTGCAGGAGAAATTCAAAAAGTTGACGCACAAGAAGTGTTGTATGCATTTAGAACAATAGAATTTTCTAAAAGTGCAAAATTTGATATTGAAATCACGCCATTTTCTAGTGGCACAAATACCCTTATTGTAAAAATTAGTGATTTTGAAAATAACCAATTGCCAGATGCAGATGAGGTTAAAGTAAAAATTTCAAATCCACAAAGAAATATTTCACCAATTGAAGTTCCTATGATAAAGATTACTCAAGAAGAAGGCAGACCAGCTGTGTTTCAAGGAGAGTTGACTTTTGGATTTTCAGGTAAGTGGCAAACAGAAATTGAAATTAAAAGAATTCAGAATGCAAATGAATCTGTAATAATGAATTTACTTGTTAAACCAAGACTGCCAGATCTGCAAGTGGAGATTATAGAATATGATTTTCCTGAGCCCACAAAACCATTATATCCATTGTATGATGGAAAAAACTCAATATGGATTAGTGATCCAACTGCTCCAAGACTATGGCAATTCTCTTTAGATACTCAAGAATTTAACTCTCATTCGTTTGATGGAGAAATTACTGTAATGCTTACTAAAGATAATGAGGGAAAAATTTGGTTTAATGATCCCCCAAGAAACCAGATAGGATTCTTTGATCCAGATGATTTAAAAATCACTACAGTTTCTTTACCAAAAATTGCACCAACAATTAATGATAGTACAACTACTTCTGTTCAAGCAGACTTTGAGGGAAATATTTGGATTGCAATTATCAATAAAGATAAAATTTTGAAATACATTCCAGATTCAAATACTTTTGAAGAAATTCAATTAGCAAAAGGATCATTGCCATTTGCATTGGCAATTGATGATGAAGGGAAAATCTGGTTTACGGAAACGGGTTTTGGTAAGATTGGATTTATCAATCCACAAAATAATGAGGTTACTGAATTTTCAGATGACAGGCCACTGCAAGGACCTGAGGCCTTAGCCTTTGATAAGGAAGGAAATCTATGGATTACAGAACATACAGGCGTGGGGATTGTCAAATTTAACCCAATTTTAGAGACTTTTGAAAGAATTCCCGTACCTGACCAAGAGGCACTTCCATTTGGAATGACCTTTGATAGATATGACAACATATGGTTTGCGCAACACACGGTTGATAATATTGCAGCATACGATCCACATAATAATAATTTGATCGAAGTTCCAGTTCCAACTGCAACATCATTTATACAATTTATGACATTAGATGATAAAGACAATGTTTGGTTTGTTGAACAACAAGGAAATAAGTTAGGGATGGTAAAGATTACCGAAGTTCCTCTTGTGGCCTCTCAAATACCAACAACAGAAAAATTTGAATTAAAGTATACTGAAATTGCCTCTCCCTTAATTGCAATGGGAATAGTAGCAACATCGTTATTTTTTGTGAAAAGTGTTAAAGACAAAAGAAGACTGAACTCATTAATTAATTCCTAGATAACAAGCCAGCAGACTTTATTCCCATTGTCATAGCAAGCAAACCAATTGATAACAATACAATTGTACCAGCAGGAGTAATATCAAAAATATAAGAAATTAAAATTCCTGCAACAACAGAAAATATTGAAAAGGACATTGAAATAATAGCAGTTTGTTTAAATCCCTTTCCATACATAATTGCAGAAACATTGGGAATTACAAACAATGCTGAAATCAACAAAACACCAACTAGCTGAATAGAGGTAACAACGGTAATCCCGGCCATAAAGACAATTAAATAATTAATTTTTTCAACTGGAATGCCACTAACTTTAGCTTGCTCTTCATTAAAAGTAGAATAAAGAAGTTGCCTATACAACAATAGAACTACAATTAGAATAACTCCTGTCAAAGATAGAATTAGAATGGTATCATTGACACTTACAAGAAGAATGCTTCCAAATAGAAAACTAAAGATATTAATGGTAAATCCCCCTGAAATTCCGATAATTACGAGCCCAAAGGCGATCCCTGATGATAAAAGAACTGCAACTGAGGCATCTCCTGAGATATCGTATTTTTCTTTAATTCGAGTAATTATCAACGCACTGATTAACGAAACACCATAAGCTGTCCAAAGGGGATAAACTCCCACCATTAAACCCAAAGCAATTCCACCAAAAGAAGAGTGAGCTATTGCATCACCAAACAAAGAGTATCGTCGTAGAACAAGAAATAATCCTATTACGGAACACAAGATTGCAATGGCAGCCCCTGAGATAAGTGCTCTGTGCATAAAGCTGAAAGTAAAAATTTCTAATGACATGGCTAATGATGTTGCATGTGTTTCTGCATAGATGCTTCAGAATATTGTTTCACAAGTTCATCATTTCCAAAGAATTTATCAGATTCACCATGAAAGAATAATGTTCTATTAAGGCAAGCTACATGGTTAACAAGCCGATTTACTGCATCCAAATCATGAGATGACCAAATTATGGTAATTTTTTGTTTAGAGTTTAATTCTTTTAGAATACTATAGAAAAGTTCAATGCTCTGCTGATCAATTCCAGTTACTGGTTCATCAAGAATTAAAAGTTTAGGGTTATTGACAAGTGCCTTTGCAATAAAGACTCTCTGTTGCTGGCCAGCAGATAATTCTCCTATCCTTCTTTTACTTAATTCATGAATCCAAAGCTGTTGTAAGATTTCATCAATCTTTTTTGCATCCGATTCTTGTCTCAATCCCATTCGTACAACGTCATTTACAGTAGCTGGAAAATTTTTCTCAAAAATTGGTTTTTGAGGAACATATCCAATTTCTTTAAGATAGTCTTTTGACTTTGTAATATCTTGGCCAAAAAATTTAATTTTACCTTTGTATTTTGTGTATAGTCCAAGCATTGAAGCAAAAAGAGTACTTTTACCAGCACCATTGGGGCCAATTATGCCTAAAAAATCACCTTTGTTAACTGTAAAACTAACATCGTCAAGAGCCTTTACATCAGGATACTGGACTGTGAGATGTTCTATTTCTACAACTTTCAACATAATGCCTCCTTGAGATTATCTAGATTTTCAGTCATTCGTGAGATATAATTTCCATCGCCAGAAATTTCTAATGGAGATAAAACAAGGATTTTTCCACCTATTTCATTTGCAACAACATTTGATATCCTTGGATCGATTGTGTCTTCAGTAAAAATAATTTTAAGTTTTAATTCTCTTGCAGTATTAATTATATTTTCCAAAGTTTTAGCAGTAGGTTCTGCATGAGGATTATTTGATGAAATGATTGTATGTTGATTTAAATCATATTCAAATGCAAAATATGAAAACGCATCATGAAATGCAATAAAATCACGATTACAGTTAGATAAATCGTGTCTAATTTTTGAATCAAATCTATCTAGCTCAACTATGTAACTTTGAGCATTTTTCTGATAGAATTTTTGGTTTTGAGAATCTAATCTAGAAAATGCATCTGCAATTTTTTGGACTTGGATTTTTGCTAAAACTGGATTTAGCCAAATATGGGGATCTCCTGATTCATTAACATATTCTTTTTGTTCTTCAGATTCTTCATATTCAGATGATTTTTCAAAAATCTTATTATTATTTTCAAAAATTCCATCACTTGTATCAACTACAATTCCTTGATAGTTCATTTCCTCTAAACTATCAACCCAATTTTCAAATCCAAATCCATTAATTATAATTAGATCTGATTTTTGCATTTGTTGCACGTCTTGTATTGTTGGTTCCCAGTTATGTGGTTCTACACCTTCTGGAACTAGCAGACGTACATTGACTTTGTCTTGGCCAACTTGTTGAGCAAATTCGTATAAGGGATAAAAAGATGAGATAGCTTGGAGTTTAGTCAAACCGTTTGTCTCTCTAAATTGTAAACTAGAATCACTTGCCCAAACTGAATATGAGCTAAGAGGAATTACAATAACAATTGAGATTATTGCAAATTTGACTTGATTGTTCACGCAAACAATCCCTTAAAATTATTAATAAATCTATAAAATGTTAATAATTTTAATTGCTAAACTTATAAGATAATTAATAACATTAGGCGTATGCCAATAGTCTCAATCTCACTTAATGATGAAATTCTGACAGAGTTAGACAAACTTCAAAAATCCATGGGATTTTCTGGACGGTCTGAGGCCATAAGGGCAGGTATAAGATCATTTGTTTCAGAAGAAAAACAAAAATCAGATTTGTCTGGCGACCTTCATGCCATTTTACTAGTAGTTCATAATGATGAGTTTGATCATATTGTTTCTGGAATTACCCATAACTTTGAGGATCTTATTACAACACATCTTCATAGTAAGATTGACAAAGAAAAATGCATGGAATTGTTTGTAATTCATGGTGATGCAGAAAAAATCATAACAATTACAAAAGATTTTCAAACAAACAAAAACATGGATACGGTAAAGCTAGTTGCATTGTAATTAGAATTTTTTCAGAGTAAACGAAGTTTTTTTGGATAGAATAATTATTGCCATTATAGACACCACCAGAATCAATGTGGCAACAGAACCAAATTCAGGAACTACTACAAATCCAAATTCAGTTTCCTGACCGGTATTCCTTATGTTTTCAAATCGAATTATTGTAGGTCCTGTCTGATCTTCTGTAAAGTAATAGTCTTCTGAATCTCCGCCTACTTGTGCAATTCCAGTTGTTCTGTAAATTTCTTTTCCTCCTTGTAAGATTACAAATGTATAGTCTGAATTACGTAGTGGCACATTTGTTGCAGCATCTCTGATTGTAAAGACAAACTTTATTTTTGTGTCTGGTTCAATTGTAACAGGATACCATGATAGGTTTAGAAGGAAATCTTCACTTCTAGTATATGCCGTTAAAGGAAAGTCGATTTTTTCAGTTGTAGACAATGTAAAAACCATATTGTCAGGTAATGGTTCTTCTGATTTTTTCATCTGGTTTTTTAAAAATCTCAAGTGGTCTTGCACTAATACAAGATGAACTATTCTCTCATCTTCTTCTGAATAGTCATCTATTGTAACTGAGGATTTAAAGAGTTTAATTCCATTTACCTGCCCCATATAACCTGGAGATAAAAATTCAGTGAATTCGGTTGGAAAATGAATTTCCTCATGAACAACAGGAATATGAGACATTTGCTTTTCGCTCCAATCAAACGGCATCTCAAAAGTTACCTGTTTATTTTCCGAATTGTATTCAAAATTTGAAATTTGGTCAAAATATGACTTTACGCTAAATGAAACATCTTGGTTCTGAGCATCTTTTTCCCAGTATTGAGTTGTTTCTGCTACACTCAAATCTACTTTATAGATTCCAGAGTCCTTCAAGATATTTGTGGGCTCATCGATGGTTCTGACTTCAATCTCGAAATGGTACAGGCCACCAGAATTAAAGATAGGTCCTGTGATTTTAAGTGGATTTAATTCAGTTCCATACCAAGCGCCCAACAGAGAGTCTTGCTCACCGTGAATAGTAATTTCTTCTTCTTGAGTAGGATTTACATTAATTTGTAGAATACCATCAGATGTAAAAAAATAATTTCGAAATATCATCTCGTTTTCATGAAATAGACCTATTAGAAAAGTAACATTTTTTGCATTTTTTTTTGTTTCATCTTCGATTGCAGTAATTGTGATCTGTTTTTCATCCAAGTTATCAAAAGACAATGGAAGTTCAACTGAGATTGAAATTTCTTTTCCTTGAATGTCCACTGAAGAGATTGTTTCAATACCTAATCCATGACCATAAACACTGCTTAATGGAAATAATAAAATTACTCCAAATATGAAAATTCCAAGTTTTAATTGGGACAATATCGTTTTTGATACTTTGGGGTTATATTATTGTCATTAATTTTTCAACTGTTTGAATTAGTTCTTCCATGGAGTTTGCCTCCAAGATAGGCTGTAGATCATTAGGATCTTCTGCACCAAGGGCAGCCAAAGAAAACAAATAATCAATTGTTGGAGTATCAGTTGTAAGATAGTATTGGGTTAAAATTTGATCAAGGGAAGATGGCTCAATTACTTCTGGAAAAGCTTGTTTGATAGTTTTTTTCTTCCATAAATCAACTAGGTACTCCCATTGATTCAATGAAATATTGTCATCGATTTCTGGAATCAATTCAATTTCAGCTCTGATGTACATTTTTTCGTCAGTAGGTGATTTTTCATTAAGATCAGAGATGGCTTGGTGACCCTCAATAGAATGGGGATCATAATTTTCGGGGAGTTCTATGGATGGTGGAATGATTTTTTTTATTCTGAATTTACTGCGGCCCATTGTTAGAACATTCAATCGCATACTATCCATCTCTACGTCTTCACATTTGGTAATTTTTGCAATTGTACCTACTAATTTTGGGCCGTTCCAGCCACGAATTTGATTGCTTGAATCAACTAAGCATACACCAAATTGCCCATCACCTAACATACAGTCATCAATTAGTTGCTTGTATCGTGGTTCAAAAATTTGAAGTGGCAATTCTTGTCTTGGAAACAATACCAAGTCCAACGGAAAAATTGGTATAATTTTTGCTATAGTCAAACTATTTTCTTTTGAATCTTCTTCAGATATATGGAATACGGAATTTTTTTATTATATTCTGTAATTTTACTTAAAATCCATTTTCATTGAGAATTAAACCCAACAAAGCGGCACGAGTATGTTTTCCATATTCAGCTTGTTGGAAATACTTTGCATTTCTTGTGTTATCAATGTCTGTGGAAATTTCATCTAGTCTTGGCAGTGGATGTAAAATTATGGAATCAGCTTTCATCTTTTTAAGCAAATCAAGTCCAATTACATAGATTCCCTTTACTTTGAGATATTCTTCCTCATCTGGGAACCTTTCTTTTTGAATTCTTGTGACATAAACTACATCAAGATCCTCGATGTGTTCTTCAAGGTCAGTAGTTTCAGTAAAGGATAGTTTTTTTCTTATTTCATAAATAGAGTCTGACCTTATTCGTAATGACTCTGGAGAAATCAAATGGACTTCAACATCATAGTTTCCAAGAGCAGACAAAAGTGAATAAACAGTCCTACCATATTTTAAATCACCAACAATACCAATTTTTAATCCATCAATCTTTTTCTTTTCTTTTTTAATTGTAAACAAGTCTTGTATGGCCTGTGTTGGATGTTCTTCAGTTCCACTTCCTGCATTAATTACAGGTTTTGATGAAATCTCAGAGGCAAACCTACTAGAGCCATCAAGTGGATGTCTTAAAACTAGTACATCTGAATAGATGGACATTATTTTTACAGTATCTGCAAGGCTCTCACCTTTCTGGGCAGAAGACGAGGAGATATCAGAAATTCCCAAAG
>Ga0209987_10002540_pt1 | contig 10070 bp, 6 predicted proteins | sample N074metaG_FD_182134 | JGI IMG/M metagenome (GOLD analysis project Ga0209987, IMG submission 182134) | Deep subsurface microbial communities from Kermadec Trench to uncover new lineages of life (NeLLi) - N074 metaG (SPAdes) (version 2) | ecosystem: Environmental > Aquatic > Marine > Ocean trench... | reverse complement strand
CGAGGCCGGCCTCGCTTATGTGGACAGCTCGAGCGAGGAAGAGATCAGAGAATACCGAGGTACCGTGACTGAGCCGGGGCGGCCGACCGAATACCGGGAGCGATCCGTCGCGGAGAATCTGGGTCTGTTTCGACGCATGCGCGAAGGCGATTTCAGGGACGGGGAGCACGTGCTCCGCGCCAAGATCGACCTCGCGTCACCGAACATGCTCATGCGCGATCCCGTGCTCTACAGGATTCGGCACGTGGACCACTACCGCACCGGTGGGGACTGGTGCATCTATCCGCTCTACGACTTCACACACTGTCTCTCCGATTCCATCGAGCGTATCACGCACTCCCTTTGCACCCTGGAGTTCGACAACAACCGAGAGGTATACGACTGGATCCTGGATCACGTCGACGTCCCTCGGCCCCAGCCGAGGCAGTACGAGTTCGCACGCCTCAACCTGGAATACACGCTCCTGAGTAAACGAAAGCTCCTCCGATTGGTCGAGGAGGGGCACGTGGACGGGTGGGACGATCCGAGGATGCCGACGATCGCCGGAATGCGACGGCGCGGGATTCCGTCGGCCGCTCTCCGCACCTTTTGCAACATGATCGGTGTGGCCAAGACCGAGAACCGGGTGGATTTCGCGAAGCTCGAATACACGATCCGGGACGAGTTGAATCCGACCGCTCCCCGGGTCATGTGTGTACTTCGGCCTCTCAAGCTCGTGGTCGATAACTTTCCTGAGGGGGAAACGGAAGAGTTGGAGGCGCCCTATTTCCCGGCGGACATCGGCAAGGAGGGGTCACGATTGGTGCCGTTCACACAGGAACTTCTCATTGAACGGGACGACTTCGAAGAGGACCCACCGAAGGGGTTCCGACGGCTCGTCCCTGATGGGGAGGTGCGCCTGCGTTACGGGTACGTCGTCCGCTGTGTTGATGTCGTAAAAGATGAAAGTGGGGTGATTCTGGAGGTGCACTGTACATATGACCCCGACACGAAGGGTGGCGCGACACCAGACGGACGTAAGGTCGAGGGCACCATCCACTGGGTCTCTGCATCCCACTCCGTTCCCGCGGAGGTCCGCCTGTATGATCGGCTGTTCTCAGTGCCGGACCCGGACAACGTGGAGGATGCGGAGGATTTCACGGTGCACCTGAACCCCGACTCCCTCACGGTCCACACGGACAGCCGAATCGAGCCGAGCGTCGCGTCGGATCCTCCTGATACCACGTATCAGTTCGAGCGGACGGGTTACTTCGTTCACGACGCCCTCGACTCCAAGCCGGACCACCTGGTCTTCAACCGCACCGTGACGCTGCGGGACAGCTGGGCGAAGGTTCGAAAGGCGGCGGAAGATGGAGCGGCGGAGCCTCAGCCGTCCAAAGCGGCGAGGTTGAAACTCGGCGGGGAACCCGGCGGGGGACCCGGCGGGAGGGGCTCGGGTAAACCGTTGGCCCGCCCACGCCCGAGGAATCCCGAAGCCGCCCTGCGGTACGACGGGCTGCGCGAGTCGCACCGTTTGCCTACGAGCGAAGCATCCGTATTGGCGCAGGACGCCGGGCTGTTTGAGCTCTTCCAGGATGGGTTGGAGTACACAGTCGACAACAGCGGACTCGCCAAATGGATCGTAAACGAGGTGCCCCGTGTCCTCGAGGACCGGCCGATCGACGAGTTGCCTTTTGGGGGGCGGGAGCTCGCCCGCCTCCTCGAGCTCGTCTCGAACGGCGAGGTTTCTGGCCGGGCGGCCAGGGACGTGCTTGCGGTGTTGGCCAAAGAGGGCGGAAATCCAGACGCCGTGATCGAAGCGAGGGGCTGGGGCCGGGTCAGCGATGCTTCGACACTTCAGCCCATGATCACACGTCTGATCGAAGCGAACCCAGCTCAGGCCCAGGGTTACCGCGATGGGAAGACGGGCCTCATGGGCTTCTTCGTCGGTCTGGTGATGAAGGAAACCAATGGGGCGGCCGATCCGGAGGTCACACAGAATCTGCTACGTAAGTCGTTGATGGGAGAGGGAGAGGAGTAGAAGGCTGTCAACGGCTTTCAAGTCTCAGCGCCTCCTCCAACCCCGCTTCCCCCGATCCGTACACGTAATCCTCGACAGCACCGTGGATGCGGCCGATAGTCTCATCGGAGGGGGCCTTCGTGAACGCCGACACGGTGATGCACGTCGTGAAATTCGCGACTATGGACCAGATTGCGCCGTGAATCCCCAGCGCATGGGGCACGATCACCAGGGTCACGTAGAGAACCGTCAGACCGACGCCAACCCCGGCGAGCACACCCGATTTCGTGAACGGCCGTCGCGTCGGGTAACACACGCCGAGCGTGCCGGGTAGGAGCTGCAACGCCCCGGCTCCGGAAAGTGTCACCAGGGTCACGAGGAATCCGAGCGTCCGCACCGAGAGGATATAACCGATGACCAGGAGTCCGAGGACGATGCCCCGTCCCACCCACACGTAATGGGCCGGCTCCCGGTCCCGTACGATGTACCGCTGATACACGTCGCGGGTGAGCACGGTCATGTTGGCGTGAAGAATCGAGTCCAGCGTCGACATGGCGGCCGCTGTCGCTCCGGCCAGAATCAGGCCAGTGAGCCATGCGGGTGCATATCGAACCAGAAGCTCGGGAAAAATCTGATCGGGGTTCGCGAGATCCGGTAGGACGATGGCCCCGCCCAGGCCCACCAACGCGGCCGGGATGTACAACGTCATCAGAAAGATGGGCGTGGTGGCCCCCAGCCACTTGATCGTTCGGCCCGACACGGCCGTATAGTACCGAATCATGATGTGCGGCTGGAGAACGATCCCGAACGACAGCGCCACCGACATCCCGATCCACATACCTGGGGTGAAGAAACCTTCCGGTCCCGGCAGCGAGAGCAGATCCGGTCGCTCGGCTGCCACGCGTTTCCAGAGCGCCAACGGCCCTCCGAAAAGGCGGTAGGAAAGAAAGAGGGCCCCCGCCCACACGGCCAGGTACATCCAGATGCCCTGGACCACGTCCGTCCAGTACACGGCTCTGAGACCCCCGGCCATCAAGTATCCGCCCGCCACGATCATGAGGAGCAACGTGCCCATCTCGAAGGAAATCCGGTCCCCCGAAGCCACTGAAATGATGTACCCGAGGCCCTGGGCCTGCACCTGGATGTAGAGGATCGTGAAAAGAACGGAGACCAGGGCCACGACCACCCGCACGGCCTCACTCTCGTAAAAGTCGGCCAGCATGTCGGCCGGCGTGATGTAGCTGAACCGTTTACCCAGAGCCCAGATACGGACCCCAAGCGTGTAGGTGATCGCCCCGGTGAGCACGGTCCATGTGCCGGCCTCCCAGAAGCCGATCCCATGCCGGTAGAAAAAGCCGCCCGAGCCGAGAAAGGCGAACGTCGAGTGGTAGGTGGCTACGACCGTGAGGTACAGGACCACGAAGCCGGCTTTTCGGCCGTACAGGAAAAAGTCGTCGAGGTTCAACGACATCGCCCGGTTGGCCAGGAAGCCCAGCACTATGGTGACGAGGATATAGAGAAAGACCAGTCCGGTCGCGATGACCCAAGTCTCCATGGCTACACCCCCCGGCCTGGCACGCTAAGTCGTCGCCTTCCGGAGGTGTCTCGTCCACCCGAGGGCACGCACTAGACGGCTCTCCGGGCGGCCCAGATCAGGACCCCGATCAGCGCGAAGTAGAGGGCGCCGAGGTAGACGTATAGGAACGGCAGGCCCAGGACCCACACCGAGCCGAAACGTGAGTCCACCCAGAAGACGAGGGGCGGTTGGACCAGCGCCATCAGGCCCAGGAAGGCGAGGACGGCAATCCAACCCGCACGGGAACGCGGCAGGTAGTGGCTACGGAAGCTCAGTGGGGCCAAACCACCAGCCCCCACGCCACGCCGGCCCCGACCACCGTACTAAGCAGGTTTCGGAGGTCATGATCAGAGCGGGCCCCTCTCCCCATCATCGCCCCGAGGAACGATTCGAGGGTCGAACCACAGAACGCCCCGAAGATCACCGCCAGAGCCCCTGCGCCAGCAACCAAGCCCATCGCCCAGCCCACACCCGCCAGAACAGTCGCACCGCTGACGCCTGCCATTGTGCCTACCAGCGACACACCACCGGGGGTGCCCTCCGGGACTGCCCGCCACGTCGTGACAAGTACGGCGTGGCGCCCGAAGGCCTGACCAACCTCGGTCGCGGTCGTATCGAACAGAGCCGTGGCGAACGCCGCGACCATAACAATGCTGAACGCCTCGGCATGGGGCGTCGCCACGGCCAGGAATGCGAACGCCACACCCGCCCCGGCGTTGCCCACGACGCTGCCGATCCCTCTCCGGCCACCCCGCCTTTCGGCCAAACCCAACACTTCCTTTTGTGCGTAGCCCAGTCGGGTCACACCCGTGCTGATCACCATGAGACCACCCAACATCACGAGTCCCGGCCACGCCGCGTAGGCGTAGAGCACCGTAGCCAGGAGCGCCCCGGCGACGGCGCCGCCGCGATCCACAGCACGCGCAAGGTAGGCGATGACCGCGACCGGCACTGTGATCGCGGCGCCGGTCAGCCAGGCCACGGTCCAAGATCCGGTCGCTCCAGCCGCAACGAGCAGTTCCGGGTCTACAAGCGTGACCGCCCAGAGCGCCGCGCCCCCGACCACAGGCACCAGGATGTTGTCGTCGACCTTCGTGTCCAGTGATTCGGCTAATGCGGCCGCCGTGGTCGCCACCAAGCAGCCGATCACCAAAAATGACAGCGACCCCGAGACTGCTACAGCGCCAGCGGCGCCAACGACGCCGACCGTACTACTCGACAGGAACGCATCCCCGATCCGCCCGGATACGTCGGTTCCGCCCAGCGTCAGCAGCCCGTCAGGCACGAAGGATCCACCCAAGGTCCAGGTTCCCGCCCGCTGGACCCAGCGGATGACCCAGGCGGACGCCAGGGTCCCGAACAGGACGAACGCCCCCAGCCCCGACCAGGTCTTTTTGCGATTCCAGGGCAGTCGGGGGCCCCGGAGCACGAGACCGGACAGTGTGGCCATCCCGTCCCCTACGGCGAGCAGCGCCCAGACGCCAGCCGCCAGCTCCAGGCGGGACCTAAAAATGATGAAGGTCAGCAGCAGGATTGCTGGATAGAGTACGACCCCCCGTGAGAAGCGAGAGGCCCGCTCATCGGGCCGTAATAAGGTCCCTCGCGTGATGGAATGGAGAAAGAACGAATTCAGGACCAGAGCTGCCACCGCCATGAGCATGGCTTGCCACGGCGTCAGCCAACGCAGCAGGAGCGCGAATGCCCCCATACCGACGTGCACCAGCTTGCGCGGGAGCTCCGAGCGGAGCGTTAGGACGTCCGTGCCAGGAGTGCCCACTTGGAGTCGAGTCCTTCGGCTATCCGAACACACGCTTGAACATGGAGCGAACATGACCCTCGTACTGCTTCACGACCAGTACGGAGGCCGGGGAATAGCGCGCGACCTTTTCCGGAATTTCGCCGAAGAGAACCTGCCGAAAGACCGGCTCCCGCCCCGCACCGAGCACCACGAGATCGAAATCCTTGCTGGCCCGTGCGATGCCCCCGGCGATGGACTCGCTCTCGATCAACAAACGGTCCACTTGCACGTCCGGGCCGATGCGGTCCAGCGTCTTGTCGATCCAACGGTGGGCCTCCGCACGCTCCGTCTCCGACGCCCCGGGCGCCACGACCATACACGCCGTGACCGTCATGCCGAACGCCGGCGCAAGCACGTTGAGCATCTCGGCGCCCAAGGACGCGTGCGCCCCACCCGCGGTCGGAAGGAGACAGCGCTTGGGCACCTCGGAGCTCGCTACCTTGAGCAGGGCCAGGTCGCACGGGGCGTTTCGGATGACACGGTCGGCGACCTCCCCGAAGATCCGGTCGCGTGTGTCCGTGTACCCCTTCCAGCCCATCACCAGGAGGTCGGCTCCGCTCCGGCGGGCCCCCTCCAGGATGCCGTCGTGCGCCTGATGCGCGACCACGAGCTCGGTGTCGAGATTCACGCCCTGCGAAACGGCGTACTCGCGCCCTCTCTTGAGCAGCGCCTCCCGATGGTGCGCAAAACGCAGCCCCTCGTGAATGGGGAGCTGGTGGGGCACCTTTACGACCGACATGGCGACCGTCCGGAGACCCCGTGCTTCGGCAATCGGCTTCGCGTAGTTCAGAAGAGCTTGCACGTGGTCGGGGTTGTGCAGCGGCACGACCACGGCGTCACGCTTGACCGCCTCGGGCGCTCGGCTCGGCTCGAGGATCTGCGGCCGGATTCCCGCCGCCTGTTTCTCGAAGTACGCGTAATACAGGATCAGCCCCAGGAGAACCCACCCACCGGTCACGTACCAGGCGATAGGCATGAATGTGTATTGGTACACGGCCAGGAAGAGGTTCAAGACGATGCCGAGCACCGGAAGCAGCGGGTACAGAGGCACCTTATAGCTGCGCTTGAGATCGGGCTCCTTTCGCCGCAAGGTGATGACCGAGAGGTTCACCATTGCGAAGGTGAGAAGGAAGATCAGGCTTGCCGCAGACCCCAGAGCCTCGATGGGAAGCGTGAGCGCCATCGCCAAAAGGATCACCCCCGTGACCATGATGGCGATGTGTGGCGTGCGCCGCTCCGGATGGATCGTCGCCAAGGCGAAGGGCAGGAGGCGGTCGCGTCCCATGGAGAAGGCGACCCGAGAGGACGCCATGACCGTCGCGTTCAACGCCGACATCGTGGAGAGGAGTCCCCCGAAAACGATGATCGCCACACCGAACGCGGGCATGAAGCCCTCGGCGGCGCGCACGATGGCGGTCTCGCCATGATCTCCGAGGAATTGCCAAGACGGCTGGCCATCCGGCGTGGTCACAGCGGCGAGCGATACGAAGAGGATCAGCATGTACATCACCATGGTGATCGCCAGGCAAAGGAACGTCGCCTTGGGAATGTTCTTCTCGGGCTCCTTGATCTCCTCGGCCACCGTCGCAATCAGGTCGTATCCCTCGAATGCGATGAAGGTGAGCCCCATCGCTACGAACACGCCACCCATCCCCTCGGGGAAGAACGGCGTGAAGCTCTGCACAGCTTGATCGGGCATCTCGACCACCCGGCGCAGGCCGTATACGATGAAGATTCCAAGAACGAACAGCTTGGTGACCGTGAGTACGTTCTCGGCCTTGCCGGTCACTTCGGCCCCGCGGGCATTCAAACGGATGAACGCCACACCGATCAGAAGTGTGACCAGCAGGATCGCACCGCCTTCACCAAAGAGTCCGAACGCCCCTCGGCTCACACCGGGCAGGTACTTCAGGAAGAACTCCCAGAAATAGCCGGCGAAACCGAGCGCGTAGAGGCTACACGCCACGGTGTACGCGAACCAGAGCATCCATCCCGCCGTAAAACCCACCGCCCCCGGAAACGCCCGCCGTACGTATGCATAACCGCCTCCGGCTTCAGGGATGGCGGTGGCCAGCTCCGCGTAGGCGAAAGCCGTCAGGAGCGTCACGGCCCCGTTCAGGGCAAACGCCAGGATCGAGGCGGGGCCGGATACGCCCGCCGCGATGCCGGTGAGCACGAAGATGCCGGCGCCGATCATGGCTCCGACACCGATCATGGTCGCGTCGAAGAGGCCGAGGGTCCGGGCGAAGGCGAGCTCCGGCGCCTGGGATGCTTCAGGTCCCGAACTCAAACCGGCTTACCTCCTTGAAGGCTGTTGAAGGAATACCGTGGGCCGCGTTGCCGATGCCGTGCCACCGCAACCCTTCAACGTGTAAGGTCTGGCCTTCATGATCGTGGGCCCGCTAGACTCCTTCAACAGCCTTCTCCGGGGAGGGTGGGCCGAAGTGGACGTCGGAATTGGGGCATGAATCTCCAAGGGGGGTCGGATGAAAACGCTCGGGTCGTGGCCTGAGATCACCCGGGCCGGCTCTCGGGCCGCGAGCACCTATTACTGGGACCTACGGCTAAAGTTGGAATTGATGGGCGGAAATGGCCAGAGTGATGGGTGAGGCCCGTCTGACCAGTTCCGGTACACGGGTGACCTGAACACCGATGTGCGCGTCAAGGGATACGGGATTCTCATCGTCGACGGCGACGTGACGGTGACGGACGGCCTCTGCCGTTCCGAGCTGAGCGGTGATCACAATGACATGAAGTACCGTCCCTGCTCGGTCGCGCAGGCGTGGCGCAGGTTGATGATAATGGAGCCCAGGGACGGGCTCTGGCGAGAGATCAGCGGCAACTAACGGGATCCGCACCTTCTGGATCCTGCCCGTGGCCCGCGGCCACTCATCCCGCCCGCTCTGGGGGCTTGCGTTCAAGAGTGTGGCGTGACGCGCTTTCTCCGTAGTATCTTGCTTGTGTAAACAAATAGCGCGGTGGACCTATCGAGACCCGAAGAGCCGGGGAATGGAATTGAGTACTTTTTTCCGTTTGCGGGACATTATTCGTATCGCGAACGGCCCGCTTCTTCAATGTCGACATTCGTTTTCCGTTTCCCAGAAACGATTTCCAGGGCCCGTACGACTAGGCATGAGCCTTGCACGTCTAGTTGCCAAATCGCTGTCCCGATGGACGGCTCAGCCATACCCAGGAAGGTAGGTAATGTCCGTAAAGCGTCCTCGAACCACACTCGCCAGAGAGGGCTTCAGCTTGGTGGAGGTTCTCGTGGCCCTCGTCGTGTTGAGCGTCGGCGTTCTCGCGGTCGCGGGATTGGCGGCCTCGTCCGTCAGGCTGGTGCGTAGCGGATTCAACGTCACGAACTCGACGCTCGCGGCGCAACAGATTCTGGACTTCTATAGGGTCTTGCCCTTCGACTCGATCGCGCTGGGAACATCGGTGGATACGATCACCCTGGGCGGTCAGAGCTACACCGTGGCCTCGACGGTCACCGACGTCAGCGCTCAGATGAGCTACGGAGACGCCGACATCCTCTATCAGATCGTCGTGTACGCCGGCGGCGGAATGGACCAGAAGTACGCCGAGCGGTTCGAGACGTTCATCTACAATGGAGAGGCGCCATGACGCGTCCCACGCACGAGCCGACGAGGGCGCAGACCGATGAGGCTCCTCCTGACGGGAAGCAGCCCGGATTCACTCTCGTCGAGCTCCTGATCGCGTTAACGCTGTTCGGGGTCATCATGGCCAGCACGGTAGGCCTCCTGATGTCTCAGAGGAACCTCTACGACATACAGGGCGACCGCATGGCGATCCAGAGGAGCGTCCGCGCGTCCGTCGACCTAGTGGCCGGCGAGCTCCGGTCGATACCGTCCCTCGGAGTGATGATCGCACGGCCCGACTCGATCAAGGTCCACTACCCCATCCGGTGGGGTCTGATCTGTGGCCTCCCCGCCGACGAGAGCGACGCGGCGGAGATGTTCCTGCAAATCGCCGAAGACGCGCTCTTTGCGGATCAGGTACCGACCGGTTACGGGATCAAGGAGCCGGACGGGGAGTGGACGTTCTTCGAAGAAGCCGACCCCCTGTGGGGCGACACCCTGTATGCAGAGACCCCCCTCCTATGCAAGGAGGGCGCCGGAGCCAAGTTCCAGAGCGAGACCCAGTACAACAAGGACGGCACCGTCAAGGCAGCTGCGGACACGATCAACGACAGCTACGTCCGTTTCGACGCCTTCGCGGCCACGACCGGGTCCCCTCCCGTAAGCGCCTCGCAGTTCATCGTCTATACCGACGTCACGTACCGGTTCGGGCCCTCGACATTCCAGCCCGGCACCACGGCCCTCTTCCGGAACGTGGCCGGCGCCTCGCAGGAGCTCGCAGGGCTCTTCAGCGAGGACGCGGGCTTCGAGTACGTGCTGGCCAACGGGAATGTCACGAGCAACGTAGGAGTTGGCCCGCTCCGCAATGTTGTGGGAGTGCGGATCAAGGCTCTGGGCTACAAAGAAGTCAACATCTCGGGGGCCGTCCGATCACTGGAATACGACGCCACGGTGACTGTGCCCTTCAGGAACTTTCAGGATAGCATCAGGCCCGGCCTCGGCAACGCCTTCGGCTACGGCAACGGCAACGGCAACGAGTAGAGGATAAGGAGTGAGAATGATGTCCACCGGTCACGAGCACCTCAGGGGAGGCGCCCA
>Ga0209987_10002539_pt1 | contig 10071 bp, 9 predicted proteins | sample N074metaG_FD_182134 | JGI IMG/M metagenome (GOLD analysis project Ga0209987, IMG submission 182134) | Deep subsurface microbial communities from Kermadec Trench to uncover new lineages of life (NeLLi) - N074 metaG (SPAdes) (version 2) | ecosystem: Environmental > Aquatic > Marine > Ocean trench... | reverse complement strand
CATGTTGCTGACCTTGGGCGCCATCGTCGCGACCCAGGTCAACGGCCCGGTGGATGCCGGCCAGGCGGCCAAGAAGGCGGCCGAGGTTTTGATCGAGGCGGCGTTGGGCCCGGCCCGCGCCGCCGAGGCGATCTGAGTCGGGTCCCCTACCTGAGCGCGGCGGCGATGTTGCCGCCCCCTACCTGAGCGCGGCGGCGATGTTGCCGCCCCCTACCTGAGCGCGGCGGCGATGTTGCCGCCCCCTACCTGAGCGCGGCGGCGATGTTGCCGCCGTCGACCGTGAGCACGGCGCCGGTGGTCTTGGGCGAGAGCGCGAGATCCACGAAGGCCTTGGCCACGTCCTCGGCACGGACTTCGCGGCGCAGCAGATTTCCGCGCATGTAGTCGGCCTCGCTGAGGCCGCGCGCCGTGGCGCGCGCGGCGATCATGTCTTCGGTCAACAAGCCGCTCTGAACGCGGTCGGCGTTGACCGCGTTCGAGCGGATGCCCTCGGCGCCATGGTCGAGCGCGTATTGGCGCGACAGGAACAGGGTCGCCGCCTTGGGCAGGCCGTAGGGCCCGAAGTCGGGGCCCGGATTGACCGCCTGTTTCGACGTGTTGAACAGCAACACGCCGCCGGTTTTCTGGCGCCGCATGATCGCCACCGCGGCCTGGGCGAGGCGCTGATGGGCGAAGAAGTTGAGCTCGAAACTCTCGCGCAACACCGCCTCGGAGACCTCGCCGATGCGCCCCTGCCAGGCCGCGCCGGCGTTGGACACCAGGATATCGACTCCGCCGAAGGCCTCGGCCACCGCCTCGAAGGCGGCCGCCACGGACTCCGCGTCGGTCACGTCGCAGGCGAGGCCCAGGGCGCGCCCGGAACCGCCCACCGCCCGCGCCGCCTCGGCCACGCGCGCGCCATCGAGATCGAGCAGCGCGACCTCGGCGCCCTGGTCCGCAAGCGCCTTGGCGGTGGCCAGGCCGATGGCGCCGGCGCCGCCGGTCACGACCGCGACCTGGCGCGCCAATGGCGGCTCCCGGCCCTGGCCCAGCTTGGCCTGCTCCAACGACCAGTATTCGATCTCGAACAGCTCGGGCTCGGAGATGCTGCGGTACGCGCCGAGGGCCTCGGCCTCGAGGATGACCGAGATATTGGCCTCGGCCAGATCGGCGGCGATGCCCGCGGCCTGGGCGCTGGTGCCGGCCGCGAACAGCCCCAGGCCCGGAACCAGGAGAATGCGCGGCGCTTCGTCCAATCGGGTCTTGGTCCCGCCGAGGCGGGCGTTGTTGCGTTCGAAGTAGTCGCGGTAGCGCGCCTCGTAGTCGCGGATCGCGGCCTCGGCGCCCACGGCGAAGCGGTCCAGGTCGCCGGCCTCGGGCGCGGGCAGGATGACCGGCCAGGGCTTGGTGCGGATCGCGTGGTCCGGGGTCACCGGCCCGGCGACGCCGTAGCGGCCGAGCTCGGCGCCGGCGACGAATTTGCGCGCCGCCTCGCCACCGCGAAATTCCAGGATAAAGCGGCCGTAGACGCCTTCCTCCGGATCGATCGGCCGAGCCAGCAGGCCGCGCAGGATCGGCGCCACTTGGGCCGGCTCGGCGAGGCGCTCGGGCAGCGCGCCAAGAGCTATTGTCTTTCGGGTCCCCCGCGCGGCGCGGTCTTCGGCGAGGGCGACCAGGGCGATCATGCGTTCGTAGGCCTCCCGCGCGGTGGCACCGTACGAGAAAATCCCGTGCTTGAGCAGGATCAGCCCCTCGGTCTCCGGGTTCTCGGCGTGGATTTGGGCCGCCTTCTTGGCGAGCGCGAAGCCGGGCATGATATAGGGCACCAGCGCCGCGCGGCTGCCGTAGACCTCGCGGCAGATTTCCTCGCCGTCCGGCTGGTCGGTGATCGCCAGCACCGCGTTGGAATGGGTGTGGTCGATGAACTTGTGCGGCAGGAAGGCGTGCAGCAGGGTCTCGACCGAGGGGTTGGGCGCATTCGCGTCGAGCAAGTTGGTCCGCTGGGCGTTGACCATGTTCTCGTCGCTGAGCCCGTCGAGCGCGGCCAGGCGGCGCAGCGGCGCGAGCCGCACCGCGGGCAGGCCGGGCGGCTCTATCGAGGCCATGTCCCAGCCGCTGCCCTTGACGCAGAGCACCTCGACGTCCTCGCCGGCGATATCGCGCGCCTGGGTCTTGACCGAGGTGTTGCCGCCGCCATGCAGCACCAGGCTGGGCACGCCGCCAAGCAGGCGCGTGGTGTAGACCCTGAGCGCCAGATCCTCGACCACGCCCTGCTGGCGGTAGCGCGCGACCGCACGTTCCGCGTCACCGTCGTTCCAAAGCGATTCCATTCCGGGCCTTCCTTGCCGCGCCCTATTTTTACTGCGCGCCCTTTTTTTACTGCCAATTCTACTGATTGTGCCGCTCGGGATAAAGCGACCGAAGCCCCTCGCGCGAGGCCGGGCAGACGCCGCGTTCGGTGATCAAACCCGTGATCAGGCGCGCCGGGGTCACGTCGAAAGCCGGGTTGGCGACCGGGCTCGCCTCCGGAACCAGCCGCACGCTGGCGATATCGCCCCCGGCGGTCATGCCGGCGATCTCGGCGACCTCGGCGCCGGGACGCTCCTCGATCGGGATTTCGGCCAGGCCGTCTTGAATCGTCCAATCGATGGTCGGGCCCGGCAGGGCGACGTAGAACGGCACCCCGTTGTCATGGGCGGCCAGCGCCTTCAGATAGGTGCCGATCTTGTTGCAGACATCGCCCGCCGCGGTGGTGCGGTCGGTGCCGGTGATGCAGAGATCGACCCGGCCGTGCTGCATCAGGTGTCCGCCCGCGTTATCCACGATCACGGTGTGCGCGACGCCATGTTGACCCAGTTCCCAGGCAGTCAGGCTGGCACCCTGGTTGCGCGGCCGGGTCTCGCCGACCCAGACGTGGACCGGGATACCGGCATCAAAGGCCTGAAAGATCGGCGATAGCGCCGTGCCCCAGTCGACCGTCGCCAGCCAGCCGGCGTTGCAGTGGGTCAGCAGGTTGACCGGCCGGTCCTGCCCGCTCCGCTCCCAGGCGGCGCGGATCAGGCCGAGGCCGTGCCCGCCGATCGCGCGATTGATCGCCACGTCCTCATCGCAGATCTCGGCGGCACGGGCATAGGCGAGCCCGGCGCGCGCCGCGGCCGCGGCCGGGCGCAGACGCGCGAGCAGATCTTCCACCGCCCAGCGCAGGTTGACCGCGGTCGGTCGGGTCGCGATCAAGGTTTCGGCGGCACGTGTCAAGTTCGCGTCGGTGGGATCGGCGCGCAACGCCAGCGCGAGGCCGTAGGCGGCGGTGGCGCCGATCAAGGGCGCCCCGCGCACCCACATGTCGCGGATCGCCGTCGCCGCCGCCGCCAAAGTCTCCAAGCGCCGGGTGACGAAGCCGTGAGGCAGCCGGGTCTGGTCGATGATCTCGACCGCCCAGCCATCCTCGGCCAGCCAGATACTTCGATAGCCGCGTCCGCCGACCTTCATGGCCCCACCTTCATGGCCGGCCCCTGCCATGGCCCCTGGATCACCGGAGCTTCACCCGCCCAGTACCCGCCCGGCAACGGCGTCGAGCCGCGCCGCGAGCGCGGGATCGCGCGCCTCGGGCGGGGTAATCAGCGCGGAGTCGAGCGCATGGTGGCAGCCGGCCGGGCAGGCCCCGCGCCGGCCCCTGAGCATGGGCACGGCCTGCTTGATCAGCGCCCGCGCCTTGTCGGCGTTTTCGCGCAGCACGCGGATGACCTGATCGACGGTGACGTGGTCGTGGTCCTGGTGCCAGCAATCGTAGTCGGTGACCATGGCGACCGTGGCATAGCAGAGCTCGGCTTCGCGGGCGAGCTTGGCCTCGGGCATGTTGGTCATGCCGATCACGTCGCAGCCCCAACTCCGGTACAGCTCGGACTCGGCGAGGGTCGAGAACTGCGGCCCTTCCATGACCAGGTAGGTGCCGCCGCGCGTCGCGCCGAGATCGAGGTCGCCGGCGGCCGCTTCCAAAGCATCGCCCAGGCGCGGGCAGACCGGATGGCCCATGGAGACGTGGGCCACCAGGCCGGGGCCGAAGAAGGATTTCTCGCGCGCGAAGCTGCGGTCGATGAACTGGTCGACGATGACGAAGGCGCCGGGCGGATATTCCTCCTTGAGCGAACCGACCGCGCTCATCGAAATGATCTCGGTCACCCCGGCGCGCTTGAGCGCATCGATGTTGGCGCGGAAGTTGAGACTGCTCGGGTCGATGCGATGGCCACGGCCGTGGCGCGGCAGGAACACCAGTTGCTGGCCGTCGAGGGTCCCGAACAGCAGCTCGTCCGAGGGCTCCCCGAAGGACGACTCGATCCGCCGCCACACGGTATTCTCGAGCCCGGCGATGTCGTAGATGCCGCTGCCGCCGATCACGCCGATGACCGGCGGAGTTCCAGCCTGGGACAATTCGGTCACCCCGTTGCCGCTGTTTCGTCAATCCCCGCGGCGTCGCCAAACCAGCGCCGACGCGCCGCCATGATGGTCGGATCGCGCCCACTTGCCAAGAGATCCGGCGCCTCGTGGCCGTCGTCGGTTCGGGGGCCGGTTCGGGGCGGGGGCGGTTCGGGGGGCGGCCGCTCAGCCGGGCCACGGGTAGTTTTGCATCGCGTGCACCAGCGCGGCCGTCGCCGGGGTGTGCTGGCGCCCGGGCACACTGACCAGGGAGACGGTACGCTCGACGTGGGGCTCGATCAGCCGGCGGCTGACCATGCCGGTCAGGGTAACCGAATATTCCGGCATGAAGGCAAAGCCCAGGTTGGCCAGCACCATGCCCTGGACCCAATCCTCGCGCTCGCTGCGGAACTTGGCGTAGAGCTCGACGCCCTGTTCCTCGCAGACCCCGATCACCATCTCGCGCATCTCGCAGGCCAGCCGATCCACGTAGGGCTCGCCGGACAGGTCCTTCAGACGCACCGCGTCCAACGCGCCCAGGCGATGATTGGGCGGGAACACCACGACGTAACGCTCGACGTAGAGCGGCGTGGCGCGCAGCGACTCCGGCAAGGCACCCGGCGCGCTCAACACCGCGAGATCGAGGTCGCCCTCCTCCAGCAAGGCCACCATCTCGTCGAGCTTGCCCTCGCGCACCGCGACCTCGACGCCCGGATGCTTGGCCTGAAACGTGGCCAACGCCTGGGCGAAGCGCAAGGGGCCGATGGTCGGCAGCACCCCGAGGCGGACCGGGACCTTGTTGAGCAGGCGGAAATTCTGCGCGGCGGTCTGAGCCACGTCGGTCTGATCGAGGATCTGCTCCAGATGCGGGCGCATGGTCTGACCGAACTCGGTCAGCAAGATACGCTTGCCCTCGCGGTGGAACAGTTGCGCTCCCAGCTCGCTTTCCAGCTTTTTGATCGCGGTGGTCAGCGCCGGTTGGGACACGTTGCACTGCTCGGCCGCGCGGGTGAAATTGAGCGTACCGCTGGCCGCCATGAAATAACGGACTTGATGCATCTCCATGACGTCCCTCCCCCATCCATGCCGGTCAAAGGTTCCGAAAACAGACTAACAGGAACTACCATAACCGTTGCTTATGGATCGATAAGAAATTGATGGTTCCGGAATGGCGGCTCCCCTGCAATCCTCGGCATCATGGAAGCCGCGGCAGCGGCCCCGGCAACAATGGAGGAACGCATGACTGTCTTTATGGTGGAGCGAAATCTCAAGGGAATTTCGATGGAGGACCTCGCCGGGGCTCAAAAAGCCGCCATTTCCAAGGCCGAGGAGTTTACCGGCCGCGGGACACCGGCCCGCTATATACGCAGCGTGTTCACACCCGGGGACGGTCGCTGCCTGTGCCTGTTCGAGGCCGAGAACGCCGGCGACGTCGAGGCCCTGAACCGTGAGGCGCAACTGCCCTTCGACCGGGTTACCGAAGCGCTCGACCTGTCGCCCGCCGCGAGCTGATCGGCAGCGAAAAGGCCACCCCGGAGGGGGTGGCCTTTCTCGTGTGATTCGGTGGGCTTGGCCCAATTCAGGGCAGGTTGGCCCAGACCTTGCGCTTGACCGCGAAGAGCACGGCCGTGAAGACCAGCAGGAATAGGACGACCTTGATGCCCATGCGCTTGCGCTCTTCCATCGCCGGCTCGGCGGCCCAGGCCAGGAAGTGCGCGACGTCGCTGGCCATCTGTTCGACCGTGGCCGCCGTGCCGTCGCCGTACTCGACCGCATCCTCGAACAACGGCTCCGCCATGGCGATCATGTTGCCCGGGAAATAGAGATTGTAGTTCTGCCCTTCGAGCACTTCGAGGTCGTCCGGCGGCTCCGCATAACCGGTCAGCAGGGCGTGGAGGTAATCGGCCCCACCGTCGCGCGCCTTGATCATCAGCGATAGATCCGGCGGCACCGCGCCGTTGTTGGCCGCGGCGGCCGCCTTGGCGTTCGGGAACGGCGAGGGCACGCGGTCGGCCGGCAAGCCCGGACGCTCGAACATCTCGCCCTCTTGGTCGGGCCCGCCTTCGACGGTGTATTCGGCCGCGAGTGCCTTGATCTCGTCTTCGCTGTAGCCGAGCGCCGCAAAGTTGCGGAAGGCGATCAGCCGGAGCGAGTGGCAGCCGGAGCAGACTTCGCGATAGACCTGGAGGCCGCGCTGCATGGCGCCGCGATCGAAACTGCCGAAGATGCCGGAGAACGACCAGTCGCGCTCTGGCAGGGCCTTGCCCTCGGCGGCCAGGACAGCGCCGGCCTGCAGGCCGAACAGGACGGCGGCGGCGGCGGCGGCGATAATGAGCCTCTTCATCACGCCTTCTCCATCGGCTTGGATGCGGCCCCGGTCGCCGTTGCGGCGCCGCCGCCCTTAAGCACCGGTTCGCCGATCGAGCTGGGCAGCGGCTTGGTCGGCTCGAAGATCGAGAGCAGCGGCAGGATCACGAGGAAGTGGGAGAAATACCACACCGTCCCGACCTGGCCGATGTAGAGGTACGGCGGCTCGGGGGGGTTGGCCCCCACCCAGGTGAGCACGGCGCAGTCGAACACCCAGATCCAGAAGAACCATTTGTACCACGGCCGGAACCGCGCACTCCGGACCGGCGAGCGATCAAGCCACGGCACCAGGAACAAGATCATGGTCGAGCCGAACATCAAGACCACGCCGATCAACTTGGCCGAAAGGAACCAGAGATCGAAGGTGACCGAGCGCAGAATCGCATAGAAGGGCAGGAAGTACCACTCCGGCACGATGTGTGCGGGCGTCACCAGCGGGTTGGCCTCGACGTAGTTGATGGTTTCGCCCAGCATGTTCGGCGCGAAGAACACCAACGCCGCAAACAGTGTCAGGAACACGCCCAATCCGAACAAGTCCTTGATGGTGTAGTAGGGATGGAACGGGATCTTGTCCTGGGGGCCGTTGGCGTCGATGCCGACCGGATTGCTGGAGCCGAAACGGTGCAGCGCCCAGATGTGCAGCATCACCACCCCGACGATGACAAAGGGGATCAGGTAATGCAGCGCGAAGAATCGGTTGAGCGTCGGGTTGCCGACCGTGTAGCCACCCCACAGCCAGGTCACGATGGGCTCGCCGACGATCGGAAACGCGGTGAACATGTTGGTGATCACTTTGGCGGCCCAATAACTCAACTGGCCCCAGGGCAGCACGTAGCCCAAGAAGGCAGCCGCCATCATCAGCAAAAGCAAGGTCACCCCGATTATCCACAGCAACTCCCGCGGCTCCTTGTAGGAGCCGTAGTAGAGGCCGCGGAGTATGTGGATATAGACCACGATGAAGAAGAACGAGCCGCCGTTCATATGGACGTAGCGCAGCAGCCAGCCGTAGTTCACGTCGCGCATGATGCGTTCGACCGAATCGAAGGCGAAGTCCTGGTGCGGGGTGTACTGCATGGCCAGCATGATGCCGGTGATGATCAAGATCATCAGCGCGATGCCCGCGAGTGAGCCGTAGTTCCACCAGTAATTCAGATTGCGCGGGGTCGGATATTCGCTGCCGACCGCGTGGTCGAGGAAGGAGAAGATCGGCAGCCGGTGCTCGATCCACCGGATCACCGGGTTGGTGGGCTTGAATTCGCTCATGGGTCCGCGCCCCCTAGCCGATTTCGATCGTGGTGTCGTCGAGGAACTTGTAGGGCGGCACCACGAGATTTGACGGCGCCGGGCCCTTGCGGATGCGTCCCGAGGTGTCGTAGTGGGAGCCGTGGCAGGGGCAGAACCAGCCGTCGTACTCGCCCTTGGCCTCGCCGACCCGCTGGCCCTTGGGGATGCAGCCCAGATGGGTGCAGACGCCGACAATGACCAGCCACTGGGGCTTCTGAACCCGGGCCTTGTCGGTCTCCGGATCCGGCAAATCGTCGAGCGCGACGTCGCGCGCGGTCTCGATCTCGACCGGCGTGCGGTGCCGCACGAAGACCGGATTGCCGCGCCAGATCACGGTGATCGCCATGCCTACCTCGATCGGCGACAGGTCGACCTCGGTCGAGGAGAGCGCGCGCACGTCGGCGGCCGGATTCATGGAATCGATGATCGGCCAGGCAACGGCGGCGGTGCCGACCACACCCATGGCGGCCGCCGTCAGGTACAGGAAGTCGCGGCGCGTTTCCCCGTCTCCCGAATGCCCGTCTCCCGAATGCCCGGAATCCGCCCCGGGATTCGCACTATCAGCCATACTGGAAGGTCTCCCGTGATCGCATGGACGAACCCCCGCCGGCGCCCGGAACCGGGCCGTGTGCTCGCTACTTGCCTGCCGCGTGCCTGCCGCGTTCCTGCGAGGATGCTTGTTTCGCAGCACGCATATAGAGGAAAATCAACGCGAAGGCAAAGACCGAAACCGCCGATTTCAAGGAAAATCAACGCCATGCGACTGGTTCTGTTCGAGCCCGACATTCCGCAAAACACCGGCGCGCTGCTGCGCCTGGGCGCCTGTCTCGGGATCGCCGTGGATATCGTGGAGCCCTGTGGATTCCTGTTCGACGACAAGCGCTTGCGCCGCGCCGGCATGGACTACCTGGAGGCCGTGGAGATGGTCCGGCACCGCTCCTGGGACGCCTATCGCGCGACCACCCGCAAAGACGCCCGCAAAGACGTCCCCAAGGACGCCCCCAAGGACGCCCCTGCGCGTCTGGTGCTGCTGACCACCCGGGCGCCGACCCGCTACACGGATTTTGCCTTTCAATCCGGCGACAACCTGCTGCTCGGCCGCGAGAGCGCCGGCGTTCCCGAAGCGGTGCGCGCCGAGGCCGATGCGCACTTGCTGATTCCCATGCAGAGCGGCATAAGATCGCTCAACGTCGCCCTGGCCGCGGCCATGGTCCTGGGCGAGGCGCTGCGCCAGACTGACCTTTTCCCGAAGAGCTCCGCATGAGTCCAGGAACCGATCCGCACAAAGAACGCGCGCAAGCGTGGTTCGCGGCGCTGCGCGACGACATCTGCGCCGCCTTCGAGGCGCTCGAGGACGAACTCGGCGAAACCATTGCCGAGACCCTGCCGATCGCCGAGGATCTGCGCGCCATGGCGCCGGGGCGCTTCGAGCGCAAATCCTGGACCCGGGAGCCCGATCCCGGCAGCGCGGCCGGCGACGCGGCCCCCCACGGCCCCCCCAACGGCGGCCCCAACGGCGGCGGCGTCATGTCGATCCTGCGCGGCCGCCTGTTCGAGAAGGTCGGAGTCAACGTCTCGACGGTCATGGGCCGCTTCTCCGAGGACTTCGCCAAGCAGATGCCGGGCGCCCAAGAGGATCCGCGGTTTTGGGCCAGCGGCATCTCGCTGGTCGCGCACATGCGTTCGCCGCTGGTTCCGGCGGTGCACATGAACACGCGCCACATCGCGACCACAAAGGCCTGGTTCGGCGGCGGCGCGGACCTGACCCCGATGGTTCCCGACGAAGCCGATACCGCCGCGTTCCACGGCGCCTTCAAGACGGCCTGCGACGCGCACGATCCCGCGTATCACCCGCGCTTCAAGGCCTGGTGCGACGAGTACTTCTACCTCGAGCACCGGGGTGAGCCGCGCGGGGCCGGCGGTATCTTCTACGACCAATTGGACAGCGGCGATTGGGAGGCCGACTTCGCCTTCACCCAGGATGTCGGCCGCGCGTTTCTGGACATTTACCCGAAGATCGTCCGGCGC
>Ga0209987_10002536_pt1 | contig 10083 bp, 6 predicted proteins | sample N074metaG_FD_182134 | JGI IMG/M metagenome (GOLD analysis project Ga0209987, IMG submission 182134) | Deep subsurface microbial communities from Kermadec Trench to uncover new lineages of life (NeLLi) - N074 metaG (SPAdes) (version 2) | ecosystem: Environmental > Aquatic > Marine > Ocean trench... | reverse complement strand
CTCGATACCCTGCTGAACTTCCGCGGGCGCGCTCAACAGGGTGTTCAACACAATCGGTGCGCCGCAGAAGTGACTGACGCGGTGCTCGCGAATCGCATCAAAGATCGGTTCCGCGCGGACGTGGCGCAGACACACGGACGTGCCGGCGTAGATGGCCAACGTCCAGGGGAAACACCAGCCATTGCAATGAAACATGGGCAGCGTCCACAGATAGGTTGGATGCATGCTCATATTCCAGGTGATGCCGTTGGAGATGGCGTTCAGATAGGCGCCACGATGGTGGAACACCACACCCTTGGGATCGCCCGTGGTCCCGGAGGTGTAGTTCAGCGCGATGGCCTGCCACTCGTCCTCCGGCATGCGCCAGGCGTGCTCGGCGTCGGCGCTCGCTTCGTCAAGCAGGTCGTCATAGCTCAACTCGCCGAACAGCTCGCCGTCGTCGTAGTCCGCATCATCGATCGACACGACCAACGGTGCGGTGGCCATGTCGGCGACCACCTCCCGCGCGAGCGCCCCAAATTCCTTGTCCACCATGAAGACTTTCGCTTCACCGTGTTCCAGCATGAAGCGGATAGCCGGCGCGTCGAGCCGGGTGTTGATGGCGTTCAGCACCGCACCCGCCATGGCGACCCCGAAGTGCGCCTCGAACATCTCCACACAGTTACTGGCAATCACGGCGACCGTGTCGCCCGACCCCACCCCTCGACCCCGCAGCGCGCTCGCCAGCCGGGTACAGCGGAGGTAGCTTTCGCCCCAGGTGATCTGCCGCGAGCCCTGGATCACCGCGATGCGCTGCGGATACACGTCCGCGGTACGGCGAATGAACGACAAGGGTGTCAGCGACACGAAATTGGCGCTGTGCTGCCCGAGGCCCTGCTCGTAGATCGTCCCGCCCATAGCGGCCTCCTGCATGACTAAGCCCTTAACTTCACCACATGAAGATTTGGACATCCATCAAAGTTTAGGACACCCACTTGGACCTACCCGGAGATGATGGATGTCCAAAACTCCTCTCAATGGGGCAAAACATGAGACCCGGGCCTTTCTTTCCAGGCCGCATCCCTGGGACAATCAGGTGATACTCACGATGGATCGAACCAATGGCCGAAGTGTCCACATTCAGACGCATCCTGCGCGGCTTTGGCCGTGGCATCACCGCGTTCCGCGAATTCTTCATCAACGCGATGTTCATCATCTTTCTGCTGGTGCTGGTCATTCTGCTGCTGGCGGATCCGAATCGCGTTGACATTCCCGACACCGTGGCCCTGGTCATCGCGCCGAAGGGCACAGTGGTCGAGCAGAGTACCCGCACTGCATCGATTACCGACCTGCTCGGCGCCTCGGACCTGGCGGACGAAGCGGTACTCAAGAACATCGTGACCGCCTTGAAGCGGGCGCGCGACGACGACCGGGTGCAGCTGGTCGTGCTGAAGCTCGGCGATCTGGTGGCAGTCAGCCCGGCGCATCTCGAGGCGATCGGGGCGGCCCTGGCCGACACCCGGGAGTCCGGCAAGGAGATCATCGCGATCGGTGACTACTACACCCAGAGTCAGTACTACCTGGCCAGCTTCGCGGATGCCGTGTACATGCATCCGATGGGCCAGATCGGGCTGTCGGGCATCGGCATTTTCCAGAACTACTATCGCGAACTGCTCGATAAACTGAAGATCAACGTACACGTATTTCGTGCCGGTAACTACAAGGCGGCGATGGAGCCGTACATGCTGACGGCCATGTCCGACGAAGCGCGCGAGAACAATCGCCAGCTGTTGAACGTGCTCTGGGCCGACTACCTGGACACCGTGTCGAGCAACCGCAACATCGAGCCCGCCGTGCTGGAACGGTTCATCGACGAACCCGACGTTGTGCTGGAAGGTGCCGGTGGAGATCTGGCGCGGGCCGCGCTCGAACACGGGCTGATCGACGAACTGCTCACTCGCGATGAACTGCGCATCCGACTGATTGCCAAGGTTGGCGAGGACGAGAGCAGTTACCGCGCCATCGGCATCGGCGACTACTTGCGCGGCACCGCGGACGACGCGACCAAATCGGTCGACCGGATTGGCGTCGTGGTAGCAAGCGGAATGATCCTGCCCGGCGAACAGCCCCGCGGCCGCGTGGGCGGCGACACGTTGAGCCGCTTGATCCGGAAAGCGCGCCTGGACGATCACATCAAAGCACTGGTGCTTCGCATCGACTCTCCGGGGGGCAGCCCGATTGCCTCCGAATTGATTCGCCACGAGCTGGAGCTGGCGCAGATTTCCGGCAAGCCGGTCGTCGCCTCAATGGCCGGCGTAGCCGCGTCGGGAGGTTACTGGATTGCGGCGACGGCTGATGAAATCTGGGCCGAAGCCACTACGGTCACCGGGTCGATCGGCGTGTTTGCGCCGCTGCCGACTTTCGAAGGACTGATGGCGGAAATCGGCATCAATCGAGACGGAGTCGCGACCCACGAGCTCGCCGGCATGGACGTGCTGACCGGCATTGGCCCGCCGCTGGACAGGTTTTTGCAGATCACCGTCGACAATACGTATCGTCAATTCGTCAACATCGTGGCCCGCGGCCGGGACATGCTGCCCGAGGAAGTGGACGCCATAGGCCAGGGGCGCATCTGGTCGGGAACCGACGCAAAAGATCGCGGCCTGGTGGATGAACTCGGTCATCTGGACGATGCCATCGCGGCCGCGGCGCGGTTAGCCGGCCTGGACGAGTACGAGGTTCGTTACATTGAAAAACCACGCAGCGCGCGCGAAGTGCTGTTGGCCCAGTTCGCGAAGAGCCTCGGCCTGGTGCCAACCGGGATGCTCGGCGAGTTGAGCCGGGTGCTGGACGACCTGCGCTGGCTGACCGAGCCGCACCATCCCGTCAGCCTGTGTCAGAACTGCACGGTGCGCTACTGAACGCTCAGCGCCTGCGGCGGCTGAGTCAAGAGTGCGGAGCCTGGGGCGGAGCGATGCTCCCCTAGAAGAGGCGGATGCGGGTTCGCTGAGAGCGCGTGGTCACGCGGCGCCGGCGCCGCCGCATCCGCGCGTGCAAATCCCGGCGTTTGACGGCCAGCCATTCGTCGCGACTGATGTCCGGATTGCGATTGCGCGACGCTTCCTCCTGCCGATAGCGGCAGAAGTCCTCGAACGCATCGATCTCGTGCTGCAGTTCAATGACCACCAGCTCGATCATGATGGCATCATCGATGTAACCCAGGACGGGCACGTTGTCGGGGATGATATCCTCGGGGTCCGCGAAGTAGGTGAGTGCCGCGACGACGTTGTCGCGTTCGCTTTCGGTCAATGACCACTCATCGTCGCGCAGCATATCGATCAACACCTGCAGGCGTTCGATGCGCTGCAGAACGAAGCTTGGCACGTTCGATTCCGACACGTCTTTGATCATGCCTTCGGCGCTGGCGATCACCTCGGCCTCGGACGTGCGCTGCGCGGCATCCCGGACACGCTTCATCTGCGCACGGAAAAAATCAAGATCCTTGTCTTCGAGATCGAAGGTGACTCTCAACGCCATACGGCTTTCCTCGGGACGGCTGGGCTGATGCGCACTATACAGTCCGGGCTCGCACCTGCCCAGTTACCACGGCCTTTGGTAGCGTCCTAATCAGGACACTACCAGGCTTTTGCCAGCCAGCCCTCTTACCAGCCATAGGCCGCGCGCATCAGGTGGTAGATCCGATTCTGTTCGATGACTCCGCGAACCTGCGCGGCACCCGGACCGCGCGCATACACCGGAACATCTTCGCCGGCATGCGTTTCGGTGCTCAACGGCACCAGCGCCTCCTGCAGAAAGAGCGGGTCGGTGGTATCGACCTCCAAGAGATCCGGACGCGTCGGGAAGGCGTCATCAAAGCTGCCGGGGAAATGCGGAAAGCGTTTCACACCCGCCGCCTGGATATCCGATGCGGGCAGCGCGCCGGGTCCATTGGCATAGCCCAGGGTGGTGTACGGGCGGCCGTTCGCGTCACGGGCGTACTCGCCATTCGGTAGGCGCACTTTCCCGAGAATGGGGTTGCCGCGCACCGGATAGCCCGAGATCGTCAGCGTGTGACTATGGTCTGCCGTGACGATGATCAGGGTATCCGCGTCATCGGTCAGCCGCTGCGCCACGGCTACGGCTTCGGATAGCGCAATGGTATCGGTAAGCGCCCGGTACGCGTTGCCCGCGTGATGACCGTGATCGATCCGACCGGCTTCCACCATCAGAAAGAACCCCTCGCCACGTCCAGCGAGCAAGCCGATCGCCGCCTCGGTCATCTGCGCAAGTGACGGCTCGCCGCCCTCGTCCTGAGACCGATCCGCCTCATATTCCATGTGGGATGCTTCGAACAGGCCGAACAGCTTAGGTGCCCCAGCGGCGACCGCCGCATCGAACGTTTCGCGGTTCCAGACGTAACTTCCCTTCGGATAGCGTGCCTGCCATTCAGCAATCAGATCGCGCCCATCGGCGCGGGCGCCTGGCGTACCTTCCGGGTCGAGGGTCGAAGAAGGCGCGAACGCGGCGCGCCCGCCACCCAGCACCACCTCGATGCCATCGCCGTGGGCGAACTCGACCAGCTGCATTGCGATGTCGACGCAGCCCAGCGTGTGCGCCATGGGCAACATCCAGGCGTCGGTTTCCCAGTTGCGCTCCGGCGCATGGGCATAGGTTGCAGCGGGCGTCGCATGGGTGATACGCGCGGTGGAAACGATGCCCGTGACCAGGCCCCGCTGCTCCGCTTGCTCCAGCAGGGTCGGCACCGACGCATCGGCCGTGCCGGCGCAATCACCCCGCTCGATCGCCGGCGAAACTCCGATCACGCCGGCGCGCGTCTTGATACCGCTCATCATCGCGGTCATGGTGCCCGCCGAATCCGGCACCTGCATGTCCACGTTGTAGGTCTTCGAGAGGGCCGTGTACGGAAAACGCTCGAAGGACAGCAGGTTCTCCTCTCCGGTCTGGCCACGCAATTGGCCTTCGAGAATGCGGGCTGCGGTGACCGTGGCAATGCCCATTCCATCGCCCACGAACAGGATCACGTTGCGCGCGATCGGGGTACTCGGGGCCTGCTGGGTTTCTGGAGCCTCTGGGACATCGGGCGCGTCCGCGACCTCCGGGACAGCCGGGGCGTCGGCCACCGACGATTCATCCGCAGCACCGTGTTCGATACCGGCCGCCGCCAGCGCCATCCAGGCGAGCACCGCAACCGCCGCCCCGAGGGCGCGTTTCATCGATTCGGCTCGCTCGTCCGCCTCGTCTGCCTCATCGTCACGAACTCTTCGGCAGCCGTCGGGTGTATGCCGATGGTGGCATCGAACTGGGCTTTGGTGGCGCCGGCGGTCAGCGCCACGCCGAGGCCCTGGGTGATCTCGCCGGCATCCGGCCCGACCATGTGCGCGCCGAGCACCCGATCTGTTGCGTTGTCGACCACCAGCTTCATCAGGGTGCGCTCGACCCGACCGGTCAGCGTGTGCTTCATCGGCTTGAAGGTCGACTCGTAGATCGCGATGTCGTGTCCGGCGGCCAGCGCCTCCTGTTCCGTCAGGCCAACCGTCCCGATGTTCGGCTGGCAGAACACGGCCGTGGGGACGTTCGTGTAGTCGAGCCCTCGATCACCGCCGTTGAACAGATTCTCAGCGATGCACATCCCCTCGGCGATCGCGACCGGTGTCAGTTGCATCCGATCGATGACATCCCCAATTGCATAAATGTTCGCAACGTTGGTGCGAAACCGATCATCGACCGCAACCGCACCGTTGTCTGTCAGTGCAACACCGGCGCGTTCAAGGCCAAGCCCTTCGACATGCGGGCGGCGACCCGTAGCATACAACACCAGGTCAGTCGCAATTTCACTGCCGTCCTCCAGCACCACATTCAACGCGGCGGCGCTTTTCTCGACCCGCCTGACCCGCGCGTCGAAGCGTAGATCAATACCCTTCTCGCGCAGTTCGTCGACCACGAAACGGCGGATGCTGTCATCGAACCCGCGCAGAAACAGCGGGCCTCGGTACAGCTGGGTCGTATGTGCACCGAGCCCGCTGAAGATCCCGGCAAATTCGACCGCGATGTAGCCGCCGCCGACGACCACGACGCGTTCGGGAAATTCCTCGAGGTAAAAGGCCTCGTTCGACGTGATGACCAGCTCGCGGCCCGGAAACTCGGGGACGTGGGGCCAGCTGCCGGTGGCGATCAGGATGTACTCGGCGCTGACCTCGCGGCCATCGACCTCGAGGGTGTGCGCGTCGAGAAGCGTTGCCGTGGACTCGAACAAGGTGACGCCGGCACCATCCAACAGGTCGCGGTAAATCCCGTTCAACCGTTCGATCTCGCGGGTTTTGTTGTCCCGCAGGGTTGGCCAGTCGAAACTCGACGCGCCGACATTCCAGCCGTAGGCCCGCGCATCGCCGAAGTCTTCGGAAAAGTGCGCGCCATAGACGAACAGTTTCTTCGGCACACAGCCGACATTGACGCAAGTGCCGCCCAGGTAGCGATCTTCGGCGATGGCCACGCGCGCACCGTAACCGGCAGCAAACCGGCTGGCGCGCACTCCGCCTGAACCCGCGCCGATCACGAACAGGTCATAGTCATACGAACTCATGAATGGTCCTCTGCGAGCCTTGAACGACTCAGTTGCGACTGATCAGGCAAGTGAGCAAGTTTCTCATTCCCAGCCGCCGCCCGTAAACTGCGCCTTCTGCCAAGATTTGGACATCCATCATCTTTCGGTACACCCATCAAAGATTTGGACATCCACCATCTTTCGGGACACCCATAACCTTTGGTGGGTGTCCTGAACTTTGATGGGTGTCCTGAACTTTGATGGATGTCCAAATCTTGTGAGGGACGTTGATGAACGGTGCTGAGAGTCTGCTCGAGACGCTGGTCGCGTGTGGCGTCGATACCTGCTTTGCTAATCCGGGAACCTCGGAGATGCATTTCGTGGCAGCGCTGGACAAGCAGGAGGGCATGCGCAGCGTGCTTGGCCTGTTCGAAGGGGTGGTGACCGGGGCGGCCGATGGCTACGCGCGCATGGCGGGCAAACCCGCCTGCACGCTGCTGCACCTCGGGCCGGGTCTGGCCAACGGGTTGGCCAACCTGCACAACGCCCGTCGCGCCCGGGTGCCGCTGGTCAACGTGGTCGGAGAACACGCCACCTACCATCGCCATCTCGATGCGCCCCTGACCTCGGACATCAACGGCTTCGCCAGTCCCGTGTCAGGCTGGATTCGCGCACCGGAAACGGCCGACCAGGTCGCCCAGGCTGGGGCGGAAGCGGTCGCCGCGGCGTGTCGGCCACCCGGCCAGATCGCAACGCTCATCCTGCCCGCGGACACGGCGTGGAACGAAGCCTCCGGCGCCGCCTCGCCAATTGCTCCCGATCGACCGAACGCCCCCAGTGATGAGGCAATTACAGCTGCCGCACACGCGCTGCGCTCCGGGGAGTCGTGTGCATTATTGATGAACGGTGCCGCGCTCAGCGAGGCCGGTCTGGAACTGGCCGGCAAGATACGTACCGCCACCGGCGCCAGGCTGCTGGCCGACACCTTCGTGACTCGGATTGCGCGCGGCGCCGGACGGGTGGACGTGGAGCGGGTGCCCTACTTCGGTGAACAGGCCGAAGAAACGCTGGCCGGCATTCAGCACCTGATTCTGGTGGCCACCAAGGCCCCGGTGACGTTCTTCGCCTACCCCGGCAAGCCCAGCGAACTGACCCCGGAGGGCTGCGACGTGCACACGCTCGCCGCCGTTGATGAGGATGCCTGCGCGGCGCTGGCCGCACTGGTCGATGCGCTGGACGCACAGGTCCTCGACCCGGGCGCGATGGCCCACGCAACCACCGGGCTGGGCACCGGACCCCTCGATCCGGCGGCCATCGCCACATCGCTCGGCCACCTGCTGCCGGAACATGCGATCGTCGTCAACGAAGCCGCCACCTCCGGTTTTGCCATTCCGGCCATGACCGCCGGCGCCCTGCCCCACGACTGGCTGGACCTCACCGGCGGGGCGATCGGCCAGGGCTTGCCCACCGCAACCGGTGCCGCCATCGCCTGTCCAGACCGCAAGGTGCTGGCCCTGGAGGCCGACGGCAGCGGCATGTACACCCTGCAGGCCCTGTGGACCCAGGCCCGTGAAAGCCTGGATGTGACGACGGTCATTTTCGCCAACCGCAAGTATGCGATTCTCCAGGTGGAGTTGATGCGCGTCGGCGCCGGCAATCCCGGTCGTAAGGCCATGGACATGCTCGACCTGTCGCGACCGGATCTCGATTGGGTCGCGCTGGCCACCGGCATGGGCGTCCCCGCCAGCCGTGCAACCAACATGGAAGAGTTCAACCAGCAATTAGCCCGTGCCCTTGCGACCCCCGGGCCGGCGCTGATCGAAGCCGTCATCTGACAGGGAATTCGCTGTGAAGGTCACGTTGTTTGGGTCGGGATATGTAGGACTGGTCACCGGCACCTGCTTCGCCGAAATGGGCAATCAGGTCGTCTGTGTGGACATCGACGACGCCAAAATCGATGCGCTGAATCGCGGTGAGGTGCCCATCTACGAACCGGGGCTGGAGGCAATGCTGAACAGCAACGCCGCGGCCGGTCGGTTGCAGTTCACCCTCGATGCGGCCGCCGCAATCGAGCACGGCGAGATCCTGTTCATCGCCGTCGGCACGCCGGCCGATGAGGACGGCGGCGCCGATCTCAGCCACGTGCTGGACGTCGCCCGGACCATCGCCCAGCACATGCAGACGCCGAAGCTGGTGGTCGACAAATCGACCGTCCCGGTGGGCACCGCCGATCTGGTGCGCACCGCCATTGTCGAGGGGCTGAAGAAGCGCGGTTCCTCGGTGGCGTTCGATGTCTTGTCGAACCCCGAGTTTCTGAAGGAAGGCGCTGCGATCGACGACTTCATGAAGCCCGACCGGATCATCATCGGCACGGACAGCACGAAAAGCCTGGCGATCATGGAGCAGCTCTACGCACCGTTCAACCGCAACCGCGACCGGATTCTGGCGATGGACGTGCGTTCCGCCGAGCTCACCAAGTACGCCGCCAACGTCATGCTCGCCACCCGCATCAGCCTGATGAACGAACTGGCAAATCTCGCAGATCGCCTGGGCGCCGACATCGAGGCCGTGCGCCGCGGCATCGGCTCGGACCCACGGATCGGCTTCAGCTTCATCTATCCCGGCGCCGGCTACGGGGGCTCGTGCTTTCCCAAGGACGTCAAAGCGCTCATCCACACCGCCGCCGCACACGGCTACGACGCCGGCATCGTGCGCGGTGTCGAGGCGCTGAACGAACGCCAGAAGAACGTGCTGTTCGACAAGGTCACGCATCACTTCGACGGCAACGTCAAAGGCAAAACCTTCGCCCTGTGGGGACTCGCCTTCAAGCCCAACACCGACGACATCCGCGAAGCGCCGAGCCGGGTGCTGATGGAAGCCTTGTGGCAAGCCGGTGCGAAGGTCAGGGCTTACGACCCCGCCGCCCGTGCCGAAGCTGAACGCGTGTATGGCGATCAGGCGGACCTCACCTTGTGCGACACCCGGGATGAAACCCTGGACGGCGCCGATGCGCTGGTCATCGTGACCGAATGGAACGAATTCCGCAGTCCGGACTTTGCAGTGTTGAAAGACCGCCTGACTGAGCCGGTGATCTTCGATGGCCGCAACCTGTACGACCCGGACCACCTGGGAAAACTTGGCTTCAGCTACTACGCAATCGGTCGTGGCCAGCTCGAGCGCGGTGTCGATTGAGGTTCGCAACCTCTCCCCGAAGAAGGAACCAAAAGACTTGGGGGTATAGATATATCCCGCAGAAATTATCCCTGGATTCAGATGCTTGGTACGGCACCACCCAGACAACGGGCACAAACTACATACCCGTGACATATCAATGCCAACGTAGATAGGCGTCGTACCAACGGTTCCAGTGGTAGTCGTGGTAGTGTCCACGCGGCGTTGAGGGTGTCGAACTAAAGCTCCTTGATAACCTCCTGCCGTTTCTGGGTGTATTCCTCGTCAGATATCAGTCCTTCTTCCTTCAACTCATTGAGAGTGCGAAGCCTATCGTTTACTTCTTCGAGGCTAGCGCGAGCTTGTGCGGT
>Ga0209987_10002533_pt1 | contig 10093 bp, 11 predicted proteins | sample N074metaG_FD_182134 | JGI IMG/M metagenome (GOLD analysis project Ga0209987, IMG submission 182134) | Deep subsurface microbial communities from Kermadec Trench to uncover new lineages of life (NeLLi) - N074 metaG (SPAdes) (version 2) | ecosystem: Environmental > Aquatic > Marine > Ocean trench... | reverse complement strand
GTGGGCTCGGACCCCAGCCTGCGCGTCTTCGACAGTTCCGCACCGATCTCGATCAAATCGAATCTACTCGAGGCCGCGGAGGTCAACGGGAACCGAAGACTCGTATTCAGCGGTGATGTCAGCGTCGTCCAAGACGACATCACGATCACCTCCAACCGGCTGACCGCCGACTACGCCAAGGGCGCGAGCGAACCGAGCCGACTGGTCGCCGAGGGTTCGGTCCGAGTGATTCAGGGCGATCAGGAGGTGCGTTGCGATAAGGGAACCTTTCAGCGGGCCGAGGAGTTGCTGATCTGTTGCGGCCACGCGGAATTCCGGGACGGCGCGAGTCGGGTGAGGGGCAAGTGCATCGAGTTTGATTTGGGTAACCAGACGGTTCGCGTCGAAGACGCCACCGTGAACATCATCCCCGAGCCGACCGACGGCGACTCCGGGAAATCCGGGGGGCGCTAGCGGTGACCTCGCTGACCGGAGTGGCACTGACCAAGCGTTACGGCCAGCGAGAAGTGGTTCGATCGGTCGATCTGGAGTTGAAGCCCAGCGAGGTCGTGGGACTCCTGGGGCCGAACGGCGCCGGCAAGACCACCACCTTCAATATGATGGCGGGCGGTGTGAAACCCTCTGCAGGCGAGGTCTTTCTCGGGAAGACGAAGATTACGGGCTTGCCGATGTACCGCCGGGCGCGCCTCGGCATTACGTACCTCCCGCAGGAACCCTCGATTTTCAGAAAGCTTTCCGTCGCCGAAAACATCAACGCCATCCTTGAAACTGTGGAGACGAACCGGACGGTTCGGCGAGAAAGGCTGAGGGAGCTTTTGGCAGAACTCGGTCTGACCGAAAAGGCAGATTTGAGGGGAGAAACTCTCTCCGGTGGAGAAAGACGCCGTGTGGAGATTACCCGCGCCTTGGTGCTCGATCCGAAATTCATGCTGCTCGATGAGCCGTTTGCTGGGATCGACCCCATCGCGGTCATCGACATCCAGAAGATCATCAAGCAGCTCAAGCGCAGGGGGATCGGGGTGATCATCACCGATCACAACGTCCGGGAGACGCTGTCGATCTGCGATCACGCCTACATCATCAAAGACGGAGAGATCATCCGGAAAGGGACGCCCGAGGAGATCGCGTCCGATGAACAGGTCCGGCAGATTTATCTCGGAGAGAACTTCCAGCTCTGAGAACTTTAATTTTCAGGCTTCCAGCGCTCACGGAGCGCGAGGAAAGCCGAGTGGAATGAGCGAATGGCCCTTGAGTTGAAACAGCAATTGCGCCTGACCCAGCAGCTGGTGATGACACCGCAGCTGCAGCAGGCCATCAAGCTGCTTCAGCTGAACCGGCTCGAACTCGTGGGCCTCGTCCAGCAGGAGCTGGAGGAGAATCCGGTTCTCGAAGAGTTCGTCGAATCCGACGAAGAAGGCGAGGCTTCGGGTGAGGACTACGAGGCTGCGGGGGAGGTGCAGCCCGCTTCGAGCGAAGAGCGTCTTGTCGACGAGGTGTCCGCTGCGGATGCGCAGAAAACGACAGAGGACATCACGGACGCGGAGAAAATTGCGGACTGGGAGTGGCAGGATTACCTCAACTCGCCCCCGCAGACATCACAGGCTTCCGGCGGCATGGAGGAGCGGCCCTCGATCGATGCCACGCTCACCCGTCGCGCGACGCTGACCGAGCACCTCGAGTGGCAGCTGCAGCTCACGGAGTTGCCGATCGAGGAAGAGGTCGCGGCCCGATTCATCATCGGCAATCTCGATGAGCGCGGTTATCTGCAGGCCACGATCAGCGAGCTGGCCCGTCAATCCGGCATGTCGGAAACCACCGTCGAACTCGCGCTAGCACGGGTTCAGGCGTTGGATCCCGTCGGAGTGGGCGCGCGGGACTTGAGGGAATGTCTGCTCGTCCAGGTCCGGACACTCAGGATCGAGGATCCATTGGTCCTGCGCATTCTCGACGAGTGCATCGATACGCTCATCAAGCGCGACTTCCGAGGCGTGGCTCGAGTGCTCAACGTCGCCGTGTCCGAGGTTGTCGTCGCCGCCGAAATCATCGGTCGGCTCGAGCCGCGCCCAGGACGCGCGTTCGGGGGCGACGAGCCGGTGTACATCATCCCCGACATCTACGTCCACAAAGTCAACGATGAATTTCACATCGTCTTGAACGACGACGGAATGCCCAGGCTCCGCATCAACGGTCTCTACCGCGACGTGCTCTCGCGCGGAAATAGCGCCTCGAAGGACACCAAGGCCTATGTGCAGGAAAAGGTCCGATCCGCGCTCTGGCTCATCAAGTCCATCCATCAGCGTCAGCGCACCATCTACCGGGTGATGGAGAGCATCATCAAATACCAGCGGGAGTTCTTCGAACGGGGCATCAACCACCTCAAGCCCCTCAATCTCCGCGACGTCGCAGACGACATCGAAATGCACGAGTCGACGGTCAGCCGGGTCACGACCGCGAAATACGTCAATACACCACAGGGCATCTTCGAGTTGAAGTTCTTCTTCAACTCCAGGATCAACCGGTTCGTGGGCGAGGCCGTGGCGAGCGAGAGTGTCAAGGAGCGGATCCGCAAGCTGATTACCGCGGAGGACGCGCGCCGCCCCCTTTCCGATCAGCGAATCGCGGAGATGCTCAAGGTCGCCAATATCGACATCGCCCGCCGCACGGTTACGAAATACCGCGAATCGCTGAATATTCTCTCATCGACGAAACGTCGCGAAGTCGGCTAGCCTCCCGCCCGCAAATCGAGGGTTCTCCCATGAAGATTATGGATATCCTCGTGAATGATGCCGTGATTCTGAATCTGGGAGCCGGCAACAAACGCGAGGTGCTCGCAGAGATGGCTGGGGCGCTGGCGAAGGTGGAGCCCCAGATTGAGGGCGATCGCCTGCTGGAGGTACTCCTCGAGCGCGAGGCGCTCCAGAGCACCGGGATCGGGGATGGCGTCGCAATTCCCCATGGGAAGATGGCCGGCCTCGACCGCCTGGTCGCCTCGTTCGCCCGGAGTTCAGGAGGGATCGATTTCGAATCGATCGACCACCAACCCACCCATCATTTATTTTTGCTCGTGGTGCCCGAGCACTCCGGTGGCCAATACCTGAAGGCCCTGGCGCGAATCTCGCGCTTCTTTCGAGACCCGGCCTTCCGCCAGCAGCTCACGGATGCCGAGACGCAAAGCGACATCATCCGGGCCATCGGCGAAGAGGACACTAAGCTCTAGGAGCGTGACCCCAGAATGGGGTCGCGCGACGCTCGTCGAGTGAATTCGGAGAGACCATGACGGTTTCGGTGCATGGGGCGCTCCTCGAGGTCTACGGCGTTGGGGCCGCATTGCTGGGCCCGAGCGGAATTGGAAAGAGCGAGTGCGCGTTGGAATTGCTGAGTCGCGGGCACCGACTCGTCGCCGACGACATCATCGAACTGACGCCCGAACCGGGCGACCGCCTCATGGGGCGCGCGCCTGAGAGAATTCGCCACTACATGGAAATTCGCGGAATCGGGATCTTCTTCGTTCCCGACCTGTTCGGTGAGAATTCGGTCCGCGATGAAATGACCGTCGATATGGTCTGTCGACTCGAGCGCTGGCAGGAGGGTGCCGCCTACGAGCGCGTCGGGTTGGAGCGTCCGGAAGAGGAGTTTGCGGGTGTCCGGCTGCCGCGGTTGACGCTGCCTGCGCGGCCCGGCGGATCGATGGCGACGGTCGTGGAACTGGCGGCCCGCGAGCACCTGCAGCGCCGATCGGGCGTGAACGCAGCGCAGCGCCTCGATCAGCGCCTGCGGGACGAGATGGAGCGACGTTGAGGCACTCGGATGCGCGCATCGTTTTCGTGAGCGGACTCTCCGGTAGCGGCAAGAGTACAGCGATGGCGGCGCTCGAGGATCTGGGTTTCTACTGTGTCGACAACCTCCCTGTTCAACTCATCGAGCAATTTCTTCACCTCTGTACCCAGGCCACTCCGCCGGTCGAGAAGATTGGGTTGGCGATCGATGCCCGCGAGGAACCGTTTCTCCGCGAGCTGCCGGCAGCGATCGAACAGCTGCGGCGTTCGGGCGCACAGGTCGAGCTCATCTTTCTCGACTGCTCCAATGAGGTGTTGCTCAACCGCTATCGCGAGACGCGTCGGGTTCACCCGCTCTCGCCCGCCGGGAGCGTCGAGGAGGGCATCGAGACCGAGCGGCGCTTGCTGATCGAGATTGCCGCTCTCGCCGACCAGCGGATCGAGACGTCGACGCTCAACGTCCACCAGCTCAAATCCAGCATCGTCCAACACATTGCGGGTGAGATCCGCGCCACCGTCGTCAACCTGGTTTCCTTCGGCTTCCGCTACGGGACGCCGCGGTCCGTCGAACAGCTCTTCGATGTGCGCTTTCTCCCCAATCCCTATTTCGAAGAGGGCCTGCGCGAGCGTTCGGGGCACGATCCGGAAGTGGCCGATTACGTATTGAAGAATCCGCTCGGAACCGCGCTGTTCGAGCGGATTTGCGATTTGTGCAACTTTCTCGTTCCCCTATATGATCAAGAGGGTAAAGCGTACGTGACGATTGGCGTGGGGTGCACTGGTGGGCGGCACCGATCCGTTGCAGTCGTCGAGGCGCTCGCCGAATCAATTCGAAGCAAGGGGCGCGAGGTGAACGTGGAACATCGAGACATGGAACGAAGCTGATGAAGATTGGTGTGGTCATCGTTACCCACTATCAGATCGGCGCAGAGTTTCTCCACGCGCTGCGCCTGATCGTTCCGAACGCGCCAGACTTCGTCTCGGTGTCGATCGATCCGAAGCAGAGCGTCGACGAGATGCGAGAGGCGATCGAGCAGGCGTTGAAGCGGGCGGCTTGCGGGGCTGGGGTACTCGTGCTGACGGACATGTTCGGGGGGACGCCGTCCAACATGAGCCTGTCGTTCGTAGAAGAGGCGGGAGTCGAGGTCGTGACCGGCCTGAATCTCCCGATGCTCATCAAGCTCGCGACGCTTACGGAAGACAAGACACTCGAGGAACTTGCCACGTTCATCAAGAGCTACGGGCAGCGAAATATTTCCGTTGCGAGCGAGATCCTCCCCGAAAGGGATTCGTGAGCAAGATCGTCGAGCGTGAATTCACCATTCGGAGCGAGCTGGGCCTGCACGCGAGGCCCGCGGGCGAGTTCGCCGTCATGGCGGGTCGCTTCGAATCCGAGATATCGGTGGGCAACGGCCGTGAGTGGGTGGACGGGCGAAGCGTGCTCTCGCTGCTTTCGCTCGCAGCGGGCCGCGGCGTCGAGCTGCGGATTCGCGCGACCGGTGTAGACGCCGACGAAGCCGTCGCAGCGCTCGGTGCGTTGCTCGAGCGCACTCACGCCGAGATCGAGAGTGCGAATGCCAGTTGAGCGGCGCGTGGGTCGGCCGGCAGCGCCGGCCCGGCCACACCGACTCCAGTCCGCGCTCGACACTGCGAGGGCGGCCCGAATTGAATCCGATACGTCACTCGACTAAAGTGCAGAGCCACATTTGAGCCCGAAGGAGCTACGGATCATGGCAAGAAGCGCTCTCTTTACCTCCGAATCGGTCTCGATGGGCCACCCCGACAAAATGTGTGATCAGATCTCGGACGCCGTCCTCGATGCGATGCTCGCCCAGGACCCGGCATCGCGCGTTGCCTGCGAGACGCTCACCACGACTGGCCTCGTGGTGTTGGCCGGGGAGGTCACCACCAACGCGATCGTCGAACTTCCGCCGCTGGTCCGCCAGGTCATTTCCGATATCGGCTACACGAGCTCCGAGATGGGATTCGACGCTGCGACATGCGCGGTGATGATCGTCCTCGGCCGACAATCGGCGGACATTTCCCAGGGTGTTTCCGAAGGCGAGGGGCTCCACAAAGAGCAGGGGGCCGGCGACCAGGGGATGATGTTTGGCTTCGCGTGCGACGAGACGCCCGAACTCATGCCCGCGCCGATTCGACTCGCCCACCGGCTGATGGAGACTCATCGCGCCCATTTCGAATCCGGCGAGATTGCCTATCTGCGGCCGGATGCGAAGTCGCAGGTCACGATCGCGTACGACGGCGATCGACCCGTGCGAATCACCGCGGTGGTTCTCTCCACCCAGCACTCGCCCGACGTCTCCTGGGACCAGCTCCGCAAGGACGTCATCGCGAAGATCATCAAGCCGTCGCTTCCCGCCGAACTTCTCGACGACGATACCGTGTACCACGTGAATCCGACCGGGCGATTCGTGGTGGGTGGGCCGATGGGGGACGCTGGGCTCACGGGCCGGAAGATCATCGTCGACACCTACGGCGGCATGGGCCGCCACGGCGGCGGTGCGTTCTCGGGTAAGGACCCTTCCAAGGTCGATCGCAGCGCCGCTTACGCCGCGCGCTGGGTGGCGAAGAACCTCGTGGCTGCCAAGGTCGCCCGGCGCTGCGAGGTGCAGCTCGCCTACGCGATCGGCGTCGCGGAGCCGGTCTCGATCCGCGTCGAGACTTTTGGCACCGGCGAGCCGGATCTCGGGAAGTTGGAGAAGCTGGTCCGCAAGCACTTTGATCTCACGCCGAAGGGCATTGGCGAAGCGCTCGATCTGCGTCGGCCGATCTACCGCGCGACCTCCTACCATGGTCACTTCGGTAGGGAGGGAGAGGGGTTCCCCTGGGAGAACACCGACCGCGCGCAGGCCATCGAGCGCGACGCGAGCTGAATCGAGCCATCACCCTCTCAGCCGGTGTGCGCGGATCCGGGGCGCGAGTTCCACGCCCAGTGGCCCAATGGAGACGGACGGTGTGAGGCGAACTTCCGCGCAGCGAAGGCCTGCCTCGAGGAGGGCTCGTCACAAGAGTGGGAATTGTCGCAGCGCGTGGATCGCGGCTCTTTGCTGGCCTCTGGCGATTGGCGGATCTGGGATCACGCGAGCCGATGACATCACAGCCACTCCAGGCCCCATCGTCATTCGCGTGCTCCTGATGGAGTCCGCAGGGCGGGTGCGGGCTCGGGATGGGCGCGCGGGCGGAGCCGGGACGGTCGTGGAACCCGGACCGAGCGGTCTTCTCGCAGACCGTCGACCCGTGGGCGCCATCTGGCGGCTCGGGGGCAGCGGAATCGTGGAGGTTGGGCAAATGCGATTTCGAGGAGAACTCGAATTTCGGAACACTCCCAACGGGATGCAGGTCATTAATAAAGTGACGCTCGAAGATTATGTGGCGGGGATCCTGGGCCTGGAGATCTACCCGGACTGGCACCCGGAGGCGCTGAAGGCCCAGGCGGTGGTCGCGCGCAGCTATGCGCTCCACCAGCGCGCCGAGCGCGCCGGTCAGGCCTTTCACGTGGAGGCCGGAACGGGCAGCCAGGTCTACGGCGGGATGGCCGCCGAGACCCCCACGATTCGCGCAGCGGTTTCGGCGACCCGCGGCGAATTTCTCGCCTACGCGCAAAAGCCGATTTTGGCCGTTTACCACTCGGCGTCTGGCGGGCGCACGGCCAGCTCCGAGGAGGTCTGGGGGCGCCCGCTGCCCTATCTGGTGAGCCTCGAGGTGGATGACGAGCAGGATTCCCCGGATACCTACTGGCGGGCGACCATCTCAAAGACCAAACTGGGGCGCGCTCTCGATTCACTCGGGATCCGGATCGGGTCGCCCCGTGAGTTGCAGGTCGTGGACCGCTCTCGGAGTGGGCGGGCGCTGCGGGTGCGAATCCGCGGTACCAAGGGGATCCATCAACTGGAGGCGCGCGCGCTGCGCGTAGCGCTCGGAGAATCAGTGATTCGCAGTACGCTCTTTGAAATTCGTTCGACGCAGGACGCCTTCGTGTTCGTCGGCTCGGGGCACGGACACGGAGTCGGGATGAGCCAGTGGGGTGCGCAAAGCATGGCACAGCGTGGTTCGACGTACCGTGAGATCATTGAGGCTTTTTATCCGGGAACTTTGTTGGTGGGAGGAACGCCGCGATGAACTTTCTGTTGGGTTTCGTTCCGCTCCAGGCTCCACCCGAAGGATCGCCGCTTGGCGCGTTCGTACCGATCATCCTGATCACCATGATCTTCTACTTTCTGCTGATCCGGCCGCAGCAGAAAAAGCAGAAAAAGTTGGAATCGATGGTCAAGGCGATCGAGAAGGGTGACAACGTGATTACGGGCGGCGGGCTGCACGGAAAGGTCACCGGCGTCACCGACGACGTGCTGACCCTCGACATCGGTGGCGTGAAGGGAGAACGCGTCAAGGTCAAGGTCGCTCGCGCGAAGATCGAGCATGTGGACGCGGCGAGCAAAAAAGGTGAGGGATCATGAGCCTGCGCGGGCGCACAATCTGGGTCGCCGCAACCGTTACGCTCTTCGGTTACTACGCGGTCGCGAATTTCGCCTCGGAAGAGACCCGGATCGAGAGTCCGCTGGTGCCCGACAACGCGCTGCGTCTCGGATTGGATCTGCGCGGTGGCATCCACTGGGTGATCGGGGTCAAGCTCGGCGCGACCGAAGATCACGAGCTCAGCTTTCTGAAGGGCCTGCTGGAGGATGACCTCGAGCGCGACAAAGTCGTGGTGGGGAAGATCGAAGTCGTCGATCAAAAGCTTCGGATCGAAACGTTTACCGAAGCGGCGCGCGCGGCCGTCCGCAAGTGGATCCGTGATACGGACCAGATCACGGAAGTGGGGACCAACCCCGAGCTGCTGATCTTCGAGCTTTCGGATCTGCGGCGGCAGCAGGTTCGCCAGCAGGGCATGTCACAAGTCCTCGAAGTGCTGCGCCGCCGCATCGGCGATCCGATGAAGGGCATTCCGGATTCGGTGGTGACCCGGCAGGGTGACGATCGCGTGCTCGTGCAGATCCCGGGCGGCGCGCTCGATCGAGCCCGCGCTCGCGAGATGTTGCGGGTGACGGGCTTCCTCGAGTTCAAGATCGTGATGGATATCGCACAGACCGAGGAATTGTTGCGCGACAAATACCCGGACGGGGTGCTGCCCGAGGGTACGACCATTGCGTTTGAGCGCGACAACGAGACCAATCGCGTCCTCAGCGCCTATCTGGTCGGTAAAGAGGCCGACCTCACCGGCGATTACCTCACGGATGCGCGGCCTGGCTTCGATAACCAGCAGCGCCCCCAGGTCGACTTCACATTCAATCCCGCCGGCGGCGAGATCTTCCAGGCGCTGACCGAAGCGAACCTCGGAGCGCAACTGGCCATCATTCTCGACGATCGGGTCTACAGCGCGCCGACGATTCGGGGTCGGATCGCGACCCGCGGGACGATCAGCGGGCGATTCACGATGGAGGAGGTGTCGGACCTGTCCGTGGTCCTGCGCGCGGGCTCGCTCTCCGTGCCCGTGGTGATCGAAGAGGAGCGAACGGTGGGCCCAGCGCTCGGAGCGGACTCGATCCGACGCGGTGTGAAGGCCATGATCGTGGGCCTGGCGGCGATCGTATTCTTTACGGTGTTCTACTACCGCCTGTCGGGCCTCTACGCGTGCGCAGCGCTCGCCATGAACCTGCTGATGCTGATCGGCGTGATGTCGATGTTCGAAGCGACGTTGACGCTGCCGGGGCTCGCGGGCATCGTGCTCACGGTCGGCATGGCGGTCGATGCGAACGTGATCATCTTCGAGCGCATTCGCGAGGAACTTCGCGCGAACAAGACCCCGCGCGCGGCGATTTCGACGGGTTTTAGCAAAGCGTTCTGGACCATCATGGACGCCAACATCACGACCCTGGGCACGGCCATTGTGCTCTACAACTACGGAACGGGGCCGATCAAGGGCTTCGCGGTAACGCTTTCGATCGGCGTCGTGACCAGCGTGTTCGCGGCGTTGGTCATCACGCGGCTGATGTTCGCGGTCTATCCCGGCGACCGCCACATCGAGACCTTGTCGATCTAGTAGGGCAACCCCAGAATGGGGATGCGCGACGACGCAAAAGGTTCCGCGGAGCGGGACCGCAAGTTAGGAGTAGAACTTCGTGCCGTTCGAACTTGTGCCTCCGGGCACCCACATCGATTTCATCGGCAAGCGCCGCATTGCGGCGGCGATTTCGCTCGCCCTGCTGCTGGCGGGCGCGATAGCGGTTCCCATCAACGGTGTGAAGCTCGGCATCGATTTTCAAGGTGGAACCGAAATGCAGGTGCTCTTCGACGATCAG
>Ga0209987_10002530_pt1 | contig 10101 bp, 9 predicted proteins | sample N074metaG_FD_182134 | JGI IMG/M metagenome (GOLD analysis project Ga0209987, IMG submission 182134) | Deep subsurface microbial communities from Kermadec Trench to uncover new lineages of life (NeLLi) - N074 metaG (SPAdes) (version 2) | ecosystem: Environmental > Aquatic > Marine > Ocean trench... | reverse complement strand
TTTTTCTACTTTTTAACATCAACAATATTAGTCCAAGCAGGTAGCCTTGATAACAGTTATACAGTCATCTTGCATGTTCATTCTCCAATTGCCAAAGGTGCGGGGGTACACATCTTTGATGGTTCAGTGATTGAGGCCCGTCGCATCAGCGATGGCAAACGCATGGGGGTAAAAACTGCTGATCGGAATGGAAGCGTAATATTCAAGCTCCCCAAAGGCACCTATCAGTTTGGACCAGCCCAGGGTCTTGAGAAGCGGCTCAAGGGCACCTTGATATTGAAGGTTGCAAGTGATTTGGAAACCAATTTGGAACTGACCCGTCGCTGAGTTCGGGTTAAGGGGGTTAGGGGGCGTTACCATTTTATTCCTTTTATTAGTAATAATAATCAAAAACTTCGAGATTACCAGAGTGCAAGGATGAACGAGACTGCCCCCAAAAAGGAAGCAACCGTACGCACATGGTTCCAGGCTGTCCAGTTGGTCAGGTATCTGGTCCATAGATTAGCGGCCTCGACACTCTCCGGCTCGACAGTTTCCAGAGCCTCATTCATAGGCACGTTGAACACGATGGTTACAAGAATTGCTCCGACCAGATAAAGCAGACTACCGGCGAGTAGATAGACGGCGCCGGGTTGCTGCCACCTCCACAGCAATGAAATAGCCAGCAGGATGGAAGTTGCCGCCGTTCCAAGGAACGCGACAAAAAATAACGGATTGAGGATGGTCCTATTGATGGATTGCATGGCGGCAATGCCCTGCGGCGGCTGGAGTCGAGCCAGAGCACTCATCACAGTGTTTGAAAAGATGAAAAAGACGCCAGCCATCAGCCCACAACCAAGTGCTGATAAAAGAGTTAACGTAAAAAATAGATTATCAATCATAGTGCATAAAAATTGTAATAAATTGGATCTTTACCCTTTTATACTTAATGCTGCCCTCTTATTAAATATGTTAAGAATAGATTTATTACACAGAAGAACAACAATTAATTATTTGGAACAATTAAAGAACTACAGAATTTCCAGCACTGCAAACTCCCTGCGACCACCAGGGGTATTTACTGAAACACCGTCATCTAACTGCTTGCCGAGCAGTGCTCTTCCTATAGGAGAAGTTATTGAAATCATGCCGTTTTCGGGTTCTGTCTCATCAGGGCCAACAAGCTGATAAACCACTTCTTCTCCTGTATCCAAGTCCTCAAGCTTAACGGTAACCCCAAATCTTACCCTATCTTTGTTTGTAAGTTTTGCGGGATCTATAACTTCTGCTCTCGATACTTTACTTTCTAATTCCTGAATTCTACCTTCAATAAAACTCTGCCGATTTTTAGCCGATTCATACTCTGCATTTTCTGATAAGTCACCAAATTCCCTGGCCTCTGAGATCATTTTGATAACACTGGGCCTTTCAACTCTTAATAAGTTGTCCAGTTCTTTTTTCATTTTTTCGTATCCATTCGGGGTCATTGGAACACGTTCAATAGACATCTTTCCTCCAGATTACTAATAAAAAATTTAATTAAGTAAGGATTATAAATTCAAGTTGCTTTCTATATAATAATCCTGAATTGGCTTTACATCAAGTCCCTCATTTTTAAGCGAATCGATTGCTTCCACAGCAGCCTGCGCACCAGATACTGTAGTAAAATAAGGAATATTGCCAACAAGCGACTCTCTTCTTATAGAATAGGACTGCTTAATCTCATTTTCACCAAAAGTAGTGTTTATAACAAGCTGAATTTCCCCATTTTTTATAAAATCAATTATATTTGGTCTTCCTTCAATCACTTTTTTTACTACGCTGCATTCTATGCCATTTGCCTTTAAGAATTCATGAGTCCCTTTTGTGGCTATGAGGCTTATTTCTAAATCAATCAAATGCCGAGCTAAATGAACTATTTTTGGCTTGTCATCATCCTTTACGCTAATAAAAGCATTTCCTGAAGTCTTGAGCTCGCTGCCCGAAGCCAGCAGCGCTTTTGCAAATGTCTTTCGCAGATCCGTATCAATTCCCATTACCTCTCCGGTTGATTTCATCTCAGGACCCAAAATCGTATCCACACCGGAAAACCGAATAAACGGGAACACTGATTCTTTTACACAAATATGTTTAATTTTTATTTCTTTTGTAAAACCCAGTTCCTGCAATGTTTTTCCAATCATAACTTTAGTTCCAATCTTTGCCAGGGGCACTCCAATAGCCTTACTAACAAATGGAATAGTACGGCTTGCTCTGGGATTTACTTCTATTAAATAAACCTCATCGTCTTTTACGGCAAACTGAATATTAACTAGACCAATTACGTTTAAAGCAAGCGCAAGCTTCTTTGTCTGTCTTCTTATTTCGTCAACTATTTTTTCGTCCAGTGAATACGGGGGCAGTACCATTGCGCTGTCCCCTGAATGAACCCCTGCTTCTTCGATATGTTCTAATATTCCTGCAACAACTACAGTATGGCCATCGCAAATGGCGTCAACGTCTACTTCTTTGGCATCATTTAAAAATTCATCGATAAGCACAGGGTGGTTGTGAGATACTTTAACGGCATCCTTTATATACCTTTTCAGTGATTTTTCGGTGTATACAATCTCCATTGCCCTGCCCCCAAGAACATAAGATGGTCTTACTATAATTGGATACCCTATCTCTTCAGCAACCTTCAAGGCCTGTTCTTCACTCCTGGCAATTCCACTTCTAGGCTGTTTTAGCTTTAGTTTTAGAATTAAATCCCTAAATCTTTCCCTGTCCTCGGCTAGATCAATATTATCAGGAGATGTGCCAATTATTTTTACTCCGTTTTTCTCTAAAGGAACTGCAAGCTTAAGCGGAGTCTGTCCACCCAGATGAACGATTACTCCATCGGGCTTTTCTCTATTTATTATTGAAAGAGTGTCTTGCAGCGTCAGGGGTTCAAAATATAACCTGTCTGAAGTATCATAGTCAGTACTTACAGTTTCAGGATTACAATTAATCATTATTGCTTCATAGCCTTCTTCTTTTAGTGAAAATGCCGCATGCACACAGCAGTAATCAAATTCAATACCCTGCCCTATTCTGTTTGGCCCACCACCTAAAATTACTATCTTTTTCCTTTCTGTAGGAGCAGCTTCGTCTTCATATTCATACGTTGAATATAAATAGGGCGTATGTGCCTCAAATTCAGCAGCGCATGTATCAACCATTTTATATACACACTGTATATTATTTTTCTTATTTATATCTCTGACTTCATCCTCTGTTTTGTTTAGCAAAGTGCCCAAACGCTCATCCGAAAACCCGTATTGCTTTAATAATTTAAATTTATCAATATAGTCTTTACCGTTTTCAACTGACTGAATCAAATCACTTTCAGCTTCGACAATTTGCTCAATGTTATGCAAAAACCAGGGATCAATATAAGTTAAATCGAATATTTCATTTAATTCCATTCCGGCCCTGAATGCATCGGCTATATACCAAAGCCTCTCAGGGTTAGGCTTTCGCAAATTTTCTTTTATAATTTCTATATCGTCTGTCTTGCTTTCAAATCCTGATGAATCAATCTCTAAAGACCTCATTGCTTTTTGCAAAGACTCTTTGAAGGTCCTTCCAATAGCCATAACTTCACCAACGGATTTCATCTGTGTTGTAAGCACTGGTTCAGTCTGAGGAAACTTTTCAAAGGCAAATCTTGGAATTTTTACGACAACATAATCAATTGTAGGTTCAAAAGATGCAGGCGTATATTTAGTGATATCATTTGGTATTTCATCAAGCGTATAACCCACAGCAAGCTTTGCGGCAATCTTTGCAATTGGAAATCCTGTTGCTTTTGAAGCAAGCGCAGAGCTTCTTGAAACCCTGGGGTTCATTTCAATAACTGACATTTCGCCGTCTTTAGGGTTCACCGCAAACTGAATATTCGATCCGCCCGTATCTACTCCGATCTCCCGTATTATGGCAATAGAGGCATCCCTCATACGCTGGTATTCCTTGTCTGTTAAGGTCTGGGCAGGAGCTACTGTAATACTGTCACCAGTGTGTACGCCCATTGGATCAAAGTTTTCTATAGAACAGATAATAACCACATTGTCTTTGCAGTCCCTCATTACCTCAAGTTCAAACTCCTTCCACCCTATCACAGACTGCTCTACAAGAATTTCATTTACAGGACTCATACGCAGCCCGGCCTTGGAAAATTCCTCAAACTCTTCTACATTGTAGGCAATACTTCCCCCTACTCCGCCAAGCGTAAAAGACGGGCGAATAATCACCGGATACCCGACTCTATCCACTATCTCCCATGCGTCTGACATCGTACGGGCAACTCCGCTTTCTGGAACATTAAGCCCTATTTTTATCATTGCATCTTTGAATTCATCTCGGTTCTCGGCTTTTTTGATAGCATCCAGCTTTGCGCCAATCAGTTCAACGCCGTATTTATCAAGCACTCCGCTCTCGGCAAGATTTACGGCAAGGTTAAGACCCGTTTGCCCCCCCATGGTCGGAAGCAGTGCCTGCGGTCTTTCTTTTTCGATAATTTTTTCCAATATTTCCGGGATCAGGGGTTCAATATAAGTTCTATCAGATATAGAAGGATCGGTCATAATAGTGGCAGGGTTACTGTTTACTAAAACGATCTCATAACCCTCTTCTTTCAGAGCTTTACATGCCTGAGTGCCGGAATAATCGAATTCACATGCCTGTCCGATCACAATCGGCCCGGAACCAATTAGAAGAATTTTATTTATGTCAGTTCTGAGCGGCATCTAATTTTCAGTTTTCATGTGGTAGAGCTTTCGATATCTTCATAAATATTTTGAGAGCCGTAATTTTTACTGCTCCCTTTATATCCCTTTAAGGCAGCAACCCTATAAAGTGCTGATCTGTACCAGTTTTTCCTTGGCTTGACTTTTACCGGAGAAAGCTCCCAGGCCCTGGTATCTTTTTCATAACCCCAGTTAATATATTCATTAAAATTATGGATAATATCTGTTACAACTACTTTATAACCAGTCAGCATCTTTTGAAGGTCATACCATTTATTTAAAGAAGCCTCCCTTCTTGTAAAACCAAAATAACCGGCCGAACCAGCTGATCTTAGAGCGCCTATTCCCCTTCCAATAAATGCATCGGCAGCTTTCAGGGTTTCTGGAGGATCTGTAAAAAATGTATCATAACTCTTCAGATATTTTCTGGGAAGAGGCTTTCTTAAATCAAGCGCTTCTATATTTACTTCAAATTTTTCCTGCTGCCCAATATCTTTAATGAAACGGTTAATCCTGCCGTCTATTTCTAAAACAGTGACGCTTGCTGGCATCCCACTAAGACCAAGTACTATGCTCAAAAGATCGTCATCACCAATCACGAGTATATCTTTTCCATATATATCTCCCCTTTCATATCCAATAAGAAACCTCGAAAATGTTGAATGAGGAGTTACATATCCCTGATCAAAATCGTGAGAGGGCTTTGGTCTTTTCCTTTGAATCTTTATAAATTTTTCTCTTATAGGAGCAAACTTTTTTAAATCTACCCCCCTGCCCTCGCAGTTTTTACAGGACAGGTCTTCAACAGGGTGCATTACACTTGCAGCTTCCCTGCCTTTACTTGTTAGATCTATTCCCTTTTCAGATATTTGAACAATATCCTTTTTTGCTAGATTACTGATTGATTCAAATACAGCTGGAATCGGAAAGTCTGAGTAGTCTATTATTTCCCAGGGGTTTGTCTTTTTTCTCAGAATGCTAACCAAACGCTCTAAATCACTTTTGGAAACATCTATATTTGTAGCTTTGAAAACCTCGTCTGCAATCTGTTGTAAGTCCATCAGTCACCTCTAAGCTGCTAAAAAATCTATTACGTATACCCAAATATTGTATATGTGGCAACACAATAGTTATATAAAAAAATTAGGGCGTAATGAAATTCAACAAAGCAGTTATTTAAATTAAAACTAGTTATAAAACTAATTCATATATTGTAAAATGTTTACTCAGCGGGTTCCAGATAAATTTCTCCCCCGGAATTTGAAAACTCTTCAGATTTATCTTTCATTCCTTCTTCTATCGCATCTATATCTTCAAGATTATGCTCCCTGGCATAATCCCTAACCTCCTGGGTTATATTCATCGAACAAAATTTTGGGCCGCACATCGAGCAAAAGTGAGCTACCTTTGCATTTGGCGATGGGAGAGTTTCGTCATGATATTGTTTAGCGGTATCGGGATCAAGGGAAAGGTTGAACTGATCTTCCCACCTGAATTCAAACCTTGATTTACTGAGAACATTATCCCTAAATTGCGCAGTAGGATGTCCCTTGGCCAGGTCTGCGGCGTGAGCGGCAATTTTATAAGCAATAACTCCCTCTTTAACATCCTCTTTGTTTGGAAGACCCAGATGTTCTTTAGGGGTTACATAACAAAGCATTGCCGTACCGTACCAGCCTATCATAGCCGCACCAATGGCAGAGGTGATATGATCATATCCCGGAGCAATATCTGTTGTTAGAGGCCCCAGTGTATAAAAAGGAGCTTCATCACAGTATTCCAGCTGTTTATCCATGTTTTCCTTTATCATATGCATTGGTATATGCCCAGGGCCCTCAATCATAACCTGAACATCATTGTCCCATGCAATCTTTGTAAGCTCTCCGATTGTTTTTAATTCAGCAAACTGAGCCGCATCGTTAGCGTCCGCAATACAGCCAGGTCTAAGACCATCTCCAAGCGAAAACGCTATATCGTAATCCTTCATTATTTCGCACATTTGCGGAAAGTACGTGTATAAGAAGCTTTCTTTATGGTGCGATAGACACCACTTTGCCATGATTGAGCCGCCCCTGGACACTATTCCCGTAAGCCTGCCAGCCGTGAGTGGTATATATCTTAAGAGCACGCCGGCATGAATAGTAAAATAATCAACGCCCTGTTCTGCTTGTTCGATCAAAGTATCTCTGAATATTTCCCACGATAGCTCTTCTGCTTTACCTCCTACTTTTTCAAGCGCCTGGTAGATAGGTACCGTGCCTATTGGAACAGGTGAATTTCTTATGATCCATTCTCTTGTTTCATGAATATTGTCACCGGTTGATAGATCCATAACGGTATCTGCGCCCCACCGGCATGCCCAGACAGCTTTTTCAACCTCTTCTTCGATGCTGGAAGTAACAGCGGAATTTCCAATATTCGCATTAATCTTGACCAGAAAATTTCTCCCGATAATCATGGGTTCAGACTCTGGGTGATTAATGTTGTTGGGAATTATTGCCCTGCCACAAGCAACTTCATCCCTCACAAACTCCGGTGTGATGCAAGAATTGGGCATTTCTGCCCCAAATTTCTCACCGGGATGATATCCCGCTAGCTCTTTATATTGTTCTTTTAGTTTATCTATTTGCTGATTTTCTCTTATAGCAATATATTCCATCTCAGCTGTAACAATTCCCTTCTTTGCGTAATGCATCTGGCTAACATTACTGCCTTTTGCTGCTTTTAGAGGTTTTCTGAGGTTTTTAAAAGTTATTCCGTTTCCATTTTTTGCAGACTTCTTTGAAAACTCGGAGCTAAAATCGTCTAGCTGCTCAACATCTTCTCTGCCTTTTATCCATTTGTCTCTCAAGGGATAAAGCCCCTTGAGGACATCAATATCTGTATCGGGATCGGTGTAAGGACCACTTGTATCATAAACCGTGATTGAAGCGCTACCTGAGCCGTTTCCAAGAGTATTGCTTACATCAATATCTCTCATTCCAACTCTGATGTCATGTAGAGTGCCGGAAACATACATCTTCTTTGAACCTGAAAAGGGATCTCTCGAAATTACATCTTTATGTGGTATCTTCTCTTTACCATTTTTTTGCTTCATACTTTGTAATCCTTGATAAATTTGTCTTATTATTAATTATACCTTTTGTCTTTAAAAAGTAACTTCGAAATAAAAGATATTTTTTTTATTAAATTATATCTATGTCTTCATTAATATTAGCAATAGAATCTTCATGTGATGAAACAGCCGCTTCGGTCATTAAAAACGGCAGGGAGATATTATCAAATGTTGTTTCTTCGCAAATTGATATTCACAAAAAATACGGCGGTGTAGTACCGGAGATTGCATCCAGAAAACACGTTGAAGCGATCATACCCATAATAAACGAGTCGTTAGAAGCCTCAAAAGTAAAATTAAATGAACTCAACGCTGTAGCGGTAACTAACGGTCCCGGCCTTATTGGATCATTACTGGTTGGACTGTCGACGGCTAAATCAATTGCATTTTCTCTAGACGTCCCACTTATAGCAGTAGACCATATAGAGGCGCATGCATATTCTGTAAACATAGAAAATAATTTAAATTTCCCATACATTGCTCTTGTGGTTTCCGGGGGGCATACAACTTTATATTTAGTCAATTCTTACAATAGTTTTGAGCTTATAGGAAAAACCAGAGACGATGCAGCGGGCGAAGCTTTTGATAAAGGTGCAAAGCTACTTGGCCTTGATTATCCCGGAGGTATTCAAATTGATAGACTCTCAAAAGAGGGTAAAAAGGATAAATATAAATTTCCAAGACCTTTTTTAAAAACTGACAGCTTTGATTTCAGCTTTAGCGGTGTAAAGACCTCCTTAGTTCATTTCTTGAAAAAACATGAAATAACATCAAACCAGGATCTAAGTGATGTTTGTGCGAGCTATCAGGAAGCAATTGCCGAAACGCTTGTAGAAAAAACCCTAAGAGCTGCCAAGCAGTTCAGTATAAATGATGTAGCAATTACAGGTGGAGTGGCATCAAACTCAAGAATCAGAGAGCTTGCACAAAAAAGATTTGATCAAAACAATATTAATCTCTTTATACCCGACATAAAATATTGTACCGATAATGCTGTCATGATTGCAAAGCTAGGACATCAAAAATTTGAGAACGGCGAATTTTCTGATCTGGATATAGACGTTTACTCCACTAAAAGATCCGCCTATACAAGGGGTAAGGGTTTTAAGAATAGTTAGACGAATAATATTACATACGGAAAATAATTGTCGCTATTAGTTTTCAGTTAGTCTTTGCTCAACATCCATACTTCCATGCAAAATACGAACAATCTCAATACTGTTGTTATCAGCTTGGCGGTAAAAGATCAGGTGTTTGCCAACGCCATATTTACGATATCCTAGTCGGATATAATCACAATTCCTACCTTTCTCCGGCATTTTAGCAATATCGTAAAAGGCTTTATCCATCTCTTTTAAGTACTGATTTCGCTGATCCTTGCCCCATGTAGATTCAGTATAATGGGCAATATCTATTAAATCGTTTTTGGCTTTTTTAGTGAGAGAGAAATATGGCAAAACAGTTATTCATTTTCCAGTTCATCGATTAAACCACTTAAGGAATAATCGACTTTACCGCTTTTTTCTCCTTCTATCAAAGCATGCTGAAGTACCTTTAATTTAGCCTCTTCAGCTTCGAGTAGACGCAGTCCAGCGCGCACAGCCTCACTTGCAGATGCATAGCGTCCACTTTGCACCTGTTTACTTATAAACTGCTCAAAATGTGAGCCTAATGTAACGCTAGTGTTTTTCTGCATTAATTCTTTCTAAAAGTTATATTATACCAAATAATATTACTTATTGGTATAAAAATCAGATTGAACTTGGTTAGGGGATATTGGGAAGAGCTTTACATCAGGTAAAAAAGAGCTTGGGGCGGATATTAAACCACGCCCCAAGCTCTTATATTAAAAGGAGAATAGAGAAAATCTCTATAATCAACCATTAAATCCTTACACCAAAAACAGAATAGCTATTATCTTCGGAGTTATTCTGCCTGGCCTGCACATGAGAGTTTGACTCTACACTGTCGGCAGTATTAAGGTAGAAGCTGATATGATCATTTTCAACATAACTGCCCTTTATCTGATCACTTACTTCATTTTTTGTAATCGGCGTATTAACACCAAATACGTTAGTGTCGGCAAAGCTGATTGAACTTATGCCAAGTGATACTGCAAGTGCTGTAACTGCTAGTAACTTTTTCATTTTAGTTACCTCCTTAATTTGTTAATTTGCTATTTAGACATATAACTAAACAAAAAGATTCATATTATTTATTAATCTTTCCAAAAAAACT
>Ga0209987_10002529_pt1 | contig 10101 bp, 12 predicted proteins | sample N074metaG_FD_182134 | JGI IMG/M metagenome (GOLD analysis project Ga0209987, IMG submission 182134) | Deep subsurface microbial communities from Kermadec Trench to uncover new lineages of life (NeLLi) - N074 metaG (SPAdes) (version 2) | ecosystem: Environmental > Aquatic > Marine > Ocean trench... | reverse complement strand
GAGCGTTGAGGAAGCTTCGTTGACTCATATTACAGGTTACCCAAACTTGAGGGCTGTAATATGGGCAAACATGAGCGCCAGGCCTATCTCAAGGCCATTCGATTGTTAAATCAACGAAATAAACCTCCTAATCGATGGATTTCCAACCTATTGGTGTTGGCTTCAACTGGTACTGAATCCCGATGCGTGGCCAGCACCCGATAGACAATACCCAAAACCCAAAACCTTGCCCATGATCTTTGGGCGACTGGCGAACAGGAAGCGTAGCGGAAAAGGGAAACTCAGCACCCACTGCCTCATTAGAACCGCGGGCAGAACCTCGTCGACCAGCAACGCAGCACTTTCTGCCAAACGCCTGGCGTCGTAGCGTAAGGGCTATGGATATGAATGTTGCTGCTTAGATGTTTTTCAATTTATTGCTATCCAAGGCACTATGGTGAACCCTTAATATTTGCAGCTGGTCGCCTTTGACACGATAGATAATATTGACCTTATTCATTGGATGCAGCCTGATGCCTTCCCCTGATCGTGGCCTGGCCGTGCCAATATTGGGGTTATGGCAGAGTAACCTAAGAACCTTATTCAGCTTATTACCAAAATCAATAGCATACTTTTCGTAGCTGTTTGTCGTGATGTAGTCGGCTATGCCTGTGATATCCGCTTTGGCGGGTACAGTTATTTGAAGTTGAAGCACTGGTTATTTTCTGTCGTTAGCGCGCTTGATACCGCTTTCTATCAACTCATTCATTAGCTCTGGTGTCACTGGCTCTATGTGCCCTTCATCAGCTGCTTTGATGCCTTCGTGAATAAAGGCGTCAAATTCCGCCTCTTTCAGTTCCTCGATGTGCTGGGCTTCCTCATAAGAATACAGTACAGCCACGGGCCTGCCGTTCTTTTCAATGGTCACTGGCCCGCTCTGAGCATCTTCCATAAGCTGGCTAAAACCTCTCACGGCCTCTTTGGCTGCGATTCTTTTCATTTCAACACCTGCTAAATTATGCGTATTATACATACTATATGTACTTTAGTATAAGTAGTAGATGAAGTAAAACTGACCCCAAATATCTACAAAAAACTTATCTGACTTTGTCACCCAAAATCGGTTCTAATTCGTTTATACAGGTCAGACGAACAAGTTTTTGAGGCGATAGCCTGAATGGAGCCGGAATGGATAGTGGCGAGCCACTAGATCGAACTTACCTCTCAATAATGGGCCCCCTGAAGCGTGCTGTCGACCAGCAACGCAGCACTTTCTGCCATACGCCTGGCGTCGCAACTGGGGCAAAAGCCCCCACGCTTGCAGCTGAACGCCACCAGATGTTCGGCGTGGCAGGACTCACAGCGCACGCGCAGAAACCCGTGTTCGAGGCGGCCGCAGCGGAGGTAGTCTGTGAACTCGCGCTGAACATACTCGGGTAGCGGCGTACCCTGCGAGGCCAGTTGTGCCGCCAATATCGGGTAATGCACCTCGACCAACAAGTAAAGGAGTGTGGTTTCTGGGCGATGGCGTTCATAGCGAACGGCACTACCAGCCGGGCGGGCATCCTTGCCGGGTGACTGCATACTGACACGACTCCAACATCTGCAATGCTGCAGTCACACAACATGGAGCAATCTGCAGGGGCTTGGAACATCACATCCGCAAATCCATATCATCATATCTGGCTATCCCCACGAGCTGGCATGCCGAGGCCACAGTTGAAGCCGACAGCAACTGGTGTACACCACCGGGCACCGGCTATACTGCGGGTCCTTTGGGGGGTATGGGTAGTCAGCACGCAGCTAGCGCGGACATCTGCCCCAGCGTTGCTTCACAACCAGCCCGGCTGGGCTTGCCGGGTCTACTGCTGTTGCCGTTCACGAAGCAGTAGAGAGGCGTTGTTTGTTTTCTAAATCTATCGGTAAACGTCTACCCCCCAGGTACAGTGAGAGTATTCCGAACAAGCCCACAAATGCCGTAATTACCATGGAATAACGAAGGCTATTGTCACCGTAAGTGGGCTGCAGGTAGTCGCTCATCAACCCGGTCACAAAGGGACCCAAACCCAGGCCAATCATATTGAGTACAAAAAACAATATCGCCGAGGCCAGGGCGCGCATGGAGGAGGGCACCAGCATGTGCGACATGGCGATGCAGGGTCCCAGGTATAAGGTAGCTAATACTGTGGCAGCGCCCTGTACACCCAGGGCTATGGCCGTATTGTCAGTCAACAGCACGAACAGACTGGGTGGAAAGGCAATAAGCCCACCGATGGCAGGTATCCACAAGTACCAGCGCACATCGCCCGCTCCGTACTTGTCACCCAGAAAGCCGCCGAGAAACGTCCCCGCCATGCCGGAAATACCCGACACTAAAGCCAGCGTCATACCCACCTGCGCAAGACTCATATCGTGGTTTCTAACCAGGTATGAGGGAAAGAAGTTGCCGTTGCCGTAGCCCACATAGGACATCAGGCCGGCACCCACGGCAATGTACCAAAACGCGGGCGTCCGTCGCAAGATCTGCAGGGTTTCTGCCAGAGTGGGAGTACGCTGTGTCGTGCTTGTATTGTCCCAGCGGCCGCGCAGGGGTTCCTTTACGGTCAGGCGCAGTATGATGGCGAAAACTACCCCGGGCAGCCCCACCACCACAAAGGCCATGCGCCAGCCGAAGGCGTCGGCGATAATGCCGCCCAGCATAAAGCCCACCAGTATGCCGATGTACACGCCCATAGAGTAAAATGACAGCGCCCGGCCGCGTTTCTCCGGGGGGTAATAATCGGAGATCATGGAGTGAGCTGGCGGACTGCCACCGGCCTCTCCCAGACCGACACCTATTCTTGCCAGCAGTAGTTGGCCGTAGCTCTGGGCGAAACCGGAAATGGCGGTCATGCCGCTCCATACGGTTAAGGACAGTGCGACGATGTTGCGCCGGTTGCCGCGGTCGGCCCAATAGGCGATGGGGATGCCCGCTACCACATACACCAGGGCAAAGGTAAAACCGCTGAGCAGGCCCAATTGGGTGTCGCTCAGTCCCATATCGGCCTTGATGGGTTCTTGCAAAATGACCAATATTTGCCGGTCTATGAAATTAAACGCATAGACAATGGTCAGCATCACCAGAGCAAAGCGCTTGTAGCCCACAGAAAAGTCAGGGGAGTTCGCAGACGGTGTTGCGTTCATCTCAGGCGAGTCCTTGTTGTTATATAGATAGGACTAGCAAGAAACTGCTAGAGCGCTAACTCTGCCATATCCCGCAACATATTGATATCGCCATTTACCAGCAGAGAGGTCACTGAGGAGCCCTGCCAATCCTTGATTTTTTCCCGCACCCGATCTTTGGGGCCCGACAGGGAAATCTCATCGGCAAACTGATCCGGTACTGCGGCGATGGCCTGGTCTCGCTTGCCCGCCATGAACAAGTCCTGAACTTCTTCCGCCTCATCGGAGAAGCCCATGCGCGCCATCAATTCCTTGTGGAAATTGCGTGACTTGGAACCCATACCGCCTATATAAAAACCCAACATGGCTTTGACCGGGTAGAGCGCCTGCTCAAGATTATCGTTGAAGTTTACCAGGGCCATGGCGGAGATCTCAAAGCCCGGTTTGGCCTCTACCAATTGGTCGGCGTACACCTCCTCGCGATAGGGCGAGTAGTAGAGCGGCAGCCAGCCATCGGCGATGCGGGCGGTTTGTGCAACGTTTTTGGGCCCTTCCGCCCCCAGGAATATCGGCAGGTCGGCGCGCAACGGATGGGTTATGGATTTCAAAGCCTTGCCCTGCCCCCAGGAACCCGGTCCGTCGTAGGGCAGACGGTAAAACTCACCGTCACTTGTCAGTTTCTCTTCCCTGGCCAGAATTTTGCGAATGATACTGACGTACTCGCGAGTGCGGGTGAGGGGCTTGGTATAGGGCTGTCCGTACCAGCCTTCTACAACCTGGGGCCCGGATACTCCCAGCCCCAGTATCATTCGGCCGCCGGAGAGGTGGTCCAGACTCAGAGCGGCCATCGCGCAGGCCGCCGGTGTGCGTGCAGACAGTTGAGCGACGGAGGTTCCCAGGCGTATTTTGGAGGTCTGGGCGCCAATCCAGGCCAGGGGAGTGAAGACATCGTTGCCCCAGGATTCCGCCGTCCACACTGAATCGTAGCCCAATCGCTCTGCTTCGCGCGCCAGTTCAACATGGTTGGGGGGGCAGGAGGCACCCCAGTAGCCGAGTTGCAGTCCGAGTTTGAGGCTCTGTGTCATGGTGATTCTCTCTTTCAATATGGCGAGTTAAAAGGATTACTGTACGCGATCGTCGGGCTCAGGCAATAGTATTATCCGGCCAATATCAGTGTCAATTTTAGGCGCCATTCGCTAAAATCCCTGCGCTGTTATGAAACCTGGAAGATCCATGTCGAAACTAACCCACATTGATGAAACAGGTGCCGCTCACATGGTGGATGTCGGTGCCAAGTCTGTCACCGAACGCGTGGCCGTGGCCGGGGCGGTGGTGAGTATGCAGGCGGAAACCCTGCAGCTGTTGCAACGCGGTGGCCACAAAAAGGGCGATGTCATGGCGGTGGCCCGAATTGCGGGCATTCAAGCGGCCAAGAAGTGTGCCGACCTGATCCCACTTTGCCACCCCCTGATGCTGACCTCTGTAGAAGTCAGTTTTGAGACCGACGTTGATAACAGCTGTGTTCTGATAGAGGCTCGGTGCAAGGTTTCAGGGCAAACCGGCGTGGAGATGGAGGCGTTGACTGCGGTGTCGATAGCAGCACTCACTATCTATGATATGTGTAAAGCGGTAGACCGTGGCATGCAGATTCACTCCCTGGGTCTATTGGAAAAGCGCGGTGGCAAGTCGGGCCACTGGCGACGAAACCCCACAGTGAGTAAATAATGTTGCATGTCGTTTTCTTTGCCCGCGTGAAGGAACAGCTGGACTGTGCCAGTCTGGAATTGGCGTGGGACGACACACTGACTACGGTAGACGCTGTGCAACAACTGTTGTGCGCCCGTGATGGTGGCCGCTGGGGCGAGGTGCTTGGTGAAAGCAATATCATCCGTGCGGTTAATCAAACGGTGGTCGCCGGGGATGCCGGCGTGCAGGACAACGATGAAGTGGCTTTTTTCCCGCCGGTAACCGGGGGCTGAGATGATTGCTGCCGTGGATGCTGGCCCCACCCTCGAGACGCCCCGTTTTCTGGTGACGATTCAGGAGGCTGATTTCGATATCGCCAAGCTACAAAACTGGTTGCTTGCAGGAGCAGCGGCAGAGGGCGCCACGGCAACCTTTACCGGCTATGTTCGAGCTGAAAAGGGCACTGACCCCATCCAGGCTATGCACCTGGAACATTACCCGGGCATGACAGAACACTGCATAGGCACCATTGTGGAGCAGGCATTGCGGCGCTGGCCGGTAACTGCTGTGCGCGTGGTTCACCGGGTGGGACATCTACAGTTGGGAGAGCAAATTGTCTGGGTGGGGGTATCGGCAGCGCACAGGGCCGCCGCCTTCAGTGCCTGTGAATTCATTATGGATTACCTGAAAGCGGAGGCCCCTCTGTGGAAAAAAGTTATCCGCAAGAGTGGCGAGCACTGGGTCGAGGCAAAGAACTCCGATTCTGAACGGGCCAATCGCTGGCAGGATGATGCCTCGTAATAACCTGAACAGGGGATGCGCAGGGCCAATTTCTACCGCATATTACCGGTCATTATAGAGACACGACATTGAGGAAAGACAATGAATATTGACGGTCGCGAGTTGAGAGACGCACTGGGGCGTTTCGCTACCGGTGTGTGTGTTATTACATGCATCCACCAGCAGAAGCCGCTGGGCATCACGGTTAATTCCTTTGCCTCGGTGTCGCTGGACCCGCCGCTGGTGCTGTGGAGTCTGCAAAATGATTCTGAAAGCTATGAGGCCTTTGCCTCGGCCGGCCACTTTGCGGTCAATATATTGTCAAAGGATCAACAGCATCTGTCCAATTTGTATGCAAAAAAGGGCGATCACCTACTGCGTGACGAGCACTTCCGTATAGGCAAGTGTGGGTCGCCGGTGATGCGAGATGCCCTCACGACGCTGGAATGTGAGCTGGAGATATCCCATGAGGGAGGTGACCACCTCATCATCCTGGGCAGAGTCCGCGATATGACTACACGCCCCAGTGGCAAGCCCTTATTGTTTTTCTCCGGCGCCTACCGGGAGCTTCACTAGTCTGTTTTGAACCAGCCACGATGAATTCGCCCCGGTCGCAATGACTCACCCGGGTATCTGCTTTATACTGAACCGTTGGCACCGGCGATAGTGATGTTTCTATGAAGTTTTGTACCAGCTGCGGTAGCTCAGTTACCTTGCAGATTCCCCAAGGGGATGACAGGCAGCGATTTGTTTGCACTGAATGTGAGCTTATTCACTACAGTAACCCCCGAGTCATTGTGGGCTGTGTACCCTTTTACCAGGGCAAGGTGTTGCTGTGTAAACGTGCTATCGAGCCGCGCAAGAACTATTGGACCTTGCCCGCCGGGTTTATGGAGAACGGTGAGACAACCCCCCAGGGCGCGGCCAGAGAGACCTGGGAGGAGGCCAGGGCCAAAGTCAGTAACCTGGAGCTGTACCGTGTATTTGACGTGCCCAGTATCAACCAGGTCTATATGTTTTATCGCTGTGACCTGGACGACGGGGCGTATGGCGTTGGCCCAGAGAGCCTGGAAACTGACCTGTACCGCGAACAGGATATCCCCTGGGATAACATCGCTTTCCCCGTGATCTATCAAACACTGAAATCATTTTTCCTCGATATACCGCGCAACCACTTCCCGGTCCAGGTATCCGCTATCGAGTACAAGCATCGCCGTGATTGATACACAACTATTGATCTACGGCCTGGCGGCAGGCTGTGTTTTTTTCGGCATCGTGAGTTTACTGCTCACACTGCGAAACTCGTCCCGAGAGTCTGGCCACCGCGAGACCAACGCGGTTCTCGAAAGCCAACTGCAGCAGGCTAGTGAGCAATACCAAAACCTGCAACAGCAACTGGCTGTCACGGGCGCGCAGATAGCTGAGCTGCAGGGCGAAAATCGTCAGCTGAGTGAGTCGCAGCTTAGCACCGAGGTGCGAAGTACCGAGGTACTGCGCGCCGCACAGGATAAAATCGATTTGCTAAAAGATGCGCGGCAGCAGATGACCGCCGAGTTCAACAACCTGGCCAATCGAATATTTGAAGAAAAAACCGAACGCCTGTTGCAAACCAACAAGTCTTCCCTGGAGACAACCCTAAACCCCCTGAAGACCCAGCTGGGCGAGTTTCGCAAGCGAGTGGAAGACATCTATGACAGCGAAACCCGCGACCGTGTCTCTCTGCGGGTGGAGCTAGAGCAACTCAAAAAACTGAACGTGCAAATTTCTCAGGATGCCGTCAATTTGACCCGAGCCCTCAAGGGCGACAAGAAGATGCAGGGCAACTGGGGTGAGGTGGTGTTGGAGCGTGTGCTGGAGCAATCCGGCCTGCGCAAAGGCTCGGAGTATGAAACCCAGGTCAACCTGCGGGCGGCCGATGGCAGCAGGCGTTTGCCGGATGTCATCATTCGCCTGCCAGACAACAAAGATGTAGTAGTCGACTCCAAAGTATCGCTGGTCGACTACGAGCAATTTGTTAACGCAGAGTCTGATGTAGAGCGAGAGGCGGCCCTGGCGCGGCATGTTAGCGCCATTGGCAATCATATCTCCGGCCTGTCCATTAAGGCGTATGAAAAACTGGAGGGCATTCGCTCACTGGATTTTGTGCTGATGTTTATCCCCATCGAGTCGGCCTTTAGTGCGGCTTACGACGCCAACCCCGAGATGTTTATGCGGGCATCCGACAAGCAAATTATCATCGTGAGCCCCACCACCTTGCTGGTTACCCTGCGAACCATACAAACCATATGGCGCTACGAATACCAGAACCGCAACGCCGAAAAAATTGCTGCTCAGGCGGGTGGTATTTTTGACCAGTTTGCGCTGGTTATTGAGTCTCTCGATGAGGTGGGGCGCAATATCGACAAGGCCAAGGACTCCTTTGAGCAAACACACAAACGACTGCGTACCGGGCGCGGCAATCTTGTGCGCCGGGTTCAACAGTTGCAGGACTTGGGCGCCAGGACCAAAAAGAAATTGCCCGCTTCAGTGAGTGAGCTGGATGAAGAGCCCACCCTGCTGGAGGAGCCCTCCGATGAACAAATAGACAACAAGGACTAACAAACATGGCATTTCCCAAAATTGGCAATCTGGCACCGGCCTTCACACTGCTCGATCAGGGCGGCGAGAAGGTCAGCCTGAAACAGTATCGCGGTCACAGCAATGTCGCGCTCTATTTCTACCCCAAGGCGATGACGCCTGGCTGTACCGTCCAGGCCTGCGGGATTCGCGACAGCAAAGCCGCACTTAAAAAGGCCAATACTGTTGTACTGGGTGTGAGCCCCGATCCCTACCCGCGGCTGGCGCGGTTCATCGACAAGCAGGATTTGAACTTTACCCTGCTTTCCGACGAAGACCATGCCATTACCGAAAAATACGGCTGCTGGGACCTGAAAAAATTCATGGGGCGCGAATTTATGGGCGTGCTGCGCACCACCTTCATCATAGGCGAGGATGGCCGCCTGAAACACATAATGAATAAGGTAAAGACCAAGAGCCACCACGATGATGTGCTCGCCTTGATTGCTGAGCTGGGTTTGTAGCTTCACTAGAACCGGTAGGAGTAGACCATGATCGAATTCGAACTGAACGGTGAACACCGGAGTTTGGATATAGACCCTGCAACGCCTGTGCTGTGGGTGTTGCGCGACGTTCTCAAGCTAAGCGGTACAAAGTTTGGCTGTGGTATCGGCCTGTGCGGGGCCTGCACGGTTCATGTAGACGGGCGGGCGGTGCGCAGCTGCACCCTGGCAGTCAGTGCGGTAGCCGGAAAATCTATCGCCACCATTGAGTCCCTGGGGGGTAACCACCCGCTGCAACAGGCCTGGATTGAACACAACGTCCCACAGTGCGGGTATTGCCAGTCTGGCCAGATAATGTCTGCCGCCGCTCTGCTGGCAAGCAACGCCTCGCCCAGCGAGGATGAAATTCGCCAGGCACTGTCGGGAAATATCTGCCGCTGTGGTACCTACAATAAAATTCGCAAGGCTGTGCACAGCGTCGCCAGTGCAGTGCCGGTCGTAGTTGTCCCCGAAGTCGCGGCCCAGGGCCGTCCGTAATGCTCACCAGAAGGCATTTTATTCGCAATGTGTCTGTGGCCGGTGGCGCGTTGAGCCTGGGTTTCAGTTTGACCGGTTGCTCTACAGATAGAGCGCCGCAATTTGATGAGGCGGCTTTTTCCCCCAACGCTTTTCTGCGAATCGACAAGAGTGGCCGAGTCACAGTGCAGATACACAAGGCCGAAATGGGGCAGGGCGTGGTGACCGGCATAATCACCCTGATCGCCGAGGAACTGGAAGTCGCCCCCGAGTCGGTTCACTACGAAATGGCGCCGGTACATGCCGCCTATGCCGACCCGGAGATGATGTTGCAAATTACCGGTGGCAGCGCCTCCATGCGTGTCTACTATGACATTCTGCGTTTGGCGGGCGCCACTGCAAGGGAGATTCTGGTAAAAGCCGCTTCGCGTGTCTCAGGGGAAGCACTTGACGATCTTTATGCCGAGGCGGGACAGATTCTTTCGCGCAGCGGCCACTATTCGGCTGCCTATGGCGAGCTGGTTGCCACCGCCGTCGGTATTCCTGTGCCCACCGATGTTCGCCTGAAATCAGCGGCTGAATTCAAGCTGATTGGCCGTTACGACCGGCGTCTGGACAGTGCGCCAAAGGTCGATGGTTCCGCCCAGTTTGGTATCGATGTGCAGTTGGATGATGCGCTGGTCGCGGTGGTGATTCGCAACCCGCATTTTGGCGGCAAGCTAGTTGAATTTAATGCCGAGCAGGCCAAACTACATCCGGGTGTTTTCGATATTTTCACCATAGAGCAAGGCATTGCCGTTGTTGCTGAAGGCTATTGGCAGGCGCTAAAGGCCGCCGAAAAAGTGGATGTGTCCTTTGTCGCTGCCGCCAACTCTACCTTGGCAAGTAGCGAGGACATAGAGCGGGCGATGAGTGCTGC
>Ga0209987_10002528_pt1 | contig 10102 bp, 10 predicted proteins | sample N074metaG_FD_182134 | JGI IMG/M metagenome (GOLD analysis project Ga0209987, IMG submission 182134) | Deep subsurface microbial communities from Kermadec Trench to uncover new lineages of life (NeLLi) - N074 metaG (SPAdes) (version 2) | ecosystem: Environmental > Aquatic > Marine > Ocean trench... | reverse complement strand
CATCGCCGTGACTGCCGCAGAAATGGGTATCCTGGTCATGGCTACATTGCATACCAACGGTTGCGCTCAAACAGTCGATCGAATTGTTAATGCATTCCCGGCAGACAAGCAAAGCCACATCAAGACCATGCTTTCAACATCGCTGCGCGGCGTGGTTTCGCAACAGCTGCTGCCGACCAAAGGCAAGCCTGGGCGCGTTGCAGCACTTGAAATCCTGGTCAACACGCCGGCTGTTGCAAACCTGATCCGTCAGGGCAAGCTCGACCAGCTGGAAACAGCCATGCAATCCGGAGGCGCACACGGCATGCAGACAATGGATTCCGCCCTGATGCAGCTGGTCGAAACGGCGATGGTATCGGGCAAAGAGGCCTATTTGCAGGCCAACAACAAGAGCAAATTCGAGGCGAAGAAAGACGACAATTGATTCCTCGTCGTGGTGAATCACGTGGCATAATCGCCAGCCAAACCGAATAGCGTCAAAAGTTAACATGCCACGCAAAATACTGGTCTCAAGCGCCCTTCCCTATGCCAATGGCTCCATTCACATGGGCCACCTGGTGGAATACCTGCAGTCGGATATCTGGGCGCGTTTTCAGAAAATGCGCGGCCACCAGTGCACCTATGTTTCAGCTGCCGATGCGCACGGCACGCCTGTCATGCTCAAGGCTCGCGAAGAAGGCGTAAGCCCGGAGGAACTCGTCACCCGAATCGCGGCCGAACAGCTTGCAGACCTGGAAGCGTTTGGCGTTGCGTTCGATAATTTTCATTCAACGCATTCTGACGAGAACGAGCAACTGGTCTGCCGCATATACAATGCGCTGAACGAAAACGGGCACATTCACACCAAGACGATCGAGCAGGCATACGACGAAACCGAAAATATGTTTTTACCGGATCGTTTCGTTCGCGGCACCTGCCCGCGATGTGCCGCAGAAGATCAGTACGGAGACGCATGCGAAGATTGTGGGGCAACCTACTCGCCCAATGACCTGGTAGATCCCATTTCCGTACTGTCGAATACCGCACCGGTATGGCGTGAATCGGAGCACTACTTTTTCAAGCTAGGCAACTTCGAATCCATGCTCAAGACCTGGATGAAAAAAGCCGCCTTGCACCAGAACATCACCAGCAAACTTGAAGAATGGTTTGAAGCGGGCTTAAGAGACTGGGATATTTCAAGGGACGAGCCCTACTTCGGCTTCCTGATACCGGGCACAACAGACAAGTATTTTTACGTCTGGCTGGACGCGCCGATCGGCTATCTCGCAAGCTTCCTGCATTACTGCAACCATCATGATGGCTTCGATTTTGAGGAATACTGGAAACCGGACAGCGAAAACGAGGTTTATCATTTCATCGGCAAAGACATCGTTTATTTTCACACCCTGTTCTGGCCCGCCGTGTTGTCCGGCTCCGGATTCCGCTTGCCAACAAGCGTATTTGCGCACGGTTTTCTGACTATCAATGGCAAAAAAATGTCGAAGTCCCGTGGCACCTTTATTAACGCGCGGACCTACCTTGAACACCTGAACCCGAATCACCTGCGCTACTACTACGCAGCGAAACTCGGACCCGGCATGGACGACATCGACCTGAGCTTTGACGACTTCATTGCCAGGGTAAATTCCGACCTTGTCGGCAAACTGGTCAACATCGCAAGCCGCTGTGCCGGATTCATTGGCAAACGCTTCGACAATCAGCTGTCGGACAAGCTCGATGACCCTGCGCTTTACGAGAAATTTACGGCGCAGTCCGAAACGATCGCCGACCACTACGAGGCCCGCGAGTACTCGAAAGCGATGCGAGCGATAATGTCGCTGGCAGACGAGGCCAATCGGTACATCGAGCAAAAGAAACCATGGGTAATGGCCAAAGACGACAGCCAATTGAGCGAAGTGCAAGGCGTATGCACCCAGGGCCTGAACATGTTCCGCGCCCTGATGGTCTACCTGACTCCGGTTGTGCCGTTCCTGGCAAGCGACGCCAGAGAATTCTTCCTGGAAGACGACTGGGACTGGACGTCGGCCCAAAGTCCACTGCTTGGACAAGCGGTCGCCAAATTCACGCCACTGATAACCCGGGTTGAACAATCCCAGGTCGATAAAATTATTGAGCAGTCGAAACAGGCTTAGCGCAGCCAGTCGAAATCGCGCCTGTGGAGGCGCTCCAGCAGGCTTTGTTGAAGCGCCTCCACAGGCGCGATTTCCCGGCCGCGGAAAAGCGCATCACACCCAATGACGCACACCGCCTTAGCCATTACAATAGCGTGCAATGACTAACCTGATACTGATTCTGATCGGCACGGTGCTGGTAAATAACTTCGTGCTGGCCCGTTTTCTCGGCTTGTGCCCGTTTATGGGCGTTTCCAAGAACCTGGAAGCCGCAACCGGGATGTCGCTGGCGACGGCGTTCGTGCTGACACTGTCATCGGCGGTCAGTTACTTGTTGAACGAATATTTGCTGGTCCCGCTGGATCTCGAATATCTGCGAACAATCAGTTTCATCCTGGTAATAGCGGTAAGCGTTCAATTCACGGAAATCATGGTTCGCCGTTTGAGCCCGCTACTGCATCAGGTGTTAGGCATTTTCATTCCCCTGATCGCCACGAACTGCGCGGTACTTGGCGTGGCATTGCTAAACGTGCAGCAGGCCAAGGGTTTCGTCGAGTCCGTATTCTTCGGTTTCGGTGCGTCGATGGGTTTTGCCCTGGTGCTGGTGCTATTTGGCGCAATCAGGGAGCGACTGGACGCATCGGACGTGCCATTACCTTTTCGCGGAACGGCGATTGCATTGATGACAGCGGGCATTATGTCGCTGGCATTTATGGGCTTTTCAGGGATGGCACGACTGTGAATGCGAGACTGACCTGAAAACGATGTTTAGCACAGTCCTGATAGCGGTGAGCATTATCACAGGCATAGCCCTTGTGGCCGGCCTGTTGCTGGGCTATGCCGACCGGCAACTGCCTGCGAACAGCGACTCGCTGGTCGCTTCGGTTAATGATTTGCTGCCCCAGACACAATGTGCGCAATGTGGTTACCCCGGCTGCAAACCTTATGCAAAGGCAATAATCGAAAGCGATGAAGCTATCAATCTTTGTCCGCCCGGTGGCCAGGAGACTGTGGACAAGCTTGCGACACTGCTGGGACGCGAAAGTCTCAAGTTGCTGGAAGAAAATTCCATGCCGATGAACCAGTCGGTCGCTGTTATTGAAGAAAATTTATGTATCGGCTGTACACACTGCCGTGACGCGTGCCCGGTCGACGCGATCGTTGGTGCACACCAGATGATGCACACAATCATTGCAGCCGAATGCACGGGCTGTGAACTTTGCATCGCGCCGTGTCCGGTTGACTGCATAAGCATGGTGTCCGCCGCATGAGTGCGCCGACATTTGATCTTGGCAAACTTCATGGCGGACTGCGACTGGAGGGCAGGAAGGCAGCGTCGACAGCGCTGGAAGTACAGGTTCTGCCTGTCCCATCGCAGCTGATTTTGCCACTCACGCAACACGTTGGTGATCAGGCCAACCCGATCGTCGGTATCGGCGAAAAGGTTCTAAAGGGTCAGATGATCGCGAAGACAGACGGTTCGTTGAGTGCGCCACTGCACGCTCCGTCATCAGGTCAGGTGGTTGCTATCGAACGCTGGCCGGTGTCACGTCGCTACGGCGAACCGGCTCCCTGTATCGTGATCGAATGTGACGGCGAGGACAACGCTGTTGACCTGTCAGCCAGCATCGTCGACTACAAACCATTGTCACCCGACGAACTATTGGCCCAGATTCTGCGTGGCGGCATCGTCGGTCTCGGTGGAGCCGTTTTTCCGACGGCGCAAAAACTCATGCAGGCAATTACAGCGCCACTCGAATATTTGATCCTCAATGGCGTCGAGTGCGAACCCTATATCAGTTGTGACGATATGCTGATGCGCGAACACGCGGATGATGTGCTGCAAGGCGCCCTCATTCTTATGCACGCGTTGCAGGTTGACAAATGTTACGTCGCTATCGAAAGCGACAAGCCCGAAGCTTTGAGCAAAATGTCGGAAGCACTGTCTGTCATCGATGATGCGAGGCTGGTACTGAAACTGGTGCCGACAATCTACCCGTCGGGTGGCGAAGATCAATTGGTTCAACTGGTTACTAATCGCGAAGTACCAAGCGGCGGATTGCCTACTGACGTCGCTTGTGTTGTGCAAAATGTTGGCACGTCTGCTGCGATTTATCGTTGGATCAATCACGGTAAGCCGCTGATTTCCCGGATAACGACCATTTCCGGCGATGGTATTGCTCAGCCAATGAATGTCTCGGCGCCCTTCGGCACAACAATCGCCGATATTGTCAAATTCGCCGGCGGCTACACGGATCGCGCGGATCAACTCATTATTGGCGGGCAAATGACCGGTAAATCGGTAACTACCGACGACGTGCCATTGGTCAAAGCGACCAATAGCATCCTGGTACTGTCCGAGTTGCACGCACCCGGTGAGGAACTGCCTTGCATACGCTGTGGTGAGTGCGCCGCCGTTTGCCCAATTCAACTGCAACCACAGCAGCTGTTCTGGTACGCCTGCGCCGACAATGAAAAGCAGCTTCGAGAACACGGCCTGATCGACTGCATCGAATGTGGTTGTTGTGACCTTGTTTGCCCAAGCCACATTCCGCTGACCGCCGACTTTCGGACGGCTAAAGGTCGCATTCGGGAACTGGCTGACGAAAAGGCGCGTGCGGAAAGAGCCAGGGCTCGTTTCGAATCGCGTAATGAACGGCTTGAGATGGAGAAACAAAATCGTGATGATGAATTGCAGAGTCAAAAGCAGGCCGTGAAAAAAACCGGGCCGCAGGCGATCCAGGATATTCTGGATCGAACCAACAAAGATAAAGAGGACTAGTCGCTTTGGACTTCAAACGCCAGGAAGCACCCTTTGCTTTACCGTCAAATGACGTCGCAAAGGTCATGCTGCATGTGTTGCTGGCGCTGGTGCCGGCAACGCTTGCTTATGTCTGGTATTTCGGTCCTGGCATTCTCCTGAATATGATCATCGCAGCGGTATTTTGCGTCGCCGGTGAGGCTGCAATGTTGAGCCTGCGTAAAAGACCCATCGAAGCCACTCTGCGAGATTTCAGCGTTCTCGTAACGGCGGCCCTGATCGCATTCGCGATGCCTGCATTGACTCCATGGTGGGTCACGGCAACAGCCGCATTGTTTGGCACTGTCGTTGCCAAGCACTTGTACGGCGGCCTGGGCTTCAACATCTTCAATCCCGCCATGGCCGGGTACGTCGTTGTGCTGGTCGCTTTTCCTCTGCACATGAATCTGTGGACAGCGCCGCGAATGGGTGATCTTGATTATCACTTCATGACGATATTCGAGACGGCACGATACACGCTCACCGGCACCTTCCCCGACTATCTCAGTTTCGATGCCATTAGTCGTGCAACACCGCTCGACACGGTAAAATCCGGCCTCGTCGCCATGAGTACATTCCAGGAACTGCAGGCCAATCCGATGATGGGCGACTTCGGCGGTCGTGGTTGGGAGTGGATCGGAAACTTTACCGCGATTGGTGGTGGCTGGTTGCTATTACGCAAAGTGATCCGCTGGCACATTCCGCTGGGTGTCTTCGCCGGCCTGTTGGTTCCCACGACGATCATGTACATCCTGCAACCGGGTATCCACCCCGCTCCCGGTTTCTATTTGTTTAGCGGTGGAACCATTCTCTGCGCGTTTTTTATCGCGACCGATCCGGTCTCGGCAGCAACCAGCCCCAAGGGCAGAATTGTTTACGGATTGGGTATCGGCTTCTTGATTTACGCGATCCGGCGCTGGGGCAGTTATGCCGATGGTGTCGCGTTTGCCGTGCTGTTAATGAACATGGCAACACCGGCTATCGATTACCTGACCCGGCCGCACATTGTCGGCCATACCAAACCGGATGCGTAAGGCATGAGCAACGGCAATTCCAAATCTGCGAAGAAGGCGCCTGTCTGGCAAGGCGCTTTTATACTCGCAGCGGTGGCCGCTTTTTGCACGGTGCTGGTTGCCGTCACGCACAGCTATACCGCGCCGCTGATCCATGCCAATGAGCAGGCATACCTGGAACAAAGTCTGAAACCAGTCCTGGGTGGAATCGAGTACGAGACCGAGTTATCGAGGTCCGTATTGAATGTACCGATACCGCACGAACTGCCAGGAAGTGAAGCCGCCGTTATCTATCGTATTTATGCCGATGGCATGCCAGCTGCGGCACTTTTTATCGTGTCGGCGAGAGACGGCTTCTCGGGCCCGATCAAACTATTGATTGGCGTAAAGATCGACGGCTCGATTACTGCCGTTCGCATACTGCTACACAAGGAGACGCCCGGCCTGGGCGACATGATCGTGTCGTCAAAGTCCGATTGGTTGCAGCAGTTTGAATCCACATCGCTCACGTCTCCAATCGAGGCATCCTGGAAAATCAAGCGAGATGGCGGCGAGTTTGATCAACTCACAGGTGCATCGGTTACGCCGAGAGCCGTGATCAAGGCAGTCAAGGAAACGTTGATATACTTCGACTCGAATCGCGACTTCGTCTTTTCCGCCATTGAAAACGTCGCGGAAGAACTTGAATGACCCGCCAAACAGACTTTAAGACTCGTTTGCGAGCAGGACTGTGGACAGTCAATCCCGGACTGGTACAAATTCTGGGTATCTGTCCGCTACTGGCTGTCACGACCACCCTGGTCAATGGGCTCGGACTGGGTATTGCCACCTTATTCGTCCTGACGTTTTCAAATATGCTGGTTTCCGCGACGCGTCACTTCATCCGGCCTGAAATCCGCATACCAATGTACGTCCTGATTATTTCGAGCCTGGTCACCTGTATAGAACTTCTGTTTTACGCCTGGTTCCCCGGTCTTGGTCGCACCCTGGGAATTTTTCTGCCGCTGATCGTGACCAATTGCGCGATCGTCGCCAGGGCCGAAGTTTATGCTTCAAAAAACCCGGTAGGCGCGAGCATCATGGACGGCTTTTCGATGGGCGCCGGCTTTGCTCTGCTGCTGTGCGCGCTTGGCGCATTTCGAGAGTTGATCGGTTATGGCACAATATTTTCCGGTTTCGACATGCTGTTCGGCGGCGAACCATCGCCCGGCATCGTACTCGTCGATGGCGGCTTCCTGCTTGCGATATTGCCACCCGGCGCGTTCATCGGCCTGGCGCTGGCTATAGCCGCAAAGAATGCGATCGACCGGCGACGACGGGTCCCTCACAAGGGCAGTACCGGTGTACGCGTCGATGCACCATGAATATGCCGACGACCTTATTTTGAACAAACAAATCAGGACTGAAATTTATCAGCGATTGCGAGCGGCCAATCCAAACCCGGACACCGAGCTGCATTATCACTCGACGTTTGAATTGCTTGTCTCAGTAATCTTGTCGGCGCAGGCAACTGACATCAGCGTGAACAAGGCGACCGATGTCTTGTACCCTGTTGCGAGCACGCCTGAAGCGATTCTTGCGCTTGGCGTCGCGCAACTCAAAACATACATCAAGACCATCGGCCTGTTTAACACCAAGGCAGAAAATATCATCAAGACGTGTCGAATATTAATTGACGAGCACGCGAGCGAAGTGCCGCGAACGAGAGTGGCGCTGGAAGCACTGCCCGGCGTTGGGCGCAAGACGGCCAATGTCGTGTTGAACACCGCGTTCGGCGAACCCACCATCGCTGTCGACACGCATATTTTCCGGGTATCCAATCGAACTGGACTCGCCAAAGGAAAAACACCGCTGGAGGTGGAAAAGCGTCTGACGAAACTGACTCCCGAAGAATTTCGTCAGGATGCTCATCACTGGTTGATCCTGCACGGCCGATATGTCTGCAAGGCCAGAAAGCCGGAATGTCCGAAATGCGTGATCCTGGATTTGTGTGAATTCCGGCCCAAGACGAAGGCAGGCGAATCGGCATGATCTTTGGACAAGATCGGCAGGAACTGCGGCAAATGTACGTCGATGCATGGCAGAAATCCGTTAAATCAGAGGTCTTGAGCCCGCTGGAGGCGCAAATAGCCGCCGTCATTCAGGAACACCCCGAATACCAGGCAATACTCGAGAAAGCGCCCCAGGATACGGAATTTACGCCCGAGGGCGGTCAGACGAACCCGTTCCTCCATATGGGCTTGCACCTGGCGATTCGCGAGCAGGTCGCGACCAACCGACCGGCCGGCATAGCTACTGTTCATCGCAATCTCAGCCAGAAATCGGGCGATGCACATAATGCCGAACATCAGATGATCGACTGTCTCGCCGAGACCCTGTGGGAAGCGCAAAACGCAAATTCAGCCCCCGACGAACAAAAATACCTGGAACGCTTACATAGCCTCAAATAATTCCGGGGACAGTTTACTTATCTCGTAGTTATTCCGGGGGCCGCTTGCTCGCAAATCGGGCGAGATAAGTAAACTGTCCCCGGAATTATTGCCGAAATAAGTAAACTGTCCCCGGAATTACTGTAATAAACTCAATGCTGTGTTGGTCTAACTATGCGGCAATACGGCTCATTCAGAGGCCTGCAGCGAGAAGCAGATTTATGGCGGAATCGAACAACAAATACCCGGTTTCCGGTGCAGGTTTAGGCTTGCGCCGCGGACTCATCGACAAGTTGATCGAGGACACACCGGCGGAAGTGGACTTCATGGAAGTCGCGCCCGAAAACTGGATCGGCGTCGGCGGCAAGCTTGGTAAAAAGTTTCGTTACTTTACCGAACGCTTCCCTTTTCTTATTCATGGCCTGTCGCTCAGCATCGGCGCTCCGTCCCCATTGAATGAAAAGCTGTTGCTGGCCATCAAGGCATTCATGCAGGAGCACGGCGTTCTTTTTTATTCCGAGCACCTCAGTTATTGCGGTGACGACGGGCAGCTTTACGATTTAATGCCCATTCCGTTTACTGAAGAGGCAGTGCATTACGTCGCCGCTCGCATTCGCCGTGCCCAGGACATTCTCGGCCAACGCATGGCAATCGAAAACGTCTCTTACTATGCGCCGACAGACACAACGCTCAGCGAAATTGAGTTTACGAATGCAGTTCTGGAAGAAGCCGACTGCGATTTGCTATTGGACATCAACAACATTGTCGTTAACAGCATCAATCATCGCTACGACGCACATGAATTCATGCATGCCATGCCGGCAGAGCGCCTCAAGTATTTTCACGTCGCCGGACACTACGTCGAAGCCGAGGACTTGCGTATCGACACTCATGGCGACGCTATCTGTGACCAGGTATGGGATTTGCTTGGTGATGCCTATGCACATTTTGGCCCGATACCAACACTGCTGGAACGCGACTTCAACTTTCCGCCGATTGCGGAATTGATAGGCGAAATTCAACGCATCAAAGGCCTGCAAAGCGAGCGCGGCAGCGAGGCCCTGCAGCTGACGGAAACCGCTCGTGGCTGAACCGGCCGATTTTCAGCAAAAACAGTATGCGTTTGCCGCACACATTCGGGACCCGAAGCACAATCCGGCGCCGCCGGGTATTGAAGACCGGCGGATGGCTGTTTATCGTGAGCTGTTTTTCAACAACCTGTTCAACCTGTTGAGCTCCACCTTTCCGGTACTCAAAAAAATTCACCGTGACGACCAGTGGCGACGATTGATACGCGAATTCATGATCCACCACCAGGCCGAGACACCCTATTTCCTGGAAATCCCGAAAGAATTCCTGACGTTTCTGCAGTCCACTTATCCCGGCTCGGCCGACGACTTCCCCTTCTTGCTTGAACTTGCGCACTATGAATGGGTGGAACTCGAGTTATCCGTGTCGGAGGCGGAAAACGACTGGCAGCGCATCGATCCGAATGGCGACCTTGTTGCCGGCGTGCCCATCAAATCAAAACTCGCCTACATAATCGAATATCAGTATCCGGTGCAGAAGATATCCACTTCTTATTTGCCGACCGAACCCGGCGAGCAGCCGACTTACTTGTCCGTGTATCGAAAAGCGGACGACGAGCTTGGATTTATGGAGCTTAACCCGGTCACCGCGCGGCTCTTGCAGCTAATCGATGAGAACGAAGACGAGAAAAGCGGCAAAGAGCTACTGTTGATTCTTGCA
>Ga0209987_10002527_pt1 | contig 10103 bp, 6 predicted proteins | sample N074metaG_FD_182134 | JGI IMG/M metagenome (GOLD analysis project Ga0209987, IMG submission 182134) | Deep subsurface microbial communities from Kermadec Trench to uncover new lineages of life (NeLLi) - N074 metaG (SPAdes) (version 2) | ecosystem: Environmental > Aquatic > Marine > Ocean trench... | reverse complement strand
TCGATCTCGCCGGTGCTGGCGGTGCCGTCCGCGACCATATGCAACGCCTCGCGCCACAGCGCTTCCTGCAGGCGGTCGGAGATGTAGCCGGGGACCTCGTGGCGCACCCGCAACGGGCGCATGCCGAGCTTGCGGTAGAAAGCTTCGGCGCGGTCGAGGGCGTCGGGCGCGGTCCCCTCCCCGCCCAGCACCTCGACCAGCGGCAACAGATAGACCGGGTTGAAGGGATGGCCGATGACGACCCGCTCCGGATGCTTGCAGTCGGCCTGGATGCGGCTCGGCAGCAGCCCCGACGAACTCGACGCGACGATCGCCTCGGGGCGCGCGGCGGCGTCGATGCGCGCGAGCAGCTCGCGTTTGAGATCCTCGTTCTCCGGCGCGCTCTCCTGGATGTGGTCGGCTTCGGCGACCGCGGCCTCGAGATCGGGGGTGAAGCTGAGCCGGCCGCGATCCGCGCCGGGCGCGAGCGACAGCCGGCTGAGCGCCGGCCAAGCGTTGTCGACCGCCGCGCGCAGGCGCGCCTCCGCGTCCGGCCCCGGGTCGCTCGCCACGACCTCGTAACCGCGCGCCAAGCACCGCGCCGCCCAGCCCGCGCCGATGACCCCGGTCCCGACGATCGCCACCCTTCGGATATCCGTACCCATGACCTTGTACAGCTCACCCTCAGCATAAAAGTTTGAACCACCGAGACACCGAGACACCTGAACCCACCACAGTCATTGCCGGAACTCACTACTGTCATTGCCGGGCTTGACCCGGCAATCCATGGGCTCTGCCAACCGCCCTGGACCCTCGGGTCAAGCCCGTGGGTGACCGGAGGTTTTCGTGGTTTCCTTTGTGTCTTCGTGGTGAATTCTTTTTGGTTCCTCTGTGTCTCCGTGCCTCTGTGTTTCCCTTTTTTACGCTCTCAATCGCTCGTTCTTGGGGTCGTAGGCTGGCTCGGCGAGCACCTTAGCGGCATGCGGCGCACCCAGCAGGTCGATCTCGAGCACGCTGCCCGGCGCGGCCAGTTCGGGCTCGACGTAAGCGAAGCCCAGGCTCTTGCCGGTATGATGGCCATAGCCGCCGGAGGTGGTCACGCCGACCACGCGGCCGCCCGCAATCACCGGTTCGCCACCATGGACGTCGCTATCACCCGGCGCGACTTCGACGTAGACCAACTGAGTTTCCACGCCGGCCTGCTTGATCTTGAGCGTCGCCACCTTGCCGAGGAAGTCCTCTTTGTCATAACCGACGAAGCGCTCCATGTCGGCTTCGACCATGGTGATCTCGTTGGTCAACTCGGCGCCCCAGCCCTTATAGGCCTTTTCCATGCGCAGGGAGTTGACCGCGTAGACGCCGAAGTTGGCGATGCCGAACTCCTGTCCGGCCGCCCAAATCGCGTCGTAGAGCTCGACCAGCCGCGCCATGGGACAGTGCAGCTCCCAGCCCAGTTCGCCAACGTAGTTGACCCTGAGTGCACGCAGCGCCACGCCGGCGACCTCGATCTCCTTGCCGGTCAACCAGCGGAAGGCCCCGTTGGAAAGCTCGGCGCCGGTTAGCTTGGCGAGCAGGTCGCGCGCGCGCGGCCCGGCCAGCACCAGTACGCCCCAGTCGTCGGTGATGTTGACGACGCGCACCTCCTCGCCCGCCAAAATCGGCCGGCTCAGATGGTCCATGTCTCGATCCTCGGCACCGGCGCCGGAGAGCACGTAGAAGCGCCCCTCGCCAAGCCTGGTGATGGTCGCCTCGCCGATGATACGGCCATCCACGGACAGGAAGTGGGCGAGCGCGATGCCGCCCTCGCGGCGCGGCATGCGGTTGGCGCAGATGCGGTTCAGGTAGGCCTCGGCGCCGGCGCCGGTGACTTCATACTTGGCGAAGCTGGAGAGGTCGAGGACACCGACCCGCTCGCGCACCGCGCGGCACTCCTCGGCAACAACCTCGAAGACGTTGTTGTGGCGAAAGCCGGGCTGCTCCGCGCGGCCGTCGAGGGAGAACCACTTGGGCCGCTCCCAACCGTTGGCCTCGGTGTACACGCAGCCCTGGGCGGCGAGGCTGTCGTAGAGCGGGGTAACGCGAGTCTTGCGCGCCGCCGGCCGCTCCTCGCCGGGCAGGTGGAGGGCGTACATATGCTCGTAGTCCTCGAACGCCTTGGCCCTGGTGTAATCGCCGGGCGCATAGCGGCTGAAGCGGCGCGGGTCGAGGCCGGCCATATTGATCTCGGAGTCGCCATGGACCATCCACTGCGCCAGGTACTTGCCGCAGCCCGCGCCCTGGGCGATGCCGATGGCCGAGCCGCAGCACTGCCAGAAATTGCGCAGGCCCAGCGCCGGGCCCAGCAACGGGTTGTTGTCCGGGGTATGCGGGATCGCGCCGCAGACGATGCGTTTGATGCCGGAATCGGCCCAAATCGGCATGCGTTTCAAAACCCGTTCGACGTAGACGCCGATGCGGTCCAGGTCGCCGGAGAACAGCTCGTGCTCCGACTCCCATTCCGGCCAGCCGCCGCGGTGGGTCCAGCACTCCTGGGAGTTCTCGGTCTCGTAGACGCCGATCATGCCGGCCTTCTGCTCCTGGCGGAAATAGCACGACGAATAGGGGTCGCGCATGACCGGCATCTCGCCGTCGCGCTCGACGAACTCCGGAATCGGTTCGGTGACCAGGTAGCTGTGCTCCATGTTGGTGATCGGCACGTCGGTGCCGGCCATCTGGCTGATCTGGCGCGCGTAGCAGCCGGCCGCGTTGACCACGTGCTCGCAAATCACGGTGCCCTGCCTGGTAACCACCTCCCACTCGCCGCCCGGGCGTTGTTTGACGTCCATGACCTGGTTGTTGCGCACGATGGCGGCGCCCCGGTCGCGCGCGCCCTGGGCCAGCGCGTTGCAGCAGCCGGCCGGATCGACGTGGCCGTCGTCCAGGGTCCAGGCCCCGGCCAGGACCCCGTCGGTGGTGACGAAAGGGTTGATCTGCCTGATCTTCTCCGGGTCGATGATCTCCATGCGAAAGCCGATCAGCTTGGCGACCCCGGCGACGTGCTGGAACCATTCGACCTCGGCGGGATTGGTCGCGAAGCGGATCGCGCCGCAGCCGTGCCAGCTCACATATTGCCCGGTCAGTTGCTCGAGCTTGGGATAGAGTTTGATCCCGTAGTCGTGGATCTTGGCCATGTTGAAATCGGCGATGAAACTCGGGCAAAGCCCGGCCGCATGCCAGGTCGAACCCGAAGTCAGCTCGTTCTTCTCGATCAACAGGCAATCGGTCCAGCCCGCCTCGGCCAAGTGGTAGAGCAGGCCGGCGCCCATCATCCCGCCGCCGATCACCACACAGCGCGCATGCGATTGCATCGTCATCCCCCCGTTTCTTAGCGGCGCTTTCGCCTCATGGTCCGGTTTTCGGGCTCATGCTCTTGAGCGGCAGCCGGATCGGAAACTCGCGCCTGATCTTGGCGTCCAAATCGGAATCGATGTGACGCGGGTAGTGATTATCGAGGATCTCCGCGGTGCGCACTCGCGCCCGTTGAACCACGTTGGTCGAACCATTCTCGATCCATTCCTTGGGGCTGCTGCGGTCGCCGACCTCGGGATAGACGTAGGCCTTCTCCATCAGGTCCAGGGTCTGTTCGTGGCCCAGGAAGTGACCCGGTCCCTCGGTGCAGACCTGGCGCACGGCCTCGACCGAGAGGTTCTCGTCGGTGACTTCGATGCCGCGCACGGTGCGCATGATCGAGCCCAGCATGTCGTTGTCGATAACGCAACTCTCCAAGCAGAAACCGAGCAGGGACGCGTGCATGCCGGCTGCCTCGTAGATCAGGTTGGCGCCGGCTTGAGCGGCCAGCGCCACGGTGTAGCCCTTCTCGAAACCGGACTGGGCATCGGGCACTTTGGAATCGGTCATGCCCGCGGGCACGCCGCCGGGCAGATCGTAGAACTGCGCCATCTGGGCACAGGCCGCACTGAGGATCGCCTGCTCGCCGCTGCCCCCGCTCATGGCCCCGGTGCGCAGGTCGGAAACGAAAGGCCAGGAGCCGAATATGCAGGGGTGGCCGGGCGAGATCAGGTTGACGTAGACCAGCCCGGCCAGCACCTCGGCGACCTCCTGGGCGACCGCACCGGCCAGCGCCGCCGGGCTGGTGGCGCCGGCCTGGCCGGCGGCGAGCAGCAGGATCGGCATGCCGCCACGCACCCCGGCTTCGAGACAGCGGCAGGCATCCTCGGCGAACTTGAGCGGCGGCACCACGAAGCAGGCCGACATGGAGACGAAGGGCCGCGCGCGCCACTTGTCTTCGCCGCCGGCAATCAAGTGCAGCATGCGCAACGTCTCGTCCACGTGCTCGGGCTGGAAGAAGCTGGTGCCGACGTGTTTGGCCGTGCCCGAGAGCGCCGCGTAGCAGGTGTTGATATCGAGCTCCCGGCTGCTCTCCAGATCGCGCAGCACGATCGGGCGCTGGAAAAAATGGATGTGCTCCAGCCGGTCGATCAAGCGCGCGATGTCGTAGAGGTCGGCCAGGGCGGACTCCCGATATTCGCCGGTTTCGGCGTCGACCATGTGCACGGCGGCGCCCGCGGTACCGAAATGCACCTTCTTGCCCCAGGGTTCGATGTCGTGGGCCGGATCGTGGGCGTACAGCGTGAAACGCCGCGCCGCCGTGGCCAGCGCGTTCTCGACCAATGCCCGGGGAAACAGGAGCCGACCCTCCGGGGTCACCGACCCACCGGCCGCGGTCACCAGCTCGACGCAGCTCGGGATCGCGTCGCTGAAACCTATCTGATCGAGCATGTCGAGCGCCGCCCGGTCGATGCGTTCGATGTCGGTGTCGGTGAGCGGCCGATACAAGCCGCCCTCCATGCCCGGCTTGACCGGCCGTGCGTCGGCAGGCGGCGGCGCGGCCCGAAGCTCGCGGCGCGCTTGGCGGCCGCCCCGGCGTTTGGTGGCAATTTCGGATCCGCTCATGGCCGTCCTCCTTCGCTCCCGGGCCGGCGTCCCCTATCCGGCCGCGGTAATTTTCGGTCTCGCCATTTTGCGCGCTCTTGGTTAAGAGAACCCAAGCAATCAGATCGCAGCGGGGAACATGTCAGATGGTTCGGGGTCTCGAGAACAAGCGCGTGGTGGTGACCGCGGGGGCCGCGGGCATCGGCCGCGCCATCGCCGAGGCCTTTTACCAGGCCGGCGCGCGGGTCCATGTCTGCGACGTCGATGCGAACGGCTTGAACGAATTGGCCGAGGCGCGGCCGGAAATCGGCCGAAGTCGCGCCGACGTGGCCGATCCCGACCAGGTCGCGCGCCTGTTCGAGGAGGCCCGCGCCGGGCTCGGCGGACTCGACGTGCTGATCAACAACGCCGGTATCGCCGGTCCCACCGGATCCACCGAAGACTGCGGTATCGAGGACTGGCGGCGTACCCTGGGGGTCAACCTGGACGGCGCGTTTTATTGCCTGCGCCACGCCATCCCTCTGATCAAGGCGGCCGGCGCCGGCTCGATCGTGAATCTTTCCTCGACGGCGGGACTGTTCGGCTATCCCCTCCGTGCGCCCTATGTCGCGTCCAAATGGGCGTTGGTCGGCCTGACCAAGACGCTCGCCATCGAACTCGGACCCTTCGGCATTCGCGCCAACGCGGTCTGCCCCGGATCGATCGACGGGCCGCGCATGGATCGGGTGATCGCCGCCGAGGCGGCCGCGCGCGGTACCAGCGAAGCGGTGGTGCGCGAAGCCTATATGCGCCAGACCTCCCTGCGCAGCTTTATCGATGCGTCCGATGTTGCCGAGATGGTGCTGTTCCTCTGCTCCGACGCCGGGGCCAAGATCACAGGCCAAGCGATGGCCGTCGACGGCCATACCGAATCGCTCTCGGTCTAAGCGGAATCTTATCGGCACCTGGGGGTCGTGTCTGGCCATGGCGGTTCCTTGCCGGCGCGCCTTTTTGCGTTAGTTCCGCGCCCTGAGGCCGAGTTTGTCGCGCGCTTCGGCCGGGCCGAGCACCCGCGCACCCATAAGCTCGACGATCTCGATCGCCTTCTCGACCAACTGGGCATTGCTGGCGAAGACCCCGCGTTCGAGATAGAGATTGTCCTCGAGTCCGACCCGCACGTGACCTCCCAGCAGGACCGCTTGCGCCGCCATGGGCATCTCCATGGCCGAGATACCGAAGCCGGCCCAGACCGCCCCTTCCGGCAACATGTCGACCATGTTCTTCATGGCCGCGGTGTCGGCTGGTGCGCCCCAGGGGATGCCGAGGCAAATCTGGAACAGTGGCGGCGAATCGACCAACCCCTCGTCGATCAACGCCTTGGCGAAGCGGATATGGCCGGTGTCGAAGCACTCGAGTTCGGGCTTGACCCCCAGCGTCCTGACCCGCTCGGCCATCACGCGCAGGTAGGCGGGCGTGCTCACGTAGACACTGTCGCCGAAATTTAGCGTGCCGCAGTCGAGGCTGCAGATTTCCGGCAGCAAGGCCTCGACATGGGCCAGGCGCTCCAATGGACCGACCATGTCGGTGCCCGGGCCGCCGACCGCCGGATTATCGTCGCTGGGATAAAGGTCCCCACCCATGCCGGCGGTCAGATTGACCACCACGTCGGTGCCGCTCCCTCGAATTCGCTCGACCACCTCGGCATAGAGCTCGGTTCGGCGGCTCGGCGCGCCGTCCGCTTCGCGCACGTGGCAGTGGGCGATCGCCGCGCCGGCCTTGGCGGCCTCGATGGCGGCCTCGGCGATCTGTTTCGGAGAGACCGGAATCGACGGGTGCTTGCCGACCGTTTCGCCGGCGCCGGTTACGGCGCAGGTGACGATCACCTCTCGGTTCATGGCGGGACCTCTTTCTGCCGTCGCCCGGACCCGGCGGAGACCCAATCCCCACCGCTTCATCAGGGCACGCTACTGGAGTCGGGAGGGAAAACTTGCTGTAGATCGGCGCGATTTATCCGGAAGCGCCAATTTATCTTGGCGCGTCATGTTTGCCCCGAGACGGCAAGGCGGCGGACTGGATGAGCGCAACCCCAAATGAACCCATTAAGGCGGCGATTCTAGGAAGAACCCGCGGCAGTCACGGCAGAGTGCTTTCTATCTTTTTGGCGGCCAGATTGTATTATTTACAAGAATAAAATACGCACGACTCATTATGTTGTTTGTTACTTAAAATATCAGAAGTTTTGTTTATGTCAATAATATAAGATAAATTATTTTCATTACTACTTTCCGTTAATTCAGTTTTAACTGTTCTGGGATATTTTTGGTGTTGCTGCGGTGGACTGCCTATCCAGTTGGCGCAGTGTCGAAAATTAATGCTCCGCGCGGCCTTGGAAAACAGCCCGGAAACGTGGGACCGAGACGCCGGCGCGGTGCATTTGGTGCGGTGTGAAACGCCAAGCAGGAGCTTTGGCATATGCGGGCAATGGCCTTCGCGTTCCAGAACGGCGGGTTCGGTAAGACGAAGCTTGCCGGCCGTAGTGGCCCGGCAAAGGAGACGACATGAACGCCGAAACCTTTGCACGCCGGTCGCCCGAACTGCTTAACCGCAAGGGCATGCCTGCACTCAGCGCCGGGTCGAAGGCCCGCGCCAGCATGGTCGCAACCCGGGGCGGCTCCGACGCATCGCCACCGGAAACCACGCGGCCGGAGCCTGTGCCGCGGATAGCCGGCAACGGCCACGCTAAGAAAGCCTTAGAAATCACCGCCTACTGGACGCGCTTGCGCGGCCGCCGGCCCTGCCCCGCCGTCTCCGATCTCGATCCCGGGCTGATCGCCGCCGAATGGTCGAACAGCATTCTGTTCCGGTGCCGCGCGGGCAGCGGCGCGCTGATGCCGGACATGTCGTTTCTACCACGGCAAGATAGCGGCGGCGATCTGGGCTCGCGCACGGACGAGGCCAAGATCCAGCTTTCGCCGTTGATGCTGCAGTGGCTCGTATCGCTGGCCGAGGACGCGGTGCGCAACCAGCGCCCGATCGAGGACACGGAAGCCTTCCCCTCGACTCAAAAGGCGATCGTCTACCGCGCCATCGCCTTGCCGCTGAGCGACAACCGTTCGGAAATCGACCATGTGTTGTGTCACGTCAAGCGCAGCTGATGAAGGCCGGGGCATGAGTTATTACGGCCGAACCGCGAAGACGGTTTGGTCGAACGAAACGATAGAATTCGAAAACAGAATTCGTGAGTGCAAAGGGCGAGAAACATGAAAGTCATCAAATCCGGAAAGCGGCCGGTCAAAATCGCCGCGGCCTTCGGGGTCATCCTGCTCACCGCCGGCTGTGCTACTTCGTACGATCCGCAGTATGCGGGCTTGCCGAAGAACCTCGACGGCGGGATCGAACAGCTTCTGCGCTACTGCAGCAAGTTCCAGAAATCCGGCGATCTTGTCTCGGCAGCCGGCCTCTGCGATCGGGCCCACAAGTTGCAGCCGCAGAACCCCGACCCGCTCATGCAGTTGGCGGACATTCTGAACGGCTTGAACCGGCCCGAGCAGGCGATGGCTGCCTACCGGATGATCATCGAAACTTCGCCGCAGCACGCCGATGCGCGATATCAGCTCGGTAAGATGCATATCGCCCGAGGTGAGTATGACCTGGCCGCCGCCCAGTTCCAGGTGGCGCTGCGCGGCAACGCCGACGATCCGCGTTTCTACAATGCCCTAGGAATTTCCCACAGCATGATCGGCGCCAACGAGTCGGCCATGCAGGCTTTCGCAGACGGCCTGAACATTGCGCCGAAACACATCTCGTTGCGCAACAATATGGGACTCGCTCTGGTCATGAGCGGCAACCACGAAGACGGTGTCCGCATGCTCGAGGAGGTCGCGGCGGACCCGGCGGCGAACGAAACCAGCCACCAGAACCTACAACTGGCCTACGGCGTGGTAACCGAGACCGAGGTGGAAGCCCAGGCGGTCGAGCAGGCGGTCAGCACCGCTGCTCAGGAATCGATCGCACCCGTCGAGCCAGTAATGACGGTCGCGCACAATCAGATGGCGGCGGCCAGCAGCCCGACTCCGCAACAGAATGCCGCTATCGATGCCCCGGTCCCTCTGGTCCCCGAGCGGGAAACCGAGCGCGCCGTCCGTGGTACGGGCGAGATCGAAATCCCGATTGAGGTGACCGTCCGGGAAGACATCACGTCGGCCAGCCCGACCTCCGATTCGCCGCTGCGGGTGCAAACTGCCCGGGCCAACACCGGCGACGCCGTGGACGCCAATATCGGGACCGCCAACACGCCCAGCGCCTATCTGGGCGAGTACTTGACCGCCGATGCCCAGCCCGCGGCGCCGGTGCAAGTGGCCATGGCACCGAAGGTTCCGGAGTCTCAGGTCGCCGCCGTGAGGCCAATGGCCCCGGCCGCAACCTCGGGCGGTTATGCGGTCCAGCTCGCCTCCTATCTCAGCGAGGCGCGCGCCATGCTGGGTTGGTCGGAGCTGCGCGGCAATGCGCCGGACTTGCTCGACCCGATCTCACCCGTGGTCCAGCGCGCCGATCTCGGCGAGGACATCGGCACCGTCTACCGCCTGCGCACCACATTCACGGCCAAGGAAGACGCCACCGCACTGTGCGGCGAGTTGACGTCGCGGGGCATCAATTGCCTGGTGGTCAAGGATGTGCCGGTCGAAACCGAAAGCGGGGCACGCGCCGGCTAGGCGTGGCGGCTTCGCGAGGTCTGATCCGAAACCGGCGAGAGACGAATAGACATCGGCATGCAGAACCAATTTTCGCTGTCACCCGCGCGAACCCCATTCGAGGAACTTCGCCAGAACGAAGATGCCGGATCGCTGGATGCCTGGCCCGCGCCCCGCGAGGCAGGCGGCCAGACCCCGGTAGACGACGACGCCCCCACATCCGCGGCCGGCACCTTTCCAAAGCACGATGAGATTCCGGAGTTGACCCCGGAGCTCGTCCCGCGCCACTCGGCGGCGACCAACTATGGTGATCTAGCCGCCATCATCCGGCTGCAGTCGACCGAGATCGAGCGCCTGGCGCTGGAGAACGATCGGCTTGCCGCCCGCATGGACGCGGTTCACCGACAACAGGAGACCGAGCAGAATCAGCGTCGCGACCTGGAACAGCGACTGCGCGAGGCGAACGCGCGCAGCGAAATCCCGGCACCGGCCTTCGACGTGGAGGAAATCCGACGCGCGGCA
>Ga0209987_10002526_pt1 | contig 10104 bp, 9 predicted proteins | sample N074metaG_FD_182134 | JGI IMG/M metagenome (GOLD analysis project Ga0209987, IMG submission 182134) | Deep subsurface microbial communities from Kermadec Trench to uncover new lineages of life (NeLLi) - N074 metaG (SPAdes) (version 2) | ecosystem: Environmental > Aquatic > Marine > Ocean trench... | reverse complement strand
CCGACTGGCCCAGTCCGGGAGTCAAGGACATGTGGAGCAACGTGGAGCAGTTTCTGGGGCTGGGGCTTGGTGAGGAGATCGAACGACAGGTGTTGAGTGAGAATAGTTTGCGACTGTTTCCGTGAAGAGGGCGTGGGGCGTGGGGTGCGGGGTGTGACACTCGAACATCATACCAGGAGGATGAGTGAGAACGTTCATCTCAGTGGCGGGGCTCGTGGTGCTATCGGGGTGTGCCTCTTCCGGGGCTACCAGTTCGGGGACGCCTGATCCGGTGGCGTCCGATACCACCACGGTATCATCTGAGGCGTTCGCGTCGACCTACCAGCGGCGTGCGTTTCAGCCGGTGGTGATCCAAAACGCGACCATCCTGACGGCGACCGGTTCCGAGATCCCCGGTGCTTCGATCGCGTTCGAGAACGGGCTGATCACCGGCATCGGCAGTGATGTCACCGTGCCGTCAGGAGCCATGGTGGTCGACGGTACCGGCAAGTACGTGACGCCGGGCATCATCGATACCCACAGCCACATCGGGGTGTACGCGGCGCCAGGTACCAGGGCCGAAAGCGACGGGAACGAGGCCACCAACCCGGTGACGGCGCAGGTGTGGGCCGAGCACAGCGTCTGGCCCCAGGATCCCAAGATCCCCCTGGCCATCGCCGGCGGCGTCACGGTCATTCAGGTGCTGCCCGGCTCGGCCAACCTGATCGGTGGCAGGTCGGTGACGCTGCGCATGGTGCCGTCGAGGACGGTCCAGGGGATGAAATACCCCGGGGCGCCCTACGGCATGAAGATGGCCTGTGGCGAAAATCCCAAACGGGTTTACAGGGGGCGCCCCGACGGTCCGTCCACCCGCATGGGCAACATGGCAGGCTACCGCCAGGCGTTCATCGAAGCTGAGGCGTACCAAAGCCGCTGGGACAAGTGGGACGCCGACCCGAACGGTGATCCGCCGACCAGGGACCTCAAGTGGGAAACGATCGCCGGAGTGCTGCGGGGCGACATCTACGTCCACAATCACTGCTACCGGGCCGACGAGATGGTGCAGATGATGGACCTGGGCCGTGAGTTCGGCTTTACCATCCGGTCGTTCCACCACGGGGTGGAAGCCTACAAGATCGCCGACCTGCTGGCGGCCGAAGGCACCGCGGCGTCGGTCTGGGCCGATTGGTGGGGCTTCAAGATGGAAGCATACGACGGCATCCCCGAGAATGCGGGTCTGCTGGAGCAGGCCGGCGCCACCGCCATCATCCATTCCGACGACGCCAGCGGCATCCAACGGCTCAACCAGGAAGCCGCCAAGGCGCTGTACGCGGCGCAGCGGGCCGGCATCGACGTGACCCGGGAACAGGCCATCAGGTGGATCACCGCCAACCCGGCGTGGGCCTTGGGCATCGACGGCACCACCGGGACCCTGGAAGTCGGCAAGCACGCCGACGTGGTCCTGTGGTCGGGCGACCCGTTCTCGGTCTACAGCAAGGCCGAACAGGTCTACAACGACGGCTGGCTGGTGTTCGATCGCAACGACCCGGCCCGCCAACCTGAGACCGATTTCAATCTGGGCCAGGGTGCCCCGGGGGTGGGACGATGAGACAGAAAGGGCGGTCAGGCGGTAGGGCGGTAAGGCGGTATGGCGGTAGGGCGGTATGGCGGGCCGTTGATCGGGGGGTACTGCTGGGGCTGCTTCTCGTGACGCTGGGGCTTACCAATGCCGGGGCGCAGTCGACGGCGATCATTAACGCCACGGTATACCAGGACGAAGCGCCGGCGCTGGAAGGCGCCACGGTGCTGATGGAAGGCGGCAGGATCACTGCGGTAGGTCCTGAGGTCGCCATCCCGGCAGGGGCACGGCGAATCGATGCGGCGGGCCGGCTGGTGACGCCGGGGTTCATCCACAGCATCACCGGGCTGGGCCTCACCGAGGTCGGTGCCGTGAGCGCTACCCGCGAGGGGAGCAAGCAAGGGGCGGTCACACCGTCCTTCAACGTGCTCGAAGGAATCAACCCGGCCAGCACTCGCATCCCGCCCACCCGTGTCGGCGGCGTGACAACGGTGCTGGCGCTGCCGGTAGGAGGGTTGCTCCCGGGAGAGGGCGTTGCCATCGACCTCGATGGCGTCACCATCGAACAGATGGTGGTGCGCTCACCGGCGGTGATGGTGATGAACCTGGGAAGTTCTTCGAAAGCGGCCGGCGGAGGTTCGCGAGCCGGGGTCATGGCCCTGCTCCGCCGGCTGTTCAACGACGCCGAGGTGCTGCGGGCGCGCGAGGTCGACTACGAAGAGCGGGACATGCGAGATCTGGCGGCGCCGGCGGAGGAATTGGCGGCTTTGTGGCCGGTGCTGGACGGAGAGATTCCACTGGCGGTGTGGGCCAACCGTGTCAGTGACCTGGAGAACGCCCTCCGACTGGCGGACGAGTACCACCTCGATCTGATAATCCTGGGCGGCGCCGAGGCGTGGAAGATCGCCGACAAACTCGCTGAACGGTTCGTTCCGGTCGTCGTCAACCCGTTCGACAACATACCGTCGTTCGACGGCCTGGCCACCCGCTACGACAATGCCAGCCTGTTACACGAGGCCGGTGTCCCGGTCCTCTTGTATGAATCGGATGCCGGCGGTCCGCGCAACCTCCGGTTCGCCGCCGGGATGGCGGTGCGCAACGGCTTGCCGCGGCAAGAGGCGTTCCGCGCCATCACCAGCGGCCCGGCCCGGGCGTTCGGCCTGCAAGACTACGGATCGATCGCCGTCGGCAAGGTGGCCAATGTGGTCGTGTGGGACGGCGATCCGCTCGATTTTTCCGGCGCACCGGCTCACGTATTCATCCGGGGCACCGAGCAGAGCATGGAGAGCCGGCAGAAGGAGTTGCTGGAGCGGTATAGGGAGTTGCCGCCGGAGTATGAAGGGCGGTAAGGCGGTAGAGTCGGTAACGGGTGGTAACAGGCGGTAGGGGAGTTTACCGCCCTACCGCCCTACCGCCCGTTACCATCTGCTGCCGCCTTCGGAGCGCGCGCTCCGACTTCAGTCGCTCTTTTCGTCCTTTTTCTCGCCGGCCGGTTCTTCGGCCTCTTCGACCACAGCCTCTTCGACAATCTCGGCTTCTGCGGTGTCGGCTTCGGGGGCCGGCTCCTCGCCCACCGTGGCCGCGGCCCGGGCGTCCCGAATCTGCTCCTCGAGTTCGGCGGTCTTGCTCTTGAGATCGTCCAGCCGGGTGAGCATCGTCTCGATCTGCTCCTTGTCGGCTCCATCGCCCCGCTTCTTCTGATGATAAAGCAGTCCCAGATCCCGGGCGGTGTTGTCCTGCTTCCGCCGGAGCCGCATCAAATCGAGCCGGACCCGGCCCTCATCAAACGCCGACTGGGCCTTCTTGCCGAAGTCTTCCAGTTCCTTGTTCAGCCGATCAAACAGGTTGGCCATCGAATATCTCCTCTGTTCTGCGGTATCTCCACTGACGGAAGATAGCATCAGTATGTTTCATATAACAACGTTGATGTGTAACATATTGTAGTACAGGGAGTTAGGCAAGCGGTGGGAGGGCGTAGGGGTTTCGGATTCGCCAACCACTCAGTCAAACGTCCACTCCACTTGTCCTCCATCAACTGCCCTCGCCGCCCCGCTGCCCCGCGGTTACACCCCCCTGAAACATCAAGCGCGGCCTCGAGAGGCCGCGCTGGGAAACGACTCTGGAGCCGGGTGTAACCGGTCAGTTGGCGGACTCGAAGGCGTACACCGAGACCTTCTTACGATTCTTGTCCTTGTACTCGAACTTGACCACGCCGTCGATTACCGCGAACAGAGAATCGTCATTGGCCCGGCGAACGTTGTTGCCCGGGTGGAACTTGGTGCCGCGCTGCTTGACGAGGATGTTGCCAGCCAGCACGCGCTGGCCGCCGAACTTCTTGATGCCGAGGTATTTCGGATTGCTATCGCGCCCATTGCGACTCGACCCAACTCCCTTTTTATGTGCCATATCGACCTCAGCCGGCGGTCACGCCAGTAATGCGGACCTCGGTAAATTTCTGCCGGTGACCGGTCTTCTTGCGCACGTTCTTGCGGCGCTTGAAGCGGAACACGTAAATCTTCTTCTCCTTGCCCTCGCCGAGTACCTCGACATTGACCTTGGCACCCTTGACCAGCGGCGTGCCCGTCTTGATCGAGTCACCGTCCGCGGTGAGGAGCACCTCGTCGAACGTCACCTTGGCGCCAGGCTCGGCGTCCATGCGCGGCAGCCGGAGGACGTCTCCCTCCTCAGCCCGAAATTGCTTGCCCAATGCCCGAAAAATCGCGTACATGGTAGTGGTCTCTTGTCCCTAAGTGCCTTAAGTGTCGAGCCTTGTAAGGTAGAGGAGCCCGCCCCGCCCGTCAACCCTGCCCGTCGAGCGCAGCGGGGGGGTCCGTGCGCCAAAGGCCCACGGAGGCGAGGGCAGCGGGGGCAGCGAGGGCAGTTGACAGCCCGCCCCACCACCGCCAGATGCGGGGCGTTGTTACTGCCGCCCCCGCTGCCCTCGCCGCCCTCGCCTCCTCTACGCAGTGGCGTAGCAGCTGACAGCTGCTACGCCACCGCGTAGAGGTCAGTCACATCCCGCTCCGCCGGCCGGCTCATCAGGCGGAACTCGTCGAGCCGCATCATGGGATCGTCCCGCACCTCGAGCTCCAAGCCGGTGCCCTTGATGAGGGCCTGCATCAGGCGGGGCTCCTGTTCGAGCAGATAGAGTGCCACCTCCGGGTGGAGCCGGATGGCCAACCGCTTGTCGCGGTCGGACTGCCCCGCCCGCCTGAGGGTGCGTTCCAGCCGGCGGGTGACGATCTCGGGGGTGAACACTCGGCCGGTGCCGGCGCACGCGGGGCACTCGGCGGTCTGCGAGTGCAGCAACGAGGGGCGTACCCGCTGCCGGGTCATCTGGATGAGGCCGAGGTCCGACACGGCGTAGGCCCTGGTACGGGCCCGGTCGCGGGCGAGGAGCCCGCGCAGCTCGTTGAGGACCTTGTCCCGGTGGCTCTTGGTCTCCATGTCGATGAAGTCGATGACCACGATGCCACCGGTGTCGCGGAGCCGGAGCTGACGGGCGATCTCCCGGGCGGCCTCCAGGTTGGTCCGCAGAATGGTCTTCTCCGGATCCTTCTTGCCGGTGTAGCGACCGGTGTTGACGTCGATCGACACCAGCGCTTCCGTCGGCTGGATGATGATGGAGCCGCCGGTGGGAAGTTCGACCCGAGAGCGGAACAGCCCGCGGATTTCCGCCTCGATGTCATAGCGATCGAAAATCGGGGTGCTCTCCCGATAGAGATGGACCTTGTCCATCATGTCGGGGTCAACCTGCTTCAGATACTCCTCGATCTCGTTGTAAAGCTCCTTGGAGTCGACGTGGAGCGAATCGACCTTGTCGCTCAGGAGATCACGAATGATGGCCCGGGTCATACTGGCTTCCCGTTGCACCAGCGCCGGAGCCCGGACGTATTGCCTCTTGCGCTCAATCTTCTTCCAGATCTTGAGCAGCGAGTCGATCTCTCGCTTGAAATGCTGTTCCGTGATCCCTTCAGCCACGGTGCGGACGATGACGCCGCCGGCACCCTTGGGGAGGACGTTCTGCACCATCTGGCGCAGCGTGCTCCGCTGCTCCCGGTTTTCTATCTTGCGGCTGACCCCGACCCTAGAGGCGTAGGGCATGAACACCAGGAACCGGCCGGGGATGGAGATCTGCCGGGTGACCCGGCTTCCCTTGGTGTTGATGGGTTCCTTGGAGACCTGGACGAGGATCTGCTCGCCCTTGGAGAGGACCTCGGCCACGTTGGGAATCGACCTGCGGCCCCGCTCGCGCATGCGGCGACCACCACCGTTTGACCGGCGGCCGCCGCCGTTGCCTTTGCCTTTGGCCTTGGTGTCGGCGGCGGCCGCGTTCTGATCGCCGTCTTTCCTCTCCCCCTCACCCCCACCATCTCCCTCGTCGTCATCGTCCGGCTCGAGGAGATCGGAGGCGTGGAGGAAGGCGCTCTTTTCTTTTCCTATGTCAACGAACGCCGCCTGAATGCCGGGGAGGATGGCCTCTACCCGGCCCAGATAGATGTCGCCTACCGAGCGGGACTTGTCCGGACGGTCGTAGAGAATCTCGACCAGACGGTCGTCTTCCAGGATGGCCACCCGGGTTTCCCGGTGGCCACCATTGATGAGTATTTCGCGCTTCAATGTGGTGAACTCCAACCGCGGGTGGCGCGGGCGGGCGGGCCCTGCTGGGCTGCCTCCGGCCGACCCCGGTTCGTAAGGGTAGCAGCGGTAACGCGCTAGACGCGTCCCGCGGCTTGATCATGGTCGATACCCACGCCCCACCGCCTGGCCTCGTGGCCGTGAACGCCGGGGTGGCTGGATATCGTATGCGATGCAGGCGTGAGACAGCCGCCCCCCGAGGGGGTGGGCCACTGCCGGGCCTGCCTGCCACTGAACTCTGTGGGGCTGGTGGCGCGTGCCACCGGTGGAGCGGGCGCTGCTTGGCAAACCAGCCTGGCGCCTGCCGGAAAGTCCGTGTGTGACTGCCAACTGAAGGGGCCGGCCTGACCCGACCACCCCTCATACGTTTCAATAAGAAACGATCAACAAAGCCTACCGCCGACTGCATGGTTTCTAAAGATATGTTTATCCATAGCTTAGGGCAAACCAGGCCACCCCACGGCCTCAACCGTCGATCGCCGACCCCAGGATCTCGCGGCCGATGACCAGCCGCTGGATCTCGCTGGTCCCCTCACCGATCTCGCACACCTTGGCGTCCCGCATCATGCGCTCCACGGGGTAATCCTTGGTGTAACCGTAGCCGCCGAAGATCTGGACCGCCTTGGTGGTGGTCCGCATGGCCAATTCCGAGCAGTACAGCTTGGCCATGGCCGCTTCCTTCTTGAAGGGCTTGCCGTTCTGCTTGAGCCAGGCCGCATGGTACAGGAGGTGGGTACCGGCCTCGATCTCCATGGCCATGTCGGCCAGCTGGAAGGAAATCCCCTGAAAGCTGGCGATGAAGCGGCCGAACTGCTTGCGGACCCCGGCGTATTCCAGCGCCTTCAGGTAAGCCCCTTCGGCGATCCCCAGGCTGAGAGCGGCGATGCCGATCCGGCCGGCGTCCAGCGTCCGCAGGAAGTTCTTGAAGCCGTCCCCCACGGGGCCGAGCACGTTCTCCTTGGGCACCACGGCATCCTCGAAAATCAGTTCCCGGGTGTCGCTGGCCCGCCAGCCCATCTTGTCTTCCTTCTTCCCTGCCCTGACGCCGGGCGTCTTGGGGAGATCGGCCGCGTGGCCTACACCCACTTCGGCACAGCGATCGAGGTCGATGGTGTCCTTGGTGATGATGAAGCTGGTGATGCCCCGGCCGCCCTTGGCCGACGGATCGGTCTTGGCGGTGACCGAGAAGATCTCGCCGACCCCGGCGTGGGTGATGAAGTTCTTGCTCCCGTTCAGCAGATAGTGGTCGCCCTTGTCCTCGGCCGTGGTGACCGTGCCGCCGGCGTCGCTCCCGGCTCCGGGCTCGGTGAGCGCGAAACCGCCGAGTACCTTGCCGCTGGCGAGGAGCGGCACATAGGTCCGCCGCTGCTCGTCGGTGCCGAACTCGACGATGGGGCTGGTGCCCAGATTGGTGTGGGCGCTGACCGTCAGCCCGTGGCTGGCGTCTACCTTGGCCAGTTCGTGGATGGTGATGTAGTAACACAGCTGGTCCATGCCGGCGCCGCCGAGGTCCTCGTCCCACGGCACGCCGAGGAGGCCGAGTTCACCCATCTTGGCGACGTTCTCCCAGAGGAATTCCTGGGTGCGGTCGAGCTCACGCGCCACGGGGGCAACTTCGGTCTGGGCAAACTCGCGTACCATCTCGCGGACCTGCAGGTGGTGTTCACTGAAATACAGGCTGTCGTCCATTATTGAGGCGCTCGAAGGGTTGGGGGCGCTCGGATAGCCGAGAGGGGATCGGAATATTCCGGAATATGGGTGGTAAGGCGGTAGGGCGGTAGGGAGGTATTGGGCGGTAGTGGCCAGCTCTTGGTTCCTGCGCACTGCGACCTGCGACCTGCGCACTCGTCAGTCCGTCACGCCGTACTTCATAAGTATCTCCACCACCCGATCGAGCGGCAGCGGCTCGACCGTGCCGTGATGGCCGGTGACCGAGGTGGCCATGAACATCGAGTTGTAGATGGCTTCTTCGGTGGCTTCGATGGTGGCTTGGAACAAGGGGGACATGTTGCCGTTGGGGAGGTCGGCGATGTTGCGGGCGCGGGTATCTCGGCGGCGGACATCGGGGTGGGTGGCGAAGGCGATCACGTAGTCTCCCGAGCCGTTGGAGGCGGATGACCCGGTGCGAGCGACCCCAAAGAGAGCCCGGTCGGCCAGGCGGCGCAGATTGCGTTCGCTGAGTGGCGCGTCGGTGGCCACCACGACCATTACGCTGCCGTCACCGGCGTCGTCTTCCGCGAAGCTGCGATAGGCGTATTGGCCCAGCTCCTTACCCACCGGGGCTCCCATGATCTGGAGCACGCCGCCGTAGTTGGTCTGGACCAGGACGCCGACGGTCCAGCCGCCCAGCGCATCGGGCAGCACGCGTGACGATGTGCCGATGCCACCTTTCCAGCCGAAGGCGATGGTACCGGCGCCGGCGCCGACGCTGCCCTCTGGTACCGGGCCGGCGGCGGCAGATTCGAGGGCGCGGACCACGTGTTCCGGCCGGATGGGCCGGGCACGTATGTCATTGAGGAAACCGTCGTTGGTCTCGCCCACGACGGCGTTGAGGGAGCGCACCTGTTCCATTCCGGGCCGGGCCAGCATCCAGGCGACCATGGCATCGGCGGCCCGCCAGACGCACAGGGTGCACGTCAGCAGGATCGGTGTCTCCAGTTCGCCCAGTTCGTCCACTTGGGTCACGCCCAGGAGCTTGCCGTAGCCGTTGCCGACGACGATGGCGGCGGGGACCCGGTCGAAGTAGGGATTGCCGTCGTGCGGCAGGATGGCGGTGACCCCGGTGCGTACCGAGTCGCCCTCGATTACGGTCTCGTGACCCACACGGACACCGGCTACGTCGGTGATGGCGTTGAGGGGCCCCGGAGTGAATACCCCGGGGGCTACCCCCAAGTCGCGGGCCCGTTGTTGCGCCGAGAGCGCAGCGGTGGCCCCCGTACTGAGAGCCGCCGCAAGGAACAGGCTGGTCGCGGACGTGAACGGCGGACGAGGGCGATTCACGCCGGGTCGGCCTCATCAGGAGGTCTCGGCGGCCACAGGTGATCACACCCGCTGTCGACCCGGCAAACGGCGTGGGACGTGAACCCAATCGCGTCGTGAATGTCGAAGCGGAAGTCTTCCGCTCCGGCGGTGTTGGGCATGGACACCAGCCAGGTGAGGATATCGATCGGAGTCCATACCCATTGGTCCCCATACTGGGTCCACTGAGTCGTCCCGGTGGTCATGGTCGCCCGGGTCCGCTGCCAGCGCTCGACCGTCTTGCGGCTCTGCAGATCCACCACGATGAACCGCGTGGTGTCACCGGCAGGGAAGAACGCCGTGATCAAGGGTGCCAGACGCCGGAGGGGGAGGGACACCGTCAGGTCGCGATCGATCAGCATGGTGTCCGCGCGAGGCTCGTAATTCAGACTCAGCAACTCGAATGGCACGTGGGATCCGCCGAGGACATCGTTGAGGGTGAAGCGGCCCGCTGCATCGGTGATGTCCACCACGCCGTTGAACGACACGCGAACCCCAGGCGCGGTCACGGACGGCCCGACGTGGGAGGCCAGAGAATCGTACACCACACCGGTAACGGTGAACCGCGATCCGGCGGGACCAGGTGATGTGGGACCAGGTGCCGTGAGAAGATCAGGGCCGCCGCAGGCGGCGCCGACCACGAGGATGATGTAGGGTGCCATTCTCGTCATGAAAGGCCTTCCTTAGGCCTATCATAGGCAAGGTGTCTCCTGGGCGCCAGCCTCACCTCATCGGCTCGTTTGAGACCGACACCGATCGCACCCCGAACACCGGCCCAGCACTTCCCCAAAATACCCCACCAGCGCCCTTCGCCGGCAGCGTTTGGCCGAGGCGTACCGCTCTATTGTTGCGAGCCGGTGGCGAGCTGCCCGAAGCCTCCGCTTCACCGG